>OLIW01000167.1_pt1 | contig 83300 bp, 114 predicted proteins | sample 1601321 | NCBI WGS metagenome assembly OLIW01 (sample SAMEA2452114, study PRJEB22498) | human gut metagenome
AAAACAACCTACAAACCTTATAGTTCGTAAGTTGTTATAATTTGGAGCGGGTAGTCGGTAATGACAGCCAATTTTTACCTAATTACTAAATATTTCCCGCTCCGTTTATTGTTTTTTAATGTAATTTTAATGTAATTTTTTAATCAATAATGCCAATTAAAGCCTTGCTTGATTCCCTTTATATAAATTTTGTATGTATAGTCTTTAAAAAAATATAGCAGTATTCTGTCTCTAAAAGTTAAATGTTTTCTTAATTCTTTCAACATTATATTTCTTTTACTCTTCATCTTTATGGTTCCTCCTATATAATTATTTTGACTATTTATATTTTACCATATTATGTAAATAAAAATAACTATATTAGAAGTTAGATATTAAATCCTCTTTTCGTTGCTACATCCGTTATTTCAAATTTCGACACATTTCGACTTTTATTTTAAATCTTTTATTAATTTATCCATATATTCACTTGAAGGATCTTTCTCGAGTTTTATCTCGTTTTTCTTCTTTTCTATATATTCTGTAGCTTTATAATATTCTTCTCTATCTAAAAAATTGCTTATTTCATTTAATATGTTTAATACATCTGCATTTTTCATAGAACACTACCTCTTTTCTTTCTACAGATATATTATAACACAAATAACTATATTAGAATATAGTTATCTGCAATTTAAGTCAATTTGCAAATAGTTAAAATAATTGTTACTTTCCTTTAAAATAGGTATATTAGAGGGAGGTGATAAGATGATTCAAGTAAATGTAAAAGAATTACTAAAAAAGCAGAAAAAAACGAAGTATTGGTTTGTCAAACAAATGGAAGGAGGTTATCAGTCACTTACTCGTATGATGGAAAACCAGACAACAGGTATTCGTTTTGATACACTAGAGAAAATGTGTGATATTTTTAATTGTGAAATTGGAGATATTATTGTTAGAAAGAAAGGTAAGAAAAAAAATGAGTAAACTTTTAAAGCAATATCAAGAACTAAAGAAAAAAGATTCTAATAAAATTTATATTTTTCAAGTAGGAATTTTTTATAATTTATTAAATGAAGATGCCCAATTAGTTTCTAACAAAATTGGATTGAAGCTTACCAATTTAGGTCCAGAAATAGTAAAATGTGGTTTTCCTATCGCCAAATTAGAAAAATATACACATTTATTCGAAAGTCTCGACTTAAAATACGAATTAGTTACTAATCAAGCACCTTTAAATCAAGGCTCCTACAGTAGTATTATAAAAAATATACAAAATATAGATTTAGAGAATACTACTTGTAAAGAAGCATTTGATATATTATATAATATACAACAAAAATTGAAAAATATACAATAGAGGAGATTTTTTCTCCTCTTCTTTCATTGTTTATTTTAATTTTTGATTTACTATTTTTTGAATAGCATTATAATCATATCCCGCTGCAGTTAATCTATTCTTTCTGTCTGTTCCATTGCCCCATTTTCCTTGGATAACTTCATTGACAATAGTTTCATTTGATTTTTTATTTGATGATGTACTTGAAGATGTTGCACCCAGTTTTTGATTTACTATTTTTTGAATAGCATTATAATCATATCCTGCTGCAGTTAATCTATTTTTTCTATCATCTCCATTACCCCATTTTCCTTGAATAACTTCTTCGGCAATGGTTTCATTTGATTTTTTATTTGATAATGTACTTGAAGATTCTGTTGTACTTCCACTTAATTTAGCATTTACTGTATCAGCTAATTCTTGAAATCTATTTTGCAAATATTTACCCGGACAGCTTGTAGCTGCAAACATATTGTGCCTTGTTAAACTTCCATTTTTAGTACCATCATATTTTAATGTAAAACCATATCTTTTACATATATCTACACATAGATTAACTAAAGAATTCCATGCAGCATCAGATATTGGCCAGTCCCCTCCTGTAGAACTATTAGATACTTCTATTGTAATTGCTTGGCAGTCATTTGAAGATGAACTAGATGTCCATGCTCTATTATTTTCATCTACACATCCTACTATTCCACCATCGTTACCAATACAATAATTTGCACTTGCCTGTCTATTTGGATTTTGGAAAAGTTTTGCACATTGTTCTCCACTTAAAACACCTGCCATGTGATGTGGTGTTATTTTACATACTTTGTAACCTTTTCTTCCTTGTGTATAGTTACTTGAAGATGCTAAAACTTTACTTTTAATTAAACTTGAAAATCCCATTATTCTTCGCCCTCCTCTTTACCATTTGATAATTCTTCTTCCATTTCTGGTGTTAAAGTAATTTTTTCGTTTTCTTCCATAACGAATACCTCCTTTTTTAAAATAAATAAAATCCAGAAATTATTTTTTCTGGATCTTTTGAAATAATTGTTATTTCTATTTTGTTTTTGTTGCATCATATATTCCTCCTGCAGCTGTTGCAGAAAAAATACATAAAATTAATGAATATAGAATATTTGTGTTTAAACCTGTAGCAAATACTAATATACCTGCGATAATACCAATTACTATATTTTGATATGGTATATAATCTTGAGTAGCCCAATTAAACTTCTTGGCCAATGTACCAAATATAGCTGTTACTATTGCCGTTGCTACAGCAATTATTATATCTGCTGTTAGTTCCATAACATTTCCCTCCTTTCTACTTTTTACTGACCATTTTTTCTAGGTTTTCTTCAATAAAAAATTTTAATTTTAAGATTTCGTTCATTTCATCATTTGAGAAATTTACACAATTTGTTTTTGAAAATTGTAATGCTAAAAATCCTATTGGATCTCCATTTTTATTATTTAAAATAATATCAAAAAAAGAACCTATTTCTTGTCCTTTTTTTAATCCATAAGTTGCTGGCATACATTCCTTTATATCTTCTAAATTACTAATTTTCATTTGCTTTTCATTTAATAATGTTCTAATAAAACTAGGAATACAACTTAATGGAACAGCTTGAAGTTCTTTTTGATGGCTTTTTATTCCTGTTCTTACCACTTCAAAAGTACATGAAGTTTTTAAAGCACTTCTTCCATTTGCATAATGACCACCATTATGAAAATCATAGATTTGTACACGATCAGCCTTAACAAATTCTTTCAAAGCTTCCATTTTATTTGTAATTTCCATATCTATTGAGCATTGCTTTTGTATTTTTCTAGGTAAGGTATTTTCGATTTCCTTTTTAGCTTTTAAAGCTGTAGCAATAAGTGTCCCAAGTGCTGCTATTAATGCAGTTATACTTATTATTGTAGTTGTTATACTTTCCAAAAACCTTTTTCCTCCTCTCTTACAATTTTTCTATAAAAACCGCAAAAAACAACGCTCTAAAATCAATTTTTAGGCGTTTATTTTTTTTATTAATATACTTTTATTACTTATTTTTAAGGCTTTTTTAGAAAATTTTGTCGCAAAAGATTTATTTGTAGTCTTCTCCTGTAATTTCTTTATATTCCTCTTCTGTAATCCATTTTCCAACGGCATTATATACTCTTGTTTGGTTCCACATTCCATTTTCATAATAATTTTTTACTTTTTCAAAATTTTTACTCATAATCTACTCCTCCTCCAAGTCAATATCTGACATCATTGCTAGATATTCAATATCAGATTGCATTTTCAATTTTTCTAGTTCTGCTTCAGATATATCTCTTAAAACGAAATAGTATCCATCTTTATAGTGTGCAATTTGTACTAATTCCATATGATTATGTTCTTCAGTAATCTCTTGTCCATCTTCAGTAGTTCCTTCTATTTTGACTTTTATTAATTTTCCTTTGAAGTCCTCCTCTGTGATTTCAGTTTCTGATACAAAATTATTTCCATTTAAACCTAAGTTTTCAAGTTTTGTTCCATCAGCCAATGTAATTTTCCATGATTTTTCCATGTTACCCTCCTTTTAAATAAATCATAATATAATTGTGACATATTACTTATTTGTAATCTTGACATATTTTTATAGTTTCCTGCCATCCAACTTTTAAATGTATTTTCTATCTCATCATAAGTTAATCTTTTCTTTTCTAATAATCTTTTATATGCTTTCAATTTTCTGCGTTCTCGTGTTATTGCTTTAGGATGTATCTTCTTTATCAACCTACCTGTTTCAGTTAACTGATATTGTATTTGTAATATTCTAAAAGGTTGAGATAATTTGCACAAGTGTGTTTTTTTAGGATTAATTATTAAGCCTAATTTATCAGCTATTTCTTTTATTTCTCTCAATAACTTTTTTAAGAAGTCTTTATCTTCATGAATTATATAAAGATCATCCGTATATCTTCCATAATGTTTAACACCTTTTACGATTTTAATATAATTATCAATTTTTACAGGATAAGAAATTCCTATATTTTGTGAAGGTTGACTTCCTATATCAACACCTCTGTTATTTTTATTATCTATATTAAATATTTCAAATAAATTACTTAATATCCATAATGTTATTTTTGCTTCGTCTTTATCTGCTTTCTTTAATAAATTATATGTATTTTGTAAACATAATTTGTGAGGAATACTAGCATAATAACTGCTAAAATCAATCAATAATATATATCCTTCATTATTTTTATGCTTTCTATAATATCTATGTAAGTGTGTTTCTAATCTTTTTCTGTGGAAGGATACTCCTTTGCCCTTTTGACTAGCTCCATTATCATAAATTAAATATGGAGAAATAGCTTTACTTAAAACATTATCACAAAGTAGATGATTTATAGTTTTATCCACCATATTGTCTGTTGTTATATGTCTTATTTTTCCTCTTTCTTTAATTATAAATTTTCTTCCTTTAGAAGGCCTATACTTTCCTTCAATTAACTTTTTCTGTAATTCAGCAGTTTCTAATAATTGGTTCATTTCAAATAAGTGTGATTGATATTTGAAAGGAGCTCCTTTAATTGCTTTTTTTCCTGCCTCATATATTGCATTTGCATCATAAAAAACATTCATAAATCACTTTAATAGTATTACTGGTCGTAACCAAATACATAATGATTAGTATTTATCAACATTTACTTGTTGAAGGGATAATCTTTCCTTTCCTTTTCCCATTGCCCTGCTATGAAAGCTTAGTTCATATATATTGCATGGTTGTGAAATCGGGACGAACGCCATTCGAGTTCGAAGCAGAGTTGTTGTTGGCATTGCCATTGCTGTTAACATTAGCGAAGTTCGAAGAAGAAGCGACATATAAAGATTACCCACTAAATTATTTTTTTATGTTTTTTAGAAACCTATTGTCAGACTGTCTGAGTGCTTTTATCATATTAAATTCTTGTTGAATTAATAAAACTAAATTTGTATACTTATTAAGATCTGCATATAAACATTCTCCTACATACTGTAGTTCATCTTGAAGTGCGTTGCAGCACGACATTGCTCTATCCATTTCTATTCTTCTTTCTTCAAATTCAGAAATGTATGTTGGAAATATTGTATTTGCAATTCTTAAGTGTCTACTTATTCCTGTCGCTAGTTCTATTACACTATTTGTAGAACGGTTTAATTGTTGTTCAAAATATTGATAAGTTCTTTTTTTTATTTTTTGCTGTTCTTCTTCTGGAAATCTTTTAATTTTCTCTGCAATAATATTTTCTACCTTTGAACTATTTATATAGAAATCATTTTCAGCTAGCTTAGTTACCGCCATTCTAATTTTATATGCATTATGTATAGTCTGTAATTTTGATTCTTTCCTTTCACTCTTTTTTATATCTGACATTTAAAATAATACTATTTCTCCTTTTCTGCAATTTTCGACAAAATTATATCATTTTAAATTTATTAATTTAACTATTTTGAAGAACCACTATATTATATGTCAGGGCATAAAGCCCTGACGATGTCTGATTAGTAGATTAGGAAAGCGGGACGAACGCCACCCGAGCCCGAAGCAGAGCCGCTGTAGGCAAGGCCATAGCCGTTAACAAAAGCGAAGTACGAAGAAGAAGCGACATCCCTTAACCAATAATAATGTCTTGTTCCTGAATCATTAAAAGCTGTTATTAAATCTTTTCTATGTTGAAATAATGATAACTGAGACTTATCTATTGTAATATTGCCGGTTGGCAAGCTAGTTCCATTTATTACATTATGAAATACATTAGTTCCATACACCATTATTTCATTCATTAGTTCTATTGTGCTATCAACCCATGAGCCTGCACTTTCATATCCGCTAGTTGTAGCATTAGCTAAATAATTTCTATGTGATAGGATATGAGCAATTTCAAAATCATTTTGTATAATAGTTTTAAATGGAGCCAAATTTTCTGTGTACATTTTGCTTCCTACATAAGCACCGGTTGTAACATTGGTTTCATTCATTTGAGCACTACCCATTGTTTTTTCTGGTATCATTAAAACATGATGAGTTGTACACTCTGTATCTCCACAGTGAAGTCTATAATCTAAGTCTGCTACTATATATTTTCTATTACTATTTTTCCCTATGATATAATCTCCTACAAATATATCATCAAATGTTCCTGCAGCTATTTGTTCGCTTAATGTTCCATCATAGAATAAGTCTGTTATATCTTGCCCTCTATAAATAGAATTATGAGCACCTGCATTTTGTGGTATTAACCCACTTAATAATTTGGATAATAGCACTTTTTTAGTTTTTCCATTTGTAGTATCTACAATTGGAATTACATCATTATTATTTATTGTTAGTAATTCTTCTAATTCTGATATTTTTTTAATCATTTTTACCCTCCTTTTACATTCCGCAAGCTAGATATTCATTATCTTCTGTTACTAGATAATCTCCATCCTCTGTTACTATTGCAGAAATTGATTCCATCAACATTTGTGTTAAATTATCTATTTGTAATTGCAAGTTTCCTGCTGCATCTTCAGATAATTGGTCTTTCATTTGTTGAAACCAAGTATCAAATGCATTTTCTTCTTGAGAAAAGAAATTTGCCATTGCTTGCTTAAATTCTGTAAAATATTCATCGTGTTCCGCTTCTTGATCTTCATAATATTTTTGATATGCAGCCTGCCATTGGGCATATAATGTTGAAGTATCTACTTGGTATATTAAACTTGTAACCCAAGGACATTCATTACTTCCTCTGCAGTCTGTTATTAGATTTTGTGTGACTTTTACACAAGAAGGACTAATAATTATATCAGCTAATCTTAACTCAAAAATATTTTCCTCAGTATTAATTTCTGGATGTACAGGATTACTTGAAGCAGACCCCTGTCTATATACTATATTTCCTACTCTTCCTGCTTGTGTTTTATCTACTTGAGCCACTATACTGTCTATTCTTGATAAAACTTCCGAGTTTTGTGATATAGTTATTATCAAGTCGCTTGGATTTTCAAACCATTTGTCTCCAATTATTGCATTACCTGCGGAAACTATTACATTCATTCCATTATTTGCAGAAAATACTTGTAAATCATCGGATGCTTCGCCCTTTGGTGTTGCAAAAACACCATTGCTTACTAATCTTCTGTAAGGTCTATTCATATCATCTGCAGAATAAGTTCTATCCTCATTTATTGCATCAAAAAATCCTGCATTTACATTATATTTTACATCGCTTGACATATTTTCCTCCTTTTAAACATTTTCAAATGTAGGCTCCATTGAATATCCTTTTTCATTTCTGCTTTCTATTATTTCTGTTATTCTCGCATTAACTGACATTCCATATTCATTCAATATTCTTACAATATCGCCTAAGTTATAATCTTTTTTGTATATATAATTAACACCTGTGATAATTTTTCCAGAGAAGGATGTAACCTGTACACATTCTGACATTTTTTCATATCCCACACCTTTTAAATTTTCAGTATATACATTATTACATAGTTTTACCTCTTCTACTTCTCCTTCTTCGTTCTTTGTGATAATTGCTATGTTATTTCCATTTACTTGATAATAAATTACATTGTTAATTGTTTTTTCTATTCCATTTGGATAACTACTTACAAGTTCATCATAATCTATTGTACTTGAAACATCTCGAGCATCAACATACAATTCGTTTCTGTCAATTCCTCTTTCACTTCCAATAGTAGTCGTTTTCCTATCTACTCCTTCGCCTTCTCCTGCTATTAATGCAACATTTTTAATATTGCTATTATCTTCTACATAATCCGTGGTTGATATATTGTCATAGTTTTGTGAAAAAGTAATATACTGACTTCTATCTTCTCCTTTATACAATGAAAAAACAAAGTTACCATTTTTTATAGTAACTTTGTATCCCCATCCAAATTGTTGACAAATTTCTTGTACCTTATCTCCTATATAATCATATGTTACTTGTTCTCGAATAGTTTCAGTAAATCCTTTTTTGTCATCAAGTATAAAATTACTAATTTTACGATTAGGATCCTTTGGATTAATAAATGCATCGGTAATTAGCTTTCTTATGTAGTCCTCAGCTAACCCATTAAAATTAGTTTGATTCATAACTATTCTTTTATTTAGAATATCTTTTATATCTGTACCTGTAATAATTATTTGGTCTCCATTTTCTTCATCAGTCTGTATCTCTATCTTCTTAATTTCACAGGACATTTCGTCATCTTCACGAGAAATATACCTACATTCTTTTACTTTGTTTAAATTTTCTTTTGATGCTTGAATAACTAATTCACAATCTCCTAATGTATTATATCTTGGTGACCATATAGCACTTGAATATGTGTCAATTATATATATTTTTTTTAAGTTTTCATCTAATAAATATAGTTCCTCCATAACTAAACTCCTAAATAAACCTTATAGTAATTAAATTGAATATCTACTGACATATCAGAAGTTCCATCATCAGCTAAGAAACTAAAATTATTGTCTCCTATACCTAATTGAAAGAAAGTGGATCCACTTCTTACATAAGGTATTAAATTATATGCTAAAGCATCTCTAGTTAATATAACTGATTTACTTCCTCTATTGCAATTTATAATCAATTTATCGTTTGCCATAAAATTATAATCTATTATAAAATTCTGGCCATTATCTATGTTACGAATTTCTAATTTATCTACTCTGCCCATAAATGTTACATTAACAATAAGACCTGTTTCGCTCTCACTTTCATTAATAACATTTGTTATTTTTTCTAATTCTATTTCTGAAAAAGCGATTGGTTCTCCTATATTTATTGAAAATGGAAAAGTAAATTTTTTTAGAGCCTTTGAGATACTTTGTACTATTGTTTCTATATCTTTAAAATATGGATCTGGGCATAATATAGAAATTTGTGCAACTTGTTTTTGTGTAAAAATAGGAGCTTCAAAGGCTTGTACATATCCTTCAATATATACATCCCTTTGGTCATCGGTATAATAAATTTTACACCAATTCTTATTTCTAAAATATTGATATAATGTTAATCTATTGGTTTGAACATCTCCATTAATATAAACGGTGATAACTATTTCTCTATTAGGTATTTTAGAACTATTAAAAGCTGAGCCATCTCCATTTGCAAAATCTGATGTATTTATCGTTGCATTTGGAGGATTCAAACCTTCAACATTAGTTACTTGAAAATTTGTTTCATCATTTGTAAGTTCTAAAATCGCACCTTTAGCATTTTCAACTTTTAAACTAAACATATTTTCCCTCCTATTTTACTGTTACTAGGTTTAATAAGTTTTTTGTTTGTCTATATAATTCTAATCTTGAAGGTTGTTTTGGAGCATTTATTACTTGAGTAAAATTATTTACATTCGATGTTGTATTAGATACATTATTTATATTTGATGCATTGGTTTTTACTATTTGGTCTTTCATTTCATTGGCCACAGCTTTTATCCAATGTTTATTTCTTTCAAGTGGTACTACAGCCTCAGCACCAGAACCTTCTAATAATCCAACTTCTCCTTTTCTTAATACTCCACCCTTTGCAAGTCTTGGAAGATTAACTCTATTAAAGTTACCTATATTTACTCCGGGTATATTATTAATTAAATTTATTGCACCATTTATCATATCAATACCTTTATTAATTACATTTTCAATCATTGATATAATACCATTAATTCCTGACTTTACTGCTCCTCCAATGGCATCTCCTATTGTTGTTCCTAAACTTGAAAATTTATTACTAATTGTATTCCAAAGTCCTCCAAAGAAGTCTCCTACTTTTCCGAATATACTTGTAATATTATTCCAAGCCTCTTGGAATTTGTCTTTAAACCAGTTTCCTACATTTGAAAATGCACCACTGATACTACTCCATGCATTAGATGCCCATTCTTTGGCTGTTGACCATGCTTTTTTAGAATTTTCATTTGCTTGTGTAAATTTTTCTTTAAACCAATTCCCTGCATTTGAAAAAGCACTTGTAATATTATTCCAAGTATTAGATGCCCATTCTTTAGTATTTGCCCACGCATTTTGTATATTTTCTTTTGCATTAGAGAACTTCTCTCCAAACCAACTACCAACATTTGAAAATACATTTTTTATTCCTTCCCATGCTCCACTAAAGAATTCTCCTAATTGGGCAGGTAATTGTGCAAGTCCTTGGAATATTGCTGTAATAATTTGTGGTATTGCTTTTATTAATTCAATACAAATTTGAGGTATTGCAGTAACAAGTCCCATAAATAATTGTACTGCTCCTGCAATTAATGTTGGTAGATTTTGAAGTAGGGTTGTTACTATTGTGGTAATTATTTTTGGAATTTCTGGAATTAATGCTTGTATAATTTGTGGAATTGCTTGTACTATTCCCATAAGTAATTGTACAGCACCATTTATAATAGCATCTAATCCATTAATTAGTCCATTTACTATTGCTTGTATTATTGTTGGTAATGCATCAATAAGAGCAGCTATAATCTCTGGAATTGCATCTATAATACCCATTAATAATTGTATTGCTCCATCAATTATAAGAGGTATTCCAGTAATTAAGCCATTAACAATACTATTTATAATCTGTGGTAGAGCATTTAAAATAGCCTTAATAACTGTTGGTATTGCATCTATAATTGCCATAAAAAAATCAATCGCTCCTTGAATTAATTGTGGTATTCCATCAACGAGAGATTGAACTATTTGTGGTATTATATTAACTATTTGTACTAAAATTTCTGGTATCATTTGGCCTAGACCTGTTAGCAAACTTTGTATTATTTGAGCTCCTACTGATACTAACTTTGGTAACATACTTAACAATGATTGTGTTATCTGCGGTATTAAATTCATTATGGTTTGAATTACTTGTGGCAATGCATTTATAATTCCTTGTATCAAAGATGTTATTATTTGTACGCCTATGTTTAAGATTGTTGGTAATGCCTCAGTTAGTTTTGATAGTAGCATATCTAAAGTTACAGATATTCCACTTGTCAATAATTCTGCTGCTCCAGTAGTTCCTTCCATTAGACCTCTAACGCCATCTCCAATTTGTTCAAGGCCAGGTAACATTGTATTTACCAAATCAGCAATTCCTTGCTTAAATGCAGTTATTATTGGCATTGCCACTCTACCCATTTCTGACATTGCTGTACTCATATTAGCTGTTGCTTCTCTCGATGCTATTAAATCTCCATTAACATCTTTGTAGGCATCTGTAGCACTTTGATATGTTTTGCTCAATGTTTCTGTAATTAATGTTGCTCTTTCTTGTTCACTATTACATTGAGCTAATTGCTGATTGAATTTATCTTCAGATATACCTGCCCAATTTAAAGCATCAGCTAGAGGACCTGTAACTTGTCCCACTTTTGCAGTTTCGTTAGCCGCTTCTGTTAATCCTTCCAGAGGTAAGCTATCGCCAAATGTTGCATACACACCTGTTGCTATGTCAGTCCACTTTGAAAGTTCTTCTTCGCTCTTTGTTAACTTAGCCAAGTGGTTTACTGCTTCAACAGATTGGTCTGTTTCTCCTAATATTCCAACCATTCCTTGAAAAGATTTTTGTGCAGCTTCTGTAGAGTGTCCTGCACTTGTAAAAGCAGCTTCGAGTTTTCCCATATCCTCCATAGTATCTTGTGTTGCTGCTCCAGTAGCCAAAAAACCCGCAACAGCTCCTGCTGCCGCGGTTGCTATACCCATTAAACCTTTTTTAAGTCCTCCACCTAATTTGCTTGCTAAACTATCACTATTTTTTTCTGCTTTTTGTGCAGCATCTCCTACTTCTTTTAATCCCTTAGCTGCTTTGCTACTTGATTTGTTCGTATCATTTGAATTACTTTCTACTTCGTCAAGAGCACTACTATATTGTCTTATTTCTTTTTCTGTCTTATTTACTGCAGCTTGTTGATTTAAAATAGTTACTTTTAATTTATCTGCCATATTTGCATTTGCAGTTTGCTCTTTTTCTACATCTGTTAAGGCTTTTTCATATTTTTTATATTCATCGGATGTCTTTGAAATTCCTTGACTAGATAATTGTTGAAGTTTTGCTTTTAATTCATCTGCTTTTTTCCCATTTTCTTGCTCTGCTTTTTCAACTGCTTGCAATTGAGATTTATAATTATCAAGTTTCTTATTTTCTTCAATTAATACTGAGTTTAATTGTTTTAATTTTGCATTTAATCCATCACTTGATTTTGTCCAGTCATCCATACCTGCACTAGCTGCTTTAAATTCTGCATTTGCGAGTTTTATATTTTTGTTTGCTTCAGTTATACCTTTTTTTAATTCAGATATATCGACTTTAAATTTTGTTGTTATATCTTCTCCTTTTGGCATTTGTCTACCTCCCTTTTAAATTAAAACCATGTATCACTCGCTCGCCTCCTAATCTTTTTAGGTTTCTTTTCTTGCTCGTTATACACATTTAATCTTCTAATCAATAAGAAAACTTCGTGAAATCTTTTCTGTCTAACATCAAATGGAGATAAACTTGGGAATCGATCACAAATCGACATTTCAACTTCAAATAAAATTTGATAAAGGGTGACATTCACATCACCCTCATTTAGTTTTTTCCATTTGTTCCTTTAGTAATTTGTGAAATTGAAAATTTAACAATTTCTACTAAAGCTGTACTAATTTCAGATACTTTTGTTTTCTTCAATTCCTCATCTGTTAGTCCTTCAAAGATATCTTTTAGTAATGGTTTAATAATTCTCATTCCATTAATTATTACTTTACCTACTAACTTAATTATTTCAGCATCTGTTCCGTTTTTTAATTGGTCTAAATCTATAAGATCAATTAAATCTTCAACGGTTCCAAACATTAAATCGTATGTTTCTGCTGTATAGGTTTTTACGATTTTTTTCTTTTCATAGATATTTAATTTTAAATCCATTTTTCTCCTCCTATTATGTTTTTATGCTTTTGCTGTTAGTGTGTCTGGTGTAACTACTTCATCAAAGAATGTACTTACATCTGCTAATCCTTTTGCAACATCAACATTTATAGCTTTTGCACCTTTCTTGTTACCATTTTTATCAGTAACTTTTGTAAATTTGTGTGTTGTATTAATTCCTGTATATGTTAATTCTTGTCCATTTGCATCTGTACCATCATTTTCTGTTGCATGAGTAGATTCTGGAATATTAAATGTTCCTTTTAATCTCCAAACATATACATAATCTCCATTAGTTTTCTTTGTCTTATATCCTATTGCAAAGTATTTTGTTTCTCTTTCTCCTTCTATTAAAGCTCCTGTAAGTTCATCATATTTTTGCCCTGTAATCTTTGCTAGTATATCAAGTGGAATTGCAGATACTGATAATGTTACTTCATCAGCTCCTGTAGAACTTACAACTACTGCTGGCATATTATTATAATAATGAGATTCATTTGAACTACTTGTACTTTTACTTATTTCTGCAACTCCAGCAATATCAAATACCTCTCCTGTTGTATATCCTTCTTCTTCGTTATTATTATCTGTCAAAACCTCTGCTGCAACTAAATCTTCGACACCTCTGTACTCAGTAATTTCATCCATGTTTTTTCCTCCTATCTTTCTATTATCTTTACATCTATTCCACGACCCGTATGCGTTGGTTCATCGCTTACAACATCGTGTCCTTTGCCTGTAACAATAAAATTATTTTCTTTTAATATTTTTTTAGCTTCCATTAATTTGGTATTAACTAATTTTGGATCACTTGAATAAAAGTTCAAATCAAAATACCATATTGTTGAATGTTCTTTATTGTCATAAAACTCATTTCCTTCAGATAAATTATTCCAAAAAGTAAAAAAGCTATCTGGATATGGTTCATCTGCTCCAAGTGAGCCTTGTCGAAATATTGGATAGCCCAACGATTCGATTAATTCTATTAATAAATCTTCCATCAACCGTTTAACCTCCTTATTTCGTTATAAAATATTTCTTCTTGGGCTTTCTGTACTTCATCTCTAGTTCTTTTGCTCCAAAATGCGTTATACATTTTTTGATCCTTGCTTTGTCTTGGAGTTCCATACATTAAAAATATAGAAGCAAGTCCACCTTCCGAAATACTAAAACCTGTTTTTACACTTGCTATTGTTCCTGCCCATTCAATTTTTGCATTTTTTCTCAAGCTTTTTTCTGTTTGACGAGTTTTATTATGTGGAGCTATAGCTTCTTCGGCTTTTTGAGTAATAATAGAATGTGTTTTCTTTAATGCTTTTTCAGTAGTTCCTTTTATATCTCCACCTAATTTATTTAATCTTGATATTACCTTATCGAACCCATCAAATTCTAAATAAACTTTGTTACTCATTCTTCAACCACTTCTGTAGCTGTAACTGTACCATCATCTGTTACAGTAATTTCAAACTTCTTTGTACTTTCAGCAGTAGAAGATGCTAATATTATTTTCTTTGGTGTTACGGCAAACATATTGTCTAACACTTCGCATATTGTTTCTCCGTCAATTTCTTCTCCTGTTGCTCTTTTATACAATTCTTTTAAGCTTTCAACTTTACTCATTTAAGCTCCTCCTTTCACTCGTTTTACTTTGAATTTTAAAAATTGATTTCGCATATTAATATTTTCAGGTTCATTAATAATGTCAAAAACAGCCTCATCATTAGCTCTTGCTATTCTGCAGTTGCTCGTTATATCTGGCCTATACCATGTTGATATGTTTGCTGTATCTTCTATGGAGTAGATTCCATTTACTGTTTTCTCTGTACCTCCATAAGTTTGAAAACTTCCGAAGAATAGATTAACTGGATTATCATTTTTATCTTTTACTGATAAAGCTTCTTTGACTGTTGGATATTCCTTTTTGTTTACACCACTAATTTTTGAAGTAGATTTTGGTATTAAAAGCACAAGTGGAATAGGATTTTTTATTTCTAATCTAAAATCACTCATCTTTCTCCTCCTCATTCACTTCTTCATTAATTGGATCCAATTCTTCCACAGTTTTTCCACTTAATTGAATAGCTCTTTGAATAAAATATGGAGAGAACGATGTCCCTCCACTTCCATAATTCCATAGGTCTGATACTCCTCTAGTTATAATTCCTACTGACGAAGGATGTTCGACAACTTCTTTTAGCACTCCTCCATCAATAAGAAATCTTTTTACTTCATCAATATATTCTTGTATTGTACCGTCTTGATATGAGCCTGTAATACCAAGGCCTTTTTTTACTTTTTCTAACATATTAATTACTCCTTTAGTTTTGCTTTTCAACTAATTTTCTTTTGTCTTTCAATAACTCTTCTGCTCTTGTTTTATCAACAGTTATTACATCATTTACTTTATATTTGTCATTAGTATATTTATCAGTAAATGCTATTAAAACTTTTAATTTCACTTTTGAGCTATTGCTTTTTGATTTTGTAGTATTTTCTTTTTTATTTTTCTCTGTTTCCTCTTCTTCTGTTTTTTCTTCTTCCTCTGCTGTTGCTTCTTCCTTTACTTCTTCTGTCTTTGTTTCTTCTTTTACTTCCTCTGTTTTTGCCTCTTCTTTTACTTTCTCTGTTTTTGTTTCTTCTACTTTTTCTTCTGTAGAAACTGCTGTTTCTTCAACAGCAGTTTCCTTAACTTCTTCATTATTTACAATTTCTTCTTTTTTAGTTGCCATAATAAACTCCTTTCTAAGCTGTTACGCTTTTCTTTAATAAATAAATATATTTTGGATCTAATATTTTTCCATCATTGATTACTAGTGCTTTCTTTATGTATTGATTCTTTTCATGATCAAAATAATCAACAACAGTAAATTCCATATTACTATTAATTGCATAAGCTTCTTCTGGAACCCAATACATTCCAAAGTAATCTCCATCTGCTGCATCATTAAAGTTTTTCAATACATCTTCCTCTACAAATGCAACATTCTTTCCTTTGAATTTTGAAATTTCAGAACCATCAACAGGATTAAATGTTTCATTATATACTGGTCTATTGTTATCATCTGTTAATGTTTTTATATTTGCTTCATAAGTATTTGCAGTCATAGCAAATTCAGGATTTAAACCTCTCATTGCTAATGGGATTTTAGCAAATAATTTTTCTTGCCATGCTTTCCAGTCTGCCATTTCAGCAGCAGTAAATGTGATTATATTTGCTGCAGGTATTCTTGAACCACTTGATTTTTTTGCTTCTGTTAATATACCAACACATTCATTATTAGCATCTTGTCCATTCATAATTTCTTTATCCATTGCTTGAACATAAGCTTTTACAATTACTTTGGCAAATTCTTCTTCAAATACTGGAACACTTAATATTGTTTGTAATAATGTTCTTGCCATTCTAATTTCACCAATTTTATATGAGAACTCTACTGAGCCTGTAACTCCACCAGCATTTTGTCTGTCGCTTACAGTAGTTTCTGTAATACGCTTGAATGTTGCACTAAAACTTCCAATTGGATATTTTACACCACCTTGTAAGTTGGTCTTTAATACCCTTGAATAAAGTTGTCCATATACTTTTTCTACATCTGTAATTATTTTTTGAATTACAGTAGTTGGAATTAATACTCCTAATTCACTAGATGTTCCTGTTGCATCAGTTCTTGACTCAAATAATAAAACATCTCTGTTGATTTCTCCTCTTTGGATGTAATTCATGAATGCTTTTCTATATTCCATAGTTGCTCTAGGATCATTGCTATCTATATCAAATTCTTGTCCTCTGTTATTCATTCTAGCTTGCCCTAAAACATTTAGAGTTGCATTTGGATTAAATCCATTTGCACTTCTTCCTTCATTTGCATTTGCATCATCATTATTATCATCTGTATTATTATCTTTGTCAGCATCTTTGTTGTCATCTTTGTTGTTATCATCTTCTTCTAATTTAGCTAATTGTTCTTCAGCATCATTAATCTCATCTCGCAATGCGATTAATGTTTCTCCTAGACTTCTAACTTCCTCAATGTCTTGAGAATTTTTCATTTTTTCTTCCTTTGCTTTTAATTCATTTTTCTTTCTAGCAATTAATTTTTTTAAATAATCTTTCATTTTACATTCCTCCTAATAAATATTTTAATTTTAATTTTTCTAACTCTAAAGAAGTGTCCACCTCTTTACTTCTAGCAGTCTCCACCGCTAGGCGTGCAGTGTCCACCGCACTTTTATCTCTAGCAGATATTGAAGTAGCCTCGTAAGCTGGAAATGTTACTGCACTAACTTCAACAACTGTTGAAATTGATTTTATATGTCTTGTTGGATAATCACTATCAAGGTTTTCCCATTCTTCGTCATCGATTCCAAACATAAAAGACATACCTGTTATGTCTCCTCTCTCTATTGCACTATATAAATTTCTTGCCTCTGTATTATTTTCTACATCTAGTTCGACATTAATTTCCATTCCTTCGTCATCAACAGATAATTGCATAGTAGAATTCTTGGAATTTCTTCTTGACCTTGCAAGTGGTATTTTAGATTGATCATGATTTACTAAAAATCTTACATCTTCTAAATTTGTTTTCTTTAATGCTCCTTTTTCTATAATCTCTGCAAACATTCCACCTATATCTGTTTTACTTCCATAAACAATTGGCCTTCCTACAATTATGTTTCCTCTTCTTTCATCTTTTTCTGCTCTAATTTGAAAATCGTAATTTCTTCTAATTAATTCATTCTTCATTTTCACTACCTCCAATACTCGAGTTATTCTCATTTTCAACTTTATTGTTTTCTGCATTTGCTTTATTACTTGACATTGCAATTTGTCCTGCTAGCTCTGGAAGTGGTCTCATTCCAAATGCTGTACGAAGTTCGTTTTTATAACAGCTTGCACTATCAACCAATAAATCAAATAATTCTATCTTTTGGCTTGTATCCATAAAAATTAATTCATGTGGGTACATCATAATTTTGTTTCCAAATCCTTTTTCTCTAACACTAAACATAGACATTGTAAAAGATTCGCCTGTTCTTTTTAAAATTGGCTCTAAGCTTTTTTGATAAAAAGCTTCGTATTGTGCTTTTGTATAATCTCCAGTTAATATTGGAAGAGAGACTCCAAAATTTCTCAATATTTTTTCATCAATAAATTTTAAAGTAGTAGCATCTACTAATTGAATTTTGTTTTGTAATGGTATATATTCCCCTTTAATATCTAGTGGTAAAAATCCGCTTTCATTATTAGAAAGTCTTTTCTCCATATTCTTTATGTTTTCTTCCATTTTGCCATCGTCCATTAAAGTATTATATTTAATAACTCCATTTATGGAAAAAGAGCTTTTCAATGCTTTTGCTACTCCTTGCAATAATGTGTGGTTAAGTTCTAGCGTTTTTAATAATGCTTTGTTATCAGGTTGTCCTTTTTCATTGCCACCCATAAATTCATTAACTGAATACCTATACTTTATATGTATTACATCTGAATATGCTAAAATTGTTTCATATCCATTTATGAATTTGAATTGAATTCCTAGTTTTCCCTCTGGATCTTGCAAAAAAGTAACATCTATTGGTTGTATAGGATATAAGCCAGTATATTTTTTATTTCCTTTATTGTCTCTATAATATGTTGGAACAATAAAAGCATTATAATTTAAAAATAATTGCCAATATACCTTTTCAAAAAAGTCCGTTTGTGTCATTCTTTCATTTGGTTCTTCTAATAGTCTTTGAATTTCACTATTCTCAACTGGTACTAAGTCACTTCCGTCTTTTTTTATATGATATGGATTTGCCTTTGTTAATTCTGTTACTAAGCAAGATATTGCTTGTTGTACAACATCACTTGCATATATATCTTGACCAAATTGTGAAAAGATAGGGGTATATCCATTCAACATTTGAGCATATTTAAAATTTTGCTTAATCTTCTTAAATTTGTTAATAAAATCAATTAGTCCCAAGGTCTTTTACCTCCTTAATCTCTAAAATATCTGTATTTCTATTATTCATATAAAAAATATATCTTGCTTCTGTTTGGCTAGTTGCTTTTATTTTTTCAACATAAATGTCAAAACCTTTTTGATATTTAATTTCATATTCTTTCATATCTACACCTTACCCATTAACTAACTTGTGGAATTCATTTCGATATCTTCTATATATTTCATATAGAATTATCAATGTTACAGCTCCATCAATTCTTTTATTTGCTTGTTTCTTTACTTTGACACACATAATATTTCCTAAGTTATCCATTTCTATTGCGGAATTTCCTAGACACCACTTATCAATTTCATTGCTATTGTAATTTATAAGTCTATCCTTCAAGTCTGCTTCCACATATTTCATTGCATTACTTAAAACCTTACCTTGCAATATCATTTCTACTTCTAAATTGTAATCATTCATTCTGTCTGTAAAAGCTTTTGAAAATCTTTGGTCATATCCTGCTATATATGACTTAATATTGTAATCTTTATATAATTGATAAAACCAATCTGCTATTTTAGTAATATCTATTTCATTACCATCATGGATTGTTAATAAACCTTTTCTTGCCCATTCTTCATAATTAGCTCCTGCAGCTTTATCGTCACTATCTTCTAGTTTACTTTCTGGTATCCAATAATGTGAAAATACATATTTTGTTTTATCGTTTGGTTTCATTAATAATATTTTTGCATTTGATAAGTCTGTTGTTGCTGAGAGGTCAACTGCACCCAAACAAAAAGAACCTCTAAAGTCCTCTAGACTAAATGGTTCTTGTTCATAACTATAATCTTCATACATCAACCATGCTTGAGCATTGTTTTGTTTAATATTAAAGTCCTTGCAAAGTGTGTGCATTCTTTTTGATTTTGAAGTTTTTGATTTTTCTATTTCACTTCGTAATGATTTCCATTTTTTTACCACTCCTAATCCCGGATTTGATTTATACCAACTTTGTTCATCTTGCCATATTTCTTCTTCACTGTCTTGTGTATAAAGCCATGGTAAATAATGAATATCATCGGTTTCGTCAAATAAAACTTCTCTTGCATATTTTAGTTCATTGTCTAGATATCCATCATTAATAAATCCTTCTGTTGTTAGATTTATAAATAATGGTTCATCTTTTGTCGACATTGATTTCTGACCTGCTTCAGCAATTTCATCATTTGGTGCATCGTGGCTTTCATCCATATACATTTTGTCTATGTTTCTACCATCTTTATTTTGAGTTTTACCTGACATTTTAAATATTGTTATATTTTTTTGTGTATTACAGATTTCAGACATATTTTTGTGAGTAACTTTTGAGTGTGGATCTATTCTTTTTCTCATATTGTCTATTTCATTCCAAAGTAAGCTAGCTTGCTTATCATCGTTAGATGCACAGACTATATCCATTCCACCTTCGCCAATTCTCAAATCTGCATGAGCATCTGCTGCCATAAGTGTTGTTTTTCCATTCTTTCTTGCTATCAATAAAAGTATATTTTGAAATCTTCTTACCCATCTTTTTAATTCTGGATCATATACTTTAAAAGAATATATTACTTCAATAAAAGCCTTTTCCCAGAGTAATAATTGCATTGGCATATTATAAAAAGGTCTTTTGCTTTGCAAACATAAATGTTCCATAAAATCAATTCTTAAATGTGCCTCTTCTGTGTCATATTTATAGTTAGGATTTTTTAAATCTTTAATTAGTTTTTGTAATTCTGTTTTTAATTCTAAGCCTACTATTATATTTCCACTTTTAATTTCTTCATAATATTGTTCTAAGAAGTATTTACTCATATTGTTGCCTTTTTCTTTCTTCTAGCCATTTTGTAACAGCATCTTCTTCAACTTCATGTCCATTTATCATTGAATATAACATTCTTATCGCATTCATGTAACTTTGTGAGTGTTCCTTATATAATTTAGCTGCTGTTGTGGCTCTTTGTTTTGTTGGATCTTTAGGATGAACTTGTATAAATGGATGTTTTTTTAATTCTTCCATTCGTTCTTCCAAAAAGGCTATATTATCTAAAAGTGGATTAATTAATTTTTTCTTGTTTTCATCAATATCCTTAAAAATATTGTCTAATTCTTCCCTTCTTGTCACTTAACCTTCCTTCTTCCTATATATATTTCTATTTTTTCAAAAAAAATGAAATTTTTGCCTCGTGTGAAAAAGAGGTACCCCTTACAGTCCCCAGCCAATGTATTTTATATCTTGATAGGGGGGGACTATGGTTGAAAGCTTTCAAACCATTCTTCTATATATTCTTTCCAATTATCATTTTTTGCACGATTTAAACAAATATCTTTACTACATTCAATGAATATCGTTTCAGCTCCGAGCTTGTCTGCTAGTCTTTGTCTTTCCATCTTTAATGGATAAGTACCTACTATAAAAGCATTCTGCCAGTTGCCTAGTCTCATCTTGATTTGTTCAAGTAGATTATTCCTTGTTTCAAAAACATTTTGCTGTAATTTCTTAGGTTTGTTATACTTGTCGCAGAAGCTAATGCACTCCCATATTTTGTCTATATCTATGATTAAATCATCAGTTGTTGCCATTTCTTCTACCCATGTTGACTTACCAGAACATGGAGAACCATAAACTATATATACTTTCTTAGGTAATTCATATCCAAATCTATGATGTACTGCATTATGGCATTTAAAATGTATCAACATTATATTGTCTTTGTTAAGGCTTATATTATAGTCATTTACATTTGCATTGTTTAATGGTATCTTATGATGTCCTATGCAGTCATAGGCTTTTACTATTTCTTTTCCACAGTATTCACATATTAGCTGTCCTTCCTTATTTGTTCTTTCTAGTTTCAATTCTTCGAGTAGTTTCTGCCATTCTTTAGATTTATATAATTCATGAGGATTTGCAAACATATTTTTCTATCTCCTTACCAAATATCATTTTCAATTTGTTTTTCTTTTAGCTCTAACATCTTCTTACTAAATCCTAATTTTAGCATATTCTCTCTGCTCTTACGTTTTGATTCTTGAACTCTTGTAAGTCCATCTTCTATTCTTTGTATTGTGTTCAATGTTGGTTCCGCTTCTGTTACTGTTTCAGTATCTCCTCCATTATTCTTTTTACGAATAAATCCTATTGTCATATCTTTATCTTTTCCTTCTAGAGTTCTTATTCTTTTTAGCATTCTCTTTTCTCTTATTGTAAGTAGCTTATATTCATTGACATATTCTTTCATCATTAAGCTATCTATGTCATTATCATTAATTGTATAATTGTTATATAATTCAAGCTCCTCTTCTGTCAGTACATCTTTATATATTTGTTCATATTCTCCAGTAACAACAGCATTTTTATTATTGCTAGTTGCTCCTGTTCCTCCTTTGTTTTTCTTGGCATTTTGGTTTCCCTTATATAGTTCACTTTTATTTCTAGTCAAATTATATTTATATATAATCTTCTTTAAATCAGACAAAGTAATGTTGTGTTTTTTATAAATGTCTTTGTATGTCATTCCATTTAAATAATCATTTTTTATGTTCTCTATTTTCTTAAATGTCAATGCATCTCACCCACCTCCATTACCTTTTTAATTTATCTAATAACTGTTCTTTAATCTTCTCAGCAATTTTTTTCATCATTACTGGTGGAACACTCATTCCACATATGTATTGAACATTTTGTCCACAAAAGTTATAATCTTGTGGAAATGTTTGAATTAGTTTAATATCTCTATCACTTATTGATGCTGGCACATCGAATCTTAAAAATAAGCTTCCAGATGCTAATGTGTTTGGTATCCTATTATCTTTAACAAATTGTGTATTGAAGCTACTAATCTTACCATTTTCTGTTCTTTCAATAGTATCACATAAATTGTTGTCCCTTTTACTTCTCTTTAACCATCTTTTGTATAACATAGTATCCTTATTTATTAATTTGTACTCTGTATCTTTTATTTCTCCATAGGTTATAAATTTTTCATTAAATTCTAATTGTATCTTCGGCAAATCTAAATCTTCTCTTATCGAAATAAAAAATACTCTTTCTCTCTTTTGAGGAACTCCCATTCTTGCAGAGTTTAATAGAAATATTTGTGTTCTATATCCTATTTTTTCTAATTCTTTTATTATTAAGTTTACATATCCTCTAGCATTGCCCATTATTATTCCTTTTACATTTTCTGCTACAATTATTTTGGGTTTTAATCTTCCTGCTAACTTTATAAATTCAAAAAACAAATCATCCAAAACTTGAAATGCCTGTCCTTCTCTAAACTTTTTACTTTTTCCCCAGTTTTTTTCTCTTTCTCCTGCTAGTGAAAAGGTACTACATGGAGGGCTTCCATCTAATATATCTAAATCATATAATTCTTGTGGATAATCTTCTAATTTATTCATTTCTTGTATTGGCATACAAAAATTATATTTTGGATGATGGTTACAGATATACACTTTATTTATTTTTTTATCAATTTCACAATTTCCTATAACATTGTATCCTGCTAGTTTATATCCCATAGTTGATCCTCCACCACAGGAAAAACATGAAAATACCTTATAATTATTTTTAGGAATATGTTTTAAATCCGTTAAATTCCATTCATACTCTGGCATTATATTTTCCTCATTTCTTTATATCAAACATAAATCCACATTTTGGGCATTGACATTGAAATTTATCATCTTTAAATTCTGACAAATCCACTTCTTCATTATCATTTATTATTTCTTCTGATTCTTTTAGTAATTTTTCAATTTCTTCATTATCAAATCCTGTTAATAATAAATCTATATCCGCTTCTTTTAATTCTAGAAGTAAATCTTCTAACTTATCATAATCCCATTCTCCACTAATCTTATTTAGTGCAACATTTAATGCTTTTTCTTTTACTTTGTCTAGTTCAACAACATTACATTCAATTTCAGTATATCCTAATGTTTTTAATACTTTTAACCTTTGATGTCCACCTATTACAGTCATATCTTTATTAACTATAATAGGATCCACATATCCAAATTCTTCAATACTTCTTTGAATCTTTTTCCATTCTTCATCTTCGGGTTGAAGAGATCTTTTCTTGGATTGTATTCTGCTAGTTTTAATTTTTCTATGTTTATTTTTTGAATGTTCATTTTCTTTCTCCTTAAAACAATTTATTTCATATTTACAATTTTTACATTCTCTTAACATACAGATTTTATAATTCATAGGCATATATCCTTTTTTCTTTGGTTGCGGACATAGGATTCGAACCTCGTCTATGGGATATGACCCCATCGTGCTGCCTTTGCACCATCTCCGCAATATAAAAAGCTACCTAAAGGGGAAGGTAGCTCTACAAAATTGGAAAAAGATATATGAAATTTCATATTTGCAATTTTTTGCAATTATAATTGTAACATATTATTTTTTTTAATAATACGGACAAAATATATAAATTTTATGTACAAAACTAAGACATTTTTTTATTCTTATCATATTCCTTTTGCATTTTCTTAATCGATCTATCTATTGTTTTTTGTATAGCACCATATCCTCTATCCTTTTTTACTGCTATTTCCTCTATGCTTATTTTCTGATAATAACGCATATCAATAATATCTTGATTATATTTCTTTAATGTTTTTACTAAATCTTCTACAATTTTCAAATCACTTTTTAAGTCATCTATATATCTTTGTTTTTTATCTATCTTCTCATCTGCATTTACAACGGCCTCTTCTATTTTTGAAATTGTATAACCTTTAGCTTTTGGCATGCCATCTAATTTCGAGCTTTTTAAATCATATATTTCACTTTTTAATTCTCGAATTTCTTTTTCTGTAATACTAATCCTCAATTTATATACATTATAGTTTTCCAAAACTTCTTGTACATTCATCATTTGCACCTCCAATATATTTTTATAACTTGTAGCACTTTATACACCTGCCTTTCCTCTTCTCATTTTTCTATTGTGTTAGTTTTTGTTTTTTTCTTAATTAGAAATTATTTTTATTTAATTTTATTTACATATTGCTGTCGTTATCGTTTTTTATTTTTTTGAAAATTAGAAATTATATTATAATATCTTAGATAAGTATATTTTTCTGTATTATTTTTAATAATTTGGTTTATTTCATTTTGTTGCATTCCTGCACATCTTAATAATTTTATAAACCTCTTCTTAGTAATCTTTTTATTCATATTTTTAGTAAGGCTCTCAGCTAATTCTACTATCGCTTTAGTAACGGTTTCTGCTACTTGTACAATTGTTTCAAATGTTTTTGCCAATGCATCTGATACTGGTTCTATTACATCTTTTATAGTTTGCTGTATTGCTTTTTCCATTAACGCATATTCTTCATCTGATATTATTATTGCTTGTTTATCTGCATCACATATAACTTCAGTAATATATCCAAACTTCACTATATTTTGTATGTTTTCTATTGAAATTTTTTCATACCCATATTTTTTCATCTTCTACTCCTCTTGATTTAGAATTACTTTTTCTATTTCTTCTATGCACTCTTTGCAATATTCCTTTTCGTTATTAAACATTTTTCTCATATTCTGTTGTATATTATTTGCAACACCTTCAGTAGTCAGTCTCATTGTTCTATCTTCTTTTTCGTAAATATTTATAGTCCAATAGTTCCCTTTTATTTCTTTTTTGCATCTGTCACAAATTCTTTTTAACATATTATCCCTCCTCTATATCATCAAATAGTTCTTCATATTTTTCTATATCATTTAAAGCATTTAATATGCCTTTTACTTCATCTTCAGATATAAGTTCTATATAATCTTTATTTCTATATGTTATATCTGGTTGACCAACATATTCTCCTATGTGTACAAAGAATTGTCCTTTTTTTGTTTTATACAATGTATGTCTATATTTTGGATATGTAGTAATAAATAATCCATCGTGTGGAATTTGTTTTATATATGTTATTATCTTTTCAGATGTTTCTGTATCATATATTTTATTATTTTTTAAATATTTCACTTTAATTCTCCCTTCTTTATTTTTTATAAGCATTTTGATAATATTGTTCATGTGTAAGTATGCTAGTTATTTCCTCTTCTTTAATATGCCTATAATAAGCCCCTTTTCCACATTTAAATATACATACTGTGATTTGCTCGTCTGGTGTATAATTATCTGGTGAAATAATTTCTACTTCTGGAACTTGTATCTCTATAATTTTTTCTCCATTTATGTAATCTCCTACTTCTGCAATAGCGACTAATGTATCACTACTTTTTACAATTTTTCCATATTCAAATTCATAATGTTTGTCTCCGTCTACTAATTTTTTTATTATATCGCCATGGCCTCCAATTGTATTTTCAAGAATATATCCATACTCTGTTCTTACATATTTTTTTATTTCATTCTTTATCATTTTGCACCCCCAAAGATTTTAATATATCTCTTGCAAATTCATAATTTGTCAAGGCTATAGTTTTGCTTCTTAACCAACTTCTTCTATCGTGAGTGTCCTCATCCGTGCTTTGTATTAGTCTTTCAAAATGCTTCACTGTTTCTATATTATTTTTCATGCTTTGTTTTAATTTCATAATTAGTCTGTCTATCATACGGTCTTTTTCAATTATTTCAAATACATATTTTCTATTGCTTTCAATTTCTCTTTCTAAGCCTTCTTTATAAAATTTCAGATGCTGTAATACTATATTTATTGCTGATTCACTTGGACTTAGGGTCTCTAATTCTTTGATTGCTTCTTCAATTAACATTTTATTTTTTCTCCTTCCTTTCAGACTTATCTTTGTCATGTATTCCAAATGGTAATTCAAAACCTTTTTCGAATACCCATATATGATACATATTGGCTGCATCTACTAACCTATCTTTTTGTGGGAATACTTCTATTGCGACTCTATCTTCTCCAAATAAGCTATCTTTTAGCCATTGTTTCTCTTTCCATGTTATTTCAGTTCCGTCCTTATTTCTAAAAGCACAATGTATCACTTTCCCCCATTCTGTATTAATTTCTCTTGTAATTGCTGCATATTCTCCATTATATGTATAATCTCTATTCATCTGACCAAACCAACCGCTTCCTTTTCTCATTGATTTTGGTGATGGTTTTTCTATCCATCTATCATTTAAATTTATGCTCATTATTCAGTCTCCTTCCTTTTCTTTGCACATTTTAAGTCCTGTATTACTCTTGGTGTATATTGCCTATTTTCTTGATTACTTTTTAATGTTGCTATGTTTTTTATTGTTACATCTGTTTCTGCACAAATGCCTTTTGTTATAAATTTGCTTGTATAAGGTTTAATTGTATTTATTAATTCTATTTTGTCTTTAATCATTCTTCTTTCTTTCAGCACTTTTTCTAATCTTTTATATGTACTCATTATTTCTATTGCATTTAATTTACTTAATTCAATTTCATGTAATAGATCATCTCTTTCTCCTTCTTTTTTATACAATTCAGCATTTAATTTCTTTTCTGTATCTTCTATATTGAAGAAGAAATATTTTATATTTTCTAATAAATCTAATGTTTGTTTCATATCTTCAATTATCATAGTTTTCTTCCTTTCCTTTGTGTTTTTATTTTATAAATTAGATACTAATATGGTTTCCAGTCCTATCTTTGTAATTATTACAACTTTCAGATGAATTAAGCGTTTTTAGTTTTAATAAACAATATGAAAACTTATCGTTTAATGTTGGAATACACCATTCACAATTTTCACAGTTTTCAGTTGTTTTTCTTTTTAATATTTTTTCCATTTCTTCATTTACTCCTTTTCTATCAATTCTTCAGCCCAATATAATTTGTACATAGGATTATTAACTTTTTTGTTACAGTAATCACTTACAGTCTGTCTACTTATAAATAATTTTTTTGATGCATCTCTTGTTCCCTTAAAAACCTTTGATATAACTCCTTTTTCGTCGAGCATAACTATTGATTTTCTATGTGACTGCCAACCAGTTCTTTTTCCCGCTTCCGATCGTGTAACTATAATTAAGTTTGATAATTTATTATCAGAAATGATACCGTTTTTGTGATAGACTACTTCATTTTTCTTTAATTTTCTTACAAATGTTTCCATTACTGTCTTCGCAACATTAAAGTTTTTTCTTTTTCCATCAATAGTCAAAATTATTATTTGCAAAGATCCTTTTTTAAATGTCTTTAGATATCTATACTTATATTTATAAATTTTTCTAAATCTTCCGTAATTACTAACTTCATATCTTGAATTTAATATATTTCTCCAAATTTCATCTTTGTACTTAATTTCATATTCTTTAATCATTTTTTCTCCTCTGTATCTCATAACAAGCTTCTCTTACTTCTTGATATATCTCTTTTGTACTCCATTTTTTGCCTCCCACTCTAATTTTTCGTGGTAATAATTCTTCGTAACCTGCATAGTCTCCATAGTGAGCATAGTCCCAACCTATAAACCACCCATCTATTTTTTGGTTCTCTGACACATATAAATAGTCATTTGCATAGGTTACTCCTCCATGAACATTTAAATCGATTTCTTCCATATCTTTACCATAATATTTTGAATTTTCTGGTACTTTTATATATGCTGTTGGATGTAACCCTAAGTTGAAAATAAAATATAATAAACCTAGACAATATCCTGTATCAAGAACTTCTCTTTTATATTCAGCTTGATATATCATTTCTTTCATAGTTACCTCCTAATATTCTGATATTTTGACTATAACCTTTGGTGTTTTTGCATATTTTTTAAATATTCTTACATCTGTTATTTGTGCATCATCTTTAAAAGCAAACTTATTTAACGCATCACTTATTATTTTTCCTATATTATCCCAATCTGGTTTCTTTGTTGGACTTATTCCTCCTGATAGCATTTCCGCTTCTTTCTTCTTGCTTGTACTCTTTGGTATATCAAAGTATGCTATTATTGTCATAGTTACTCTTCCTTCAATTGGCTTGTAATTTGGATATTTATATAAAAATATTTGACGCACTAAATATTCATAGTTCTTTGTTTTGGTTGGAGTATAGGCTCGTCCTGTATATGTATTCATTCGTGGTCTTGCCTTTCCTGTTATTTGTTCATTTATCTCAATTTCATAATTCATTTGTTACACCTCTTTATTTTTCTGGCATATAATATACTTTTGGTATGTTATAAAATTCTGATTGCATAGTATTTTGTCTATTTACTTTTAATACTACTCTTTTAAATTCTTGTGTAATTGCATTTAAAATCTCTTTGCATTTTTCATAACTATCATAGGTTCCTATTACATCCCAATAATCATCTCCATAGTTTATTTCTATGTCAAATTCAATTTCATCTGGTTCTATTTTTATGAAATTTACTCTTTGTAAATTCACTATTACATCTTTATTCTGACTCACAATTAACATCTTCAAATCCTCCTATCTTAAATTCAATTGTTGTTTCTATTCTATAATCTATTTCAAAACAGAATAATCCTATTACTGATCTAAATTTATATTTTTTCATAAATTCATTATGCATTTTAATTGCCTCATTTTTTTGATATCCCATTCCCATTAAGAGTTTTATAAATCTTTTCTTTGTTATCGCCCTTGGCATAACTTCAAGAGTAAGCTCTCCAGTTTGATTTGCTCCAACATTGTACAATCCTACACATTCATTTTTTTCTCCTGTTGCTTTTCCTACTTTAGCTTCAGATATCGAAGTTATCTTTCCTAACTCTTTCATCTCTCCTGTTTCTCCGTTTAATGAATAACAAACTATACTTGCTATACTTGGTTTATTTTCTTCTCCCATATATTTCACTCCTTTGGCATCACATACGCTGATGGTATAGTATGTATGCTTTTTATGTCTCCAGTAAGATTCTTCACTGATGCATAAGATAAATATGTTTTTATAATATATTCTAAAATCTTTTCTGCTCTTTCTTCTGTTTTATAATTTCCTAATAGCTCTCCATCGGCATTAATCTCAAAATATTCTTCTGTATCATTACTTATCCATATACTCTTTATTCTCTCAAAATTTATAATTTTCTTTCTGTCTTGACTTACTATTATCATTATTTATTTTCACTCCTTCCATATTTTCCTGTATCGTTACCATAATTGCTTTTTGTTTTCTGTGCAAATTCTTCCATTGCTTTTACTACATCTTCTCTATTAGCATTTGATACATATAACATCTCTCTGCCATCACTGTCTCCAAATTCAAATGCTAATACTACAAATCCCCAGTTTTCTGGTAGTTCTTCTTTTACTTTTCTTGCAATTTCTTGCATTTTTCCTTTTATAATTTCATTTCCCATAATTTTCTTCCCTTTCTTTCTCAAATTCTTTTATTACTGGATTTAAACATTTATTGCATAATGCCAATTTTATTTCTCCTCTTCTAGTAACCGTATGTGGTATTATTGCAATTCCTCCTGTCATATCTTGCCTCTTCTTAGTAATCTTTATTTCGGATCCGCAATAATCACATTTGTAATAGTTGTATAGCTTTTCTTTTTTATAATTAACTACATTTCCTCCATCTGGAGTTGGTTTATATTTTGTGTAAATTGGTACTTCACTCCTGCAAGATAATTCATAAAACTTATTCATGTTATATTCCTTTCTCCTTCTCCATTTCTTCATGCAGACAAACTATAAAATAATTTATAATTTCTTCTAGTCTGTAGTATGGTTTTTCTGTTATGTACTTCTTGGTCTTGTAATATTTCAATGTGAATTTTTCCCTTGTAAGCTTATTTAAATAAACTCTATGCGGACTAAGATATATTTCTTTCAATGCCCAGAACATTATTTTTTCATCTAAAACTCTTTCCTGTGGCATCAGATTATATATTTCAATATTTCCGGCAATACATTTCTAACCTTTTTAGTAGAACTATTAAGCATTCTCTGTCATTTTCGTTCAGTCCAATTTCTTCTCCGCTATCTCCTTTATAAATATAATTAAATAATAAGTTTAGTTTAGTTATAATGTGTTCGTCTGCCTGTTCTTCCGCTTGTGCGTTCGGCTGTGCGTTCGGTTGTTCTTCCGCTTGTTCAAATTGCTCATTATACAATTTCGTTATTGTATATGAAGAAGCATCATTTTGATTTATTCCGCTTCTTGTATAAAATATACTGATTATTAATCAATTCATTTCTTGCTCTTTGTAGAGCTGATATATTTAAACCTTTCACTTTGCTCATTAGAATAGTATTTGTTACTTTAAACTCTCGAAGCCAGTCTGTCTTGCAAGCTATCTGCAGTAATACTAAATATATTGAGATAGCATTTGCAGAGATAGGCTTGAAGTCTAATGTAGAATAAAATTCAGAGAGCTGTTTTTCAAGGTCTATTTGGCATTTTCTGTTCACACATTCCCCACTCCTTTCTTAATGTTGTCCTATTCGACAAAATCTCTTGTTGCACAAATAACTTATTCATTTTGTGCTTCTGGAGTGTTATGCACTCTATTCATGACTTCTTCTTTTAATAAAAATAGCAAAGCTGTATTATTAATAGGATAATCAACATCAAATTGTTGTTTTAAGTCTAATTCTAAATGTACATAACGCATTGCTCTTTCAACCTTTGAAAATGTTGTTTTATGTTTTCTTGCAATTCTTGAATATAACTTCATCATTACTATATTTCCATTTTCTGAGTTTTCTTCATCTTCTATTACAAGTAACAATGCTGTTACCCAATACTTAAAACCTAGAATATGTGTTTTTATTCCTATTTCTTTTAATACCTGCTTTGCTATTTTCTTTATTTTTTCTGATTCTTCTAGTTTTATATTTTCTTGCATATCTTTTTCCATTGTCCCTTTCCCCCTTTCTTTATAAATTCAAGGTGTCTTTCGTGCTTATTTTCCCCTTTTTGATTGTTCTTCCTCTTCTTTTGCACTTTCGCTACTTGCCCTTAATAATGTGAGTATTACAAATGATGCTATGTAGCCTATAATAAATCCTAAAATAAACTTGCCCATTTTATTCTTCTATCTCCTTCCACATTTCAAGCAAATGTTGTTTTGCTTTTTTCAAATGTTGTTCAATCTCAGGCATATCCATTTGTGTTATGTTATATATAACTGCGTGCCATTGTTCACTTCCATGTCTTTGTAAAGCATGGTGTAATTTTAATGTATATGTACCATAATGTTCATCTTCTGGATCATCTGCGAAATCTATATCAAATCTAAATAGTAGATTGTAGTCTAAATCATAGTCTAATCCTTCATCTTCTTTAAATTGTTTCCAATTATCATATTCTGATGTTCTTTTTGTCTCCCAACATTCACAATAATAACTATGATTTGTAGGCTCCAATTTGAGCTTTTTATTTTCTTCAATTTTATTTTGATGTTCTTGTATTCTCCTTGGAATTACTATCATTGCATTACAATAATCACAGCATCTTCCGTTGTTTATCGGCTCTGCATTATTTCCATATCCTTCATAACTTTTTCCACAAATGCTGCAAAAGTTTTTATTTTTTATTTCTTTTTCCATTTTCTTGCCCTTTCTAACTTTCTGTGATAAAATATAAACAGAAAGTATTTATATAAATATTTTTCAAAAAGAGTTTAATTTTTTATACTTTGGTCGGTATTTGAGATTAGCTCTTTTTTCCTTATTAATTTCAATTTGCTTTTCATTTTGGCTAAGGTTATAATGTGCCAATAATAACATTTATCTAAACTATCCATTTTATTTCTCCATCCTTTCTGAATGTTCCTAAAATAACATTCAATGCTTTGATTTCTCTAATTTGTTCCTTTGTTCTAGCTTTATGTTCTGGTTTTCCATATCTGTAACACATTTTCTCTAATATACTAACGGCTTCTTTTATATCCATATTCTATTTCCTCCTTCAAAACCCACTCTAAGGCTTCTACTACTGCTGAATGCATTTTTTGTTCTGTTGTTCTATCTTTAAAACTTGTATTTTCCAGATATTCTTTATGCCTTTTTATTTCTTCCCTTATTTGTTTTTCTGTTTTCATATTTTTTCTTTTCCTCGCTTTCTTCATAGATTGTTTCTATAACCAATATTATTAATAATCCTAAGATAGGTATTAAATATTCCCCTCCAAATGCATCATAACCTCTCATTTTAGTTGCATAATCAATTGATATTATTGTTAGTATAATTGTCGCTATAATTATTAATATTTCTATTATCCTTACTATAAATTTTTTCTTATTAACTATTTTCATTTTCTACACTTTCCTTTCCTTTTTCAAAATCGCTCTTCAGTATATCAATTTCATTATTGGCAGTTATCTTTCTTAGTTCAAAATAGATCATACTAAGAAGAGCTTCTTTACTATTATTTTTAATCTTTATACCTTGAATATATAGTCTGGCCGCTTCTTTATCAGCTTTTCCTATGTTTCCTATATCTGCTTTAGATATTTTAGGAAAATCCGGCTTGTCAAATATGTTTCTTGCATTATTTATTCCTATTCCTAAAATCTTTGCCAATTCTTTAGGAGATATAGTATCTGGAGCTTCCTCCCAAGTCATTGTTGGTTTGCATTCTCCTCTCATTTTCCTCCCTCCTTGTAATTTTGTGTGTCGTTCCGCAATTTTTTATTTTTTTCATAGCATTCTCCTTTTTATGAATTTAATTCATATTTTTTAGTAAAAAAATATTTGGTTGATTCTTCAATAGGTATTCCTAATAAATTACAAATTTCTATTATTTCCATTTGATTAAATGGAGATTTGCAATTTATTTTGTTTGAAAAACTTCCTGTACTCATTTCAACGCCTCTCTTTTGTAGCTCTCTTACAAAGTTAGCTTCACTTCCAAAATATGTTCTTATTCTTCCTCTTAATAGTGAATAGTCTAATAATTTTAACATCATATCACTTCCTTTCTTTTGATTTTATGAATTTAATTCATATTTTCCATTATAATATATTAGACTTTAAAAAATGTCAATACTTTTTATGAATTTTTTTCATTTTTTTGTATTTTCTTTCAAAACTATTGATTTTATTTCATTTTTTTGATATGATGTTATATATATTTAAGGAGGATTGCCATGAGTAACGAAAGAACTGATAGTTTTGCTAATAGATTAGCAATTGCTATGCAATTAAATAATATAAATCAAATTGAATTATCAGAAAAGACAAAAACCTTTTCTAAAACTATATCTCAATCTCTTATAAATAAATATTTAAAAGGTAAAGCTTTAGCTAGACAAGATAATATATATATATTATGTAAGATTTTAAATGTTGATGAAGCTTGGATGATGGGGTTTGATGTTCCAATGGAAAGAACTCCTGATGAATTAAGAACTAACAATGATATATTTCAATATACTGCTACTGATTCTGCAATGTTACCTTTACTTGATGTAGGAGATATTGCCTTTATTCAAAAATGTAATAAATACGAAAATGGTCAAACAATTTTATTTAGATTAAATAATGAAGAATATATTAGAAAAGTAACTGATAATAATGATAGCGTTGAATTTCAAGCTATGAATGTTTATTATCCTGTCATGAAATTTACAAAAGAAGAATTAAAAAAGAACAATTTTCAAATTATAGGTAGAGTAATAAAAGTTGAAAATAAAAGTGCTTTTAAATAAATTTATATACTGGAGGTTATGATGAATAATCAAATTAATAAAAAAGTAGATTTTATCCTATGTTTGTTTTTAGGTTATCTAGGTGTTCATAAATTCTATGAGAAGAAAACCTCAGTTGGTATATTATATCTATTCACAATTGGACTTTTTCTTCTAGGATGGGTTTATGATTGCATCAAATTAGGAATTGAATTATACAAATCTAAAAATATTGTTAATATTTATGAAAATTCATTAAATTCAGTAGCACCTAGTACACCAAAATTCACTCCTCTTAAAGAACACTTTGTAACTATTGCACATCCAGATGGAAAAATAGAGCAAGCACCTGATAATGTTATACTTGATACAGATTCTCATGTTTTGGTTTGTGATGGTGGTCATACTTATCATAAATGTACTGGTTGTTTTAAAAAATGGTCAAATACTTATCAAGAAAACTTTAAAGGTTGGAAATTAATCTCTTTAGAAGAAGCTAAGCAACAAGGATTAACTTTATGTAGTTTCTGCGAAGAAGCTCTTAATTTTAGTATTGATAATTTATTAGAAAATGACAAAGATACTGAATAAACAACATTTTCTAATATTATAGTTATTTTTAATAAAAAGAGGATAATGTGTTTCATTTTTTGCGGAACGACACACATTATCCAAGGTATAAAAAGTCCTTGAAACAAGGTCTCTTTATGTTATGAATTATAACATATAACAAAACCTTTTTTCAAGAGATTTTAAATAATTTTAAAGTAAAAGAGAAAGAAGGTTTTATTATGAATACTACAGGTACTCGTAGAGCTAATGGCGAAGGATCTATCTACGATACTATACAAAAGATACCTAGAAGAAAAAAATTGGATCGTGAATGCGATATTTGTAAAAACTGTACTGATAGAAATATATGTAATAATCGTACTGGCTCAGCCAAATGTCAGAAGTGCGTTGAGTGTACTGACTGCTTAAAATATTGTGACCGCTTCTATTGTTATTTTAGATATCAAGCTCAGATTTCCATAGATAAAAAACAGACTACTGTTGCTAATGAAGAAAAGAAAAAAGCTGCAGTTGATAAAAAATTAAATGTAGAAGCAAAAGTCCATACTAAGAGCTATGTAAAAAAACATGGTATCACTATTATTGAAGTATGTAAAAAAATAGGAAATACAAAATTTGAAGCAGGAAAAATCGTAAAAAATACAAAGGATAAAGATAAATATCATTACAAATATATTGAGAACTGGCCAGATTTTCAAAAGCCAGTACAAAAAGTAACTTATAATGAAGTCCAAGATTTTCTTAATTCCATAAGGCATCTCTCACAAGGAGAAATAGAAAAAATAGTTGCTAAACTAAAAGCAGGCTTTATGCAATGTGTATTAGATAAAATAATAGCCTATCCAGATAATCCTATGTTAAGGATATATATTCCTGTTTCCTTACAGAAAAAAGAACCTGTGCAGGCTTTTGAAATTGAGGAGCAAAGAAAATTAATAAAATATTTACTAACTAAGCCTTTGGTAAAAAGTTCTAGATGTAATTATGATGAAGAAACTCTAAGGAATTTATTTATATGTGCATTATTATCTGCTGCAAGAATTGGAGAATTAGGATCCATTGATATTGATAAAAATATAGATTTAAAGGCTAGCGGATTCACAATAAATCGAACATTATCTAGTGATGGTGGAAAAATCATTATGGGCAAAACTACTAAAACTGGTCGTAAAAAAGTAGAGCAAGGCTTGTTAGATGAAAGGTTTGTACCATTTGATATTTTTGATGAAAACTTCATGCTAGACATTGTCAAAAATCAAATAAAAAATGCACGAAGTAATCCAAATAATAAGGAAAATCTTTTGTTTTGTCAGTTAGATGGTAGTTATATAGACCATCGTTCCATAAATAATATATTTAAAAGGATTTGTAGAGAAGCAGGTGTAAAATTAGAACTTCCTAAGGGATGTCATACTCACATGTGTAGGCATACTGCTGTTACTAGGATGATTGAAGCCGGAATGGATCTTCTGGTTATTGCAGCTATCCTTGGCCATGTTGATGACCGCCAAATAAGAGAGACTTATGGTCATATTCTCGCACGATATATAAACAAGCAGTTAAAGGATTGTAGAGTTTATTCTAAAAAGATAAAACTTTGTGCTTAGATATACAAATATTTACATTAAAATTACATTAAAAACCTATTCGTAAAAAATTCATACCCAATGTATTGTAGCTATTTCAGTACATTGGGTAAATTACTCTAGGAGTTATTTCCGACTACCCGCTTTTTCTATTTCCAGAAAAAATGAAAGCTAGTAATATCAAATACTAGCTTTTTTCATATTAAAAAATTTTAATGTAAATATGTTTTTTAATGTAAATATTTTTAGAGTTTTAATGTAATTTTAATGTAGTTTTTCCATAATTTTAAGAATTTTTAAGAAGTTTTAAAAAGTTCAAAAATATTTTTGCTATCAAAAAACCTTGATTTTTCAATACTTATGTGTTTTTAAGAACTTTTAAGAAGTTTTAAAAACTTTTAAAAATATAAATTCTTTGGAGCGGGTAGCGAGAATCGAACTCGCGCTATCAGGTCGGAAGCATGACATTCTACCACTAAATTATACCCGCACTCTGTTTTTATTTTATCATATTTTTTAGTTTTAGTCTAGTAAAATAATATTTTTTTGTAACTTCTTAAAAATATAATAAGAATTCATGCAAAATATGTAATATTAATTTAAATTGGTATTATATACACTATATATTTTGTAGGATTTTGTAATAGTTTCGTAATTTTTTTGTAATATTTTATTGTGGTTTATAATCTATGTATTATATCTTTCTTCCTTTGTTTGTCTGGATTTGTTTGTTTTATTGTTACGATTATTTTACATAAAAATTACAAAACCATTACTTTTTTGGCTTTTATGTAACCTTGTTTTCTTTTAATTATTACAAAAGTACTTCCTGTGGAAACTGTGGATAACTCTGTGAATAATTGTTAAATGTACATTTTTTGTTCACAGTTTATTCACAATTAATTTTTAGTAATGTTGTTATGTTATCTATTATATATTTTTTTTACTATTTATGTGTACTCTTTATTGTAAATTTTGTCTTCTATCTTTTTTATGTAATTTTAAATTTACACCTATTATTCCTCCAATTATACCTGATAATATAGCAGATATAACCATAATTATTGTATTTGTATTAATACTAAAATTTTGGTATAAAACACTTGATAATATATATATATAAATTATATAAATGCTTCCCACAGTTGCTCCATTTACAATACCTTGCTTTTTAATTTTTATAGAACTAAAAATACTTCCAATCAAAATGCTTACTGCTGTTGTAATGATAATAACAGGAATAATAACATTTTCTGAAATAGTTGTATAAGATAATAATATTGCTAGAAAAAGTAAAATAATTAATGTAATAGTAATAGCTAGAATACTTCCTTTTATTATTTTAGTAACATTGTTTTGAGGTATTATTTCTGTGTTTTTGTTTTTAATTATCATATAAAAACCTCCTTTAATATATAATTTACAATTAATATATTAAAGGAGGTTTTATTTTATTCCATTATTATCTAGTATTGGTTTTATTATCTAATACTGTATTATCGTTTAAAACTATAACATTTTTATAGTCACTAATTAGTCCCCTAAGTCTAACCTGATTAGAATTTACATATTCTTGAACACTTGTTATTCTTCCGTCTTTTTCCATGTAATACACATTTTCCCCTTCATTTGTAATAGAATAAATTCTATCATATTCACATGGTATTAATTCATTTCCTATTGAATTTACTATTCCATATTTTCCATTTTTTCCAACAACAATTCCTTTTATGCTTACATCATCTAATTCAACATTTGGAATAATTACCGCATTATTAACACTTCTTTCCGGCATTTCTGTTCCTTCTGAAATTTCATTTTTATTATTGTTATTGTTGTTGCTATTGTCTGATGGTTCACTTGTTGGGTGATTTGCAACATATCCTATCTCATCATATTCTAAATTTAATATAATTTGACCTGATTTATTTGCAATTCCCCATTTGTTGCCTTTTTTTATTGGAATACAGTTTTCGTATAGAAACATGCCATTTTCTATTTCATCACTTGGAAATAATTGTTTGTCAATGCCAATATCATTATACTCAATGTTAACCAATATATTTCCCCTTCTACCTAAAACACCATATAAATTATCTTTTTTTACATAGTATAGTTTTAGTTGACTATCAATTAAACCAATTTCCTCATATTCTAGCGTTATATTAATATCTCCTGTTTTAGAAATTACTCCTGTTTGTCCAGAATTAGTTGCTAAAAATTCATCTGTACTTTCTAAATAAGTTAAATTATCATATTTTGCACCTATAATTTCACTAAAATCTTCTGTAGATAAGACTCCATATTTACCATTTTTTTGTACAACTAGCATATTCCCAATAATTGCTTTTTGTGTCATAAAATCTTCTGTTACTGATGTATATTGATTTCTTTCTGCCTGTTTATTATAATAGTCTACTAAATATGGCAATGTGTAAATATATAATGTTTTATTTTCGGTTTCATAATAAACTGTAATATTAAATGCCGTCTGAATTGCTTTTTGAGTAGCATATAGTTCATCTTTATATGTTTTAACTGGTAAGTCTATTTTATAATTGTCAAAATTTACTTTATCCTCTGATGTGTTTTTATAAATGATGTCAGAATTTAGTTCTAATGTAGCAACTTGTTTTTCGCTTTCTACATAACATTTTGTTTTATCTTCCGAAAATTGTCTAAAATCTCCATTATAATAGTTGTATCCGGCTAAGTCTGCTATTTTTTTTATAGAAAAATACGTAATCCCAGTAGCATTATCAATGATTGTTAGATCAGATGGCAATGTTACTCTTTTTCCATTAACATTCAGTTTTTCTTTATTTTTTTCTGCCTGTTGTAAAACCAACATAATTACAAATACAAGTATTAGCAAAATAATTGCGATAATAATTGCAAATGCAACATATTTTTTACTTTTATTTTCTTTTTCATTTTTTTCTTCACTTAGTAATTCCATAAAAACCCCCTATTCTTTTGTATAGCCATACTTTTTATAAAATTCATTTCTAAATGTTCCTAAATTATCATTTTCTATTTCTATTCTAACTCTTTCCATTAGATTAGTCAAGAATCTAAGATTATGCATAGACAATAATCTTACTCCTAGTATTTCATTGTTTTTGACTAAGTGCCTAATATAGGCTCTTGTATAGTTTTTGCAAGTATAGCAATCACATTCTTTATCTAATGGCGAAAAATCTCTTTCATAAGTGGCATTTCTTATTACTACTTTTCCATTCCAAGTCATTGCGGTTCCATTTCTTGCAATTCTAGTAGGCAATACACAATCACACATATCAATTCCTGCTATAGCAGCTTCTATTAAATAATCAGGTGAACCAACTCCCATTAAATACCTTGGCTTATCTTTAGGCATTAGGGGGGTTGTAAAATATAGCATTTTTAAAAATTCTTCTTTTGGTTCCCCTACACTAATTCCACCTATTGCGTAACCCGGAAAGTCTAATTCAGTTAAATCTCTTGCACTTTTTTCCCTTAAATCTTCATAAAAACCACCTTGTATAATTCCAAATAAAGCTTGATTTTTCGTGGTATGTGCTTGCTTGCACCTTTTAGCCCATCTAGTTGTTCTTTCCATAGAATTTTTTGTATAATCATAAGTTTCTGGGTATTTTACACATTCATCAAATGCCATAATTATATCTGCTCCAAGGTCTTCTTCTGTTTTGATAACACTTTCCGGCGAAAAGAAATGTCTGCTTCCATCCAAATAAGATTGAAAATAAACTCCCTCTTCTGTTATCTTTCTTAAGTCCCCTAAGCTAAAAACTTGAAACCCTCCACTGTCTGTTAGTATTGGTCTGTCCCAATTCATAAATTTATGTAAGCCGTCCTGCTTCCTTTATTAAATCTTGTCCGGGTCTTAAATAAAGATGATATGTATTTGCCAAGATTATTTGTGCTTTTACGTCTTCTTTTAGTTCTTCTGGTGTCATTGATTTTACTGTTGCTTGCGTTCCTACTGGCATAAAAACAGGAGTATTAATATCTCCATGAGGTGTATGAACAATCCCTCGTCTAGCTCCTGTTTGTTTGCATTCATGGATTAATTCGTATTCTACTACTGGTTTCATAAAATTTCCTTCCTATTATTTTTTAATAAATAAACATTGCATCACCAAAACTAAAAAATTTATATTTTTTATTAACAGCTTCTTTATATGCTTCCATAATGTAGTCTTTTCCAGCAAGTGCAGATACTAACATAATCAAAGTTGATTTTGGCAAATGAAAATTTGTTATTAGTGCATCAATACATTTAAATTTATACCCTGGATAAATAAAAATATTTGTATCTCCTTCTATTTCTTTTACCATTCCGTTTTCATCTGCTACGCTTTCTAAAACTCTACAAGATGTTGTCCCACATGCAATTATCTTCTTTTTGCTTTGCTTAGCATAATTAATTTTTTCAGCATCTTCTTGTTTTATATAATAATGCTCTGTGTGCATCTTATGTTCTTCTACTTTTTCTACCTTTACTGGTCTAAATGTTCCTATTCCAACATGTAGTGTTACATTTGCAATTTGAACTCCTTTTTCAGATAAATTTTGTAATAATTCATTTGTAAAATGTAGACCTGCAGTTGGTGCTGCTGCTGATCCTTCGTGTTGTGCATATACAGTTTGATATCTGTCTTTTTCTTTTAATGTTTCTTTAATATATGGTGGTAAAGGCATTAAACCTATGTTGTCTAATATCTCGTTAAAGATTCCATTGTATTTAAATTCTACTAGCCTGTTACCATTTGGTAATACTTCTAAAAGTTCTGCTTTCAATATTCCATTGCCAAAAGAGACTTTTGCTCCTTTTAATAATTTTCTTCCAGGTCTTACAATTACTTCCCATATATCATCTTTTTTTCTATTTAATAGCAAAAATTCAACATTTGCTCCTGTTATTTCTTTTATTCCATATAGTCTTGCTGGAATTACCTTTGTATTATTAATTACTAAACAATCTCCAGATTCTAAATAGTTAATAATGTCTTTAAAAATCTTATGTTCTATTGTGTGTTTTTGTTTATTTAAAATTAGTAATCTGGATTCATCTCTTTTTTCATTTGGGTGTTGTGCAATTAATTGCTCTGGTAAATTATAGTCAAAATCTGCTACATTCATTTTGTTGTTCCTTTCTGTAAAGAAAATACTTACGTTCCTATTACAGTATTATTTTGTTTTTGTAATATATTAATTTTTTCAAATATTGCTTTAAAAAATATTCTAATTTCTTCAATAATGTTTTTAGGTTCATTATCAAATTCTAGTTCCATTGAATAAATAAATTGACTATTATGAATCGGTTTAAAAGTAAATACTTGTTTTTCTAATCCAACTGTACTGTCTCCTAATTTTATATTTTTACACATATAGTCTGAATACCATTGTTTTAGCCCTTCACTTGAAGATACTTTATATCCGTATTTTTCGTAGTCATGTAAAGCGGGGGCTTCCATTCCATGTTCTTTTGATTCTCTTTCTAATGTGTGCAAGAATTCGTGAATGTAAACTTCTTCTGGGAAAGTGTTATTGCCTGCATATTGATAAATATCGTTTTGTTGGGTATCTGAAAGTCGAATATTTGAAAAACCTATATTTTGATATGTCATTCCTCCCAGTCCAATCCAGTCGTTTTCTTTATTTTCTGGGTGTAAAATATTTCCTAGTTTTACTATAGCAAAAATATAGTCATATTCCGCTTTTTTAATATAAGGTTCTATTATGTCGGAAATATCATTTGTTGAAATATAATAGCCATTTTGCTGATCATAGCTAACAGATTGAATTGGCTCTTCAATGTTAATAATTTGATAATGCATAGTCATAGCATTATTTGATAAATTTTTAAAACTTGTCTTTGCTCTTTCTAAGTTTTGTTGCATTGTTAGCATTTCATTTTGGTTAATAGATGTTTTTATATTTGTGTTTGTACCATTTATGTTTACATTAGCATCTAAATTTTCGAATATAAAACATATCATATTCCAATTTGTGTCTTCTCTAGGAGAACCTCTTTCTAATTTTAAATCTTTAAACCAAGCGTCTCCTTTGCAATTCCCCAAATAAGTTCCTAAGCGAAAGCCTACTTGTATTTGTGTTCTATCTTTAGAATTAAAACAAAAAGTTAGCTGCTTCCAGTCATTGGTTCCTTTTAAAACCTCTGACATTTCTGTTGTATCTAAAATTGATATACATGCTCCTGAATTTGAAATTTCTTTTTCTGTTTCAATATTTCCGTGTTTTTACCATACAGCTTACTCTATATGGAGTATTTTTTTCTACCTCAATAGTTTTATAAAACATAGCATCATTATAAGTAGGAGAAGTTATTTTATAGCTGTATTGATTATCTACTTCTTTTTCTCTTGAAAAAGTACTAACTCCTTGTATATATTCTGCTTTTACAAAATCATTGAAATATTTTCTTCTATATAAATTATATATTATATATATCCCATAAATTATTATAATAATTAAGATAAGTGAAATTAATCGACTAACCCAGATTTTTTTCTTCATAAGTACTCCTCTTATAAATAAATTTATTTTAATTATACTGTTTTTCTATAATAAGTGCAATACATTTTAATATTATTTCTTTTATATTAGAGCTTGCTCTAATGATGTACAAAATGTTGCGGGAATTTTGTAAAATACTAGGCAGCTTTAAATTGTTGTATATATTTTTATATTTTCATATATTAATCAAATTATACACAAAAATCACTTGCTTTCATGTATAATAAAAAGAGGTATTCCCCTCTTTTTATTATACTTTAATAGCGTCACTACATCTATGGCAAATTGTTGGATTATCTTTATCTTCTCCTACTGTTGTAGAATACATCCAGCATCTTTCGCATTTTTTTCCATCAGCCATTTCTACTTTTACCCCTATTTTTTCGTTTTCATCTTTTCTTGCATTTTCTTCTATAAATACTTGAGAAACAATTAAAACCGGTTGTAAGTGTTCTTCCACTTCTTTTAAGAATTTATAATTTTCTCCTTCTGCATATAAAGTAACTTTCGCATTTAAAGAATGTCCAATAACTTTTTCTGTTCTTGCTATTTCTAATTTTTTAGCAACTAATTCTTTTATTTTTTCAATTTTATTCCACTTTTTAACTAATTCTTTATTATTATATTCTTCGTTTAAATTTGGCCAAGATGTTAGCATTGGGCTTTGGGTACTCTCATCCTTTTTATGTGGCATAAAATTCCAAATTTCCTCTGCCGTAAAAACTGTCATTGGTGCTAATAGCTTTACTAATACATCCAATATTATGTACATAGTAGTTTGTGCAGCTCTTCTTTCTTTAGATTTTGGTTTTGAAGTATATAATCTATCTTTAATAATATCTAAATAGAAATTACTCATATCGTTTACGCAAAATTTATTAATTTCATGGTAAGCTACGTGGAAGTCATAGTTGTCATAACTTTGTGTAACATTTTTAATTAATTCATTTAATTTATATAATGCATATTTATCTATTTCCAATAAACTTTCATATTCTAGTGGTTCATTAGGATCATAGTCAGATATATTTCCCAATATATATCTTGCTGTATTTCTTATTTTCCTATATACTTCTGTAATTTGCTTTAAAATATCTTTAGATAAACTAATTTCTGATTTGTAATCTGAAGATAATACCCATAGTCTTAAAATATCTGCACCATATTCTTTTATAATATCTTGTGGGCTAATTACATTTCCCTCTGATTTAGACATTTTTCTGCCCTTATCATCAATTACAAATCCATGTGTTAACACTTCTTTATATGGTGCAACACCATGTGCAGCAACAGATGTAAGTAATGAACTTTGGAACCAACCTCTATATTGATCGTTTCCTTCTAAGTACATATCTGCTGATGGTAAACCTCTTGCAGCTAGCACTCCTTCATATGTAGTTCCAGAGTCAAACCATACATCCATGATGTCTGTCTCAATTTTAAAGTCTTTATTACCACAAGAAGAACATGTAGCTCCTTTTGGCATTAATTCTTCTATAGGTAATTCATACCAAGATGTAGATCCTTTTTCTTTAAATATTTTTATAATTTTTTGGATAGATTCTTCAGTAATATATTCATTACCACATTCTTTGCAGTAAAATATAGGAATAGGCACTCCCCATGTACGTTGTCTAGAAATGCACCAATCTGCTCTTTCTTGTACCATACTTGCAATTCTTTCTTCTCCCCAAGCAGGGTACCATTTTACCTTTTTTATTTCTTCTAATGCTTTTTCTCTAAAGTCTTCTATAGAAGCAAACCATTGGTCTGTAGCTCTAAAAATAATTGGATTTTTGCATCTCCAGCAGTGTGGATATTGATGAACGATTTTTTCTTTGCTTAGCAAATATCCATTTCCCTCAAGCCATTCAATAATTGCCTCATTTGATTTTGCATAATATAATCCATTAAATGGTCCTGCTCCTTCTGTTTGATATCCTTTTCCATCTACTGTAACAACAATTTCTAATCCATTTTTTAGTCCACATAAATAGTCTTCTTTACCATACCCAGGAGCTGTATGTACTGCTCCTGTTCCTGTATCCAATTCAACTACAATTGTATCTTCACTACCCAGAACAACTTTTGAATCTCTGTCTAAAAATGGGTGCTTGCAAATAGTTCCTACTAATTCTTTTCCACTAAATTGCTGAATTGTATTGTAATTTGTTATTTTAGCCAATTTCATTACTTGTTCAACTAATTGCGTTGCTAAAATATAGTTTTCTTTTTCTGTTTCTACTACACTATATTCAAAATCCTCTCCAATTGTAATAGCAACATTACCTGGTAAAGTCCATGGAGTTGTTGTCCATATTACAAAATAGGTTGGTTTTTTTGTTAATAATTTTGTTGAAGGCTTACTTACTTCAAATTTTACATAAATAGATGTTGTTTCATGTTCTTTATATTCAATTTCGGCTTCTGCTAATGCTGTTTCACAATCTGTACACCAGTAAACCGGTTTTAAGCCCTTGTAAATATATCCCTTTTTAAACATCTCCCAAAATATTTCAATCTGTTTAGCCTCAAACTCTGGTTGTAAAGTAATGTATGGATGATCCCAGTCTCCTAAAACTCCAAGTCTTTTAAAACCTTCTGTTTGTTTTTCTACAAAGCTTAAAGCAAAATCTCTACAAGTATTTCTAAATTTGGCAACACTTACTTCGTCTCTGTTGATTCCTAAAACTTGAATTGCTCTTTTTTCTGTTGGTAAGCCATGTGTATCGTATCCTGGAATATATGGCGTATTATATCCTTTTAAATTTTTATACCTAACAACTGTATCTTTCAATATTTTATTTAATGCATGTCCTATGTGAATTTCTCCATTTGCATATGGAGGTCCATCATGCAAAATAAAATATTCATTTTTTTCATTTTTCTTTAGCATTTTTTCATATAGTCCATCATTAAAAACTCTTTCCATTACTTTCGGCTCATTTTCTGGCAAATTTGCCCTCATTGGAAAATCTGTTTTTGGTAAATTTAATGTTGTTCCATAGTCTTTCTTTTTTTCTTCCATTATAGTTCCCCCTTTAAATAATCATTTTTTAAATTAAATCAATTATAAAAAAATTCGCCCTATTAATAGGACGAATTTTTTTCCGTGGTACCACCTAATTTAAAAATAATTATACATTATTTTTCTCTTTAAAATCTGTAACGAAGATTAACGTCTTATTCTACTTAGTTCAAATAAGCAACTTAAAAAGGTGATAACAATCATTTTTATCTTACTAGAATTTCAGCAGTATCTAGCTCTCTTTAAAGAATATTACATAATTGTCTTGTCCTCATCATGGTCTTTTAATTTATAAAATATATATAAGAATATCATTTTTTTCTTTATATTGCAAGCATTTTTACAATGGGCAACATCCTTTTTTTGGAATTGCCACAAAATATTTTATATTAGTTTATTTAATTTGTTTCATAACTTCTTCTGCAAAATTTTCTTCTTTTTTTTCTATTCCTTCGCCTTTTTCAAATCTAGCAAATCTAACAACTTCTGCATTTTTAGATTTAACTAGGTCTTCAACTTTAATATCTGGATTTTTTACAAATGGTTGTTCTAATAAGCAAATTTCTCCATAGAATTTTCCAATTCTTCCTTTTACCATTTTTTCAGCTATTTCAGCTGGTTTACCCTCATTCATTGCTTGTGCTTTTAGTATTTCCATTTCCTTTTGTACTTTTTCTTCTGGAACTTCTTGTCTATTTAAATATTCAGGTCTAGCTGCTGCAACTTGCATACAAATATCTTTTGCTAAGTCACTTTCGCCTTTTGCTAAATCTACTAATACTCCAATTTTTCCGTCTCCATGTATATAACTTTCTATTAATCCATCACTTTCAAATCTAACAAATCTTCTAATAGACATATTTTCTCCAATTGTTGCGATTTTGTCTGTAAGTACTTCTTGTATAGTTTTACCATACACTTTAACTGATTCTTGGTTTAGTAAATCTGTTACGTCCTTTGGATTTTTAATTGCAATTTGTTCTGCAACATCTAGTACAAAAGCTCTAAAATCTTCATTTTTGGCTACAAAGTCAGTTTCAGAATTAACCTCTACTAATACTCCAACTTTTTTGTCTGCTGTTACATAAGCGCATACTAGTCCTTCTGCTGCAATTCTTTCAGACTTTTTTGCTGCTTTTGCAATTCCTCTTTCTCTTAAAAGTTCAATTGCCTTTTCCATATCTCCATTAGTTTCTGTTAAAACTTTTTTGCAATCCATCATACCTGCACCAGTTTTTTCTCTTAAATTTTTCACAAGTTCTGCAGTAATCATTTATTCTTCCTCCCCTAATATATTTTATATAAGTCGCCATAAAGACGACTTTTTAAATATTACAAATTTAATCTTATATGCTATAAAATTAAGTTTTATTAAATAGTATAAAATGCAAAATAATTTTTTATGCAAATATCAAAACTGCTTTTTAATTATTCTTGTTCTTCAGATGTTTCTACAACTTCTTCTATACTAGTTGGTTCTGCTACTTTTTCGGTAATCTCTTCTGTAGGTATTTCTTCAGCAGTTTCTCCTTGTCTTCCTTCAATAACTGCATTTGCCATTACATCTGCAATTAATTTAACTGCTCTTATAGCATCATCATTTCCTGGAATTGCATAGTCTACATCATTTGGGTTGCAGTTTGTGTCTACCAATCCAACAACAGGAATTTTTAATTTTCTTGCCTCTAATATTGCAATTCTTTCTTTTTTTGGATCTACTATAAATAATGCACCTGGTAATTTCTCCATATTCTTAATTCCACCAAGATTTTTTTCTAGTTTTTCCATTTCTCCTTTTAATTTAATAACCTCTTTTTTAGGTAATAAGTCAAAAGTACCGTCCTCTTGCATTTTTTCTAATTCATTTAATCTTTCAATTCTTTTTCTAATAGTTCCAAAATTGGTTAACATTCCGCCTAACCATCTTTGGTCAACATAGAACATATTGCATTTTTGAGCTGCTTCTTTCATACATTCTTGTGCTTGTTTTTTTGTTCCCACAAAAAGAATATCTTTTCCTTCTTCTGCTTGTTCTTTGATAAAAGCATATGCTTCATCTAATTTTTTTGATGTTTTTTGTAAGTCAATAATGTGAATTCCATTTCTGGCTTGGAAAATATATTCAGCCATTTTAGGATCCCATCTTCTTGTTTGATGTCCAAAATGAACACCTGCTTCAAGTAGTTGTTTCATCGCTACTACTGCCATTTTAATTTCCTCCTTTTAGTTTTTCCTCCGCACATATCTTAATTCTAGAAGACTTAAAGTATAAGCACTATTTCTAGAACTCCTTATGCGTGTGTTTTTAACGTGTATTATTATAGCAAATCTGTTTTAAGATTTCAAGTATTTTTATTAAATTTTATACAGAAACTGGGAAACAAGCAATGCTTGCTTCCCAGAAAGGAGTTATTCCCAAATATACTCATAGTCAGCATATCTAGAAATATAGCCCTCAACGGGATTTTCAATTGTTAAAACATGGAGACACTCCACAGTTTCGTCAACTACAATTAAAATCTCGTTGACGCGGTCTCCTACGCCGCTTCCGACACCCAAGTCTCCATTTATACAAGCCCATTCGGAAGTATAAATGTTTTGAGTATGGTCCCCGTTTAGGAAGATTTTGTAACCATAGGTTAAGTACCTCATAATTACAAATCCCTCTATGCCATCTAATGTCCTAATATAGCAATATTCGCCATATTCGGGACGGTGGAATACCCTGTTTGTGCTTTCGTAGACTACGTCACCCATTCTAAGCTGAATAGACTTATTGTTATTATCCTTGACCGGTTCTGCATTCCTGTTCGGTTCAGTTCTAAGCGTAAGCTTAGAAACCCGTACCATCAGGTTCATGGGTGGTGGTACTTCTTCTTGAGCCAACGTTGTTGTAATTCCTCCTAACATAGTTAAACTCAAAACTAGCAGCAAAGAGATTAGCCGTTTCATTTTTTTATCCTCCTTTTTTGTTTTATGGCTTTGCCATCTATATTTATATTACCATTTTTTATGTTTTATGTCAATTTATGGTTTTATTTAATACTTCTTTTAAACGTTTTATTTGTTTAGTTAAATATAAATATCCTATTAAACCCTCAAAAGCTGTTGCATACATGTATTCTTGTATACTTGCATTTTTAGGCAAATGATGGTTTTGAGTATTTCTTGCTCTTCTTACAATGTCTTTTTCTTCTTCTGTTAAATCTTGTTCTAAATTTTTTAAAATTTCTGATTGAGCCTTTGCCTTTACATATTTAATAGTTTCAATATGTAAACTATGAGGTTTTAACTGTGTATTATTTACTAAATAACTCCTAATATATAAGTCATATACGCAGTCTCCTACATATGCCCAAACCAAAGGTGACATTAATTCTATTTCTTTTTTGCTTTTTGTTATATTCATTAATTCATTTAGTTCCAAATAATTTTCCTTCTTCTTGTTATATATTTAGGTTTTTAAATTAAGGTTACCTATAAACCAATTTATAGTATTATAATATTGCTTTTTCTAAAGTAATTTTTCCTATCCTTCCACTTCTGAAATCCTCTAATACTATTTTTGCTGTTTTTGTTTCATCAATTTTTCCTCCAGCTAATAGTGCTCCTCTTTTTTTTCCAATTAGATGCATTATTTGTGTTAAAATATTTACATTATTATTTATTTCCTGTTCACTTATTTTATATCTAGAAAATAATTCATGCTTATTGTTACTATATAAATATTTTATCAAATGATACGATACCTCTATTGGTTCAATTACATCTTCTTTTATTGTACCAATATATGCCAAATTTAATGCCACTTCTTCTTTTTCAAGCTTAGGCCATAATATACCAGGTGTATCTAATAATTCAATATTATTTTGAATGCGAATCCATTGCTTTTGCTTTGTTATTCCTGGTTGATTTCCCACATTTGCTGTATTTCTTTTTGCAATCCTATTAATAAAAGAAGATTTGCCTACATTAGGTATTCCTACTACTAATAGTTTAATATTTTTTCCTATTCTACCTTTCTCTACTTGCTTTTTTATTTCTGCTTCCATTACATAATCTACATTTTTTAATACATCTTTAATTCCAAATCCTGTATTTGAGTCTGTAGCCACACATGGAATTCCTTTATTTTCAAAATATGTTTTCCACATTTTGGTTTGGTAATCATTTGCTAAGTCGCTCTTATTTAAAACTATAATCCTTTTTTTATTTTGTACTAATTTATTTATATCTGGGTTTTGGCTTGATATAGGAATTCGTGCATCTAATATTTCAATCACAACATCTATTAACTTTAAATCTTGTTCTATTTGTTTTTTTGCTTTTACCATATGTCCGTGGATACCAGTTAATATTCAAATTATTACTCATCGTTTTCACTCTCCTACTTTTCCACTTCTTCTAACAATAAATCAAAATCTCTTTTTCACTATTTATCTCTTATATGTACATTTTAACTACCGAGGAATCCTCGGTAGTTGAGTTAATCCTATTTACTCTATATAATTTTAAATTGCATCAGCATGTATCAAATAATTGTTTTTCGTTAATATATCAAAATTTGATTTATATATTTTATATTTTTTTGCTCTATAATTTTTAAGTTATATTTTTTACATTAGCCTGTAATTATTTTTATCTGCTCTTTCATCTAATTTTCTATCAAATTCTTTGTTTTGATAAAACCAATCCGTTTTTTGGACTGTCTTTTTGCTTATATTTCCTCTATTTTTATTTGTTAGTAAGTCTAACATATTGGCAAAAGAAATTAGAATTCCAATAGCCCCCATAAATATAGCATAATATGCTTCTAATGAATTTACAGCAAGTAAGCTATATATTTCATATCCAAAGTAAGTAGTATATAGTGCAAAATATAACATTCCACCAATTAGTTTTCTTTTTGTTACCAATAATAATATAGCTAATGTTATAAATAAAAATATAATTTCATAATTTATATTTGTTATTGCAATTGGTATATCTATTTTTAGAGACAACATTAAAGTAATAATTATTCTAAATACCCAAAACATATATGAAAATATATTAATTAAATAACTAAATAGCGTTTTCATTAGTTAAACCACTCCTTATATTAAGTATTTTATATTATTTTAATATTTTTTGCAATATTACAAAAAACTTTTGTATTTAGTGTTTATTTTTTAAATTTTTTATGATAAACTGTTACTTGTAAAAAATAGTTTAATAGATTTTTGGGGGGCTTTATAATGGAATTTAAAAAGTGTATAAGATGTGGTTGTTTCTTTTTATCTGATGATGAAGTTTGTTGTAATTGTAAGCCAAAAGATTTATGTGACTCTAAAAAATTAGGCGATTTTTTAGAAAATACACCTAATTTTACATCTATTGAAGATATTTCAATTAATACTGGAATATCAATAAAAAATGTTTCTAGATTTATAGAATCTGGAAAATATAGCTCAGGTATAATTAATAAAAATAATGCTAATATTAATTTGTAATAAATATATCGTCTTCTGGATATGCTCTTATTCCATCTTTTAAATGGTATAAGTTAGTGTATCCTATTTTTTTTAACAATTCTATTACTCTTTTGCTCCTAGAACCGCTAAAACAATATACAATAATTGTTTGGTTTTTATCTTTTAGCGTTTCTTCTACTATGTTTTTATTTATTTCGTAACTTGGTATTAAAATAGCACTTCTAATATGCTTTTCTTTGTATTCTTGTGGACTTCTAACATCTAGTATTATAGCATTTCCTTTTTTCATTATTTCCTTTAAATTTTCTAAGTTAACATTTCCTTCGTCTATATTTCTTTTTCCTTTCAAAACATATTTAGTCAAAGTTTTAAATATTGTTTTCAATTATTTTACCTTCCTTGCTTTAAGTTTTACATATTTATAAAATATTTGTTATGTTTTATAATTATTTGCAAAAAAAAGATCTTAATATATTATATTAAGATCTTACTTTTTTTGTACTATTTTGTAAAATAATTTTTTCATAAACTTTTGCTAAATAAACAGTTACAAATAACATAATCGCAACAGCTCCTATTAGTATTGTTTGCGAAACTTTTATATTAAAAATAGAAACAAGGATTGAATATAATATTTCTGCTCCAATTACCAAAGCTAGTTCAGTTAATAAAAATTTAAAAAATCCTTTTTTACGATAAATTATACTATAAATAGCTAAAATAATTGCAAAAGAAATTGCTGTTGGCCATATATATGGTTTTACTATATCATATAAATTACTTGATGGTATATTGTATATAGATATATCTGTAGTTTCTAATTCTGTATTATATTTTTCATTTAATTTTATTATTAGTTGTTTATTTTTTTCTTCATTTGATTCTTTCATTGTAATTCCAATTGTGTCTTTAAAAGCTCCCACCATTTCAACTTTAAACTGTTCTTCTGAGTATACTTCTTTTACAATGGTATTTATTTCATTAATATCTAATTGTTTGTTAATTGCAATTTCAATTCTTACTGCATTTTCATAATTAGAATTTAACTTAAATCCATTAAATACTATTATTAAAACGCCTAATATTAATAGCACAATAAATATTATTAAAATTTTTATACTTCTTTTTGTATCCATTTTATTTACTCCTCCAAAAATCTACTTATTTTTTGTTATTGTTAAATATTTTATTGTTACTAAATTGTATAATAAGAATGTAATAATTCCCCAAAATACAATCATACCAAAGCTATTTATAATTGATAATTTTGAAAATGTAAATACAATAGCAACAGCACATAAAGGTATTCCTAGTTTTAAATATTTAAAATAAGTATCTTTAAATATAATGCTTATATTCTCTTTGTTTTTGCGTAAATTTTTTAAGTAGCTTAGTAAGAACAAATACTCAAATATGCTAATTATAATAATTCCCATAATGCTATTAGTTGTAATTATACAGTTACCATATCTAACAAATAATAATAAAATTGCTATGAATCCTACAAATCCAATTCCCATATTTAGCCCATTTATGTCATTTCTAATAATTAAGTATATTATCATAATACCAACAGAAATTATAGCAATTACACTTACTATCTTTATGTCTGTTTCTGTTATATTAGGGTTAATCGTATTGTTATATTCTAAAACATATTGAATTGGAAGTTCTCCTTGTTTTATTAAAGTAGAAATAAGGGTAGCTTCTGTAACAATATTCTCTAGTTCTTCTTGTGTTGTTATATTACTTCCTAGAGGAAGTTGTAAAATTCCATTAGACATGGTTTGTCCAAAATAAGTTGTAGTAAGTATTTCGTCATCTAACTTTAAAGTTACATTTTTAGTTGTATCATTGCCTTCTTCGTCTTGTGTTTTTACATAAGTTTTGCTAATTTCTTCTAATTTAGCCCTATCTTCTTTTTTAAATTCAATATTTAAATATACAGTTGTTCCATTTTCTGTTGTATTATATAAAACATCTGTTGTCTTTATATTATTACTATTTAGCAAAACTTCGTTAGTATCACTATCTATTAATTCAAATCCTCCATTTGCAGCAATTAGTTGGACATATGTATCGGTTAAAGAATTTTCTGGTAAGCTAACCCAAACAGTTCCATTTTCTCCTTTTCTTAGGTCATATTCTGGAACTTGAAAATCGTTAAGTCTATTTTCAATTATTGTTTTTGTTAAATTAAAATTTTCTTCTATTAAAATATCTTGGCTATTTATTGGTACTTCTTTAGTTGTCTGTCCCTCTGGTAATTCTTCATCTTCTGAATGTTCTTCTCCTTCTTCGTGTGTATGTTCTACCATATTCCCCTCTGCATCATAATAAACAGTTTCTGTAGTATCATCTACTTTTAGAATAACTTCTCTTCTTTTTCCAAACTCCATTCCAGTTTGATAATCTGGTATAACATTTTCATACTTGTTTAGTCTTTTTTGGTATATACCAATAAAAGAAATAATTGATAATAATATTATTATTAAAATAATTGTTAGCGTTCTTAAAAAATTATTTTGTTTCACAGTTTTTCCTCCTACAATAGTTTTGTATCATTAATAATTAATTCAAACCATATTTTTAAAAATTTTGCTGCGTATTTGCTCATCATTGTTCTATGCATAAATATTTCAAAATAATCTAATACAGGGCAAATATTTGTATCTATAGTTAAATCTAATGTAATAGTTCTTTTTGGTACATCTAATCTTAAATCAGCATCTGTAACTGCATAGTTTACTCTATCATGAATGTCAAACACTGAAATATTAGTTTTGCATACTCTGGCTCTATGAACGTCAGACTTATCGGCTAAAATTAAGGCTGCTGAAATTTCATTAACTGCTGTTCCAGTTTCTTCATCATGATTACCTATTGCCATCATTATTTCTGTTCTTTCTTTAACATCCATTCCTAAATCTTTTAATATATTATAAGCCAAAATAGCACCAGTATGAGCATGGTCTACTCTATTTACACAATTTCCAATGTCGTGCATATATCCTGCAATTTGCGCTAATTCGACTTTTCTTTCATCATAGCCTAAATCCTTTAAAATTTGTCCTGCTCTTTTCGAAACAATGTTTACATGTCTAACAGAATGCTCTGTATATCCAAGAACATCTAATTGTTTTTGCGAGCCAACTACTAGTTCTTTAATCTCCGCATTTTCTTTAACATCTTTTAGAGTTACCACTGTTTTATCCTCCTTGGGAATAATTTTTTTATTTTATGTTATTAATTCAAAATATTGTTAATCTCCTAAACAAATTCCTATATTTCTTGCTGTTTTTGTTAAGTCGTGGTCTTCTGTTACAACTCTTGTATTGCTTTCTTCTGTTCCGCCCTGTACAGCTCCTATTTTTTTGTTGTCCCCCACAACATCTTCTAATGGAACACAATCTAGTTTTCCATTTTTTATAACAGTTAATACATTAAATTTTCCTTGCATAGCTAGTTCTATTGCTTTTGCACCATATTTTGTAGATAATACCCTATCAAATGAAGTTGGTGTACCTCCTCTTTGCATATAACCTAAAGTTGTATTTCTAGTAACTAATCCTGTTCTTTTTTCTAATTCTCTTGCTACTTTATCTCCTGCTCCACCTAATTTTATATTAATAACTCCTTCTCCTCCATCTCTTACCTCTTGTACTTCCATGTTTCCACCTTTTGGTGTTGCACCTTCTCCAACTACAACCACTGCAAAGTTTTTTCCCATAGCTTGTCTTTTTTTTATGCTTGCTACTACTTTATCAATATCATATGGAATTTCTGGAATTAAAGCAACGTCTGCTCCACCTGCTATTGCAGATTCTAGTGCAATCCATCCAGCATATCTTCCCATAACTTCTAAGCACATAATTCTATTATGTGTTTCTGCTGTTGTATGTAACCTATCTATTGCATCTGTTGCAACTTGCACAGCAGTATTATATCCAAAAGTAATATCTGTGCATGCTACGTCATTGTCTATTGTCTTTGGAACTCCAATTACTTTTAATCCTCTTAGTGTAAAATCTCTTGCTGATTTTTGTGTACTGTCTCCACCTAATGTAAAAATACAATCAATTTCATCTTTCTTTACATTTTGTACACATTTTTCCGATAAATCTTGGTATGTTATATTTCCTTTATCATCAACTACTTTATAATTAAATACATTGGCATTTAAAGATGAACCTATAATAGAACCACCTTTGTGTAATATTCCCGAAGCATTATCTTTAGTACTTAATTTTACGTAATTATTGTTTAGTAATCCATTATAGCCATCAATAAAACCCAAGCATTCAATGTTATTTTCTTCCGCTGTTTTTACAATTGCTCTTATTACTGCATTAAAACCAGATACATCTCCACCATTTGCAAGTATTGCAACTCTTTTTATCATAAAATTTTCCTCCTTTAGAATCATTTAAACTAATCACATTATATCAGTTTTAATCATATTTGCAATAGTAATTTATTTTTTATTCCAAAAATATATAAAAATTAAAAAGAGATGTTTAGTTTTGTTCTCTAAACATCTCTTTTTAATTTTTATACTTTAAGAATTCCGCCTATCATTCTGTTTAAGCTGTTTTGTGTTTCTAATTCCGTTTTTCCACCAGATATAACAATACAATCTCCAGTTCTAATAATTCCTTCATTTTTTAGATTTTCAATTACTTTTTCTAATATTTTTTCTATATTATTTTCATTTTCAGTTATAAGAATAGGCTTAATGTTCCAGCTTAAACCTAATTGGCGATAAGTAATTTCACTTTTGGTTACAGCATATATTGGGCATTGTGGTCCAAAACTAGAAATTAGCCTTGGAGTGTCTCCACACTCTGTATAAACTAAAATTAATTTAGCGTCTACATTCATTGCATTAGAACATATTGAATGATTAATATGGAATTCATAATTAGAAGATGGTTCTTCATATACTCTATTCCTAAACCTTTTCCAATATTTGATGCTCCCTTCTACTTTTTTGGCAATAGTATCCATGGCTCTTACACATTCAACTGGAAATTTTCCCATTGCTGTTTCTCCAGACAACATAATTGCTGAACTACCGTCAAATACTGCATTTGCAACATCACTTACTTCTGCCCTTGTAGGTCTTGGGTTGTCGCACATAGATTCTAACATTTGTGTAGCAGTAATAACTGGTTTTCCTGCTCTATAGGTTTTTTTAATAAATTGTTTTTGTAAAATTGGAACTTCTTCCATAGGTATTTCTACTCCTAAATCACCACGAGCTATCATAATTCCATCCGATACTTCTAGTATTTGGTCAAAGTTATCAATTCCTTCTCTATTTTCTATTTTAGAAATAATTTTAATATGATTACCATCATTTTGTTTTAATACTTCTTTAATAGCTAATACATCTGCTGGCTTTCTAACAAAAGATGCCGCAATATAATCAAATCCAACTTTAATTCCATATTTAATGTCTTCTTCATCTTTTTCTGTAATACTTGGTAAATTTAATACTAAATTTGGAATATTAATGCTTTTGGTATTTGTTAATTTCCCACCATGAATAACTGTACAAACTATATCTTTATTTTTTATTTCCTTTACTGTTAATTCAATAGTTCCATCATTAACTAATATGGTGCTTCCTATAGATACATCTTTATATAATTCCTTATAACTTACTGAAACTTCATTTTCGTTTCCGAGTTTATCTTCATTTAATAAAATAAATGTTTCTCCATTGTTTAAATTAATACCATTGTTTTCAAACTTGCCAATTCTAATTTCTGGTCCTTTTGTATCCAATAGTAGCGGGATTGGTAAGCCTAATTCTGCTCTTACTTTTTTAAATAAGTTTATTCTTTCTTCTTGATCTTGGTAGTTTCCATGTGAAAAATTTATTCTTCCTACGTTCATTCCAGCAAGCATTAATTCTCTTAGTTTTTCTTCGTTATCTACTGCTGGTCCCATTGTACAAACTATTTTTGTCTTCCTCAAAATATTTCATTCCTTCCTTTTTTGTTATATATGTATTACAAATTATATATATTTTATTAGTATATGTGTTATTGTGTTACTTTGTTATCCATTTTACTAAATTCATATTTTCTGAATCTATAAGCATTTTATGTTTTGGCATAATTCTAAATGTATATCCATAATTACCACCTGTAGTTAGTTCAATCTTTCCTGCAAAAGTGTATGTTTTATTTTCTTCGTCTTCATTTATTAGTTTCATTGGAATAATTGCAATATTTTCTATTGTTCCATTTTCCAAAATTTTTCCATAATAAGTTTGCACTTCTATATTTTCTACTGAAATATTAGGTAATTTTACACTACACATTACATCAATATTATTGCCAGCATCTATTGTAATGTTATCTAAATTATTAATTTGGGAAATTTCAATATCATTCCAATTTGCAACTATATTTTCTTTCCATGTATTGTATTCTGTTACTAAATCAAGTTTGCTAAAGTATTCATTAGTCATATCACAAAGTGGCATATATAGTTTTTCTATATAGTCTATTAGCATTCTTGCTGTGCTGAATTTTCCTCCTGTACTAATAATAGAATTTTTCATTAACTTAATCCATTGGCTTGATAGTCCATTTTTATCTTTATTATAATAAGCTTGTATGATTTTGTTTTCTAATGTTGTATAAATGCTTTCACTATCTGCTAAATCTTGTGCTTCATAAGATTCATATTCCTCATTTGTCCCAATTGCCCAACCGTTTTTTTGGTTATATCCTTCTGCCCACCAACCATCTAATACACTAAAATTTATTACTCCATTAATGGCTGCTTTTTGTCCACTCGTTCCTGAGGCTTCCATTGGTCTTCTAGGATTGTTTAGCCATATGTCTACTCCACTTACTAAATATCTTGCTATAGCAATATTATAATCCTCTAGTAAGAAAATTTTTCCCTTGAATTGTGGCATTGCAGATATTTCATGAATATATTTAATTAGATTTTGTCCTTCTTTGTCTGCTGGATGTGCCTTACCTGCAAATATAATTTGAACTGGTTTATCTGCATCATTTAGTATTTGAGTAATTCTTTCTAAATCTTTAAAAATTAAAGTTGCTCTTTTATATGTAGCAAATCTTCTTGCGAATCCTATTGTTAGAATATCTGATTTTAATTCTGGAACCATATCTTTTATAATGTCGTAGCTCATTCCTGATTTTCGTAGTCGACTTATTAAGTTACTTTTTGTTAAGTCTAGTAATTTTTCTTTTCTTTTCATGTGCTCATTCCAAAGTTTTTCATCCGGTATAGAGTCAATTTTTTTCCAAACTGTGTCGTCATATATATTATCTTGCCAATATGGAATTAAATATTTGTTATATAATTCTTTAATTCCTGGTGCTAACCATGAACAAGTGTGTACTCCGTTTGTTACATATGTAATTGGTGATTCATTTGCTGCTATTTCTGGCCATATGTCTGAAAATAGTTCTCTAGAGACTGCCCCATGTAATTTGCTTACACCATTTTTTTTGCCTGCAATTTTAAGAGCTAATATGCCCATATTAAACCCAGTTCCTAATTCTTTATCTTTCGTACTCATTCCTAGTCTTAAAAATTCTTCTCTAGAAAGTCCAATTCTTCCCCAGAAATTTTTAAAATATTTTTCTACAAGTGCTATATCAAATATATCATTTCCTGCTGGCACAGGAGTATGTGTTGTAAATACTGTTTTAGCTGTTACAATTTCTTTAGCAATATTAAAAGATACTTGTTTTTCAGCCATTATATCTTTTATTAGTTCAACTGTAACAAAAGAAGAATGTCCTTCATTCATATGGTATATGGTTGGATTTAGCCCTAATTTTTTTAGTAAGTTTACTCCACCCATTCCAAGCACAATTTCTTGTTGAATTCTCATTTCTCTGTCTCCACCATATAAATGTAGAGTAACATTTTTATAGTCATCTGTGTTTTGGTCAATATCAGAATCTAATAAATATAGAGTTACTCTTCCAACATTAATTTTCCATACTTTTAAATATATTTTTTTTCTAGGGAATCTTACATCTATTATTAATTCCTCTCCATTTTCATTTACAACAGGTATAATAGGTAAATTATATAAATCTATATTTTTATATTCTGTTTCTTGTACTCCATATTTATTAATTTTTTGATGAAAATAACCGTTTTTATATAGTAGTCCTACAGCAACAAAAGGAACTCCTAAATCACTTGCAGATTTTAAATGGTCTCCAGACAAAATTCCGCAATCCACCAGAATATATTGGTAATATTTCATCTAATCCATATTCTGCTGAAAAATATGCTATTAAGTCATTTTTATGGTTAGGATATTTTTTAGAAAACCATGTGGATTTGCTATTCATGTATCCTTCAAAATTTTCTACAATTTTATCATATTCTTTTAAAAATTCGTTATCTGTTGTGACTTTCTCTAGTTTTGATTGTTCTACTAGTTTTAAAAATTTAACTGGATTCTTCCCGCATGTTTCCCATAAGTCTATATCTAACATCTTAAATAGCCTCAAAAATTCTGTATTCCAAGACCACCATAAGTTCTTGGCTATATCTGATAATTTTTCAATTCTTTTAGGTAATTGTGGGTTAACTGTTATTCTATTAAAAACGTACATTAAATTTTCCTCCTATGTATTTCTTATATAATTTTAACTTCATTTTGTTAAATTATATATTTTATAACTTTTTTAAATAATTTACTTATTCTTCTTTTTTATTATAGTAATAATTATTATAACAATTATTACTACAATAATTCCTGCAATCATAATTGGTGAAACTGTAATAATTGGTTTTTCTTGTATTTCATTAAATTGAATTGTATCTACAATATTTTTTAATTCATCTTGTTGTACATTAGAATATTTGCTATTTAATGTTATAGTAATTGCCTTTCCATTTACTATTGTATAATATTGGTATATTGTTGTTGTACCATTTATAAATTTAGTATATATGTATTTTATTTCATTATGTTCATAAAGATTTTGTTCTTCTACTTGTGCATCTCCAGCAGTTGCTAAAATTTCTTTTTTTAAATCTTCTATTTCTTTTTCGTCTAAAGAAGTTAAATGGAAATTATTTTTAGTTCTCGTATTTTCAATTACAGAAATTATAAGCTCTTTAGATAAATTACTGCTTAATCCATTATATACTATTCCATTTTGATTATATTGATTTTTTAATTCCTCACTTGTTACTCTCAATACTGTTTCATAATAAGAAATTTTGGTATCATTATTATCTATACCCGATTTTAGGTCATAATACTCATCTGGTAATTCTATTTTCATTCCAATTTCAGAAAATTCTTCTGCCATAACACAAATACTAGTAGATAAAAGCATTACTGCTAAAATAAATCCTACAATTATTTTTTTCATTTTTTAGTTCTCCTTTTTATATATTTTTTTCATCTTTATTATTATAAACATTAAATAAAAAGTTGTAAACTATTTTAATAAATCTTTTACAACTTCTCCTGCAATAATTAGTCCTGCAACTGGTGGAACAAACGAAACACTCCCCGGAATTGGTGTATTTGTTTTCTTTGGCTCTTCTTTAGAATAAATTACTTTTAGTTTTTTTACACCAATATTTCTTAACTGTTTTCTTAATGCTTTTGCTAGTGGGCACACCTGTGTTTTATAAATATCCGATACTTCTAGCATAGTTGGATTAAGTTTATTTCCTGTTCCCATACAAGAAATTATTGGAATATTATATCTTCCGAGCAATTTCTACTAAACTAACCTTTGCAGTCACATTATCTATTGCATCTATAATGTACGAATAAGAAGAGTCTACTAATTCTTCTACATTATTTGGTAAGCAGTATTGCTTTATTACCTCTATTTTTGCTTCTGGATTAATATCTAACATTCTATTTTTCATTACATCTACTTTATATTTTCCAATTGTATTGTGGCTTGCATGGATTTGTCTATTTAGATTTGTTAATGAAATTTTGTCTTTATCTATTAGGACAAAATTGCCTATTCCAGCTCTTATTAGTCCTTCTGCTACAAATGATCCTACTCCACCTATTCCAAAGATTACTACTTTAGATTGGTGGAGTTTTTGCAAACCATCTTTCCCAATTAGCATTTCTGTTCTTGAAAACTGATTTTCTTCCATAGCTTAATTTTTACGCTTTCCAAAGATTGATAGCAACCTTAAGAATATATTAATAAAATCAAGATATATTTCCATAGCACCATATATGTGCAATTTATTCTCTGGTATAATGTCTGTATATTGTAATCGTTTTATTCTTTGAATATCATAGGCAGTTATTCCAAAAAATACTATTAAAACAACCCATGAAATAACAAGATCAAAAGTTGAACTTTGTGTAAATAAATTAATAACACTTGTAATAATAGCTGCAATTAAAAAACCATATAGCATTGGTGCAAACCTTCCTAAGTCCATATTAGTTTTATAACCTAAAAATCCTATTGTTGCAAATCCAATTGCTGCTGTAAAAAAGCAAATAAAAATAGATTCAATTTCAAATGCAAAAAAGATTGTAGATAGAGTAACACCATTAATAATTGCATAAACAAAATATAAAATTGCAACTACTGCTGGAGGTAATTTTTTAAATAAAAATGAAAATAATAATACCACTATTATTTCTACAATTAGTAATATTGAAAATGTGTTATTAAATACAAATTGAAACATCAATCCTGTTTTAAAAGTATACCATGATACAATTCCTGTTACCAATAATCCTAAAAACATCCATAATAACGTTTTGCTTAAAACTTTATTTTCCATATATTCACTTCCTTATTTTTTTGCGTTTTTTATAATGCATTAACAATATCTTGTTTGTCTTTCACTCCAACAAATGTTGCTGTAGGTTTGCCATTTTTAAAAATAATAATTGTTGGTATGCTCATAACACTATATTTCATTGCTAGGTCTTGGTTTTTGTCAACATCTACTTTTACCACTTTTACATTGCTGTTTTCTTCTGCAATGTTTTCAATTATAGGGGACATCATTTTACATGGCCCACACCAAGTAGCAAAAAAGTCTACTAATACAGTAGTTTGTGAATCGAGTACCTCCTTTTCAAAATCTTGGCTCATAATTTCTGCTACATTCATTTTGTTTTCCTCCTTTTCACTTTTATTTATTTGTTTATTTATATAAGAATTCATTATATAGTTATATAAAACTGTAAGTATTACTACTATTATAATAAATATTATTATTTGTAGTATTAGTTTCTTCTTTTTATCCATTTACATATCCTTTCTTTTAAGTTTATTTTATTTAATAATAACTATAATCCCACTTATTATTAAAATAATTCCTGCAATTTTATTAATTATATTATAATTATTTTTAATTAATTGAAAGGTTGTTTTTAGTTTTTCTAAAAATATTGCTGTTATTATAAAAGGAATTCCTAGCCCTAAAGAGTATAAAAATAGCATAATAACTCCCTGTGTAATACAACCATATGTTGCACTCATTATCAAGGCAGAACTTAAAAAAACTCCAACGCATGGCGTCCAGCAAATCGAAAACAATATTCCAAATAAAATAGAAGAAAAAAAGCTTAAGTCTTTTTCTTTTCGTTTTATTCCTTTTGTTTTGTTTAATATTTTAATTCGTAATATTCCCATATAATGCAATCCAAATAATATAATAATTATTCCAAAAACAATATTAATATAATAAATATATTTTTGAATTATTTTCCCAAGTGTGCTTGCAAATACTCCTAACAATATAAACAAAATTGTAAATCCTAGTATAAACCCTAGTGCATTAATTATAGTTTTTTTTAAGCTTTTATCTTGTCCTGCAAAATATGATATATACATTGGTAGCATTGGCAAAACACAAGGAGAAATAAAAGACGCAAATCCTTCTATAAAAATTAATAAATAATCCATTTTTTATCCTCTTCTTAAATATTGTATAACAGAAAATCCTGCTTTCATGCCTTCATATACCGCCTTAGAAATTTGGTATATGCCTCCTGTGCAGTCTCCGCAAGCATACATACCAGGAATATTTGTTTCCATATTTTCATTTACAGCAATAGTTTCATTTCTTAAAAGTATGCCTAATTTTTTTGCAAAGTCACTACTATTTGCTACTCCTTGGGCGATAAATACTCCATCCACCTTTAATTTTGTATTATCCATTAATTCTATTTCTTCAACTCTTTCGGTTCCTCTAATTTCTTTTATTGGCTTTGTATTAATTGCTACATTATTTGCTCTAAATTCTGGTGCTTTTTTTCCATTTGTAAGTAATTGAATTTTTTGTGCAATATTTAGTAAGTCGTTTACTTCAGAAATTGCATAATTTCCATTTCCTATAACAGCTACTATTTTGTTACGGTAAAAAAATCCATCGCATATTGCACAATAGCTTATTCCTTTTCCTTCAAATTTATTAATTCCTTGTATATTTGGTTTATTTTTCTGATTACCTGTCGCTAAAATAACTGCTTTTGACTGATATGTATTATTTGTTGTTATAACTTTAAAGTTATTTAACTCTTTTTCTATTTTAATTACTTCTTCTTTTGTTACTTGTACTCCTATATTTTTAGCTTGATTAATTCCTGCAAAATATAGTTCTTTGCCACTAATGCCTTCTTCGAATCCATAATAGTTTTCTATTTTTTCTGCATTAAATAAACCTGTTTCTGGATAATAAATTACCAGAGTATTTAAGTTTGCTCTTTTTGTATATAAACTTGCAGTTATTCCAGCTGGTCCTGCTCCAATTATTATTATGTCAAACATGTTTCCCTCCTAAATGTATTATTCTTCATATGCAACAACTTTATTCTTTTTTAATGCTCATAATCTAAGTTTTAAAGCTTATGGCATTTTATAGCATTATATGGATTCCTTTGAAATTAGTTTTTTATATAATATCATATTATATAAAAATAGACAATATTTATAATTATATAATTTTTATTGCTGTAAAAGTTATAGATGAAACACTATATTTAAAAGAAAAGTGGTATTTATTTTATGGCCTCATAACTTATTAGTTTTACATTTTCAGAAATGAATTGTTTATTTGTTGTTATATTCTTAAATAAATCTGTTGATAAATACTTTTTATTATCGTCTGCAAATACTGTTACTATTGGTTTATCTATGCTTTGACTTGCTATTATTGTTCCTAAAAAATTAGCTCCTGAAGATATTCCAACTCCTAAACCTAATTCACTAGATAATTTTTTTGCCATGTTAATAGAATCATCATCATTAATTAATATAATATTATCAATAATACTTCTATTTATTAGGTCAGGTACAAACTCATCTCCTATACCTTCAATTTTATGTTGCGATATTACATTTCCATGTGATAATATTGGCATTTTATCTGGTTCTATTGCAGTTACTTTTATGTTGTCATATTTTTCTTTTAATTTTTTGCCAATTCCCATTAATGTGCCTCCTGTTCCAACTCCAGATAAAAATCCTCCTATTGCTTCTGGCACTTGTTTTATAACTTCTTCTGCTGTAGTCTCATAATGTGCTTGCATATTATATTTATTTGAAAATTGATTTGCCCAAAAACCATTTTTTTCTTTTGCAAATTGTTTTGCATTTTCTACGCATTTAGCAAAACCCCCCTCTTCTTTTGAAACTAAAAAAACATTTGCCCCATAAGACCTCATTAGTTCAATTCTTTCTTTACTTACCCAATCTGGCATAAAAATATAAACAAGATGATGATAATATGCTCCTAATGCTGCTAATGCAATTCCCGTATTTCCACTTGTTGCTTCTACAATTGGCATATTTTCTTTTAATTCTCCTGTTTTTTTGGCATAATTTATAATATAATAAGCAACCCTGTCTTTAATACTTCCTGTTAAATTATAATATTCTAATTTAGTATATACTGCTTTTATTTTTCCACTATATTCATATATAATTTTTATCATTGGTGTATTCCCTATTAAACTACCTTTTGCAAACATTATTATTTACCTCCTATTATAATTTATATTATTATATGATATATTTCTAGTATAATTTCAAGTGTATTTCAAATTTTTATATTTAGTAAAACCAAGAGTAAAAATCTCTTGGTTTTGTTTTTTAACAATCACTTTGAAATTTGTTTTAGCAAATTGTCTTTCTTATTTCATCCATGTTTTGTTTTAATATTTGGCAGCTTTTATTCAATTTTTGTTGGTTACTTTCTGACAATTTTAATTCTAATATTTCTCTTGTACCATTGCTATTAATAATTGCCGGCACTCCAATATAAATATTATTATGTCCATATTCTCCATTTAAGTAAGCAGATATTGTTAAAATCTCATTAGTATCATTTAATATATTTTTTACAATTCTAGTTAATCCTAGTCCTATTCCATAATAAGTTGCTTTTTTTCTATTTATAATTTCATATGCAGAATCTCTTACTTCTATATAAATTTTTTCTAAATCTGACATATCATTACCATTGTCCTTCATAATATCTATCATATTTTTACATCCCACATAAGCATGTTCCCATGCCACAAATGAAGAGTCTCCATGTTCTCCCATAACATATGCATGAATATTTTTACTTGATACGCTTAAGTATTTTCCTATTTGGAATCTTAGTCTTGACGTATCTAATGCTGTTCCAGAGCCAATTACTCTATTAGTTGGAAATTTAGAAACCTCCTGGACAACCTTGGTCATAATATCAACAGGGTTAGATGCTACTAAAAATATTCCTTTAAAACCGCTTCTTACCACCTGTTCTGTGATTTCTTTCATTATTTTAGCATTTACAGTAGACAATTCTAATCTGGTTTGTCCCGGTTTTTGGTTAATTCCTGCTGTAATAACTACAATATTTGCATCTTTGCAATCTTCATAGTCTCCAGCTTTAATGGTCATGTGGCTTGGAGAACATGGTAATCCATCTGATAAATCCATAGCTTCTCCTTCTGCTTTATCTTTTAGTACATCGATTAATACTAATTCGTTTACACCTATACCTTGGTTAACAATAGAGTAGGCCATGCTCATTCCAACAAATCCTGTCCCTATTAAAATTACTTTTCTTTTTTCTATCATATTTATTTCTCCTCTTTATTTAATTTTCTTTAAACTCTACAGTTAAATAAAAACCAACATCACTTGCTTCTATATTAATAATCTTTCCTTCTCTTGTTTTTAGTCTTTCTGTTGGTGGAATGTTGCCAGACATTGCAACTGCTGGTTCAATTGTATAGTAATAACTAGATGGCAGTTCTCCCTCTGTTATTTTAACTATATCTCCTTCTTTAACTAAGTCAAGTCTTTCCATTTTAAATTTCATTGTTCTCATATATTATTTTTCCTCCATATTAATTGTTTTAAAAATCTTTTTAAATTAATATATTATTCTACACTTTTTAAATTTGATATCATATCTATCTTTTTTAATGCAAAATATGTTACTATGCTCACTATTATCGAAAATACCACTGTTATTAATATTGCATATACATAACTTAATGGATTTATTATTTTTATAAATCTTAACATATCTATTTCGCATGTTCCTAATATATATATATTTAAAAAATATCCTCCAACTAGTCCTAATACTATTCCAATTATTGTAAGTAATATAGTTTCCCTTGATATATATGCATACACTTCATTATCATAAAATCCTAATACTTTTATTGTTGCTAGTTCTCTTATTCTTTCGCTTATATTTACGTTAGATAAATTATATAGCACAACAAATGCTAATAATCCTGCCGAAACTATAAGCACTACCGCAACATAATTTAAAGAACTCATTGTATCGTCTAGTATGCCCATTATGGTTGTAGTTAATGATAATGTTGATACTTCGTTTTGAGATACTAGTTCTTTAGATAATTCTTCTTGTTGTTCTTCACTTAGATTATTATTTTTTAATAGCAATACATTAGTGCTATATGGTTCTTGATATGTTGTTTCATAAAATTCTTTAGACATGTATATATAATGAGAAACATAATTTGCTGCTATATTGGTTATTTTTAATTCTATTGGTTTATCATCTGAGTCTGTTATAGTTATTGTATCTCCCACAGTTACTCCAATTAGTTCTGCCAGCTTATCTGTTATTGTAATTCCTTCGTTTCCTAAATTAATTTTTTCTTTTGTTTTTAAATCTACTAGGTTTATTACTTTTTCAATCTCATTATTGTTTTTTGGAACTATCATTTGTATATCCTCTTGTTTATTGTTTTTACTTGCTGTTCCAGAAATTATATAGTTCTCAGTTACTACATTTATTCTTTCATTGTTTTTAAGGCTTTCCACAAAATTTTGCTTTTGTGTATCATCCAATGAAGTTTTTAGACTAACTTGCATATCATATTTAAATATTTCTTCATACTGTGACGGCAATATTGCAGAAATAGAATCTTTTATTCCAAACCCTGTAAGTATTAATGCAGTACAACCGCATATTCCAATTATTGTCATTAAGAATCTCTTTTTATATCTAAATATATTTCTTATTGTTACTTTTTGCGAAAAATTCAATCTTTTCCAAATTGGTGTTATTTTTTCTAATAACACTCTTTTCCCTAATTTAGGTACTTTAGGTCTTAATAAAACTGCTGGTACTTCTTTTAATTCTTTTAATATTGAATATATTGTTGCACCTACTATACATATATATATTAGTCCCAGTCCAATTGAAGAAAATTTATGATTAAAAGATATTATAAATTCCGGTAATTCATACATCATTGAATACATATCCCAAATTATGCTTGGCAATAATTGAAATCCTATATTCATTCCTATTACTCCACCAATAACACATGCTAAACTTGAATAAATAATATATTTTGCCGATATTTGAAACCTATTATATCCCAATGCTTTTAGTGTTCCTATTTCTTGTCTTTCTTCTTCTACCATTCTAGTCATTGAAGTTAAAGAAACAAGCGCAGCTATTGCAAAAAATACTATTGGAAATACTATACTTAAGTTTGCTATGCTATCTGTGTCTTGCGTAAAACTGCTATATCCTGAATTTTGATTTCTGTCTAGTACATACCATTTCGGGTTTTCTATTTTTAATACTTCTTCTTTTGCATCTATTAGTTCTTTTTCTGCTTCTTTTATTTTATTGTTAAATTCTTCTCTGGATTTTTGTAATTCTTGTTCTACCTCTTCGATTTCTTGTTTTGATTGTTCCAGTTTTTGTTTTGCACTATTTAATTCATTATAAGTTTTAATTTTTTGTGTTTGAAGATTTTTTTCTTGTGTTTCTATTTCATTTTTTGCTAATTCAATTTGTTTTTCTGCATTCGAAATTTCTTGTTTTGCTATACTTGTTTGTTCTTCAATTTGTGCTATTGCACTTTTTATTGTTGTTTTATTTTTTTCTAATTCTTGTTTTTGTTCTTCTAGTTGTATTTTTGTTTGTTCTAAAATTAGCTTTTCTTGTTGTGTTATTTCTGGATTTTTTAATTTTTCTTCTATTTGTTCGTAATTTGTATTTATTTTAGTTAATCCATCTGTTACCGTTTTTAAATTATTTTGTAAGCTCGTTTTTTGTATTTGTGCTTCTTCCAGGCTTTTTTCTACTTCTTGCTTTTTATTGTTTAATTCTATTTGGTTTTCTTCTATTTGTGCCTTAGCACTATTTATTTGTTTTTCTGCTTTTGAAAATTCTTGGTTTGCAGTTGCCTCATTTGCTTGTATTTGGGCTTCTCCTGTGCTTATTTCATCTTTGCCTTTTTGAATTTGTTTTTCTGCATCATTAAGTTGGTTTTCTCCATTTTGTTTTTCTGTATTAAACTCATTTTCTGCTTCTTCTATTTTTTTATTTGCTTCTGTTATTAATTCATTATACCTAGCTTGCTCTCTTTCTTCTTTAATGTTTTCAACATTTGCTTTAGTCTCATTAATTAATTCTTCATATTTGTTACTTGCAGTTTGATATTTGTTACCATTTTTTACTGTCAAATAAATTTCTGTATAAAAATCGCTATTTATATTTTCTTTGCTTATATATATATAATAATCAATTTTTCCAGCTCCAAGTTTGCTTGTTCCTCTATCTTTAGAAATATATAAAGGGCTTTCAGCTGTTCCGACAATCTTTAAAGTTTTTTGTTTTAAATGCTCTTCTTCTGTTTCTTCTACTTCTATGTAGTCTCCAATATTTTTATTGTTCTGCGTCAAAAAATTTTTTTCAACAAGGCACTCATCTATATTTTGTGGCATAGTTCCTTCTATTAGTAAAGGCTTATTTATTTCTTCAATACATAGCATTTTTGCAACTATTTCTTTATCATTTAATTTAATTAGTCTATCATTACTATATGTACCAAAAACTTCTTCCACATTTTCAACTTTTTTTAAAGCTTCTATATCTTCATTTGTTAATCCCAATGTGGAAATTATTTGTATATCGTACATGTTTTGTTCTTTGTAATAAGTATCAAGGCTGTCTAACATATCTGGAGATGCAGCCCTTAGCCCTGAAAAAAAGCCTACTCCTAGTAATGCCATTAATAATATTGATATAAATCTTTTGTAACTTGTTTTTATTTCCTTTAGGCTATCTTTTAATAATGCTTTTTTTATTTTATATTTATGTTTTTTTGCTGTTTTATTTCTCTTTTTCTGTAGCATAATTTCCACCTCCTTTACTTTTGTACATTTTTTAAAATAGCATTAAAGTTTTAATTAAAAATTATAATAATTTTTTACCATTCAATTTGCTCTACTGGTATTGGGTTTTTATTTATTTCTATGCTTTCTGCTGTTCCATTTTTAAATTTTATTATTTTATCCGCCATTGGTGCTAACGCCGCATTGTGTGTTATTATTAAAACAGTCATTTTTTCCTTCCTTGCTGTATCTTGTAAAAGCTTTAAAATTTGTTTTCCGGTTTTATAGTCTAATGCTCCTGTTGGTTCATCACATAACAATAGTTTTGGATTTTTGGCTAATGCTCTTGCAATTGCCACTCTTTGTTGTTCTCCTCCAGATAATTGTGATGGAAAATTTTTCATTCTATTTTTTAGTCCAACTTGTGTTAATACATCTTCTGGAATTAATGAATCTTTACATATTTGTGTTGCAAGTTCTACATTTTCTATAGCTGTTAAGTTCTGAACTAGATTATAAAATTGGAACACAAAACCTATATCTTCTCTTCTATATTTTATTAATTCTTTTCCTTTTAAATTTGATATTATTTTATTATCTACTAAAACTTCTCCTGAAGTTACGTAATCCATTCCCCCTAGTATATTTAATGTTGTAGTCTTTCCTGCTCCACTAGGTCCTACAATTACTACTAGTTCTCCTTTTTCTATAGAAAAATTAGTATTGTTTAATGCTTTTATTATTACTTCTCCCATTTTATATTCTTTACATACATTTTTAAACTCTATATACGACATATTTTATCACCTCTTATAAATATGTTTTACAAAATTAAGTTACATTTATATAAGAATTATAACATATTTTTTTAAAAGTAAATATATTTTTAAACTATATATTCTATTTTATTATTTGGAAAATATTTTTTTATTAAGTCCCTAAAAAACATATCTCCGTAATTTTCTTATATCGCTCCTGTACATATATTTGCCTTTACCTCTGCCTGTCATTATTTCTTTATTGTATAAATTTATGGCATTAGGAAAAGCTTCCTCGTTTATTTTTCTATGAACATAGCTATATGTCATAAATATTATTTCAAAAAATACTTCTTTTTTTATTTTATTTGAAAGTTCGCTTTCTAATTTTTTAACAAGTTCTGTATATTTTTGTTGCCAATTTTCCACTAGTATTACTGGAGCAATTAATATTCCTACCTTGTATCCCGCTTCAGCTAATTTATTTATAGCCTCTATTCTATCATTTAATTTTGATGTTCCAAATTCTACTTTGTTTATTATTTCTTCAGGATTTACACTCATTCTTATAATTATTTTGTTTTTATGTTCTAATGGTAAAATATTTTCCACCATACTAAATTTTGTTGGAAATGTTAGTTTTCCTTTAGCTGTGTTCTTAAAATTTTCAATTGTCCATACTAAGTTATTTGTAATTGTATTTTCTAATATTAAATCACTATTGCTTCCAATTTCAAATGTAATTTCTTTTTCTGAATTCTTCGTAGTTTTTATTATTTTATTTAGCATTTCTTCTCTATTTACAAATAGTCTTAAATATGCACACTTATTATAATTACATACTAAGTAGCAATATAAGCATGAAGCTGTGCATCCCGAAGATGTATATGGCACAAGAAAATCCGAAGTTTTATGGTTTTCTACAAATTTATGGGTTTTTCTTGTTGCTATTATTAAATTTCTCTTCATATATGGAAATTCCTTGTTTTGCTTTTTCCTCATTTCTTCTATATTATTGTGATTATCTATTTCAAACTTTGGTATATTGTTATATTTTTTTAGCAGTTCTTTTCCCAATTTATAATTTTCTATATTTTTTTCAAAATAAATAGCTTCTGGCTCAAACATAAACTCCTCCTTGTTTATTATTGTTTCCAAAAGCTATTTTTTTATTATTTTTTACTTAATAATATCTTACTATCCTTTATATTCTCCCCCATTTACATGAATAACTTGGCCTGTAACATATGAAGAATCATCACATGCTAAATATATAAATAATGGTGCTATTTCGTATGGATGTCCGGCTCTTCCCATAGGTGCATCTGAACCCAATGTTGGAATTTTTTCCGCTTCCCAACATGCGGGCTGTAATGGTGTCCAAAATACTCCTGGAGCTATAGCATTTACTCTAATATTCTTTTTTGCCAAATTAGTTGCAAGTGATCTTGTAAATCCTACTATTGCGCCTTTGCTAGTTACATAATCTATAAGTTCTGGTTCTCCTTTAAAAGTTGTTATTGATGTTACATTAATAATACTTCCACCAGGTAACATGTTTTTCAAGGCAGCTTTAGTTAAATAAAACATGGCATACACATTTGTTTTAATAGTTAAGTCAAATTGCTCATCTGTAATATTTAATAAGCTTTTTTGTTGGTATTGAACACCTGCATTATTTACTAAAATATCTATTTTCCCAAATTTTTTTAAAGTTTCTTCTACTATTTTGTTGCAAAAATCTGGTTTTTTTACATCTCCAGATAATATTATACATGTTCCTCCAATTCTTTCAATAAATTCTTTTGTTTCTTTTGCATCTTTTTCTTCATTGTAATATACAATTACAACTGTAGCTCCTTCTTTTGCAAACCCTACAGCTACTGCTCTTCCTATTCCAGAGTCTCCACCTGTTATTATTGCAACTTTTCCAATTAGTTTGCCTGCTGCTCTATAGTATGGATTATTGAATATTGGCCTTGGGTTCATTAGGTATTCCATTCCCGGTTGAGTATCCTGATGTTGTGGTGGAAATTCTAATTTATAGTCCTTACATATTAATCCATATCCTTGTTCGTCTATGTATTTTAGTCCATAGTCGTCTTTCCCATTATTTTTAGAATTATAATATTGATAATTCATTTCTTATCACCTCTATTATTTATATTCTAAGTAATAAATATGTGTGATAAGAATTAGCCATTTAGTACATAAAATGCTAAGTTCAAATATGATGCAAATAATATCCATATTAAATATGGAATCTGTAGTAGTCCTGCTAGTTTGTTTTTGTTGTAGAAGTTAGTTAACATAACAATTACGAGTACGTCCAATAATAAAATCCAAATAAAAGCAAAAAGTCTCCATTTAAACACAAAAAATATTATTGGCCATATGGCATTTACAAATAATTGAAGATAATATATAAACTTTGTTTCCGAATCCATTAGTCCCTTATCTTTTATTATTCCATATGAAACTCCCATTAAAATGTAAAGAATTGTCCATACAATTGGGAATAAAATACTTGGTGGAGAAAGAAATGGCTTTTCTAATACATTATAGTCCATGCTTCCTGAAATAAGTATTCCTACTATTCCGCCAACTAAAACTGGAATTAAAATAGCCTTAATATATGTTTTAAAATTTTGCATAAATACCCCCTTTAATAATTATTTTATTATATAAGCCATACAAATATGCTACCTAATTTAGCTAAAACTAAATTAGGTAGCATATTTATTTATGTTATTCTTTAATTTTAATTTTTCTTAGTCTTAGTGCATTTAAAATAACTGTTATACTACTAAACATCATTGCAATACTAGCTATCATTGGATTTATTGAGATACCGTAAATTTGTAAATAGTCCAATTGCTACTGGAATCATTAAGCAATTATAGAAAAACGCCCAAAATAAATTTTGTTTTATATTTTTTACTGTCTTTTTACTAATATTTATTAAATTTAAAATACTTTTTAAATTATTTTTTGTTAAAATTACGTCAGAAGAATCCATTGCTATGTCTGTTCCACTATTTACGCTTACGCCTATATCTGCAGTTGCTAAAGCTGGGCTATCGTTTATTCCATCTCCACACATCATTACATATTTTTTTTCAGTTTTTAAGTTTTTTATGTAATTTGTTTTTTCAGCTGGTAGCATATTTGGAATAATTTTTGTAATGCCTATTTCATTTGCAATTTTTTCTGCTGTTTTTTTATTATCTCCTGTTAGCATAATTGTTTCTATATTGTTTTTTTCTAGTTCGTTTATAACATCTGCTGCGTTTTCTCTAACTGTGTCTTTTACTCCAATTATAGCAAGTATTTTTTCTTTATTTGCAACATATACAGTACTATTGCCATTTTCAGTAAGTTTTTCTTCTTCTTTTTTGTAATCATTTTTTATTTTATATTCTTCTAAAATTTTTGAGTTACCAAGTATTAGTTCGTAGTCTTCTATTTTCCCTATTATTCCTAATCCTGTAATATTTTTAAACTCCTTGGTTTCCAGTTTTTCAATTTTGTTTTCTTCTAAATAGTTTTGAAATGCCTTCCCTATGGGATGTGTTGATTTGCTTTCAATACTTCCAACTAATTGTAAAATTTTATTTGTTTCATAATTACTATAATTTTTTATTTCTGAAATTCTTAGTTTTCCATATGTTAGAGTCCCTGTTTTGTCAAATACAATTGTATTTATCTTCCTAGCATTTTCTAGTATTTCGCTTTTCTTTACTAAAATTCCATTACTTGCACACAGTCCTTCTGCTACTACTATTGCAAGTGGTGTTGCAAGTCCAAGACTACATGGACATGCAACAACCAATATTGTAACAAATCTTATTAAACTATTAGTAATACCTTCGCCTATAATTAAGTAAAATATAAATGTTAGTATAGCTATAACCATTACTGTTGGTACAAAATATCCCGAGACTTTATCTGCAATTTTTGCAATAGGTGCTTTTGTATTACTTGCTTCTATTACCAATCTTACAATTTCAGATACTGTTGATTCCTTTCCTATTTTTTCGGCTCTATATTCTATATATCCATCGTAATTTATGCTTCCTGCAATAACTTTATCTCCTTTTGCCTTGTTTACAGGGTTACTCTCTCCTGTTATAAAAGATTCGTCAAAATGGGCTATTCCTTCTATTATTTCTCCATCAACTGCTATTTTTTCCCCTGGTTTACTTATTACAATATCTCCTTTTTTTATTTCGTCTAAAGTAACTTGTTTTTCTTCTCCGTTAAGCTTAATAACAGCTTTATTTGGAGTAATTTTTACTAATTTTTGAATTGCCTCTTTTGTTTTATCTTTACTAATTCTATCTAAATATCTTCCTAGTTTTATAAAATATATAATAATCGCTGTAGATTCAAAATATAAATGATGTACATTTTCGTAATGCCCATTTATAATCATAATCATACTATATAAGCTATATATAAAACTGCTTATAACTCCAATTCCAACTAGAGTATCCATATTAGGTGTTTTATGAATTAGGTTTTTATATCCATTTTTTAATATGTCAAATCCATATATTATAAATATTATTGCAAATAGAAATAAGCAAATTGTATAATTTATAGGATTTATTTCTACATTTAAAAAGTTTATAATAGGTAAATTAAGCATATGTCCCATTGAAATATACATTAGTATTATTGCTAAAAAAGTAAAAATAATAAAATTAATTTTTTCTTTTTTATTATTATTTTCTGTGTTAATTTCCTTAAATTCTCCCAAGCTTTTAAAACCAGCCTGTTTTACAAATTCATCTAGCTTTTCTCTTTTAACTATATTTTCATCGTAAACTATAGTAGCATTTGCCATAACTAAATTAACATTTGCTTCTATTATACCATTTTGTTTGTTCAAATATTTTTCAAGTCCATTTGAGCATGCAGAGCAAGTCATTCCCTCTATAGATAAAATTATTTTTTTCATAGCTAATCTTCCTTTATAACTTCAAATCCTATATCGTTTATCTTTTCTTTAATAGTATTTTCTAAAGTGTCTTTATTTGTTTTTACTATAACAATTCCTGTTTTATAACTTGCATCAACACTAATTACACCATCTATTGTTGATAGTGCATTTTGCACTCTTGTTTGGCATCCTTCGCAAACCATTCTATTTACTCTAATTTTCATTTCTTTCATTTAAATATCAACTCCTATTTAAATTTTTATTTACAAGTTATTATATATGTTATGAAATATTTTGTAAATAAATATATTTTATCTATTTTTTAATTTTTAATACTCTTAAAGCATTTATAGTTGCAATTATTGTAACTCCAACATCTGCAAATACTGCCCACCACATAGTAGATAATCCAAGTACACTTAAAATTAATATAAGTATTTTTGTTGAAATTGCAAATACAATATTTTCTTTAACAATATTCATTGTTTTTTTAGATAAATTTATTGCATCTACAATTTTAGAAGGTTCATCTGTCATAAGTACAATATCTGCTGCTTCTATTGCACTGTCTGAACCCAGTCCCCCCATTGCTATTCCAATATCTGAGGCAGCTAAAACCGGTGCATCATTTATTCCATCCCCAACAAAGGCAAGTTTTCCTTCTTGGCTTTTTTCTTTAAGCAAGCTTTCTACTTTTTCCACTTTACCATCTGGCAATAATTCAGTATAAACTTTATCTAGGTTTAATTCTTTTGCAACACTTTCTCCTACATCTTTTTTATCTCCTGTTAGCATTACTACTTGTTTAATATTGTTCTTCTTTAAATTTTTTATTGTATCTATTGCATCACTTTTAGTTCTATCTGCAATTTGAATGTATCCAACATATTTTTCTTCTATTGCAACATATAAAACTGTTCCGACTAAATTGTTTTTCTCAAAATTTATTTTCTTTTCTTTCATTAGTTTTTCATTTCCAACTATTACTTCATGCTCCCCAATTGTTGCTATAATTCCACGTCCTGCTAATTCTTTATAGTTCTTTATTTTATTTTCATCAATTTTTTTGTTATATGCCTTTTTTACAGATTCTGAAATAGGATGATTTGAATAATTTTCTGCATATGCTATTATTTCTAATAGTTCCTCTTTAGCTATTCCTATAGCTTCTATTTTTTGTATATCAAATACACCTTCTGTTAATGTTCCTGTTTTGTCAAAAACAATTATCTCGGTTTTAGCTAATTGTTCTAAATAATTACTCCCTTTTATTAGAATTCCCATTTTAGATGCTCCGCCAATTCCTCCAAAAAAGCTTAAAGGTATGGAAATTACAAGAGCACAAGGGCACGAAACAACTAAAAATGATAATGCTTTATATATCCATTGAGAAAATGTTGCTTCTTTTATTATAATTGGTGGAATAATTGCTAAAATTACTGCAATTAGCACAACTATAGGAGTATAATAATGAGCAAATTTTGTAATAAAGTTCTCCGATTTTGATTTTTTGCTACTTGCATTTTCAACTAGTTCTAGTATTCTGTTTACTGTTGATTCATTATATTCTTTTGTAACTTTAATTTTTAAAACACTATTTAAATTTATTGTTCCACTTAATATTTCATCATTTTTTTTCACATTTTTTGGTAATGACTCTCCTGTTAAAGCTTTTGTATCTAAATTTGATGTGCCATATATTGCAATTCCATCAAGTGGAACTTTTTCTCCAGGTTTTACAACAATTATATCTCCAATTTTTACAGTTTTAGGATCTACTTTTTCAATAGTTCCATTTTTTTCTATGTTAGCATATTCTGGTTTTATATTCATTAATTCTGAAATAGATTTTCTCGATTTGTCAACAGCATAGTCTTGAAACAATTCTCCAATTTTATAAAACAGCATAACAGCGACAGCTTCTGGAAATTCGCCAATTGCAAATGCTCCAATTGTTGCAATACTCATTAAAAAATTTTCATCAAATACTTTTCCTTTAATAATATTTCTAAATGCCTTTTCCATAATATCTAATCCAACAATAATATAAGAAAAAATATATATTATATTGTTTATTAAACTATTTTGAAAATTAAATACAAGTGCTATAACAAATAATATTAATGAAATTATAATTTTTATTAATTCTTTTTTCATAATAAATTTAACTCCTCCAATTGTAAATGATTATGTTCTATTTTTTGTGCTCTATATGTTGGGCACCAATTTCAAAAACTTTTTTTACATGCTCATCATCTAACATATAAAAAACTTCTTTCCCTTCTTTTCTGCATTTGACAATTCCGCTTCTTCTTAGAGTCCCAAGTTGATGTGAAATTGAAGATTTACTCATACCCAATACATTCGCAATGTCGCAAACACACATTTCATTTTGATCTAGTGCAAACAATATTTTTACTCTGGTTGTATCTCCCACTATTTTAAAAAACTCTGCTAGTTTATTAAATACATTTTCTTCTGGCATATTTTTTATTGTTCTGTTAACAACTTCTTGATGTATTATACTGCAGTCACATATAAATTCATTTTTTGACATTTCTTACCTCCTTTTATGTTAATTGAATATTTATTCAACTATTGTATTTATATTATATGTGAATACATACTCAATTGTCAATATAATTTTATAAAATTATTTTAATAGTTTTGCAAATATAAATAATCCTATAAAATAGCTATTCCATTAGAGTTACTATTTTATAGGATTATTTAACCTTTACTTTTTACATTATTCTGTTCTTAAAGCTAGTACCGGGTCTTTTTTAGCTGCTGCTTTTGATGGAATTAATCCACCAATTAGTGTTAATATTACACTTAAAATAATTAATATAATTGCACCTGATGTAGGTAATACTGCTGTAATATCTGTGTTTATACTATGAATTATTAAATTAATAGGTATTAGTAGTAATAGTGTTACAACTATTCCAAGTATTCCTGCGAATAATCCTTCTATAAAAGTCTCAGCGTTAAATATTGATGAAATATTTTTCTTTGAGGCACCTATTGCTCTTAATATACCTATTTCTTTTGTTCTTTCTAATACAGATATATATGTTATTATTCCTATCATTATAGAAGAAACTATTAGCGAAATACTAACAAAAGCAATAAGCACATAGCTTACACTATCTATAATTGTTTTAACAGAAGACATTAACAATCCAGTTATATCTGTATATTTTATAGTTTTTTCTTCATTTTCTTTTTCCATATTGTTATTATAATTTTCTATAAAATTTAAGAATTCTTCTTTTGAATCAAAATCCTTAAAATAAAAATAAATAGATGTTGGTTCATTTAAATTTTGATATCCTAATTCTAAAAGATTTGTTTTTGCATTTTCTACTGCACTTGTTGTAGACATTGACTGTATAAGTCTTCTTATTTCGTCTTCATTCATTTCAAATTTAAATGCATTAGCAAATTTATCAGCATCTATATTAAACGAAGATGCTAAGCTATCTATAAGTCTACCAGTTAATTTCCCAACCTTTGTAAGAATTTCTTTTTGCATTTTTGCCTCAGTCATTGCAACAGCTATTTTATTTGTTCCATCTAAAATTCCCTCTTGGTTTATTAGTGTATCTACCATTTTATCTACCATATTTTGAACTAAAATAGCAGTTTTGTCTTTTCCCTCAGTTACATTTTCTTCTGGTTTTTGTGGAATTTCATTTTGTATTGTATTTGTTTGGTTTTTTATCTGGTTTGCTTTATTTTGAGCCATATTTCCTATTGTATTTGAATTTGCTTCATTTAAAATATTATTATTAAATATTTCATTTGTCATTCCTTTTTGTTGAAAAGACTCCGGTATAGATGGAATTTCTTCTGATACTGATGACATCATTGTAATATATTGTTCTAAAAAGCTTGTTATTATTGCACTATACATTTGTTTAAAAGTGTCTTGTGGAATAACATAGTTCTCTTCCATTGATTTTAATATAGATTTATTTTTTTCCTTTTCCATACCATTATTTACAATATTATTAACTTCACTTAGTTTTATTGTTGCAAATCCTGCAACTTCATTTTCAGATATATAATCACTTAATATATTTTTTAATATTATACCTAAGTTATTAACAAAATTATTTTGTGCAACAGATGTATCTGCAGTAATTTCATTTGATATTTCTTCCATATATCCACTTGTCATTTCTTTTATATCAGCTTCATTTATGTTTATGTTAAAAGCAGAAGAAATAGCTTTTTCATCTATTGAAATTAAGTCTTTAAAGTCTATACCCAAGCTTTCGTTCTTATCATTAAAATCTTTTCCACTAAATACATTTATATTTGTATTTTCTAACTGTTTTTTTACTATTTCTGATTCAGACGCTTTTTCTATAACATATTCTGTTAAGTCTCTTGTATATACTACTCCAGCCGTATTTGTTGCACTTGTAGGAGTAAGTAATCCTACAATTTTTAATGGAATTGCATTATTATATATGTTATTCATATATGTTTCATCATTAGACATATCTTCATATACGTTATATTCTTCATTATATTTATATATTGCCGAACCATCAACTAATTTTAATTCTATATTTTTTAATTCATCATATGTGTATCTAAGTGGACTTTGTAAATTTTCTATTTTTTCTCCAGCCATTAATTTTGAAAGTGAGTCCTCTAATTCCTTTTGATCTTTTAGTCCTAAACCATAAAGTAAAAAATCTGATATGGTTTTTTGAGTTGGTATAACTAAAGCAATTTCATTATATTGTTTTGGAAATTCTCCTTCTATTATTTCGAATTGTTCTTTTGCCATTTTTTCGTCGTCTGGTAATTCTGAAAACATAGAAATCATACTATCCATCATATTAGATGAAGAGCCAATTAAATTTGACATTAAATTATTTGGATTTACCTTTATTATTTCTCCACTTGTATTTTTTCTATATACTGTTGGTGTAACTTCATAATTATATCTTACCAAATTTACCATTTCATCTACTTGTTCTTGATTTTGCTCAATATATTCTTTAAACGATTTTAAATCGTTTCTTCCAACACTACTGAATAAATTACTTATATTTTGTTGTTCTTCTACAGTTCTATCCGGTATAGTATTTGTATCTTCATTTTTATTTATAGCAGACATTAGTAAAGACGCCATATCTGCTGTCTCTTCTTGTATTGTTAAAGGATATGATGTAAGTGTGTCTTCTTGAATTTTATCCACATAATTTTGAAATCCAGTAGATAGCGATAATATTAAAGCAATTCCAATTATCCCTATTGAACCAGCAAAAGAAGTTAAAATAGTTCTTCCTTTTTTACTAAGCAAATTATTTAGGCTCAGTGTAAAAGCTGTTAGTCTAGACATAGAAGATCTCCCTAAGTTTTTATGTTTTGGTTCTTCACTATTTTTTTCAGGATTATATGGGTTTGTATCTCCTATTATTTTTCCGTCACTTAAATTAACTATTCTTGTAGAATAGTTTTCTGCTAAATCTGGATTATGTGTAACCATTATTACTAATCTATCTTTTGCAACTTCTTTTAAAAGTTCCATTACCTGTACACTTGTAGTTGAATCTAACGCACCTGTTGGTTCATCTGCAAGTAATATGTCTGGGTTATTTACCAATGCTCTTGCAATTGCAACTCTTTGCATCTGTCCTCCAGACATTTGGTTTGGTTTTTTATGCGCTTGTTCTTTTAGTCCAACTTTTTTTAATGCTTCTAGTGCTTTTTCTTTTCTTTCTTTGCGTGAAATTCCACTAATTGTTAATGCTAATTCCACATTTGTTAAAACACTCTGATGAGGTATTAAGTTATAACTTTGGAATACAAACCCAATAGTATGGTTGCGGTATGAATCCCAATCTCTATCTTTATATTTTTTAGTTGAAATATTATTTATTATTAAATCTCCAGTATCATAATGGTCAAGTCCACCTATTATATTTAATAAAGTTGTTTTTCCAGAACCGGATGGGCCTAAAATAGATACAAATTCATTATTTCTAAAGCTTAAATTTACATTATCTAATGCTATTTGCACTAGGTCTCCTGTTTTATATTGTTTTGAAATATTTTTTAATTGTAGCATTTTTTCTCCTTTAATTAAATAAGTTATATGTTTTATATATTTTTTTTAACATTACTTATTTCCTACACATTATATTCATTTTATATATTAATAATTTATATTTTGTTAAATCTATATTTATTTTATAAGTAGGTTTAAAATTTGTGGGTATAGTTCAACTGCATTTTCTGTCCAATTGTCTACAATACTTTTAGCCTGTTCCCTAGAACCTGCAAAAACTTCTAAGGCAAATAGTGTTGTATTATTTTCTGTAATTTTACATTTAACACTATAGTCATTTTCAGAATGAGGAATAAAATCTGCTGTAACAGAAATATCCTCTTTTAGCTTATCTAAGTTTTCTTTTAAATTCATATCAATACGAAGTTTAGTAATTCCTGGAATAATGTCTCCAATTAGTTTTAAAGTTTGCTCTCCTTCTTTGGTTATTTCGTAAAGCTTTTCTGTTTCTTTTTGGTAATAAACAATGTATTTTTCTTCTATTAAATCTAGCAAAAATTGTTGAAAATAAAAATAATTCATGTCTGTTAATGTGGTAACAATATTAAGTAATGCATCATTAGTAACTGGTTTTCCTATTTTATTTAAAATATATAAAATAATTGTTTTACCTTCTGCTAAACTATTGCCATCAGACGAAAGCATCATAATAAACCCCTTCCTTTACTTTAAAGATTATAACACATATTTAATAAAATACAATAAAAATATAATTTAATACTATTTTATATAAATTGCAAACAATCATAACTAGGAATTTGCATAAATAATATATTACTACAATAATTACTTTTTTCCTTCAACATATCATCTGTATTCTCACCTCCTTTTGTTGACATAAATATATTATATCATGG
>OLIW01000171.1_pt1 | contig 82500 bp, 74 predicted proteins | sample 1601321 | NCBI WGS metagenome assembly OLIW01 (sample SAMEA2452114, study PRJEB22498) | human gut metagenome
ATGGGGTATTAGGGTTTTTTTTGAACTGTCTACTTTCGCTTGACTAGTTCACTTTAGTATAGCTCTTTTATTTTTCATCTTTAATATCAAAATTTGTCCAATACAACTTCTTTTTTCAATTCCTTGTCCTGGGTGTGGGTTAACTCGATCTTTCATTTGTTTGCTACAAGGGGATGTAAAGCAAAGTTTATATTATAATATTTTGGGGCTTGTATTTGTTTTAAGTGGAATTATTGGAATAATTGTAAATCTTTTGGATCGTCAAAAATTTATTTTAAGTTGGTTAAAAAAACATCGACGAATCGTTTTAATATTTGTCATTTGCTTAACAGGAATCACATGGTATTTTAATATTTGCCATCATCTATAAAACAGCAATTATAAGCCATTCGATTGAAATTTAAAATCATTTTTTTTAAAAATTAAAAAGGATAATAAAAACATCCCTTCGGATGTTCTTATCTTTATTTTACTTTTATTCCTTTTCCAGAATTTGCTAGCAATTCTTTGTTAAATTTTTTCTGATGATAAACGTGATGGCCATTAATAAAGACATGGTTAATGCCATCAGGATGCTTATCTCCTTGAGGGTTTTCTTTAATTTCATCAAAGTTGAAAATGGTTAAATCGGCATAATTTCCTTCTTCTAATGTCCCACGTTGAGACAATTGAAATTGTTGTGCGATTTTCCCCGTCATTTTATAAATGGTTTCTTCTAATGAATGTAATTTATTTTCTCGTGTAAGTCGCAAAAATTTGGGAAAACAATTATAAACTGCAGGATTTTGAATGCCTTCAGTTTGATACCAAGCATCAGTCATAAACATGGACAAATCATCTTTTGCTAATTGTTCAATGATTTGATCATTATAGTACCGATACATGTAGACTCTTCCTTGAAATTGATTTTGATTACATATTTCTAAATAAGTTTTTAATTTACTTTGTTTTTTTTCTTTTGCGATTTCAGCAATTGTTTTTCCAATATTTTCTTTGCCTTCTTGAACATAAGCAATTTGAATATCATCAAAATCAAAACCTAATAATTTTTTGGTAATAAAAATTTCAATACTTAACCGTAATTTTACAAAAAAACGATTTCTTTTTTGAAGAGGTAAACGTTGATACCATTTTGGAAGGATAACGGTGATCGTTGATGCGCCTAATGGATATGAATACATATCAAAAGCTGTAGGAATTCCTTCATCATTTAAGCTATGCAATAATTTTAAAGATTCATCTACACATTTCCAAGACTTTGTTCCAACAAAGATGAGGTGTGAATTTTGAATTTTACAGCCTGTTGTTTTTCCAATATCTACAATTTCATCAATCGCTCGTAATAAATGAGGTCTTCCTAATAAGGATTTATAACCCATGGAAACAGCTGAATTTGCTCTAGCATGAAAAGCCATGGTTTTATTATATTTTTTACAAAGTTTTCCAAGATCATATAGTTCTTCTTTATCGACAAATATGCCTGGACGATACATTAAACCAACAGAAATACCAACCGCTCCATTTTGTAAAGCATATTCTAATAAATCTAACATTTTTTGATAATCTTCTTTGGTCATCTCTTTTTTGGTTAAGCCATTAATGGAACTACGAACACTACCATGTCCAATATAAGTGGCAACATTTAAAGGAGTATGATGATCTAAGTATTCTATCCATTTTTTAAAATCAGGGATGGCATGTTTTGAATCTAATGCAAAACTATCAGAGCCAATCGTATCAACATATTTGCCTTTTGGATCATATCCAGTGGCTGAAAAACCACAATTTCCTGTTACTACCGTTGTAATCCCTTGCCCGACTAAAGGAATGGCAAAATCTACACGATCATCTTTAAAAACGGACCAATCGTTATGCGAATGCGCATCAATAAATCCTGGAGCAATGACTTGATTCGTACAATCAATGATTGTTCCTTGAAAATCGTTAACAGGATCTTTTGTAATTTTTATAATTTTTTCATCTTCAATGATGACATTGCCGATAAAAGCAGGTTCATTTTTTCCATTGACAATTAAGCCATTTTTAAACATTGTTTTCATTTTCGTTTGTTCCTCCTTGTAATTCTTGATTTTGAGACGTTAATTTTTCTCTAGTAATATTGTATTTTCTCATGATTAGAATGGATGCTAAAGCAAATAAAATGGGTAAGCCAATAAAGACAAGTGCAATGCCAAAACGAGCTAGATCCGATTGTGTTTGTACAACATTGACTAAGCTTTCATCGAAATTTGGTTCTTGATATTGGCAAATTTGTAAAATTAATCCTAAAAACAAACTAGGTAAACTTTTTCCTACTTTAAAGACAAAAGAAACAACACCATAATAAGCTCCTTCATCTTTATGTTCTTTATCAATGCAAAAATCAATGGCATCAGGCATTAAAGAATAAGGAATCATTTCAAATGCTCCAAAGCCAAAAGCAATGAGCACCACACCAATATAGGCATACCAAGGAAAAGCTTTTAATGAAGCTCCCATTGAAGTTTCAACTGTAGTTAAACCATCTTGATAACTTAAACCTAAACGAGGAATAAAAATTAAAATAACTAATCCAACAATCATGCAAATCGCGGCTAAATTTTGAGTAAAATTTTTGCTTTTCACCTTACAGATTTTACTAAATAATGGGATGAAAAACATGGCTAAAATCACAACTCCACCAGCAATAGGAGTGAAGAGTTTTGGTAATTCTACATAATAATTTAAAAAATAAATTAAAGCCATATTAATGGTTGTAATACATAAGTTTGTAAATAAAAAATTAAAGCAAACTTGACGAAAAGGTTTTATTTTTAAAGAATCAATAAAATATTTTTTAAAAGAATATTTTTGTTTTGTATGTTCGACATTTTTTTCTTTGACAAAAAAGCCAGAGATTAATCCAAACACAATAATTAAGATACACATGATTAGTCCCATTTTAAAAAATGCATTCCCACTACTTGGCGTAATTTTTGATAACCCTAATAAATCAGGAATGATTACGGATGCTAAAGTTGCTATGACAATAAATGTTGTACGAAAAGCGGCTAAAGATGTTCTTGTATCATAATCTTTCGTTAAATCAGAAGCGATTGCTCCATAAGGTGTTTTATATAAAGTAATGAGTAAAATATAAAGTAAATATAAAACTAAAACGACTAAAACCTTTAAAAATTCGGATGATTGTGTAAATAGTTGTGGAATACAAAATAGCAATAATACAGATATTCCTAAAGGAACAGTAAATTTAAGCATAAAACTTCTTCGTCTTCCCCATTTTGAAGTTGAATTATCACTTAAATATCCAGCCCAAGGATCCGTAATTGCATCAAACACAATGCCCAAAAAGGTGATGACCCCTGCCCAAATGGGATCTATTTTTAAATAGTCAGTTAAAAAATTCATTAACAAAAAGTTAATAATTGAAACGATAAGCGTTCCCGGAAATTCTCCTAGACCATAGGTCAGTTTTGTCACAAAACTACAATCGTTTTGGCTATTTTTTTTCTGTTTCATATTGTTTTCCCCTCTTTTTTTTGACTATAACAAAAAAAATTAGTTTATACAAGTATTATTTTTTTTACAAAAAAAGAATATAGTTATATTCTTTTTAATGGAAAGGTCATACAATGAATGCCACCACCGCATTTTAAAATTTCAGTAATGTCTAATTCAATGACTTCGTATCCTTTTTGTTTGATTTGAAGATTAATATCATGATTCTTTTTTAAAGCTAATACTTTTTTATCTCCTAAGGCTTGGACATTTAAGCCATGTCGAAAGATATCTTCTTTTGATACTTCAATGAGTTCAATTTTTCTTTTATGCAATTCTTGTAAAAAGGAAATATCAAATGCATCTTTACAAATTAAAGCTAGATGCTCATCAATTAAATTAAAGCACATGTCTAAATGTAAAAATTCGGGATCTGATTTAACAAATAGAACTTCATATTGATTTTTAAAATGTTCTTTAATTTCTTGATATCCAATTTGATTTGTTCTTTCTAAAAGGCCAATCACGATCGTTTTATCATCTAAAAAGAAAAAGTCACCACCTTCAAAATAACCTTCATGAATTTTAAATAATTGAGGAATATTTAGCTCTTGCATTTTCTTTTCGTAAGCTTTTCTTTCATTTTTACGATATTCATGTTTAAATCTTCCTAAAATATAACCATCTTTTAAACATGCTCCAAAATCTCGAGCAAAAACAGAGTCTGGATAGGTTTCACTAGGGGGTAAGAAAAAAACTTCAATACCTAAATTTTGATAGGTTTGAACGAGTAAATTGAATTCTTCATCAATTTTTTTCTTGTCTAGTTGATGATCTTTAAAATATTTTGAAATTACATTGATAGGTTCAATAGATAAATATTGTGGATAAGACATTAAAACTTGTTTTAGTTTTCCTGTTGAATTTTTAACAAACATAAAATGCTCCTTTCATTTAAAAAATGAATTCTATTCTTATTATATCATTTTTTTAAAAAAAGCATGAAAAAAAGCATCAATCGTTATTGATGCTTTTTCGTGAAAATTCAACTGAATCGATGATAGCACTACTCCCAAACCCAATCTTCTTCTGCCACTAAATCTTCTCCGTTTGAAAGTAATTAAAGATAGCACTACTCCCAAACTGGGAATTTTAGCTGTACTTGCTTTAGCTGGTTTGAAAGTAATTAAAGATAGCACTACTCCCAAACATCACGAAGCCATTCATTCCAAATACGCATGTTTGAAAGTAATTAAAGATAGCACTACTCCCAAACTGGCAGATTTTAAATCATAAATAGATCCTTGTTTGAAAGTAATTAAAGATAGCACTACTCCCAAACCACCTCTTTTTTTGCTAATAAAGATTTCAAGTTTGAAAGTAATTAAAGATAGCACTACTCCCAAACTGAAGTAGATGCGAAAGGGAATTGCATCAAGTTTGAAAGTAATTAAAGATAGCACTACTCCCAAACCACGCGTTCTTATAAAAGTAGTAATCAATGGTTTGAAAGTAATTAAAGATAGCACTACTCCCAAACAAATATAATGTGCATGCTAAATTAATTTCGTTTGAAAGTAATTAAAGATAGCACTACTCCCAAACTAAAAATATTGTTGACATATAAAATAATTAGTTTGAAAGTAATTAAAGATAGCACTACTCCCAAACAAAGAAAGAACGTTCAAATAAACTCTAGCTGTTTGAAAGTAATTAAAGATAGCACTACTCCCAAACTAATAAAAGTAAATAATTTATTCAACAATAGTTTGAAAGTAATTAAAGATAGCACTACTCCCAAACATAAGCATTAAATAAAATAGGTTTATTTTCTGTTTGAAAGTAATTAAAGATAGCACTACTCCCAAACAGATGGTTATTACGCATGTTTTAGAAATTAGTTTGAAAGTAATTAAAGATAGCACTACTCCCAAACAACAGGACGCACTGTTGCCATAATAATAACGTTTGAAAGTAATTAAAGATAGCACTACTCCCAAACTCTTGACTTATATAGTACAAGTGACACCTTGTTTGAAAGTAATTAAAGATAGCACTACTCCCAAACCTCAAAATATGAGACCAAATAGTGCAATCTTTAATATAATTATAATCTAAATTATTCAAGTAAGCAAATATCTTTATCTAAAATTTTTTTATTAGAAAAGCAATGATTTTCAATATTATTGGGTTCAATATTAATAATTTTAATGTCAAAATAAGAACAAGAACGCAATAATTTCTCTATATCATCATTATCAAGCAAAGAATAAAGATTATAAAAGATAAATATTTTAATTTTTCTTAATTCATAGGAAACTTTAATGTAAGTATGAATTCTTTCTAAAATAGATTGATCATCTTCAACAATAGATAAATTAGCTAATTTAAAATAATCGTCTTCTGTAAAATCAATATTAGAAATAATATCAACAGGAGATTCTAATCGTAATAAATTGAATATCTCTTGGATTTTAATAGATATGTCTTGCGTTACTTCATGAAGCATGTCAGAACAAGAAGATTTTAGAAATTTAATTAGTGCATTGATATTTTTTTTATTGTTGATGTCTAAATAGAGTAAAGAAAGAATAAAATCTAAATAGTCACCATTTTTTAATTTTTTGTTATTTTCATCATAAATTTCAAAATATTCTTTATAAACTCCGCCACTAGCCATATCCTTTAAAAAAGAATAAAGCATTTTTTTATTTTCTATAATCAATAATTGGTGACAAATATCCCTTTCACTTTGAATGAAATTAAAAGGATGAATGCATAAAGAAATCATAATCGAATCACCTTCTCTTCAGAAGTAATCACATCGGTTTTGATTTCCCCAATTAAATGTTCAATAGATGAAAATTGAACTTCAGTTAGTGTTAAAACAGAAACAATGCCATCCATAGGAAGATTCTTTTTTAATTCAATCATGGTGGAGTTTACATTAGATTGATTTAAAGCTAGTTTTGTAAAAACACTTTCTTGCATACGTACAAAGCCAATTTTCTTTAATAATTTAACAAATTTTGTATATTCACGGATATCTTTTTTCGTCACGGATGGCAAATCAAAAAACAAAATAATTCTCATAAATACGTTACTCATAGGATTCTAAAAATTGAATACACTCAATTTTTCCGGTGTTTAATGCTAAAAAGACAGAACTACAATAAATTTGAATCGCGTGAATTAAAGTTTGCTTTTTTCCATGAATATAAACAGGATGATTAAGAAAAGAAATCAATTTATTTTTAAAATTATCTTCACTCAAATCAGTCACTTTTGAATCAATAAAAGGACGAAATGGCTCCATTAAGTCACAAGAAAGGTTAAATGGATTAAAAGGATTTTTATGATGAATACCTAATTGTGTTAAATAGCCTTTTGCAACTATATAACGATTAAATTGTGATAATAGCAAGGTATATCCATAATTTAAAAAAGTATTGATTTTATCAGAGCTACCACGAGAAAAATTTTCGCCATATAGCCGATTAAAATAAAATTTTGCAGCATGCCCTTCACGATTTGTTACATCGTCTAATTCAACTTCTTTTGCATAGTTTGAAAGAATGATTGCTTCATCGGGCATTTTTTTACTTAATACAAAGGCTTGTTGTTTGATCTTTTCTTGAACGATTTTTTGCCAAACAAGATGTTTAATATTTTCTTTCCATTTGATTTGTTCGTTAATTCTTTGATATGAAATGCTATCTCCATAATAGGGAATTAATTCAGAAGAAGGATTTCTTTTTTCATCACAAAAGATAACTTTTACTTTTTGTTTGATTAATTCAGCCAATAAAGCAGAAGTAATCGAAACTGTTGTAGATTCAATAATGAGCGTATGAATTTCATGGATATGAATTCTTTTTACTTCATCTACAGTTTTATAAACAAGATAATTTAAAGCATATTCTAATTTGCTATGAGATGAAACAATAACAGTACGAAATCCCATTTTTAAATTTTAACCTCATGTTTAAATAATCCTGTTGGTGATTCATAAATGATAGTAATGGAATCTTTTGGATTGAGATTTTTATTTACTAATAAAAGTCTCGTTTTAGGTAAGTTTGTGAATTTTGCATCAAATTTTACTTTTTCACAATCTCTAGACATCATTTTAATCCATTGATTCATCATAATAATTTGTTCTTTTAAAGTGAGTTGCTCAAAAATTTCAATGTTTGTTTCTCGTGCCTTTACAATATAATTGCAAGTATCATAAACTTTTGCTTTAGTTTTTTGAAGTAAATATTGGAATATTTCTTTGTTTTTTGCTTTAGAAACTTCAAATTGATCATTTTTTGAATTATAAATAAACGTTTGTTTTTCTTGATTATCTAGTAAATCTTCCAAATGTTTATTGGCCCAATGAAGGTAATAAAGATAATCATTGTCTATATAATTTTGATAAGCCATTTTGTATTTGTTTTGTCTATCATTACTTGTATATAACAAATAAATACCATCATTAAATCTGATTTTTTGATTTAAGTGGATTTTTCTTAATATTTGAATGTTTGTAGCTTTAGGATTATCTACTACTTTAGAAAGTAATTTATCTGAATCATTTTTATATAAAGTGTCATATAAATATGGGACTCTTAAAATAGCCTTTTTCATTTCCCCATCTTCTTGATAAGAAACAGCAAATAAATAGGCTTGTGCCAAATTAGTATATCCTCCATATTTTGAAGTATCACTCATTGGATTATCTTCATTTAAAGTAATCGGAATTAAATTTTCATTTCCTTTAGGCAATCTTGTTTGACCATAAAATTCACCACTGACATAGTCGAGTTTAAAAGTAATAAAAGCATCTCTACGTAAGCAATTTGTTTTAATTTTAAGTTGATTTTCATTGTTTTTAAAGTAGTTTTCTAAGATGGTTTCCATATTAATGGTTTCTTTTTCCCCATCTTGAATTTGCATATATTTTTCGCGAATATAAGCTTTAGAAAAAGTTGTAGATAAAAGATTGCCAGAAACAACATTTAAATAGGCATCAACAGCATGATGGGCATCATTGACATCTCTATTTTTTACAATTTTTAAATGTTTTCTAATAAAAGAAGGATATTGTGATTTTGAAAAAATAATGTCAGTATGAGGATATTTTAATTTTAAAATGTCACGAATAATTACATTGGAATAATTGATGACATTAATTTGTCTTGAAACAAAATCTTCGACCTCTTCTATTTTAATCTTACTTGTTCTTGTTAAATTGCCATATTTTTTCTCACTAATAGCTTTCTTTTGGAGTAAGAAATGCCAAAGTTTCTTTTGTTCATCTTGAATCCTAGAAGGAACAGGGTAATGATTCCCTTTTGCTTTTTGATTGACTTCGCGTTCAACTAAAACTAAATTATCTAAAGAATCATCTTTAATTAAAGATTTGGGGATGATATGATCTGTATCGTATTTTGTAGAGTTTAAAAGTTCATCTAAAACAATCTTTTTGCCGGTATAAAGGTCAATTCCAAGTTGTTTGAAATATAAATAAATGTGTTTCCCTTTTAGTTTGACTTTATCAACTTCTTCTAAATCTTTTAATAATTGAGGAATATCACAAAGTTGATTGGCTTTTTCATCTTTTAAAAGATTAGTTAAGAAACGATTTAATTCTTTATCTCGCGCAAGTTGATTGCCATCTTGCCCTTTTCTTTTATCATCATTATTTCTTGTTACTTCAATAAAAATCTTTTCAGGTACTTTTTGATGAGATGCCTTAATGATATCATCAATAATTAATAAAGTTTGTCGTATACTTCTTTGATTTAAAGAAGGAACGGATTCAAGTTTTTCTTCGATTAAATCCTCAATTGTTTTTTCTTGCGTGAATTTTTGATTTTCTTGTTCAATTAATTCTTTAAAATGATATTGTTCATTATGAAGAATCATTTGGAAGTTTTGATTGGTTTCTTTCATAATGTCTAATATGGAATGAACCACACCATAATCATCAGTATAAACAATGTTTTGCAAAAGCTTATAAGAAAGGGGAGCCCATTTTTTAGTTGGAAGGGTAAGAATTGCGTTTTTTTGATTTTCATCTAATAAAGATTCATTTTTCAATAATTCTTTTAGTGATTTTTTGTCATCAGCATAAATTGTTGCTAAAGTAATGTATCGTTCTAACTCTTCTTTTTGCTTTTCAAGATTAAATGATTTCATAAGATGTGCATGAGAAGAGGCTTCAAAAGGAATTTCTTCATGGATATTAGAAAAAATAATATCAATAGGAGATTGATTATGCCATTTAGCTAATTCCTTTTTTAATTGATCTAAAGTTGTTTTTGGTCTTGAAATTAGATAATGATAAATTTTTTCTTTTTCTTGCAAGGATAAATATTCACCATTAACAAGCAAAACATTTAGACGATCATAAATTAAATAATCTTCGTAAGCTAAAGCTTTTTTAGGCATAACGGTCTCCCCACTTAAATAAGTACAATTATTTGTGAGTTTTTTCATGAATTTTTCACGTGTTTTATTTTCATCAAATATTTCATCAAAATTCCAAGGTGTGACGGCTGCAAATTGTTTGCGTTCTACATTTGAATAAGGACTTTTATCATTTAATGGACCATAATAATAAGGAACACGGAATGTAAATAATAACACTAATTTATCACGAATATCGCTTAAAAAAGGATATTTTGTACTGGCATTATCAATAATCATTTCTAATTCATCGAGATGTAATTGATGTGGAATAACGCTTGTTGATTGAATGGCAATCGTTTTTAATAATGTTTTATTTTCTACTTTTTCAAAAAGCATTTTTAAATCATCTTGTTTTTCTAAAGAAACATCATTTCGATGTTCTATTAAAATCTTTTTAATTTCATCATTGAATTCATCAATAGAAGGACGTTTTTGATTTGAATTTTTGTGAATAAAAGCCGAATAGTTTTTAGGTGCATTTTTGTCCTTAAACAATTTGAAATACCATCTATCATTGTTTTGAAGACCTTTATTTGCATCAATATCAATGATGATATCCTTTAATTTTTTTAAATCTTGTCGATGTGTTTCATAAACATGAACCATTGCTGTAGATAAATTAGGCTGATCTTTTAATAAATCATTTAAGATGACAAAGTCATACATTTCTTTTGCAATGGCAATTAAACGAAAATCATCTTGTAAAACAGAGGCTTTTTCTTCAAACGAAGGATCGCTAAATTGAATATTTCCTTCATAACCTAATTTTGATAAATCAAATTTACCACCTACCGCTAATTTAGAAAAACAAGAAATATAGGGTTCTAAACTTTCACAATCAGCATAATCAAATAATTTTTTGATTTCTTTTTCTTTTGTCGTTTTATTTGTGTTTTTATTTAATAAAATTTCTTTTAAAACAACAATTTGATGATTGGCAATAAACGTTCTTTCTTCTACATCATTATCATAAATTTCTTTATATTTGTTTATTAAAAATTGGTTTAATTGCTCAATTTGTTGCACTTGTAGTTCATTAGTTTTAATCTTTCCTTCATGCAAAAAATTTCCCCGATATTTTATAATATGGTGAATAGCTAAATAAACATAACGAAGATCTGAAAAAGCATCGGGCTGATTTTCTAACAAACTTTTTCTTAAATGCCAAATGGTTGGGTATTTTTTATAAAATTGGCTTTCTTCTTGTTTGGTTTTAAAAAGAATGTTTCTACCAATTCCTTTGTCTTTTTTATCTACTTCCCAATAAGCAGAATACGCTAATCGAATAAAAAACGTGGAATCAATTGCTTGTATTTCTTGAGCAAATAATTGATTCAGTAAATGAATACGATATTTTCTTCTCTCCATTCTTCTTCTTGAACTGCGAATCGCACGAGTTCCTTTTTTATCCTTTGCTTCTTGAAAAATTCGTGCTCCCCAAGCATGGGTTCCTTTTAATTTGATTAAATTATACTCTTGGTCGGTTACAGCCCACCCTACAGAGTTTGTACCCATATCTAGGCCAATATAATAGTTTTTATTCATTTTGTTGTCCCCCAATGTCGAATCATGTACTTTTATTATAACATAATATCTTTAAAAACAAAAAAAATCCTCATTTTAAGAGGATAATGAGCCACACTGACTCTAAATGGGTAGCAAAACGCTTATTTGGACTTCGTAGTGCTATCTCTACAATTAAAATATAGTCGATATTTCAATATTTGTCAATCAAAAAGTTACTCCTTGTTTCAAAAATAAATTTTAAATGATATAATAAAAAAAAGATAAAAGGAGTGAAAATCATGAAAAAGAAAATGGCTATTTTAGTTGTTGATATGTTAAATGATTTTGTAACAGGAGCATTAAAATGTGATCGCGGATTAAAAATTGTTCCTAAGACAGCAGAATTATTAAAGGAAGCAAGAAAATGTGATGTTCCCGTTATTTTTTGTAACGATGCACATTTAAAAGGGATTGATCATGAATTAAAATTATGGGGGGATCATGCCATTGCTGGAACAAAAGGAGCAGAAGTGATTCCTGAGTTAGAATTATGTGAAAAGGATTATGTTGTTCCAAAACGTCGTTACAGTGGATTTTTTAGAACCGATTTAGAATTATTATTAAAAGAGTTAGATGTGGAAACGGTTATTATGACAGGATTACACACGCATATGTGTGTACGTCATACATCAGCTGATGCCTATTGTTTAGGTTATGAAGTTTATGTAGCAACCGATGCTACAGACTCTTTTACAGAAGAAGATTATCGCAGTGGATTAAAATATTTAAAAGAAGTTTATGGTGCTCAATTGTTTACGGTTGATGAACTCATTTCTATTTTTCATTCAAAATAAGTAAAAAAAAGAAGAAAATTCTTCTTTTTTTATTGCACTTTTTCTTTATGTGTAAGACGTTGATAAAAGAAATTTAAGATATCTTTTCGAGTAACAATTCCGATAAAAATATTGCGATCATCAACGATAGGTACAAAGTTTTGGGATAAAATAATTGGGAATAATTCTTCAATCGTTGTGTAACTATGAGCCGTCAAATATTCTCGATTACGAGGAACATCATTGATGGATATTTTTTCACTTTTTAATAAAGAAAAATCATTTTGTCTTTTAGCGTACCATAAAATATCTCCTTCAGATATGACACCTACATATTCTCCATTTTCCGTTAAAAGGGGAATGGCACTATAATGATGGTAATCCATTTTTTCTAAAGATTGCCGAATTGAAAAATCGTTTTGCAAGTATTCTACTTTACTTTTTGGTGTAATTAAAAGTAATACATTCATAATTTTTTCTCCTTTTTTATAACTGCACTGTGTTATCATCTTAACATAGGTTTACTAAAAAGAAAAGAAGGAGCGCAAAGCCAAGATATTTTTTATTATTCCTGACCATATTTTATATCTATTTTACTAAAAGAAGACAATTAAAAACTCACAAATTGTGAGTTTATTTATAATATTGTGCTTGTGCATTCCATAATTCAAAATATTTACCCTCTTTTTGTTTAAGAAGATTTTTATGTGTGTCATATTGAACAATAGATCCATTATCAAAAACAACCACTTGATCACAAAATACACAAGAAGATAAACGATGACTTATATAAATGGTATTTCTATCGTTAACGATTTCGTTAAATTTAGAATAAATTTCTGCTTCGGCTAAAGGATCTAAAGAAGCTGTTGGTTCATCCAAAATCATAAATGGAGCGTTTTTATATAAGGCTCTAGCAATGGCTATTTTTTGTGCTTCCCCACCAGATATATTTATTCCTTTTTCATTAATTTCTTTGTATAAATAGGTATTTAAACCTAGATTCATTTTCTTTCGTTCTTCATTAAATCCAGATTTTTTTAAACAACGAATTACTTCGTCAGAGTCATATTTTGTATTTGAAGCAACATTTTCTCCCAATGGAAGCGCGAATAATTTAAAATCTTGGAATACAACAGAAAAAATCATCAAATAATCTAGATAATTATATTTTTTAATATTGATACCATTTAATAAAATTTCTCCTTCCGTTGGATCATATAATCTACATAGTAATTTAATAAAAGTTGTCTTACCACTGCCATTCATGCCAACAATCGCTAATTTTGTACCAATTGTAAATTTAAAATTAATATTTTTTAAAACATAATCTGTACTATTTTGATATTTAAACGATACATTTTTAAATTCAATTTCATAGTCTCTATCTAGTCTTTTTTCTATGGTTAAGGAACCTTGATACATTGTATTGGGTATATCTAAAAAATCAAAAACTAATTTTAAGAAAGTACTATTGGTTTTCATTGTACCGGTAGTTTTTACAAATTCATTTAATCCTGAAGATACCTTCATAATCGAAGCAATATATTGCATAATCATCCCAACACCAAATGCTCCTGCCCATGATTTTAAACATACAAATAAATAGACTAATCCAATAAATATTGCGGATATGATTGATGATAATGCTGAATATAAACCGATTGGTCCTTTAGCAAGTTTTGAAAATAAACCATTTGAACCGAATGTATCGTTTTTATTTTGATTATACTTATTGCATAATAAATCTTGTCTATACATTCTCACATCTGTTGCCAATTCTTTTTTATATCCTAGCCATCCAAAAAAACCAAATTTTCTATTTCCTAAATTGTGCAAGCTAGAATATTTAGCAAAGTAACTTTCGGCTTTATAGGAATAATATGGAGCAAGCAAAGTGACTATAATCATCAATGCAATAACACAAATTATAAATAAGGGATGGTTTAATATCATTAAATTACCCGCAGATTCAGGAACTTTAGCTAAAAATAGACTAATGGTTAAGGTGATACCACCAAACATTGTAAATATTGAAGAAATGAGGGCTCTATAGTTATCAATAACGCGAAACAATCCCCATCCACCTCCATTTTGATTTTGTTTTATGGTGGATAATAATTCATGTGTTTTGATATCATCGATGCTAGCAAAATCCATATCAAATAGTTTATCTGTATAAAATTTTTCGAATTTATAATATAAATTAGAGGTATGAATATCTATTTTCTTTTGCAACAATGCAAAGATGAAAGCAATGATTGCTCCTGATAAAACGGTGATTAAAACTAAAATTTTTAATCGATTAACATTTTTAGGTCCTGCAAGTTCATCAATAATTAATGCTGATAAATAAATTCCTACATAGGGTGTTAAAGCAGTCCAAATTGATTGTAGAAAAGTAAAGATAACCATTTGAGGATATTTTTTATAAATCATTTTCAATGCTCTGTTATTGATAGATATTGAATTTTTTAAATGAATGGAGTTTTTATTTTTCATCTTCAATTTCTCCTTCTTTATAATATTTACTTTGTATTTCAAAAAGTTGAGCGTATTTTCCACCTAAGGCTAGTAATTCTTCATGGGTCCCTTCTTCTACTATTTTTTCATCTGCAATAAATAAAATTCGATCACAAAATCTTGTCGAAGCTAATCTATGCGATATAAATAATGAAGATTTATTTTTGGTCAATTCATTATATTTGTTATAAATATCCGCTTCGGCTAGAGGATCTAAAGCACTGGTTGGTTCATCTAAAACGATAATGGGAGCATTTTTATAAAGGGCTCGAGCTAACATTAATCTTTGTGTTTCACCACCTGAAAGATTGGTTGCATCTTCATAAACTTCTCGATTTAATTTCGTTTCATATTTTAGAGGAAGCGTTTCAATTTTTTGTTTTAAACCGGCTTTTTCAATACAATCATATACTAATTCATAATGGATGTTATCTTCTGTTTGAGCAACATTTGTAGCAACACTTCCTGCTAATAATGAAAAATTTTGGGAAACGACTGAAAACATTTTATAATAATGCTCTCTATTTAAAGTTTTAATATTGGTACCATTGAGCAAAATTTCTCCTTCAGTTGGATCATAATATCCGCAAATGAGTTTCACTAAAGTTGTTTTACCGGCACCATTTAAGCCAACGATTGCAATCTTTTCTTTAGGATGAATGGTTAGATTAATTTTGGTTAAGATGTTTTTATCTCCACCTGGATATTTAAAAGAAACATTTTTTAATTCAATTGTGTAGTCTTTGTTCGAATCTATAATTAAATCTTTTCCATCTTCAAATTTAAATATTTCAGGGTAATCTAAAGTTTCTCTAACAATAGACAGATCCACACTTTGATTTTTTAATAGATTGAATTGTGAAAGAACTCCTGTAACTAGATTTGAAAAACCTTCGACCGCTGAAAAATATAATAAAAATTCTGCTATAGAAATCTCATTGTTTAATACAAGGCCTATTAAATAAATATAGGCTATCGCATTTTTTAAAAATGTTAAAAGAATATCAATGACTCTTGCCCAGAAATAAACACGCGATACTTTATGATTATAGGCCTGCAATGCATCCATTGATTTATCATATAAATCCGTCAACCAAGAACGTAGTCCAAATATACGAATATCTTTAGCAAAATCGATAGATTTAGAAACATGATTAAGATAGTTTATTTTTTTATATTGTTCTGCTTCTAAATCTTTATGTTTATATCGATAGTTACTTAAATAATTGTTGATAAAGAAGCCTATTAATGTAGTAATTAAAATAATGATAAGCATTATCGGTTTTACCATGAATAACAAACCAGTGTAAAATACAAAACATAAAATATTCATTAATAATTGCGTTAAAGTTGTCCAAATTGCTTCAGTGGCTTCACGATTACCACTACAATGCTTAACTGCTTGTTGGGTTAATTTATAAAATTCTTCATTTTCTATGTTTGGATAGGAAGTTCTACAAGCTTTATTGTTAAGCATAGCAACGATTGTCGTTCGAACAGAAATTCTACCATATAAAACATTTGCACTAACATAGGAATTGAAAGCATAAGTAAATATTAATGCTGCAACAAATATGAATATTGTCGTAAGTAATTCTTTTAATCCAGCCCCATTTTCAATGACGTCTAAAATGGCTGGTGCAATATATAAATTGATTAAATTTAAAGCCACTCCTAATAAAGCCAAAAGAATTGCTGTAAAAATGACTTTCTTTTCATTTTGCCTCCAAGCCAGTTTAATCATAAACCATGAATTTTGAAACATATTGTATTTTGGTTTCTTTTTTTGCTTTTGTGTTGCTTTCATTTATATCCCATCCCTTTATGGCCATAATATATCAAATAAAAATCAACTCCGTTTAAACGAGGGACGAATTGTAAAAATAAGGGGACGAATTGTTTATATTTGAGGAATTAAAATTTCAGTAGTAAAGGCTCCATCTTCACTATTTCGGCTCAAATATCCGTCTAATTTTTTAATGATGTTATCTATTCTGATTAGGCCATAACCATGTCCGTCACCTTTAGTCGTTTTAAAAATATTAGAATTTTTGATTTGTTTTTTAGAAGCGGTAAAATTTGTAAATGAAATGTATAATTGTGTGTTTTTCATAACCATGTATACACGTATCATTCTTTGTTTTTGAGGCAATGGTAAATTGGCATCAATTGCATTATCAAATAAATTGCCTAAAATCACACAAAGATCTAATTCACTCATTTTAAGTTTGACTGGAATATTGGCATCCACTTTTACAGTAATTCCTTTTGATTTCGCTAATGAAATTTTACTATTTAAAATCGCATCGGCCATATCATTTCCTGTCTTAACAACGGTGTCAACGGTTGTTAAGTCTTCATCAAGTTTATTTAAATATTCTTTAATTGCATTTAAATCACCATTTTCTGCTAAAACTTTCATGGTTTGAATGTGATTACGATAATCATGCCTCCATCCTCGCATTTTTTTATACATGGTTTCAACTTCTTGATAATGAGTATCAATTAGTTCTCTTTGATATCTTTCAATTTGTTTATTCATTTTTTGATTTAGCATCATGAATCTCTCCTATATTTCATTAATGATAGCTCTATTTAAAGCATCATAAATTCCTCTTGGTAATGGTAAAGAAAATCCATTTGATAAAAACACTTCTGTTTTTGTAATTCTTGTAATGTATTTTAAATTGACGATTGCAGAACGACCAATTCTAAAAAATCTTTCATCTAGTTCTTTTTCTATTTCTCCAAGTGTTTTTTTAAGGGTATAATCTTTATTTGCATGAATCGTTACATAATTTCTATTCACATCAATATAAATGATTTCATGTAGAGGAATTTTTATCATTTCATCGGATAATTTTAAAAGAAGGTGTTTTTCATTTTGAATTAACTTTGTTACTGCTCGATCTAATACATCAAACATTTTTTCTTCTTTTATTGGCTTCATTAGATAATGTAAAGCTTCAACGTCATATCCTTCAGCTATGTATTGAGAATAACCAGTAATAAATAAAATTTGGACACTTTTATTTGATTTTCTAATCATTCTAGCCAAGGTTACTCCATCCATTTTTTTCATTTCAATATCTAGTAATAAAATATCATATTCTTTATTTTGGGTATAATGAAAAAGAAAGGCTTCAGCAGATTGAAAAATATCGATAAGGATTTGATATTTTTTATTTCTGGCCCATTTTTTTATTAATTCATTTACATATTGAGAATCGATTCTATTGTCATCGCAAATGGCAAAGTTTATTTTCATATTACACCTCTAAATTTATTTACTTTTATATAATTGTCACTTAAAGTGAGAAACCTTATATTTCTTTTTCATTACCTTTTCGTTAAAGGTAATATAGGAATTTTTTCTACATTTTATAATCAGCTTGCGTCCATTTTCGCGATGCGTATATACAGGTTCAAAATGACCTGTCGTAGCCTTTAATTTTTGAGCAAGCACTTCAACATATTCTTTCTTTTTACCAATAATGGAAGGACAGGCAAAAGAAAGTTTATAATTATAAAATTTGAATTTTTTAGCAATGAGAAGATATCGTGGATTTTCAATAGGTGATAGCATTTCTGCCATGGCAGTATTAAAAATATTTTGATCATGAATGGAAGCATTTCGTAAATGTAGTGCAACAAAAAAGAGTTGTTTATGAGCTGTTGTTTCTACTTTTGCAGACGATGATATTAAATCACATTCACAAAGCGTTTTGAAAACGGCAATACCAAGTGTTTTTATGGAATGAGCAGGATTGAAATGTAAAATCATCTTTTTAATACTATTGTACAAAACAATAAACAATCCAACCATCACGGCAAGCGATCCTAAAGTGAATAAAAGATTATTGGTTGAAATGAATTGGCCAAGAGGTGGAATTAAAATGATTTCTATTGCAACAAGAATAGAGACAAGCGCAAAATTCCAAAAGGTAAATACAGGAACTTTTTTTTCTTTTGGAATATCGGTTTCTATGTTAACAGCAAAATTTCCATCTGCCACTTCATGATGCCACATCTCTTTGATTTCGTTTCTTTTTGAGGATAAACTTAACATTTCTTCGTTGATACGTTCAATACCATTTTTATCAAAAGGTGGCTGAATGAGTGTTATTCGTTCAATCCCACTTTCAATCGTTTTGGTTGTATAATTGGGTCCCATAAAAGAGTCGAAACGACGTTTTAAAATTTCATAATCATACGATGAAAGTTCTTTATCATCCTTTTTGATGTAAGCTGAAATTTTTTCAGTTGCTTTATCCTTGAATAGATATTCAGGTTCAACGGTAACAAGATGCCATATGTTAGACGATTTTTCAGGATTATTTTTATCGATACGAATGGCTCGGCCGCGCATTTGATTAGATAAAACAAAACTGCCAACAAAACTTGCTAAAATTAAGGCGTTAATGCAAGGGGAATCCCATCCTTCGCCAAGTAACGATTTTGTTCCAATAAGAATTTGTATTTTACCTTGCTCAAATAGTTTCCCGACGTAATCGACACTATGATGAGTGGAGCCTGAAAATGCAACAATGCAGTAATTGGTGTTAGCAATATCTTCTTTTTTGTGTTGAATATCCGAAAGATCAATTGTTTTTGGAAGTATCACAAGTGTTCCCGATAGTACCCCTATACTCACATTTAAATTTTCTCGACGTAGTGTTTCAAAAATACTAACAATATTAACAGAGTTCAATTTTTCATTTGATGCAACTTTTGAAAGATTTTCTTTTTTGATATAATCGGTGAGGATAAGCATTCGAAGTTGTTTACCCATAGTAGCAATCTCGTTTTTTGCTATATTTTTTATACTTTCAAGTTTTCCTACAGAGGAAATGAGCATTCTTTTTAATCGTTCATTAAGATGAAGTGCTACCTTCTTTTTTTCATAAACAGAATAATCCTTCAATATGGAAATGATTGCTGTTTTTTGCTCATCTGTAATGATTTCACCATCAAGAAGAAACTGAATAGCAATTTCTGCATAAAGCATATTCAATGGCGGCAATCTTCTTTTAGCGGTTAGTTCGCGAATTTGTTTTTTATGAATCTCAAATCCATAGTATTGGAGTAGTGTTGCAAGAGCAATGTATTGTTGCACATTGGAAAACAATACTTCATAGTTTTTTTCTGTATTAAGAGATTGGCAAACTTTTGAAAGGAAATCAAGTTTTCCAATTGTTTCTATTGCAAGGGCAGCATTTTTTTTATAATCATTAAAACTTGCTGTTTCTGTTTCGGTTGGATAATTGAAATATACATAATCTTGATGTGGACAAAGTGTATTTTGAGCAACAAGTTCAGGCACAAAAATTTCTTCATCAATCTCACCACAAATTTGCATATATCGATCCCATTCTGATCCTTCTGAATCATATGGTGGCGTAGCGGTAAGGGAAATAATTTTTACATCTTTGTCAAGTGTGGCCAAAAATTTTTCTAATGCTTTTTGCCATTCGTTTTTTAAATGATGGGCTTCATCAAGGCAGATGGTTTTGATTCCAAATTTTTTCATTTCGGCAAATATATCTATGTCTGAATGGTCTATATCTTCATCATCGTTTGTGGAAACTTTTTCAACAGTTGAATATAGTGCTTGATAAGTTATCGAGTTAAGCAACTTGATATGATGAAGATCATTTGAAAATAATGAGGAAAAATCGTCTTTATGATTACAAAATAAATCTTTGAATCTTTGTCCCCATTGTTGTCGAATTGCTGTTGTGGGTGATAAAATAATGCATGGTGAATTTAGTCGACGAATCAGTTCAAGGCCAAGAATGGTTTTTCCACTTCCTGGTGCAGCAACAATATTGATTTTTCCATCCTTTAGATATTTATTTGCGTTATCAAGAACGCGTTGTTGATAATCACGAAAGGTCCCATGAAATTCTATATTTTCAAAATTCATCTTTCAATCCATCCTCTATTTATTTTTCCTCATATTTATGTGAAATTTACACAGATAAAATACTTTAGTAACTTCTACTTGATTCATTTTTTTAAACAATTTAATTACTAATCAAGTTTATTTTATTATAGCATCTTGAAATAGAACTACTACAATTACTATTTGCACCTATTTAGCAATATGATAGTTTCTACATGAATTCAAACCTTTTGGATAGTCAATTGTCCGTTAAATAAGTGTGTTTCATTTCACTATATATTATTTAATAAATAATATATCTTTTCTCACTTTATGATACCATGTTGAAGCATGCTTATAAGGTACTTGAAGTCCTCTTAATATAAAGAGAAAGCAACTACTTGAGTTGCTAAATTCCCTTATGTCTTTTCTAAGACAATTTATTTTGTTTCAATTAATTTAGGCTTAGAATCCTTCTTATTTTCTATAATTGCTCGAACTATAACATAAGCAATTAGTGCTAATGCAATTACTCCTAGAACAATTCCTATAATAACAATGTATTTTTCTATGATCATTACTACATAAGATAATGCAAATCCTAAAAGAGTAGAAATTACAAAATATGTAATTGACATCGCTTTGCTGTTAAACCATCCAAGACTATTGAATATTAATCCCACCAGTCCATAAGAAACAGCAAAGGTTAGTATTCTAACTATAATTCCTCCAGCTATAGAAGTATCTGGTTGAGAATATTGTAAAGTGAAGAGCCAAGCAAAAAACTTTAATACGTCTGTAAATATTCCACTACAAAGCAATAGCAATATTACTATGCCAGAAATAATGCTCCCTATTCTTTTCATCAAAATTAATTACCTAAAACTATATTTTCGTGAATACTTTCTAATTTTGGATATAGGTAATTATAAACTTCTTCTTTGCTCATCATATCAACAAGCATTACACTTCCCATTCTGGATGCTTCCTTCATTAATTCACGATCATGTAGATTACCCATTGTAATGTTTTTAGAAGCAGAAAAATCTCTCAATACTTTTATAATACTTAATGACACATTTTTAACCATACCAATACTACGGTAAGAAATAGTTCTAAATGTTTCTGGTTTAGAAATCAAATATTCAGTTAGTTCATATTTGTTTTTGTTTTCTTCATCTATTGACATTTCAACTGCAAAATAATATCTAGACATAACACCAAGAATTAAGTTCTTTTTGCTTATTAGAATTTCATTATCTAATTTGCTATTTCCAGGAACCCACATGTTAGAAAAAGTTCCAGCACTTTTTAATTTTGTTGCTTGCAATGATGCCTTATATCCTTTTTCAAAAACAACCCAGGCCCAAAATCTAGGATTACATAAAACATATCTAGGCAGGTTCTTAAATGTTTCATATAAATTTATCGCGTTTTCTAATGCTACTTTAGAGTAGTCATCATTAAGTTTTAAATCAAAATCATTAATTACATACGTTTTAACTTCGAATGGTTCAAAGCCCAAATAATCTTTAAGCCATGTACAATCTGAAGGATGATCAATAACTTTTTGATAAGCTTCTTTAGCATTTCTTTGAAGAGTTTTATATGCCTCTTCTGTCATCATCTTAATATTAATCTCCATCTTCCATACCTCCGAATGAACCCATTGTTAAACTGAATATATCATCTAGTGCTTTTGTTACTGGCATACTAAATAATATTTGTGCCTCTTTATTTCCGTTCATCTTAATAAATTCCTCATCTGTTAAATCTTCGTTATGAACGTTTTTATAAGCAACGCAAAATGAATTAAACCATTTATAATCCATTCTTAATTGTTCCACGTCTGTTGAATTCTTCTGTAGTTGAGAAATTGCATATCCTAAAGCCGGAATGGCCATGATAGAAAAATATAAGTTTTGGAACTTAGATATTCTCTTTGTTTTGTCATAAGAATTATATTGTTCTTCTGGTAAGTAGATATAGATTCTTTCTGTATCTGCTTCAATATTCATAGTCTCATCTAAGATGGTTTTATCTTTAATAACTAAGAAAATTGATGTTTTTTTGTTATCATCTTCATCACCATTGAAATCTATTCTATTTGTGAAACCGTCATCAACAGCAAGAATATCATTCTTTTCGATATTAAATTTATAGCCAGAATAGTCATCTAAGAAATCTGAACATTCATAATCATCAATATCTTGAGTGGCTACAACGAAAGCAGAAACCATTGTTTTACCATTTAGATCATTAAGTGGAATTTTTAAATCGATTGGTTCTAATTTTAAATCAAAACTTCTTCTATATAAAGTTGTACCACATTCTACTAGACACACTATTTTGGCTTTGCCTTCTTTTATTAAATCAACTAGGTACTGACTTGTTAAATTGCAATACAAATTTTGCAAAATATAATACTCGTCAGTAACCATTTCCGAATAAGAAAGAGTAAAAATTGCGTCTTTAAACTGAGAGTATAGTCTTTCGTTGTTTAATATTGGATATGGGAATAATCTCTTACCTATACGCATATACTTTTACCTCCCCACTAAATAATTCTTTTTGATTAGTAATCATTTCAATTTTATATTTTTTGCCATGTTCAAGTTTAAGCTTGATTATTTTCCTCTTTTCAACAGCAGTTTCTTCTGAATTAACTGTACAAGATTCTATCTTAACCTCATATCTTTGCCCAGAATCATCAACAGCATATAATTCTAAATATGCTTCATCTTCATCAAAATCAGATGTGAATGATATAACATATTTTCTTTCCTTTTTATTTGCGCAGAAGAATCTATAAGCCATTCCTCTTAAATCAGCTGGCTTCATTAATAAGTGGCCATCATCACCAGATGTTCCGGCTCCAGTATTCTCACCAGGTCTAGCAGAACCACCGCTTGATTCATTTTGCCCATCAGGTGTTACTATTTCCTCTTCGCCACCATCAGTTCCAATATCTAATGAGATTCCATCTCCGTTTTCATCTGGAACAGAAGCATTTATGTTTGTTTCCTTTGGTTTAATCTTATTTTTTTGAATCGATGCCTTATCAACAATTTTTCTTTTCTTTTCTTCTGGTTTTGAGCCCATGTCTGGATCTACACCTGGGATATAATCACCAGCACCTTCAATATCGGTTTTTGAATTATCACTTGAAGATAAATGTTCAGTAATTATCCTTCTTATTTGTTCTAATAAATCGTTATAAATAGCTTTTACTTCTGATCTTTCTGCTTCATCTTCTATTCTCTTAAATTCCCAATCAGTATGTTGCGGATTTTCAACGTTTCTTAATATTTTATTTAAGTCATTATTTTCGATAATACACATTGCACTACATGGAAGAGTAGAGATTTTTTTAATATCTTTAATCTTCATATATGGATAACGAATCATAACGCAATCATTAGTAGCTAAGTCTTCGTGATTAGAATCAAACTCCATCAAATAAAGTTTTGCTGTTCCATAATCTTCAATTGTAATGACATCTTCAAATCTATGCTCTTCATCAGTTAATAATAAATATTGAGATACAATACTCTTTTTGATTTTTGAATTAATCAAAGAATCGTTATAAACAATTTTAGATAATTCCTTTTTGTTAATAACAATATCATTAACAACAACTTCCAATGTCTCAAAAACAATAGCACTCATAAAACTATCTAATATTTTTGAAATGATATCTTTTTGCCATTCATTTGGATTCTTAAAACCAACAATATAAATATCTGAACCATAGTTTGAACTACCACGATTAAAAGTTTTATCTAAAGATATCGTTCCGTTTATTGGCTCATTTTTATCAGAAGAACCAAAATAGCCTATTCCCTGTGTCTTTTCTGTTGTGTTAGGCATTTTTGCAGAACATAGTTTGCAGATTCCTTCATATCCGCTTTCACCTTTCTCGGTTACAGTGGAATAAAAAACGGTATTGAAATGGGAAGTAACAAAAGTAGCAAATTTACCAATACCTTTTGAGCCACCACTAGTTTCCCCTTTATCAGAAATGCCAGAACCATGGATTAAATATCTCCAAGGAGACTTTTCATCACCTGAAACACCTACTAAACCGGTAGTATTAAAATCACTTATTCTTAAGCAACAAACATTCTGCCTTTTGATTTGAGAAAGCATTTCTGTTAATTGAGCATTAATCTTTTTGTGAGTAGTCCAAGTATCCAAGCAATCCTGAATCTGATTTTCAAGATCATCTCTTCCTGGAATTTCATTTTTATTAATTTCAAACGATTTAAACTCAATTCTAACAGGACCCTTTACGCCTTTTCTCCTAGCATCTATTGAGTTCTGACAAACTTCTCTGGCCAATGATGAAATAGCGTCCTTTTTGAATGTTTCCATATCGGCAGTATCTAAACCATTATCAGTGGTATAGTTGTTACCTGGAAATCTCCATTTTAACTCGCTCATTATTTATTCCTCCTTATAATAAAGTCTGTTTGATCATAAGTTGAATCTGTATTTTCAACTTCAAATTCCTCTGAAAAATAAGTCCTGATTATTCCAACTAATAAGTACTTATTCCAGTGATATGGAATATTTGGTAGCATTTGATATCCATTAAATTGTCTAGTATCTATAGAGTTAAATCTGCTAAATATCAAATCCATCATTCCTTTAAAATCTCTTAAGTGTTGTTCACTTATTGAAATCTTATCTTTTTTATACATTGTATCTATATTTACTTGAACGAAGTTATCGCTCATATCTTCCATAAAAGATAAATAGCTATATAAGCCACCAATATTCATCTTTGAAACATAATTTCCTATTGTTTTTGAATTAAATGAATCTAGTGAATTAGCATAATTTGTTATTAATGAATATGTACTAACCTTTGCATCTTTATCTTTTGATATTAATGGTCTGTTATAACCATAATCATCTTTAAAGAAATACTTGATTATTGAAAATAACGAGAAATTGTCGCTAGCTATTTTTAAGTTTTCCAATAACGATTTATTAGTTAGAGATAATCTCGCAAATATTTTTCTAGAACTAATTGTTTCTGCATTTAGTTGAATAAACATTGAATCAATATATTCTTTTAATTCGTTAATTGTTGTTTCAGTAATTACAACCTTATCAACATAAATAAAGTTTTTATTTTGCAACCAAATTAGTCCATTTTCTGCTTCATTAATCAATAAGTTATAAAATGTATAATCTTTAACTCCAACAAACTTATCTCTTAAATCATTTATAGAAAACTTACCATTGAAAGTTTTTATAAACATAAGCATTGCCTCATAGCCCGTTATTAAGTTATTACCACAAATAATATAATTTCTTTTAGTAACAAAATCTTCTGGCAAATATGGATCAATTATGCCTTTTAAATAGAAATAATTATTAATTCCTAATTCATTTAATTCTATCTTAAATTTTTCATATATACTTTGATAATAAATTGTTGGTTGATTCTGCAAGATATAATTTACAATTTTATCTACTTGTTCCTGTGATAATTGAACACACAATTTTCTGTTTTTGTATGTTCCTTTGTTAATTTGACAATAATCCAATCTATCCAAGAATCCAACAACCGATCTATCTGAAGGAACTTCATCTGTTTTATATTTTTCCCTAAACTCTTTTGCTAACAAATTGTAATCATCGATATTTCCGATTCTATAACCATTTGGAAATAAATCATCAACGATTAATCCGATTAATTCCTTGTTTGTGTATCCTTTAAGTAAGTAGAAATTTTTATATGATTCTTTATATTTTGCTCTGACAACGGATTTTTCAAAGTCATTTAATGCATTATAATCTGCCTCATAGATATAAGGGCCATATGCTTCAACAATCTCATTTGTTAATTCATCGATTGATACTAAAGACGAATTGTAAACTATATTCAAATCAGCATCATACTTTAAATCTAAACTACTATTTTCGATAAGAAATAAATAATATTTTGCTAATAATTCATCTTCAAAATAATTAAATATAGTTTCCGACGAGATGTATCTTCTTTCAACTGTTGTTGTTAGAAAAATAAAGATTGTAAGCAATTGGCATTTCATCTTGTCCGAACGAACTATCAATTTTGCAGTTGCTTTGCTTTCAATCTGTCTACATCTTTCTCTAGTTAATCCAAAAACACGCCCAGTTTCCTCTAAAGTTTTTTCATCAGTTGAAAAACCATTTCTTAAAGAAATAACTTCTAATTCTTTTGGATTTAAAGAATCGAATAGTTCTTTCAAATCATGCTTAAAATTATGCTTACTATCTTCTTGAAGTTGACTTAGTGCAGATATGCAATTATCCATATCTACAGAAATTAATGTATATATAACATCAATAGGAACAGAGGCTAAGTCTTTAACAGCGTAAAAGCCATTCGCAAAAAGTAAATCCAAAACTACTTTATTAATGAATATATCCTTTAAAGGCAAATCAAAATAATAATCATCAATTGTTCCTATAGCTTGATCTAACTTAGAAAAATTAGATTCTTTATTTATAATCAAATTGAAAAATATACTTAAATAATAGGCATCGTCTTTTTTGTTTCTAATCTTGTCAACTGCAATTACATAAGGAATTGCTAGATCAACATCAAACATTCCAAAAGAAATATATTTTCCAATTTGTTTATACAAATCTGTTTCTTGATCCCATTCAAGAATAAATAAATCATTCTTTAATTTTTTAACCTTTTTAACTGCGTCTTCTTGTCTACTCGAAAGCACATATAAACCTTCATCATTTTGCGAAAGAGATTTATTTAGATAAATAGTAAATTTACTATTATTGATGCCAACGTTTAAATGTGATTCAGTCGAACTAATAATTTCATCTTTAGTTAAAGGATTTGAATACAAAAGATTGCATACAAAATAAGTTATATAAGACTCTTCATATAACTCTGTTTTATTTATATCTGCTGTGCTACTAAAAATGAAATTTGTTCTCATAATTCAAATCTCTTCTTCTTTCCTTCTTTTTGCTTTACAAATTTAGAACGTTGTTTATCTAATTCATCTTGAATTGCATCAAAAATAGCATTTATTTGCTCATCAGTGTATTCATAAAAAGAAGCATTAGATAAGTTGCCTAATAGAGAAATCATATCAATGATTTTATTTGTTCTGTTTTCAGCTATTCGTCTGAAATTTTCTTTTTTATTTTCCATAAGCCTACTCCTTTGTCACCTAAATTGTATCAGAAAACATTTGTTTGTACAATAATATTTTAATAACATTTTCATAATATTTTGCGTATATTATATAAAACTATATTTCTTTTCTAAAAGAAAAGGCCTTCCGAGGAAGACCTTAATTACTTTTACAGAAGTATTAACAGAAAGTATATCAAAACTTATAGATTTAAAACTCCAATCTAAAAATAGTTCTGAACTTGAAATCTATAACAATAAACAAGATGAGTATTCTGCTAAACTACAAAAGATTAATTTTGAAATTAATAAGTTAAAACTGTCTTCTATCGCTGATGAATCAATGAAACGATATGATAATTTAAAGAATAAACTAAAAGAATTTCAACAAGGAAAGATTGATATTGATGGAGAGCTTATTCATGCAGTTATTAATAAGATTATAGTTTTAGATGAACATACAGTTGTTTATTGTATTCCTAAAAACAGAATCCAAACTAGTGAGGAAATAAAACTATTTAGAAAGAAATATATTAACTTCCCTGCAATGTTTGAAGGCAGAATAGATGATACAAGAAATAAAAAGCATTACTACATTGAATACAAAGCAGTAATGATATAAAAATGATGACCTAGGTAATACCGAGGTCATCAACTTTAGTTTAAATATTGATATTTAGATTTTATGTAATCTAATCGACCACAAGTGGCTCTTCTACAGATGTCACTTTCGTCGTTTGTAACAAGAATATACCTTCTTGATCCGCCATCTTCTTTATTTAAATCTTCGACAGCATGACCAGTAGTTCCACTGCCCGCAAAGAAATCTAGAATAATAGAATCTTTTTCTGAAGTGGCTCTAACAAATTCTTTTATTAGTTTTACTGGCTTAGGAGTTCTAAAGAAGTTTCTATCACCAAAGATGTCTTTGATTTCATCTTTTGCAGATGAGTTAGTGCCGAAGCATCTAAACACCCTTGGGAAAGCTGATTCTTTTTCTAATAATTCGTTATTTTTGAGATAAGGTTGCTTAATTAAATTTAAATTATCCAAGTTGGATTTTGAACACAAAATAATGTATTCATATCTAACTTTTTTCTTACCTGGTTTCACTTCTCTATTTGCATCAAAATATTTGTGAAGCTTTTCCCATTTGCATACTCTTACTTTTGAAAATATAGATTTGCAAACTTTACTTAAATTTTTATATTCGCCTTTATCTATGTTAATAACTAAATAGCCATCTTCAGAAAGCAAATCATAACTAAGCAAGATTCTATCTTTAATAAACTTGGTATATCCATCTTCAAACTCTGAATCTTTATATCCAATGTAATCAATATTTGAATTATAAGGGGGATCAATGACTATTGATTTTATTTTGCTGGAATACGATCTTTTTAATGATTCTAATGTAAATAAGTTATCAGATTGAATTATATAATTTGATCTTTCGCTTCTAATTACTAATTTAGCTTCTGAATTAGACAAAATATTTTTGTCTAAGAAACAATCCCTATAAACCGATACTTCTTTTAGATTCTTACAATGAGCAAAGGCCCATTCACCTATATATCCAACTAAATCAGAGCAATATACATTTTCTAAAGAATCGCAATTTGTAAAACATGTTTTAGAAATAATAGAAACGTTATGTAGATTAATAAAAGTTAACTTATTACAACCAGAGAATGCTCCTCTTTCAAGAGTTATTACTTCATCTGGCAAATGAATATTACCTACTGCATATTTTGCAGGATAACAAACAAGTCTTCTTCTACTTTCTGTATACAAAGCATTATTAAATACTTCATAATTAGAACTTTCAGAAACAAATTCAATATTACTGCATCCAACAAAAGGATTGTATCCTATTGTTTTTAATGTTTTAGGTAATACTATTTTTTTTATTCCTTTACAGTTCCAGAAAGAATTTCTACAAATTCTATCTACATCTAATAATATAAGCTCATCAGTATTAATAGAATTTAAACATCCAATTACCGATTTTTTATCTTTATCATAGATTACTTTATCCACAATGTGATAATAATCTGAATTATTTACTAAATCTAATTTTGAACATCCAGAGAACGGATTGTTTTCTAGTTTAATAACAGATTTAGGGATGGTGATTTCTGTCAATTCATCACATAAATAGAAGGAATGTTTACCAACTATTTTAGTAGATTCATTGATATGATAATTTCCTTTAGCTTGTTTTATAGAACAGTAAATCAATTTAGAAAAGTCTTTATTATATAAGACTCCATCAACAAAATTAAAATTGTTAGATTCATTTACTAAATCAAGTTTAGGACAACCAGCAAATGGATTATTTCCCATAAATTTAACATTCATAGGAATATTTACTTTCTTTAAGTTAAAGCAATTATAGAAAGTGTCTCCGCCAAGATTAATCAATGATTTTGGAAGAACAACTTCTTCTATATTTTGATTATCCCAAAATAATGATGTTGCAAGAGCAGTAATACCTTCTGGAACTACAACTTTACTATTTGATCCTACATATTTAACTGCTGTAGAATTTTCTATAATAAAATCTTTGCTTTCAATATTTTTGTTTCTAGATAAAGAATATGAATCTTGTTTTAAATCATTTTCAAAGATTCCTACATCATATATTCCCTTGACAGTTTTGATGGATGTTCTTCTTTCTATAACTCCACTGACTAATCTAGATTCATAAGTTATAGATTTGATGTAATCTTTTTTAAACTCGACATTATCTTCTTCTGCGTGATTCCATTCAAAACATTTAATATATAAATCTTTGCAGTAAATATCGTATTCATTTTTGAAATCTATAATAATTTCAGATGGAAGATATCCCATTGAAAGTAATTTATCAATGCATTCTAATAATACAAAACTTTTATGAGAGTCTAATTTAAAAGATTCTGAATTTATGACAGATATCTTTGAATCTAAATCAACTGTTGCTCTTTCTGAATCGATAACAATTTTTAGACCAGTATATTCTTTTTCAAAAGTACCTTTTTCATATTCAATAAAACCTAAAGCCCAATATAAAGCTTCATATTTCATATCTTTTGCAATTGAACAAGTTTCTTCTATAGAGTATTTTCCCATCTATCTTATGTCCTCCAGTCTTCTTATAATTTCATCAACTACTTCTTCTACATTTTTATTTGAAGTATCAACAACCATATAATTGAGTTTCTTTGTTTCACAGAAATAAATCATTCTTTCATATGCTTTTTCAGATTTTTCAACCTTGCACAAATCAGAATCATTAATATCTCTTTTCTTTAATCTAGACATTATGACTTCTGGTTTAGCATATAAAATAACAGTTAATTTAGGCTTACCTATCTTCTTTAAAATTAGGTTATAGATATCACCATTATCTTTTGATTCACTCCAACAATAGTTAGAAACAATATGCCTATCGGTAACGATGTTTTTATCTTTAAATTTCTCATAAAGATAAATGTTGTTTAACCCATAATACCAAGCAGTAAATGTTCTATTTTGATTAGAATTTACTCTTTTTGCTACCTTTTGATATTGGCTAATTTCATCATCTTTATCATCTAATAAATAATGAAGTGGTTTTTCAACAAACTCATATCCGAGTTTATCTGCTAATAATTTACACGTAGTAGATTTTCCTACACCATCCATGCCTTCAATTGATATATGGTTCATCCTTATTAACCTCCTTAAGTTTTATCATTTCATCAAGTGTTACTGGTTCAAAATTGGTAACATCAACTCCGCAGTTATATGCAGGTTTGTCATGATAATATTCCTTTATCTCTTTATATGCTTGGCCATTTAATGGAGTCTTATTATGAATATGTCCATATACTAAGATTCCATTCCTGTTGAATTCCATCCAGTCCATTAGCGGATAATGACAGACGCATACTTTTCTATAGTTATCTAAAATTACATCTATGAACTTAATTGATTCAAATATTCCAGATTTTATTATTTCATCTAGTAAATTGTGATCATGATTTCCAATAATGAAATGTTTAATGCCATTTAATTCTTTAAAGATATTAATTGAGTCTTTAGAACTATCTTCAACAATATCTCCAAGAACATAAACGATATCTTTTACTTTTACTTTTTTATTCCATCTTTTAATAATCGCAGTTCTAAAGTCATCTAAATCTTTAAATGGTCTAGAACATTTATCAAAGATTTTTTGATCGTCTAAGTGAATATCAGAAATGTAGTATATCAACCTTAATTTTTCCTCCTATTCTTTTCTTCTGCTTTTTTGCCTTTAGTAAATCCATCTAAGATTTCTAAATAACCAGAAACTCTTCTAATTCTTGTTATATTTTTACTTTTACAATGTGGACAGTCATCAAAGACTCCTGTAAATTCACAATCATTGCATACGTCTTTTGGATAATTGAATCCTAAGTAATGGACACCTGCTTTAATTGCGATATTGATGTATTCTTCTAGACCTTCAACATTATTTAATGGGGCTTCACCTAATTCAATATAAGTAATGCAACCACCATTACACAATTCATGGAACAATCCTTCTAATTGGATCTTTTTATATCCAGGTAGTCTACTATCAACATCTATATGGAATGAGTTTGTGTAATATCCTTTTGAGAAGATATCAATTTCTGGTTTGAATAACTCTTTATCAAAATCAATGAATCTTCCACTAATTAACTCACCACTAGTTGCAAGAAGAGAGAAATTTAAATGATATTGATTCTTTAAAAAATCACAGTAATCTCTCATATGCTTCACAAAACCTAAAGTTCTTATGTAATTATCCATACCAGAATAGTATTTTTCTTTAGTAATAACTTCGATCGCTTCAGATAAGCCAATAAATCCAAGAGATAGTGTTCCGTGTTTAAATACCTCTTCTAGATTTCCTTTAAAATCTTCGCACCATAAGTGATAACTTGAATTAGTAGGGAAATCATCAGCATTTCTTTTACAAGTTTTATAATATCTATCTAATAAGATGTCTTTTGTTGTAGATGCAATTTCATCCCAAGCGCTCATTAACTTATCCATCTTTTCATCAATATTTAATTCAGGATATTTTTGATCTACCTCTAAAGCTAATCTTGGAAGATTAATAGAAATGTTAGTAATATTTCCTCTTCCCATTACTGAATCTTCACCAAACAAATCAGTTACTACCCTTGTTCTGCAACCCATAATTGATAAATTTTCTGGTTTGTATTCTTTATCACCTTTGCAATCACATAGAAGATAAGTTGGAATCATTTTCTTAGCAGTACAATTTAGAGCTAATTGAAACAAGTCATAGTTTGGATCATCTTTCTTTAGATTTACTCCTTCATGCACTTTAAATACGATGTTTGGTTTAAATACTAAATCACCTAAATTTAGAAAATTATTAATAACTGCTCTTGCTATAAATCTTGCTGATTCATTCTTTGCTAAGCCAATGTTTAAAGTAACATAATAACTAGTTTGTCCCATTCTAGAGTGATTACCATTGCACCATAAGATTAGCTCTGAAATAGAATCACTAATTAGCTCTTTATAACTTTCATAATTAACATTTAACTTATCTAAAACTTCTGCAATTTCATTATCGAAATTAGCAAAAGCCATACCACCAGATTGTTCATTTCCTAGTTTTGTAAATAAATCCTTTATGAATTCAAATAATCTAAGAATCTTTCTTGAATCACTTAAATTATTAAACTCTTCATACGGAAACTTCTTTATTAGATCAAAAGTTAAACAATTGTAAGTTAATCCATAAGCGTCTAAATCATGAATATGAATATAACCTTCTTTATGTAATTTTGACCATTCTGATTTTATTGAATTTAGTATTTCTTTTTTAAATGCTTTTTCACCGACATTGTATACATAGCCCACATAACTTGTTCTATTGGCTGCATTATCATTATTTAATTGTTTCATCCCTATTTACCCACCTTTTCAAATTCTTGATTTGTAGAGCCAACAAATGGCTTTACAGTTGTCTTTAATTCTTTTATGAAATTACCTGTTTTTAAATATGTTAGATATTGAATGATCTCTTTTGGAACTTCTTCTTTTTTATGCCCAGTATATAAAGCAATATCAAATCCTCTTTTATGAAGTTCCTTTACGAGTTCAAACAAAGCTTCCTTTTGCAGAAGAGGTTCACCACCAGAAATAGTAATCTTCTTATTTATTACATTTTTGTCTAGTTTCTCTACTAGTGTGGCAACGTCTATTTCATTTCCTTTTTTTATATCCCATGTCGCTGGATTTTGACATCCAGGACAATGAATATCACATCCTTGCATAAATAGAACTGTTCTAATTCCAGGGCCATCAACAAGCGAATTATTGTATTTAATACAATTAATATACATAATCATATTCATCCTCCATTTCATCAAAGTCACAAATCATTTTGTATTTTGCTAACTTGTAGCTAACTCTTTGAAGTCTATCTTCTCTGCTATAAGTTCTCTTATCATGGTGATGATCTTCTTCTAATCTATCTGATAAATCGCAAAGCGAATTTTGTTCATGCTTGCTTTTACAATGTAGATAAGGATCATTATTATTTGTTTCTTTGATTTGTAAGAATTCTTCTAATGTGATTTTGTCACATCTTAGAATCGCATCTTTATGATCATGTTTTACTCTTGGAAATTCTCTAACTTTTTTAGAAGCTTCTTTTCCGTTTTCTGCTACTACAGCAAATATAATTGGAACATAATTGCATTTACCAACATGTCCACATTTAGCTACTACTTTGTAATAATTTTGATTTAGTTCTGTCATACTGTTTTCCTCCATTGACACCATCATTGTAAATTTAATTCCTTAACCTCAATTAGGACCGTGTTTGTCCACCTTTTTTCTTCTGGAATTTATTTACACCTCTATGATAGTTTTTAGAGGCAACAAGTAATTAGGACGGTAATTGTCCGAAAATAAAAAAGGAATTCTACTTAAAGAATTCCATAACATCTACTTCGAAGATTGAAGCTATATATTCAATTGTATCAATTTTATTGATACCATTTGCTATCCAGCGTCTAATAGATCTGCCGTTATTATATGTTGAAGAGATTTTCTCTTCGGCATATTCTTGAGACCATCCTTTCTCTTCTAGTAAACGTTTTAAATTTTGACCAGCTCTTAAAGCTAGATCAGTTTTTTGTGTCATAAGCAATCCTCCTTTGCGAAGGATTTTTTCCAATGCTCCAGAGTTTGTCTCTATGACACACCTATATTATATCAAAAAATGACCATTATTGCCATACCAATAACGGCCATTAATTTTGAAAATTTTTATATAACTTAAATTAGTATTTGTTTGAATTTTGCTTCAAATTCCTCATAAGTAGCTAACTTTCTTGAAATAACATCGAAGACAATAGTTATAAGTTTATCTTCTGCACCTTTTCCTGTAAATAATATGATATTTCCATACATACAAGATAAGTTAACTTCTGCAAAAAATAATCCAATTGATAAACCAGCAAATGCTATTTCAAATAATGTAGCAAAAACTGCTAATCCGCCAGAAGAACTAGTCCATATAAGAATGATGTTTGCAACTACACAAATATACGAAATAATTCTAAAAATCTTATATTTCTTCTTCTCTTTATTTGTGCATCTCCAAGTACCGTCTGCATCCTGAATATATTTATATACAGAATGTTCCATTAAATCGATATCTGTCATTCGTTTCTTAGAATGAATAGAATAACCTAAAATAAAACAAGACATGATGGTCCATATGTTTTCAAACAAAGTAAAAGTGGAATACATCTTAAACGCAATAGAAGTTAGTATTGTAGAAATTAATGAAACCAATAGAAATATTGTAGACAAAATTATCATTAGATTCTTTGATTTAATAAATTCTGAAGACGGGCCAAACCACAAATATTCTTTTTTAGACTTTTTAATAAAAGTAGCCAGTGCTTGCTTATCATTGTTAGGCTGTTGAACGACTATATTTTGTTTATTTATCTGTGATTGTTGTTTAGAAAGAATATTTATTATTGAATCTAATTTTTGATCTTGTGAATCTAGTCTTTCAAATACACTACGATTATCACTTTCCATTCTTAATCGCCTCCAGTTTTTCTCTTTCAGCTTTCAATTCTTCATCGCTAATCTCACGACCATCAATTAATCTAGATGTCCTTCTAGCAATTATTCTATTTTCAACCAAGTAGTCTTGCATGTTATTAAGCATATCAATGGTTTTATTTAGTTTTTCTTCCATCGAGTTAAGTTTAATATCTTTTAATATGCTAATTTGAGCTTGTAGTTTTTGATTTTGTTCATCTAGGTTCAAAAGCTCTAGATCTTTTAATGATACCAACGATTTATACTGAGCAATATCTTGTTCAGAAAGCTTATTTGCTTCATAAGATTCTTTTAACTCGTCTCTTAATTTTGAAACTTCTAATCTATACTCATTATTTAATCTTTCTGTTTCACCGAATATCGAAATAAAGTAATTTGAATCGAACTCAATTCTTAAACCTTTAATAAAATCTAAATAGTAATTAAGCAAATCAAAATAAACCTTTAAAAAATTAATGACGCCTTCAACTTGAAGATTCTTTTCCTTTTTATGCTTATGATCATTACATTTTTTAATATAGTCAGGAAGTTTATTGTAGGTATAATCGTCTAATTTAAGTTTATTGAAAAAGAAGTCTTTAGCTTCCTCAGTTTTAACAATAAATCCACATGTTCTAGATTCATCAAAATCTACACCATTTTCAATTAAAAAATATTTAATTGTTTCTTCTAATAAATCTAAATAGGAATCATAAAAAGAATTGCTTTTAGATTTAATGTTTCTTTCTAGAGTTTCAAACCTAGAATTTAATGCATCTGTAAACAACTTAATCATCGTCTAAAACCTCCTATACTATTTATAATTATAAAATAATTTATAAAAAACATTAATTTTTCCACAATTCGTCATGTTTTTCTCTTATGTGCTTCATTCTTTCATCTGGAGAGCCCATAAAATCTAAATTTTTATTTTGACGTGTTAACTCTTCGCTTTTTAACAAATAATCATACATATACTTATTTGTATTAAAATCTTTTAAAACATTATTAGCAACTTCATCAAATAAATCTATAAAATAGCTCTTTGGTTCAGATTTTCCATCACTACAAAATTGAGATAACTTAAACAATGACGAACAAACAATATTTGAACAAAAATCATAACTCATATCTTTGATTGAGTCGTATGCTCTCGGATCGGTTTTTGTATTTGCGTTTGCCCAAATAACATAATTTATAGAATCTAGAATTGCTTTAGGATTATTAAAGCCCATTATCTCTTGACTCATTCCAATTATCAAAGAATTAATATAGACAAGTTCATCATAAGATAATTTTACTGCTCTATAAAAGAATAAATCTTGATCTGTAAATTGATGATCATTGATTTTATACTCATTAACTGGAGGAGCAAACAACTCTTTGTTTTGAACTACTGCTGGCCATATATCTGGTATCTTAGCTGTGGTTCTTTCATTAGTATCAAGCATTATTTGTTTAGCCCCAAAATACTGTCTAAAAAATGGATTAATCAATACAATACATCTTTTTGACGAAAGATTAAAAACATTGTAGTTTTCATACATCAATTGATTCTTAGATATCATATCTGCATAAAATATTGGTAACATTGAATTTTTCTCATGAACCAAATTGTAATATAGATATGAAAATTTTGATAAATCTAAGCCTCCAGTAATCATGTGACATCCTTCATATTCCGATACCATTGAACAATCACTTAATACAAATTCATATCCCTCTGGTGCATCCCATATAGCTAAATAAGAATCAATAAAAGGCAAAGCCCAGCAAATAAATTCAAGCGGAACACGTGAATCAAAATAAATTTTGTTTGGATCTTTACATTCACAGTAAATTCTTAATGCCAACTCATATGTTTCTTTTGGATTTAATTTCAAATCTTTTAATCGTTTATAACCAGAAAGTTCTGGATGAAATTTTAAGTATCTATCTGCGTTATTTTCAAATCCGTTTATTGTTTTATAGAATTGATTTTCATCGTTCATCCTTACACTAGTCATTAAAAGATATTTTTTAGTAAGCATTAACTCTTCTCTTGTTAGTGTAACAAAACCTTCTGTGTCAAATTTTAATGATAAAAGATTCGCAAACCTGCTTTCAATCTCTACATTAATTAATTTTTCTAAATCATCAGACAATCTATCGTTCTTATAGAAAACTTTATGAGGTTTTTTAGATAAATCAATTTGACCGGAATGAAGATCAAAAACATTAACTGCTTTTGAAAATCTCTTTATTATCAATTGTGAAACAATATGATTTTTCATTTTTCTTCATTCCTTTCATTTTAAATTTTGATTATTTTATAAAAAATGCCCCTGCTTTAACATAGTTTTGACATATACTACAGTCTCGACCAAGGTGGTGTTAAAATAGTGCAATATGTTTCCTCGCCCGAGGTTGACCTCATCAACACGACATCTTGAAATTTCATAAAAAGCCCGATATATTCAGCACTTTCAAATATGTCTCTTTAACAATGTATCAACAGTATTTTAAGAGGATTTTTTAAGTGATAAAGCGCACACCGTCTCGATATGATAGGTTTGTGGAAACATGTCAAAAGGATAAACCTCATTAAAGGTATAACCATTTTTACAAAGATAAGCAACATCTCTTGCCTGTGTCGTTGGATTACAAGAAATATAAACGATTTTTTTTACTTTTTTTTGAATTAAGGCATCTAAAAAGACAAAGTCACAGCCTTTGCGTGGTGGATCCACAAAAACGACATCAAAATGATTATCATTTTGAACAATAAATTGAGAAGCATCTTCACAATAAAAGAAGCAATTTTGTATATGATTGAATTTTGCATTATTTATCGCATCTTTGATGGCTTCTTTTACAATTTCTACACCAATCACTTGATGGACATAGGATGCAGCACTAAGTCCAATGGTACCAATGCCGCAATAGGCATCTAAAATGATATCATTTTTAGATAATTCAGCTAATTCAATGGCTTTTTGATATAATTTTTCTGTTTGAATTTTATTAATTTGATAAAACGATTTAGGAGAAATTTTATAGGATAAAGACAATAAGGTATCAACAATATAGCCCTTCCCATATAATATCCGTTCTTTTTCTCCTAAAATGACATTGGTTTTTCGAGGATTAATATTTTGAACAATGGTTGTTAAATGAGGCAATTTTTTTCTGATAGATTGCACAAAATGATTTCTTCCAGGAAAAGAATCCATAGCGGTAACTAAAACAAGCATCCATTCTTGTTTTGCTTGACGAATTAAAAGATGGCGAACAACACCGGTTTGTCTATCTTCATCATAGGCGGGGATTTTATTTTCTTGCATGGCTAAAATGACTGCACGAATGATTTCATTGCTTTCTTTACTTTGAACATGACAATAATCAAAAGCAACTAAATCATGCGTATTTTCTTTATAAAAACCTGCGATAATCTTCTTTTTTTTGTTTTGAACTGGGGTTTGTACTTTATTGCGATAAGCATAAGGATAATCCATTCCAATACATGGATGAACAATAATTTGATTTAATCCAGCTTCTTCATATATTTTTTTAACAATTTCTTGTTTCCATTGAAGTTGGCTTTGATAATCCATAAAGGAAAGATGGCAACCTCCACATTGTTCATAAACAGAACATAAAGGTTGAACACGATTTTTATTTTTTTCAATCACTTCTTGAATATGACCATATAGATTTCTTTTTCCTTCATAATCGATACAAACACGAACCTTTTCTTTTGCAAAGCAATTTTTAACATACAAAGGCTTTTTATCAATTTTGGCAACACCTACGCCATCTTTTGTTAAATGATCAATGATAACTATGACTTCTTTTTTCATCTTTTTTCCCTCATTTTATATTATAAAAGAAAAGAGCATAAAAGCCAATAGAAATCAAGCATTTTACCTGTTTTTTCCACATTTTTTCCAGTTTGCTACCATAGATTTATAGGACTATTTTTAGTACAATAATGGTGTCAAAGGGGAAGATAAATATGAAAACAAAATTATTCATGGGATTATTTAGTTTATTAATTTTAACAGGTTGTAATGCAAAGCAAAGCACACCAAGTTCATCTTTACCAAGTCAAGACTCACAAGAGAATAGTTCAACAATCATAGAAGAATCAACAACAACGCCTTCTGTTGAACATCCAGTTGTTGAAGAACAACCAGAACAAGAAATGATTTTATTTTCTAAAGAATATAAAATCTATATTAATCCTTCAGTACAATTTACAAATCAATATGTAGATAAAATCCATAATGAAGGTCAAGTCATGAATGAAATTGCTGTTTTATTAGTCAATCGCTTAAAAAGTGAAACGAATTTATCGGTAAAAGCGAATCTAGATGGATTATCTTTAAGTCAATCTGTAAAAGAAAGTAACGCTTACCAACCCGATGCGCACTTTGCAATTCACAGTAATGGTGGAGGAGGAACAGGCTCAGAAGTTTGGGTTTCTAAAAATAGTTATACATTTGGGAAAATCATGTTAGATGAATTCAATCAAATTCATAACTTTAGAAACAGAGGGGTAAAGTATGGAGATGGAACAGACGCTTCTTTATATGAAATTAGAAATGTTTTAGCTCCATCAGCTTTAATTGAAATTCTTTTCCATGATGAATGGACACAAGCCAATTTCATTTTAAACAATAAACAAGAAATTGCAGATTCTTTTTTCAAAGGAATTGTCTCTTATTTTCAACAAGTAGACTAGTTGTTCTACTTGTTTTTTTATATAATAAAATAAGGTGATGAAAATGAAAAAAGACAAGCAATGGTTTGAGCAAATAACCCACCAACAAGTTTTGAAAATGACAAAAATTAGACATGGAATTACCAATGATAATTATAAAGTGATGACAAATGAAGGAATTTATGTATTAAGAATTCCTAAAAAAGAACAAATTGCTTTGGATAGAGAAAATGAAGAAAAGATATTAAAAAGGATAGACAAAGAAGATTTAGATGTTATAACCCTTTATTTTAATGCTAAAACGGGAATAAAAATAACAAAGTGGATTCCATTTATTCCCTTTAGTTTAAAAAAGAAAAAACATGTCGATTTGTTTTTTTTACAATTAAAAAAATTACATTCTCTTGAAGTTAAAAATATTGCTCCTTTTGCTCCTTTTTTACGTTTAAAAATATTTCAAAACGCACATTCTTTTCATCCTCAATTTGAATATGAAAATGAAGTTTTGAAGCATGTTCAAGAAATTTATCAACGATATCCACTGGTTTTATGCCATAATGATTTGCTTTTTTATAATTTATTGGTATACAAAAATCAATTATATATCATTGATTATGAATATGCTGGTATGAATATTGCCTTATTTGATATTGTTTCTTTTATTAGCGAAAACGATATTGAAGATCCATCCTTTTATCAAGAAGCACTCTGTCGCTATTATGGGGAAGTGACCACCCAATTATGGCATGATTTTTATTGGATTTATTTGTTTTCTGATCTTTTATGGAGTCATTGGGGTTATGCGATGTTTGAAAAACTTCAAAAATTTATTTATCTTGAAATTGCAAGGCAAAAAGAAAAGCGATATCATCGCTTTATATGTTACATTTCAAACTATCTTTAGCCCTATAAAAACAGTGCTGTTTATATTTTCCGACAAAAGGGCCCCAAAATTGAGAAGGACAAGGTTTGTTTTTTCCAGGATTTTTAAAATACAAGGATCGTGTTGCAGGCCATTTTGTAAAGTAATCTAGACATTCTTTTGCTAAACGTTGTTCTTTTTTAGTTGGATATGCTTTAAATAAAGGGGTATCAACACCAGCAAATTGTCCGGGTTGGTAAACAACTTTAGCTACTGTATTCATTTTTTTAAATGTAGAACAATCAGCAATCACCCGATTAACAACAACATTGCCAACCAATTGCATTCCGACTTCTCCTTCACCTAATGCCTCAGCACGCATAATTCGGGCAAGAAGCGTCACATCCGATTCGATATATTTTATTCTAGGCATTTGCATACCACCTCTATAATATTGTATGCACGAAGAAAAAAGTTTGGAACTTCAAGAAGAATAAAAGTGAAAAAGAACAATGTTGATATTATTTTCTAAACTACATTGGTCGTTGATTTGAATGGAATTTTTATTTTCATTGAAAGAATTTTCATTAAAGTATAATGAAAGAGGAGTTAAGTCTTTCTCCATTTGGTTTAAGGATAAAAGCCCATTTTTATGGCAAAAATAGATGGGTTGATTATTAAAATCTTGTTTGTATGCATTTAATGAGGGATAGATGGATATAGAAACACTAAAGAAGGATCCCATACTTGCTCGAATGACTTGAGGATGAAAAAAATCAATTTTTGGATCAATCAAAACAAGTTGATTAAACTCAAATCCACGAATGCTACGAATAATAGTTCCTAGCGTTCCTTCATCTTGAATATTTTTTAAAAGAACTTGTCGTTTTCCATCAACAGGATAAATTTTTTTAAAAAAGACACCAATAATCAAACAGTTTTCCTTTGCACGAATTTTATTGATTGTTTTTTGGTCCCATTTGACTGGTATTTTTTCATTTTTACAAAAAGATAAAATAGAATTTAAAACTTCTTGATTTTGAAATTTTTTATCGATGAAAACGCAAAGAACATCTTGTGGTCGATTTTTTAATAATTCAATGGTAACAAAGGCCCCAAAAGCATAAGAATAAGGAAGTTGACTATTGTATTTTTCAAAGGATTCAAGATTCATTTTTCTTTCCTCTTTTTTTATTGTTTTTTAGTAGTTTTTCGCTATTTAGTCCATGTTCGTATAATAAGTGAGCCATTGATTCTACTTCCTGTGGTGTCCAAGCTTTTTGCTTGGCATTTTTTTCTATCCATTTAATCGTTGTGATGACCTCATCTTCTTTACATAAAAATTCTTTTTGACTTTCTAAATCAATCGAATCGATGGTGGCCGAATCTGCTAATACGACAATACTTATAAAACGATTAGCAGGAATGGGTAAAACATTGATAATTCGATTGATTTTTTTTTCGTTTTCAATGAAAGGATTTCGAACGTGATCTAAAGTACCTTTATAATATAAGCGCCATTTTTCATCTTGTCTAAATCCTTCAATTTTTCCTAACCAAATGGCTTCCTTAACGACATATAGATATTGATTCCCAATAATAATGGTATCGACATGACGAAATTTATCTTCGTTAACTTGAATTAAAATATCATTGATAATTAAATAATTTTCACTTTTACAGGCTTGATACAAGTTTTTTTGAATTCGCCGATGTTTTGTAAGACCAATATAAAAAACTCTTATTTGCTTATGAAATAAGCACAACAAGAGTACTAAAATGATGGCAAGTATAAGAAAAACAATCCACCACATATAGAATCAGACTAGATTAAATCTAGTGCAATCTCCATCATTTGGGTAAATGATTTTTCGCGTTCTTCAGCCGTTGTTTCTTTTTTAGATATAAAAGAATCAGAAACCGTTAAAATAGTTAAGGCTTTTTTATGTAAATAAGCAGCATTACAATATAAAGCATAACTTTCCATTTCTACGCCTAAAACGCCCATGTCTTTCCATTTTTTCCAAGAATCACCATCTGCACGATAAAAAATATCACTCGATAAAATATTACCAACATGATAATTAGCATGATGGTTTTTAGCAGAAACTACTGCTTTTTCAAGTAAGTCATAGGAAGCTAATGGAGAATAAATTCCAGGAAGTTGATATTGTGCAGCAAAATTGGAATCGGTTGAACTTCCTTGACAAATGATGATATCAAAAAGATTCATGTTTTCTTGGAAAGCGCCACAAGAACCAATGCGAATAATTTGTTCCACACCATAGAATTTAAAAAGTTCGTAACTATAAATACCGATGGAAGGCATTCCCATTCCAGAACCCATAACAGTTACTTCTTTTCCTTTGTATGTTCCAGTGTAAGCAAGCATGTTTCGAACAGTATTGACAAGACGTGGATTTTCTAAAAAAGTTTCGGCAATAAATTTAGCTCTTAAAGGATCACCTGGCATTAAAACGGTTTTAGCAAAATCACCTATATTTCCTCTATTGTGAGGGGTTGACATCATGAATCACTCCTATCTTCTATTTTTATTATAAACAAACAAATAGAAAATGAAAATAGAAAAGATTATTTTGACATTTTGATTTGATCTAACTCATCACGACTAAAAATATTAGCAGGATAAGTGAGCGTGAGTTCTGTTTTATGATACTCATGTCGAATACCAAGGTCGATGATTTGGTCAATTAAATCTGAAAAGTTTAAATCTGTTTTTTCCCAAAGGTAAAAGGCAAGAGATCCAGGAATATTATTGATTTCGTTAAAATAAAGAATTTCTTTTTTGGTATCGTAAAGAAAATCTAAACGAACACATAAATGACTTTCAAGAATCGTTGCAATTTTTTTAGATGTTTGAATGATTTCATGTTTTAATTTTTCCTCAATGATAGCTGGGACGATTCGATTTAAACCAGCCATCCCTTTATTTTTAGATTGTTTTTGATACTTATCTTCATAACTTAAAAAACTGCATTTCGTGACTTCTTCAATGACAGAGTTTTGATAAAAATCAACATCTCCCAGTAGCGAAATGTTAAATTCTTTTGCCTCTTCAATATATTCTTCAACTAAGGCTTTTGTATCATATTGGAAAACTTGTTCAATAGCATCAATTAATTGCGCATCGTTAAAACAAATGGTTATGCCGACGGAACTTCCTAATTTTGCTGGTTTTACGATTAAAGGATAGCCAATTTTTTTGGCTTGTGCAAAAACAACGTCGCTATTTTGATTGTATTGTAGATAATGAATAGAAAAGTATTTAGTTTGTTTAATTTTATTGGCTTGTAAAATTTGTTTGCATAAGACTTTATCTTGGCTAATACTACCTTGAAAATGATCCATACCTATACAAATAAAATCTAACATATTAAAATAATTATATAAACTTCCATCTTCACAGTTATTTCCATGGGTAACAAGCCAAATCGCATCTAAAGCAATTTTTTTATGGCCAACTTTCATATAGTTTCCGCGTCGATTCTTTATAAATTGAACTTTGTGACATTTTTTTAATAAAGATGGCAAGTGGCTATAATTTTTAATTTCTTTTAAAGCTTTTCCATAATAAAATGTTTTATCTTTTCCTAAATAAATGGGAAGCAATTCATATTTTTCATTTTTATAATGATGATAGGCTTGTAAAGCAGTAATCACACTGATTTCATGCTCTACAGATAATCCTCCAAAAACCATTCCAATTGTAATTTTCATAAAATTTCTCTCCTTTTTATTTTAAATACGTATCTGGTAAATCATTTTCAATTAAAATTGTGATTTTTTGATCAATAAAATTATTTTTTAAATAAGACCAAGCTTCTAAATAGGTTCGAAATTGCTCAATATTCTTTTTGGGATATTTTTCTTGAATTAATTGTTTATAAATTGAAAAAGAATTCGCACCAATTAAAGCGACAAAATCACAAGATTTTTTTATTTCTGAAGCCAATTTTTGATTGATTTCATGATTTAAATCATTTAATTCAATTAAACCTGGTGTAATTAATATTTTTTTTGTTGATGCTGTTTTTAAAACAGCTAAAGCTTCTTTAAAACCATTGAAATTACTATTGTAAGAATCATCAATAATTTGCCATAACCCTTCTTTTTTTAATTCTAATCGATGTTCCAAATTCTTAATTGTTTTTAATCTTTTTAAGATTTTTTCATCTTCCATTTGCAAAACTTTTGCGATGGCAATGGCCATCAAAAGATCATTCATGTGATGTCTTCCCAAAATTCTAATTTTTAAAGGATAAATTTGATTAAAAAGATGTAAGGTAAAAGAAGTTCCAGTGGCTTTAATTTGAATGTCAGTAGCATAAATATCTGCTTTTTTAGTTGAGCTAATGGTTATTTTTTGAGCTTGAATTTCATCAAGATGCGAAACAATGCGTGGGTCATCTAAATTAATGATGGCTGTTTGATAAGGTTTTAAATGTTGTAGCAATTTTATTTTCTCACTTTCAATATTTTCTATTGTTTTAAAAGTAGATAGATGTTGCATACCAATGCTTGTTACACAAGCGATATCAAAATCAAAAAAACGAATATATTTATTCATTCCCTTGACTTGATCAATACCAAGTTCTAAAAGTAAAATTTGATGGGATAAATGAAGTTGTTGATTAATCGTAATTAATAGACCATTCAGCGTATTATATGATTTTGGACTACAGCAAATAGAATAACTTTGTTCTAAGATTTGTTTTGTATAAAATTTTGTACTTGATTTTCCAAAACTCCCTGTAATACCGATAATTTTTAAATTTAAACATTTTTGTAATTTTTTTCTTGCTTTCTTTTTATAATGCCATTGAAGAATTTTTTCAAATCCTTGATTGATTAAACATGTCAATATAAAGAAAATACCAAAGCACAAACGATAGAATAGTGGAATCCATTCAGCTTTTGCTTTTAAAAGTAATAGAATAAAAGCAAACAAAGCATAAGAAATACTATATTGAATGATCATTCTTTTAATTCGTTTTGTAATTTTAAAAGGGATGATTTTATCGTTTATTTTTCTATAGTAAACTAGCCAAGATAAGGGGAGAATCAAAATCCATTTTATCCAAATCATTCCTTGAAAAAAATGGGGTAAAAAGGTAATCGTGATGAAAAGAACAAACCATACAAAACGAGTAAAGTGAAAATGAAATTTTTCTTGAACAAGTTTTAAAAAGCGAGATAAATTATAGTATTGCTTTTGAAAGAAATTAGCATAGTAAAAGAATAGATAAAGAGAAAGAAAAAAAGTAAATATTAAGCTGGCAACAATCAATTTTTTCCCTCCTTGATAAAACATTTTAAAATTTCTTTAACATATTGTATTTGAGATAAATAGGCAAAATGCCCTCCTTCAAGAGGAATTAAGGCACAATCTTTCATCGCTTTTTTTATTTGATAACCCATTTTTAATGGAGTGGCCGTGTCGTTTTTCCCCCAGATTAGTAATGTAGGAATAAAAATTTCTTTGATTTCTTTTTTTGCATCTTCATTGACAATTTGAACCAATGTTTGTTTCATTAGTGGGCTTGCTTGCTTATAATCTTCACTTCCAAATTGATTGGTATTCCAATGCATTTTTTTATAAAATTTGTATTGCAATGTTTTAAAATGATATTTGATTCCTCGTTTCGTTTTTAAAATGGCTGGAGAAATTAAAAACAACCCTTTTAAATGAGGCATTTTTTTAGCCATTTTAACCGCTAGTTTACCACCAAAAGAATGCCCTACAATCCATTCGATTTTGTCCCATTCTTCTTTAAAACTAGATTCAATAAGGTCAATATAGTCTTGAATTGTGTAAGGTCTTTCAGGTTCGGGTTGATGTCCGCACCCTGGTAAATCAATAAATAATTGATTATAATCGTCCAAATCTAATTTTAAAGGAAGCAAGGTTTGATAGGATGCATTCCAACCATGTAAAAATAAAATGGTTTTATTGGCGTGGTGGTCTTCATAATAAAAACTAGTTATTTGATAAACAGACACAGATGCACTTCCTCTCTTTACCATTGTATGAATAAAAATCAAAAGAGTATTCAAAAATGAAGGTGAAACATATTTTTTATTGTAAAAAATATGTCTATAACATATAATGAAAGGGTAAAGGGGAGAGTGACATAACATGGTATGGTTTTGGATTTATTTATGTGTTATGGTTATATCCATTATTGTTGAAGTATCAACTGTTGATTTAACTAGTTTTTGGTTTGCTATTGGTGCGCTTGCTGCTTTAATTGCAGATTTATGTAATGCACCGGTGTGGCTTTCTTTGACTATCTTTTCTATCGTTTCAATTATTTGTATTATCTTTTTACGTCCAATCGTTAAAAAGAAATTTGATTCTGCAACGATTCCGACAAATGCGGATTCCGCTATTGGTAAAATCGTTATGGTTTGTTCTACAATAACTTTGGATCATCCTGGGGAAGTAAAATATGAAGGAATTGTTTGGACTGCTGTAACAGAAAAACAAACGTTTGAGGTTGGAGAAAAGGTAAAGATTATACGTATTGAAGGTAATAAATTAATTGTTGAAAGTATCTAAGTATACGAAGGGAGAAAAATTATGTTAGGAAATATTTTATTTGCATCGGATGGGTTAACTATTGCTATTTGGATTTTAGTTGCCGTACTTTCATTAACCATTCTTTTTCTATTTTTTAAATCCATTGTCATTGTGCATCAAACGGAAGCTTATGTTTTAGAAAGAATCGGAAAATATAAAGCAACATTAGATGTAGGATGGCATTTTATCATTCCAATTTTTGATAAAGTTATCAAAAAAGTAAGTTTAAAAGAACATGTTGTTGATTTTAAACCTCAACCTGTCATTACAAAAGATAATGTCACCATTCAAATTGACACCGTTGTTTTTTATCAAATTACAGATCCACATGCTTATACTTATGGAGTTAATAACCCCATAAATGCGATAGAAAATTTAACGGCAACAACTTTAAGAAATATTATTGGGGAATTAGAATTAGATGCAACACTAACCTCTAGAGATGTGATTAATGCAAAAGTTCGTTTGATTTTGGATGAAGCAACCGACCCTTGGGGAATAAAAGTTCGTCGTGTTGAATTAAAAAATATTATTCCTCCTCGTGATATTCAAGAAGCAATGGAAAAACAAATGCGCGCTGAAAGAGAAAGACGGGAAGCCATTCTTCGTGCAGAAGGAGAAAAACGTTCTGCTATTTTGGTTGCGGAAGGTGAAAAAGAATCTGTTGTATTAAGAGCAATTGCTAAAAAAGAAGCGTTGATTGCTGAAGCAGAAGGGGCCGCACAAGCCATCAAATTAATCAATGAAGCTAATCCTAATCAAAAATATATTACTTTGAGAAGTTTAGATACCTTGGCAAAAGTAGCAGATGGTCAAGCAACAAAATTGATTGTTCCAAGTAACATTGCTGATTTATCCAGTTTAGTTTCATCGATTACAGAAACGATTCAAGCCACTAAAAAAGAGGCTCAAACAAAAGGTAAAGAAAATTAAAGGATGCCAATAGGGCATCTTTTTTTGTTGCAAAAATTAGTGGATGTACATATAAATAGTTGAGGTGAATAGTTATGAATACCCATCCCTTATATAATAATTTATTGGATTACCGCGGTTATGGCGCCATTCCTAATTTGACGAATAAGCCAATTCCAAATTTTTTAGAAGCCACCCGTCCAAAACCTAGTTTTTTTTCAAAACTTTCTTCCTCTTTATCTTTAAAAAAAGTAGGTGCTTTTTTAGGAGGTACGCAAAAAGTTTTAAATATTTATAATCAAGTAACTCCGATTATTCGACAAACAAAACCATTAATTGCAAATATTAAAACAACTTTAAAAGTTGCAAAAGCTTTCAAACGATTTTCTAAAGAAGATTCTTTAGAAAAAGCATTTGATAATTTGCCCGATTTTGATAAACAACAAGAACAACAAAAAGATGTGATTGATATTCCTGAAAAGAAAAAAGAAGAAGCCGATTATATTGACATTGTAGAAACAAAAGAAGATCATCATATCCCAAATCCTTTTTTTAATGTTATGACGTAAAAAAAATAAATTCATGATATAATAAATGCGGTGATGGCATGAAAATAACAAGGGCATATCCCATTGGCTTTTGTAAAGGCGTTAATTTAGCTGTGCAAAAAGTCTATGAAGTGATAGAAATGTATCCTCATTTACCCATTTATTGCATTGGACAAATTGTGCATAACGATATTGTCAATCAAGACTTTGTAAAAAAGGGAGTAAAAATTTTAACTGTGAATAAAGAAGAGGCAATTGATTCTATTTCACAAGGAGTAGTCATTTTTAGTGCTCATGGAACAAATCCTTTATTAATTCAAAAAGCAAAAGAGAAAAATTTAATTGTTATTGATACAACATGTTTTTATGTAAAAAAAGAAATGCAAGTGATTTTAAAATATATAAAGGAACAATACGATATCATTTATATTGGTAAAAAAAATCATCCTGAAGCACAAGCCATCTGTTCTTTGAGTTCACATATCTATTTAATTGAAAATTTGCAAGATGCAAAACAATTACATTTAGAAAATAAAAAAATATTTTTAACGAATCAAACGACGATTTCTATACTCGATTTAAAAGAAATATTTGAATATTTTAAAAAGATTTATCCCTCGATTATCTTTGGAGATGAACTATGTTCTTCCACTCGATTGCGGCAAGAAGCTATTTTATCTTTAAATGAAAATGTGGATGGGATTATTATTGTTGGAGACAAACATAGCAATAATTGTACAAATCTTTATTTACTTGCCCAAAAGAAAAAAATTCCTTCCATTATGATTTCAAATGAAAAAGAACTAGATATGCATTGGTTAAAAAATAAACAACATATCGTTCTTTTTTCTGGTGCTTCTACTCCTTTATCGTTAGTTCAAGCAGTTGAAAATACAATTTTAGAGTGGCAAAAAGAAGGTTAAAATGAAAAACAAATAAAAAAATCATTTTTCTATTTACAAAATTTTAAATTTATAGTATGATATACAAGCAAGTTGGAATGGGGCTTTAGCTCATCTGGGAGAGCGCCTGCCTTGCAAGCAGGAGGTAGCGGGTTCGATCCCCGTAAGCTCCACCATTCTATAGCTGGCGGCGTGGCTCAGCTGGTTTAGAGCGACTGGCTCATACCCGGTAGGTCGGGGGTTCAAGTCCCTCCGCCGCTACCATATGGACCCTTAGCTCAATGGCAGAGCTCCCGGCTCATAACCGGTTGGTTGTAGGTTCGAGTCCTACAGGGTCCACCAAGTTCTTACAAATGGAGGAATACCCAAGTGGTTGAAGGGTCCGGTCTTGAAAACCGGTAGGTCGCGAGAGTGGCGCCTGGGTTCGAATCCCAGTTCCTCCGCCATTAAGAAATTCTGCTTGTATTTACATCGCGGGGTAGAGCAGTCCGGTAGCTCGTCGGGCTCATAACCCGGAGGTCGAAAGTTCAAATCTTTCCCCCGCAACCATTTTTAAATTGATACGGTCCAGTGGTGTAGCGGTTAACATGCCTCCCTGTCACGGAGGAGATCGCGGGTTCGATTCCCGTCTGGACCGCCATTTTTTTAAGGCTCGGTAGCTCAGTTGGTAGAGCAGCGGACTGAAAATCCGTGTGTCGCCGGTTCAATCCCGGCTTGAGCCACCACTACATAAAGTAAGCCCTTTTTAAGGGCTTTTTTTAATGTTTATTTTATATTTATCATAGAGTTTTAGATTTAATTCTTTGTTTTCATGAATATATCTTTTTGTAGTATTCATATTGGTATGGCCCATTATAGACATAATAAATAAAAGGTCACCACCATTTGCATATAAATTTGTTGAAAGTGTATGTCGCAATCGATGAGGCGAAAAATTTTTCAAATTATATTTTTTACGAATCCGGGCAAACATCCTTTCTAATGCTCCAACATTGATATGACTTTTTGCTTTTGGATGAATTGATTTAGGCTTTTTTGAAGCATCAAGTAAAGATTCTTTGGTTCCATCAAACTTTTTCATCCAACGCATAAGAGATGCTTTAGAAATATGATATTTCCTACAAATATCTTTAATGGTCCAATGCGATTTCCCTGTTTTATCTTTATTGACAAGATAAGTTTTACAAGCAAAATACATCGATTTTCTAAATCTTACACAAGTACAAATATCAAAATATGAATTAGGAAAAAATGAACCAGATCTATCCACCACAAAAAAATTGCCAATTACTTTAATGTTACAATCGATTACTTATTAGGTTCTTCTAAAGAAGATATAATTTTAATAACAAAAAAAGATTTAGATAATTTAAAACAAGCATCCAATACGATTAATAATTTTATAAAAAAATTTCACCCAACAATGAAACAAATATTTTTAACGCTAGAGACATACAAATAGGTAATAACAACAACAATATTGCCATCGGTAACAATACCAATATCAAAAACAGCTTTAATAAAAAATAAAGGTTTACATTTAAACCAAAATAGCATATAATATAAGTGCGGATATGTATAATAAAGAAAAGAGAGTGGCGTCAAACACTCTCTTTTCATTTCTATTAAAAAAAACTGCTAATAAAGTTTAACTTTACTAACAGTCCAAAAATTAGATGCCGTCAAACATCTTTTTTTTGATTTTGAAAGGATACTCTAGCGAATATGTATAATTTTTAGAATCTAATCTTCATTATTTTTTTCTTTAACAATTAAATAAATAATTATTAAAGTGAGAACAATAAATTCCAATTAAATCCTTTCCGATTATTCCATTCGCGAAAGTCTCCTTCTTTGAATGAAATGAATCATTCTTGCTATTTCTCCTTTCCGTGCACCGAAGTGCATGATTATTATATCATTCCATTTTAAATAAATAAAAGTTTTTTTCTATCTTCAATCATTCTATTTATCTTAGGACCTTTGGGTCCTTTTTTTATTAAATAAAAATACTTTTAAATGCGCCTACAACATAAGTTGGGGCCCTTTATAGCCCAACTTATATTGCCCATATTCGGAAAAGCCTAGCCCTTTTCCGCGTACGTTATAGATATATCTTTTTTTATTTTTTTTGCCCCCTTATTGTGATGCTCCCCGTCAAAAAGGTAAAGGGCTGCATCCGTTTCACTCCTCGACCGCTTCGCTCGTCCCTTTACTTTTACGGCGGAAGGCTGACGGGAGGAGCATCTCAAGTTTGGTGTCAAAAAAAATAAAAAAAAATGTAATGGAACGGCCTTTGCATTTAAAAGTATTTTTTAAACTTTAAGGGGGGTGATAGACCAAGATAAGAACAATAAAAAAACACTTTAAACAATTTTTAAAGTGGGAGGTGCTCTTTATGAGTGATAAAGAATTATTAGAACTTATTATTTTTCTTTTAAAACTTTTAAAAAAAAGAAAAAAAGATAAGTAATTAAATTACTTATCCCAACACCATAAGCCAAGTTTTTTAAAGTGTTTCTTGGCTTCCCACTTGTATTTTATCAAAAAACATTAAAAAGGGCAACCCCAAAAAAAAGGAAAAACACTTTTTTGATTATTAAAAAATAGCTTTTTCAAATATTTAAATTATTTGTAGCGATTGAATTATAAAGGATTTGAATCACTTTTTCTTTTTAGTTAGTCTCCCATCAAGAATTATTGACAAAATAAATAGATTTTTGTAACATTAAGACAGATAGGGGGGGATTGAGTATTATGAATAAAACAAAAAGAGGGTTTGAATTAGCAGGATCCATAATTGTAATCATTATTGCAAGTTTTTTAATTATTGGATGTTTATATTGCTTAGTTTCTTGGGATACTGCAAAATCTCTTATGGAAGATATCTATGGTGAAGATTATTTTTCTGGTATGTTTGATGGAATAATGAAATCAACTTTTGTATTTTTACTTATTTATGGAGTTGCATTAGTCGTTCTTTCATCCTTATTATTACCTTCGCCATATAAAAATGGGAAATATAAAAAAAGAACAGGAATAAAAATTACTTTTTTGATTTTAGTTGGAATATTCGCCTTAATGACATTTGAAAGTATACTTTTATTTTTAATTATAATTGCTTCATTTGTCTTTGTTTTGCTTTCCCTTGTTTTAAAAGGAGAAGTGGTAGAAGGCGGTAATGGTAATTTAAATAATGAAGAGTATGACAAAATTGGAAAATTACAAGAGTTAAGAGACAAAGGAACCATCACGGAAGAACAATATCAAGAAGCGGTCAAAAAAATCATTGATAAAATGTAAATAACGAAAAATGAGATAAAGAAACAATCTCATTTTTTTATTTAAAACATACAAAACAAAAAATAAAATAGAATAATATAAAAAATAAGAATATAATAAAATTGTGATTATTTATCACTAAAGGAGGAAATTAAAAATGCAAAAAATTAAAGTTGTACAATATGGTTGTGGAAAGATGGCTAAGTATATTTTAAGATACCTTTATGAAAAAGGAGCAGAAATTGTTGGAGCCATCGATATTAATCCAGATTTACAAGGAATGGATGTCGGCGATTTTGCAAATCTTGGAGTAAAAACAGGAATTTTAATTTCTGATAATGCCGACAAAGTATTAGATGAATGTGATGCGGATGTTGCTGTGGTTACTTTATTTAGTTTTATGAATGACATTGTTGAACATGTTGAAAAATGTGTATCGAGAGGAATTAATGTCATCACCACTTGTGAAGAAGCTATTTATCCTTGGACAACCTCTGCTGCAATTACAAATCGTTTAGATTTATTGGCAAAAGAAAATGGATGCACGATTGCAGGTTCAGGAATGCAAGATATTTTCTGGATTAACATGGTGGCTATGGTTTGTGGTGGTTGTCATCAAATTAAAAAGATTAAAGGAAGTTATTCTTACAATGTAGAAGATTATGGTCTAGCCTTAGCACAAGCACATGGTTGTGATTTAACCGTAGAAGAATTTGAAAAAACTTTAGCACATCCAACGGAAGTGGTGCCTTCTTATGCTTGGAATGCTAGTGAAGCAATTGCTAATAAATTAGGATTAACTATCAAATCCATCACACAAAAGAATGTTCCTTATACGATTAATGAAGATTTATATAGTGCTACATTAGGAAAAACGATTCAAGCTGGAAAATGTATTGGGATGTCAGCAGTTGTAACCATTGAAACCCATCAAGGAATTACCATTGAAGAAGAAACAATTGGTAAAGTTTATGGCAAAGATGATGGAGATATGTGTGATTGGAAAATTGAAGGAGAACCTAACACAGAATTTAAAGTGATTAAACCAGCAACAGTGGAACACACTTGTGCAACCATTGTGAATCGAATTCCATCTTTGCTTTTAGCAGAACCTGGTTATGTGACAGCAGATCAATTGGATGAAATTGCTTATTTAACTTATCCAATGTCTTATTATTTATAATACATAAAATACGGAGTGACTTTTGTCACTCTTTTTTTTATAATGAAAATAAGGAGGATGATGATTTTGAAACCTTTTGTAATTGGTATTGCTGGTGGTTCTGCCAGCGGAAAAACAACTTTTACCGAACAATTCATAACTTTGTTTAATAAAAGAAAGATTAAAACTTTTCATATGGATGCTTATTTTAAAAAAGAAGAAGATCGTCCAATTCAATCTTCTATGATAAATCAAAAACGTTATCGTGATGATAATCATCCTCATTCTTTTCATTTGCATCAATTGTATCAAGATATTTGTCAAGCAATGAATGAAACTTATGAAATCATCATTGTAGAAGGGTTGTTAACGCTTTATGATGAAAAAATTTGTTCCTTACTAGACTTAAAAATTTTTATTGATTGTCGCGCAGATGAAAGGATTGTTCGTCGATTAAAAAGAAATATGAATAAGGGTCTTTCTTTCGATGAAATTAGCAATGTTTATTTAGACTTGGTACGTTTTAGACACGATGAATTTGTTGAAAATACTAAATGGAAGGCCGACCTTATCGTCAATGGTTCAAAAGATTTTCATACTATTCTTTCAATTTTAAAGGGATATTTAAATCAAAAGGTAACAAACAATGAAAAAGAATAAAAAATAAAAAAATAACAGCAAGAAATTTTTCTTGCTGTTATGTTAAAAATCTTAGTTCAATTAAAGAATTTTAATGTTTATACACAAGTATATCCGCCATCAACTGGCAAAATGACACCTGTAACATAACTTGATTCATCAGCGGCTAAAAAGATAGCAGCACTGTTTAATTCACCGGCATGACCATATCTTCCTAAAGGTACAGTCATTTTCATGTAACTTTTGAAAGAATCTGTATCTAAGGTTTCTTTTGTTAATTCAGTTTCAAAATATCCTGGACAAATAGCATTGCAAGTAATGTTATATTTTGCAAGTTCAGCAGCAACAGCACGTGTGAAATTAACCACACCGCCTTTAGAAGAGTGATAAGCTACAGTATCCATAGCTGTATTTCCAACTAAACCATACATGGATGCAATATTAATAATACGTCCATATTTTTGTTCTTTCATGATATTTGCAAACGCTCTAGTGACATAAAAAACAGAAGTTAAATCGGTATCAATTGTAAATTGCCATTCACTGTCGGTCATATTTAAGACACCATTGTTTGCTGCAGCACCTGCACAATTGACTAAAACATCAATGTGTTTAAAATGAGCAACAGCTTCTTTTGCACAATTGTTAACACTTTCTACATTGGTTACATCACAACGAATAGGTAGACATTGAACACCCATTTTCCGAATTTCTTCAGCTAAAGCTTCTAATTTTTCAAAACGTCTTGCTGTAATGACTAAATCCGCTCCTTGAGCAGCAAATCCTTTTGCCATTTGTGCACCTAGCCCACTAGAAGCACCTGAAACAACAACAACACGACCTTTTAAATTAAACATTTTTCTTTTTCCTCCCTTTTTTTGAACACCTTATTATACCATGAAATGAAGAGGAAATCTATTTTTTTTATTCATCTTGTAATATGAAACTAAAAAAATTATAATAAATAAGGAATAAAATAAGAAGAAAGTAGGAATATGTATGCCATTAACTGCTGGAGTTGTTGGAATGCCCAATGTGGGGAAATCCACTTTATTTAATGCAATTACCAATTCACAAGTTGAAGCGGCCAATTACCCTTTTGCGACAATCAAACCAAATACAGGTGTAGTTGAAGTTCCTGATGCTCGTTTAGATTATTTATGTGAACTTTATCATCCGTTAAAAAGAGTAGCAGCAACCTTTGAATTTACAGATATTGCAGGATTAGTTAAAGGAGCCTCTAAAGGAGAAGGATTAGGGAATCAATTTTTAGCGAATATACGAGAAACGGATGCAATTTGTCATGTTGTTCGTTGTTTTGCTAGTGAAGATATTTTACATGTGGATGGTAGTGTTAATGCTCTTCGTGATGCAGAAACTATTAATATGGAACTTATTTTTGCAGATTTGGAAACCGTTGAAAACCGTATTCAAAGAATCGAAAAAAAGGCTTTGTCAACAAAAGAAAAAACGATTGTAGAAGAATATACAGTTTTAAAAAAAGTTCATGAGACGTTGATGAGTAATCAACCCATTCGAAGTCTTTCTTTTTCAAAAGAAGAAAAAGTGATTGTTCAATCTTTACATTTACTTACCGATAAACCAATGATTTATATTGCAAATGTAGGTGAAAATGATTTGGCAAATGTTCAAGAAAATCAAGAATATCTTCATTTAAAAAAACAAGCAGAAAGCGAAAATGCTAAAATTATACCCGTTTGTGCCAAAGTAGAAGAAGATCTTTCTTCATTAACAGCAGAAGAAAAACAACTCTTTATGGAAGAGTTACAAATTAAAGAGTCAGGATTAGATCAACTCATTAAAGCAACATATGAATTACTTGGATTAGAAACCTTTTATACTTCTGGAAAAGATGAATGCCGAGCTTGGACTTTTAAAAAAGGAATGAAAGCGCCTCAATGTGCGGGCATTATTCATAGTGATTTTGAACGAGGATTTATCAAAGCAGAGGTTTATCATTTTCAAGATTTATTGCAATATCAATCCGAACAAGCAGTAAAGGAAAATGGGAAATGTCGTTTAGAAGGCAAAGAGTATGTCATGAAAGATGGCGACATTGTTTACTTTAAATTTAATGTTTAAATAAAAAAACCGATTCAATCGGTTTTTTTATTTCATAGCTTTGATTAAATCTGCTACGACACGATGGCCATGAGCATTGAGGTGAACAGAGTCAGATAAGATTGAATTTTTTTGATGTTCTTCATAAGTATCATCCCAAATGTCTAAATAACGAACGCCATAGTAATTTGCCATATCAATAATGGCTTGACGATAATCTTCATAGGTTAATCCTACATCGTAGGAAGGATTAGGTTTATAAACACTATAATTTGGAGTAATGAGTAAAATTCGTGCATAAGGATTGTTCTTTTTAATAAAGTTTAAAGCATAAGCATAAGAAGATTTAAAAGAATTACAATCTTCTATTTTTTCAGGTAAATATTCGGTCGTTCCAATATCTGGTTGGAAATACATATCATTATGGCCATAAAAGATAATAATATAATTAGAACGAATGACACGTTGAGAGTTATTGACAACAAAAGATACCCCATTGAATCCTTTTCCTTGTGCAGCATATTCTTCCCAAATATGACTTCCATCATAGGAATAAGTCATGGTCGTTCCACCAACAGCAAAACTTTGCACGCTAGAAAAATTTAATTCTTCATCAAGCAATTGCCAATAACGAGCACCATCAGGTAATCCAGCACCATAAGAAACACTATCTCCAAAAATGGTAACAGCTTTATTAGATAATCTTCCCCAATCAAAGGTAAATGATGTGCTTAAAGCACCAAGTTTCAAAATAGAAATAGGAATGATTTGATATTGATCCTCATGAATAACATATAAATCAGAACTTCCTTCTTTTAATCCTTTTAAAATATAACTAGAACTCGTTTTTGTCACTTCTGTACAACTTTTATTAGTGACTGCCAATTCAAAAGTATCCAATGCAAAAGTGGTATCTGTCAATAATTTTGTAAAATCATAAGTTTCATCCACTTCAATAGATAAATCATTCATAGCAATCAAATCGGTTTCAGTTTTTCCTGATACATCAACAGAAACAATTTCATCTGGTACAGAAGGAGTAGATGAAGAGGATGAAGTCTTATCATTACATCCTGTTAATGCGAAAGCGCATACAAATGCGGCTAAACATAATTTTTTGAATTTCATAAATATCACCTGCGTTTATTATATCATGATGAAATTTAATTGAAAATATTTTTTAATTGAAGTTGTAAAATTTGAATGAAAAAGATATGATAATAATAGAAAGGTGGAATAAAAATGATTAACCCTTCATTGTCTTATGAAACATTAGAAAAAATGATTCAAAATAACATGGAAGAAAAGAAAAAAGGAATCGTTTTTTTGAGTTGTTTATTTTATGCTTTAGCTGGCGTTTTCTTTCTTTTATTTATTATCAACATAATTAATTTTATGGATATGACTTTTTCTATATTGACATTTTTATCTCCATTTGGAATTGTAATTTGTTTTGGAATTGGCTCGATATTTATGAATCAATATCGATTTTATAAAAGAATTTCTTCTGTCATTAATGAAATGAAAAAAAATGAAAAAAATGATATGAAACAATTAGCCATCCTTTTTCGTTTGCCAGAGTCAACGATTACTTCTATTGCTAAATTAAGTATAGAAAGAGAAATATTAAAAGATTACGAAATCATTTCTCATTGGGTTGTTTTAAAATCACTTCATTTGCAAGAAAGTGATTTATCTACTAGCAAAGAAGATAAAAAAGTTGCAGCACCTTCTTTTATGAAATGTCCTGGATGTGGTGCTAGTATTTCTCGTTATGATAAAACGTGTTCTTATTGTGGAACAAAAATAAAATAGTCATTGCTGACTATTTTTTTATATGACCCAATTGCCATCTTTAAAAATTGGAATTTCTTTTCCTTGATTGTCCACACCGATAATGTTTAAATCACTGGTTCCAATCATGAAATCTACATGAATCATGGAACGGTTCATCGGAAAGGCTTCTATTTCTTCTAAAGTCATTTTTTCATAATTTTGGATGTTATTTGAAAATGCATGCCCTAATGCCAAATGACAACTAGCATTTTCGTCAAAGAGCGTATTATAAAACAAAGTATTCATTAATGAAATGGGTGATTGATAAGGAACTAAGGCCACTTCTCCAAGAAAAGAAGCACCTTCATCCATTGCAATCATTTCTTGTAATAATGCTTCTCCTTTTTTAGCATGGGCTTCAATGACTTTTCCATCTTTAAAAACAAAGTAAAAGTCTTCAATTAATTCTCCATTATAGGATAAAGGTTTGCTAGCATAGACAATGCCATTTACTCCATCTTTTTTAGGCATACCAAAGCATTCTTCTGTAGGAATATTTGGGTTATAGAAATGGCCATCAATGGTATTTTCTCCTCCACCAACAAATTGAGTGTTTGGCATAATTTCTACTGTTAAATTTGTACCAAGTGAATTTTTATAATGTAAATGATGGAGATGAAGTTGATTTAAAGTATCACATTTTTGTTGTAAAGTTTGATTATGTTGATGCCAATTTGTAATTGGATCATTTTCATCAATTCGAGAAGCTTTTAAGATACTTTGCCATAATGCTTCAACAGCTGCTTTTTTAGACAAATTGGGGAAAACTTTTTTTGCCCAAGCAACGGAAGGAATAGCCGCAATGACCCATTGGTATCGATTATCCATAGCATCTCTAAAAGGTTTTAAAATAGGGTAAGTATTTTTACGGACTAAACTCACTTTCTTTTGATCAATTCCTTTTAAAGCATCAGGATCACTAGAAATAATATGAATATGACAAGGGAGGGTTTCTACTTGATATTTATTTTTTTCAATGACCCAGTTTGGCACTTCTGATAATTTCTCAACCGTTTGATAACGATAATGTAATTTTGTAATTGCCGAATCGCTCCATTCAATAGAAACTTTTTTTGCTTTTGCTTTGTAAGCTTGCTCTACTAAAAGACGAACAAAATCTAAATTATCCACATCACTATGAATAATGACTTCTTGTCCTTTTTTAACATGTGCACCAATTTCTACAATGGTTTTGGCATATTTTTTTAACATTCTTTGATTCATCAAAATCCCTTTCCTTTCAAAAAATATTATTTTTATATACGATATTATATCAAATCTTTTCGTTTTGTAAATTTTAAAAGTCTTTATAAACTTAAAATCTACTTTCAATTTTTAAAAATAATGCTATAATAAATGTGCTTTTATGTCCTCGTAGCTCACTTGGATAGAGTACGTCCCTCCGAAGGACGGGGTAGTGCGTTCGAATCGCATCGAGGACGCCAATCAATCAAAAAAAGGCAAATCATTTGCCTTTTTTTAATCCCTATTCATCTTGAGTTGGAGCTGTATAAACACGCGCTTTTAATTCTTGATTTAAGGCATATAAACCTTTAGCATCAGAACCAAATAATTTCATTTTTTTAATCAAATCATCAGCATTTTTTTCTTCTTCAACTTGTTCTTTTACAAACCAATCTAAAAATTGCATGGTTTTAAAATCTTTTTGTTCAAAAGCATGTAAATAAATATTAGAAATTAAAGAAGTGACATATCTTTCATGATTTAATCCTTCTTCTAATGGACTTAGATGGTTTTTATAAGTTTTATCCGGTTTAGCAATGGCATCAAAAGTGACTTTATACCCATTATCTAATAAATATTTACGAATCATCATGGCATGATCTCTTTCTTCTTGAGCTTGAATTTCATACCAATGAGCAAAACCATCCAATCCTTCATCTTCAAAATAATTAGCAAAATCTAAATATAAGTAGGCAGAATAAAATTCTTTATTGATTTGATCATTTAATAATTGTGCTATTTTTTCTTGTAACATATTATCCCTCCTAAAGATATTATAGACTTACTGATAGGATTTGTTAACATTTATTTTTAAAAATGGAAAGAATTTTTGAAAACAAATGGGAATCGTAATTTGTGTTTGAATTTGTTTAATGGAATAAAAGGATGATTTTAGAAGATGCGGTATTTTTTCAATTTGAACCAAATAGCCGTTCATTTGCCAAATTTGATGGGTAAAAATATGTTTTTGTTTTGGAAGGTGTTGAATAGATATTGGACATAGATTAAAGTTTGTTTTTAAATAATCTTTGACTTCATTTTCATCGAAAGTACCCTCTATTAAAATGGGAGAAAATAAATCTTTTAAAACGCCTTGATGTTTGATTTCAAAATAATAAGATTGTTGATATTGTAAAAAAATACAAGTATAAGGATATGTTTTCACTTCTAATTTTTTGGTATTAACAGGAAATTGATCAATGGTTTGATTTTGATAGGCAAGACATTGATTTTTTAAAGGACAAAGGTCACATTTAGGCGATTTAAAAGTACAAATGGTGGCTCCAAGTTCCATTAATGATTCATTAAAATCACCCCAATTAGAGGGGGATAATTGTTCTAGTTGTTGTTTAAAATATTTTTTTGTTGAGGATAAAGCAATGTCTAAAGAACTCATTAAATATCGACTTAAAACTCTTAAAACATTGCCATCGACACAAGCATAAGGTGCTTGATAAGCTCTTGATAAAATGGCGCCAGCACTATATTCACCAATTCCTTTTAAAGTTAAAGCATCTGCATATTGTTTTGGAAAAGCACCTGAAAAATTTTTTACAATCATTTGCGCACTCGTTTTTAAATTTTTAGCACGAGAATAATACCCTAGTCCTTCCCAAAGTTTATATAATTCTTCATCTGAAACATTTGCCAAATCCTTGATGGTTGGCAATTTTTTTAAAAATTTTAAATAATAGGGGATAACTGTATCCACTCTTGTTTGTTGAAGCATAATTTCACTAATCCAAATGGCATAAGGATCATGTGTATGCCGCCAAGGAAGATCTCTTTTATTTTGGTGAAACCATTGGATTAAAACTTGTGTATCTAAATTCATTTTAAACCTTCTTTTCTTTTGCAACATCATTGTAACATAATTCGTAAAAACAATTCATTTTTATTTTACTTTTGATGATAATATGCTAAAATATCTCTGCTGGAGAAATACCCAAGTGGTTGAAGGGGCTGGCTTGGAAAGCTAGTAGGCGGGTAAAACCGTGCGGGGGTTCAAATCCCCCTTTCTCCGCCATGTTATACAGACAAAAAGGATATTTTCTCATTTGAGAGGATTCAAACTGTTAAAAAGAATATAAAAGACAAAAAAGAGTAAGCACAGCACTGTGGATTTGAACTCTCGTATTATACTTATTATTTTATATTGATATAATAAATATGGAAAATACGATTTAAACTGCTGACTGATTAAAATAAAAGGAGGGTGTCATAAGATGAAAAATATTTTTTATCACGCAAGTAATAAAAAATTGGATGAACTTTTGCCACTTTCAAATAATCATGGTGGTGATGGAAAGGTGTGCTATTTTACCTCCAATAGAGCGTATGCACTTTTTTATATACGTGATATGAATATAAACCATGTAACCTGTGGAATTGATGATAATGGAATTCCTGTTTATTATGAGCAATTTCCACAACAACTCAAGATTTTATATGGTGGCCGAAGCGGTTATATTTACACAGTCATAAATCATGGTGAAATAGTTAGCGGTCATACAAAAGGTGTGTGGATTTCGACACAGCCTATAAAAGTTACTTCTGTTAGTTTTATTAAAAATGTGTATGAAGAAATGATAACAGCTGAGAGTAGCGGTGAAATACAAATAATTCGATATGAGGATTTATCAGAGGAGAAGAGACTACAAATAATAGAAATGATATGTAATTCTATATTAAAGCATAAGTATATATCTAACGATTGTGCTAAATCTCGTTTTATAAGAGAAAATTTTCCTGAAGCTTGGAATATGGCAAAAGAAAAAATGAAAGACCACTGAAATCTATATCGCAGTGCGAGGAAAAATTTTATTTATTGACGTTGTCCAACTGATATCTTGCTATGTGGAATCGTCCAATTACGCTATCAAAATACCGAAAATATCCTTTTCATGTGTCTTTAACATAAAAAATAGGAGTCTTAACCTTTGAAATTAAAAAGAGTTAGGACTTTTTTCATAATTTATTTACATTAAATCACTACATTTATTTTTAAAATATCAACAATATTTATTGATGTTTTAAAAATATAATCAAAGAAAAAAATAAAAAGTGAAAAATAAATTTCTATTTTTAATAAGCAATTTCAAGAAAAAATTGGTTTTCAAACAAAAAAAGCAATGTATTGGAAACAGATAAAATCCTAAAAAATAGTAAAAATATACATCTAAGTATGTTATAATTTTATTAATAGAGGAGGGGCATCATGAAAAATTATTATTTAAAAATTAGAGATAAATATATTAATCAAATTCTTTCCAAACAAAAAACACATGAATATCGATTAGCAACTCCCGACCTTTTCAACAATTAAGTAAAAATAAATATAATTTAATCTATAAATTAGGAATAGGAGAAAATTTATGAAAAGAAAAATTTTAATATCTATAAATCCAAAACATGTAGAAAATATAATAAATGGTACTAAAAAGTTTGAATATAGAAAAATTGTTGCCAAACAAGATATTTCATCAATTGTTATTTATGAAACGACCCCTATTAAAAAAATAGTGGCTGAAGCAGAAATTATAGATGTTTTAATATTGTCTCCTGAAGCATTATGGGAACAAACAAAAATAAACTCTGGAATAACTAAAGAATTTTTTGATGAATACTTTAAAGGTAAAAAAACAGGATGTGCATATAAAATTGGTAGGGTCAATGTTTATAAAACACCGAAAACGTTGTTGGAATATGGCATTAAAAGTGCCCCTCAATCCTTTATATATTTATAACGATGTTATCAATGTTTTGCAGATAATTTAAAAATCTTAAAGATTTTATTTATATAAATTTGCTTTTAAAAAAATCACAAATTACAACATTAAAGGATTTTCATTGGCATATAATTTTTCTAAAATTTCAATCAAAGATAGTAATGATTTTCGATTGTCACTTTCTTTTATTGCTAAACAGCAATGAATGGTTTCATAACAATTAAAAGGAATTCACACAAAGCCATCATTTCGATCATGAAGAAAACCAGGAGCTAATACAATGGCTCGATTGGCAGCAATATTGGTTAAAGTCGTATCATGATCATCCGAATTAAAAAAAGGAATGTGTAAAGTATTTAAAACCCTGTTTTGAACGATAATTAAATTTCGTTGACTGCCACCACCAACCATTAAGGTTTTTCCCTTTAAATCTTCCATTTGAATGATTTCTTTTTTGGCTAAGTCATCATTTTTGTTACAAACTAAATAAATTCGACTATCGTAAAAAGAAATAATTTTAATGCCCTTTATATTTTTCAAATTATCATAATCCTCAAATAAAATATCAACTTTACCATTTAAAAAATCACTGATTCGGTCTTTCCAACCAAATTTTGGAGTGATTAGTGTAGAAGGATATTGTTTACTCATTTCTATCATTGCTTGCGGAAGTAAATGAATAGCACTGCGATAAGGCAAAGAAATCGTAATATCTTCTTGATATTTTCAGAATAATTTTGTGCTTCTTCAACCGCGGTTTTATAATCTTCATGAATTTTTCTTAAAGATTCAATAAAAGCTTTTCCAGCAGGAGTAATAGAAACACTTTTTTGACTTCGATCAAAAATTTTAAAGTGCAATTCATCCTCGATGGATTGAATTTTGATAAGTAAGGGTAGGTTGAGAAAGAAATAATTCTTCTGCTGATTTTGTAAAATTTAATGTTTTTGCTACACTGAAAAGAATTTCCATTTGTTTTGAGTTCATTTTTACACCACCCATTTAAAAATTTTATTGATAACATACAAGTTATAATATTATTGTAAATAAATTTATGATAGTCAACAACTATTGTAAAAAGATAGCCTAATAGTGTAGTATTTTCTTAGAAAGAAAAAACAAAAGGGGAGAAGAAAAAATGGGACAATATTTTAATGTAAAGAAAAACTTTGGTTTTGGTTGTATGCGTTTACCTTTAAAGGGAAAAGATATTGATTATGAAACTTTTTCTAAAATGGTCGATGTTTTTTTAGAAAATGGCTTTAATTATTTTGATACGGCCCATGGATATATGGACGGAAAAAGTGAATTGGCATAAAAAAATGTTTGACTTCACGTTATCCACGTGATCAATACGTATAAAGAATCAAATAGGCATTATTATACACAAATGCCTTTTTTAGTTACAAAAGAACTTGTAACCCTTTATTTTTTTGATATAATAAAATTTGGTAAAAATATTGAAAGGGTTTTGATATAAAAGAGGTGATTTTATGAGTGATTTAGCAATGTTAATCTTTGGCTTTGGTTTTATTTTTGCAATGACGACATTAGGATCTAGCATTGTTTATTTTTTAAAAAAAGATATTTCTACAAAGGCCAATACAATTATTTTAGGTTTTGCTTCTGGTATTATGATTGCGGCTTCCATTTGGTCTTTATTAATTCCAGCGTTAGAAGATGTTGAAGATTATGGAAAACTTTATTGGTTACCCGCAGCTGTCGGTTTTTTACTTGGTGGAGGATTTCTTGTTTTAATGGATAAATTAGTTCCACATTTCCATAAAGGAACAAATCTAGAAGAAGGACCACAAAGTGGGTTGAAAAAATCAACTAAACTTTTTTTAGCTGTTTTAATCCATAACATACCTGAAGGTTTAGCTGTTGGTTTTGCTTTTGGTGCTGCAGCAAATATTGGAACGCATACTGCTTATATTGCTGCTTTAGGGTTGGCCATTGGTGTGGGAATTCAAAATTTTCCTGAAGGAGCGGCCGTTTCTTTGCCAATGAGAGCGGCAACAAATAGTTCCCATAAAGCTTTCTTATATGGAATGGGAACAGGTGTTGTAGAACCCATTTTTGCTATTGTTGGCTATTTTTTAGCCACACAAATTCATGCATTACAACCATGGTTGCTTGCTTTTTCTGCTGGTGCAATGATATTTGTTGTCGTCGAAGATTTAATTCCAGATTGTCATTTAGAACATCATCCACATTTAGGGACTTGGGCGTTAATGATTGGTTTTGTTTTAATGATGGTGTTAGATGTGGCTTTAGGATAAAACAAAAAAGGAAGAGTAAATTCTTCCTTTTTTATCTCATAAAAGTTTGAATAATAGGGTAAGAGTTATATTCATTCGTAAAATGGACACTTAAAGTTAATCCATCTTCACTTATTGTAGCTGTATTCATCGTATAATCATAATAAGAAAGATAAAAAGAAGAAATGGTAATTTCTGTTCCTTGAATCGACCATGTAAAGGAAGCATTATCATAATAATAGTTATCGGTAATTGAGCCACTATAATCAGCATTGAATTGAATGGTATAACTATAACTTTCCCAAGGAGCAGAACATAAAGCAGTTGTTAATTCTTCTGGTGGTAAAGGTTGAGGTTCTTCTTTAATTTCAATTTCTAATTCTTCTTTAATGGTTGGATTAGAAAGACTAGTAACTATAATTGTTGTGTGTCCGATGGCTAAACATTGAATGGTATATGTTAAATCATCTACTTTATGAATTTGAACTAATGACGGATCTTTTACCGTCACTTCAAATAAATCGGTAGAAGCATTAGGAATGCGCATAATTGATAATTCATAATCATGGCCTGCGTATAATTGATCTTCATTTTCTAAAGTAATTAAAATCATAGATAGTGGAGGAGCAACGACTTGAACTTCAAGTGTTTTAGTAAATCCAGATTGATTCATCAAAGTTAACGTTGATTTTCCTGCTTTTAAAGCAGTCCAGTTTAAATAGTCTTGTGCGATAACCTCTTCATTGCTACTTTCAACAATTTCAAAATCAATATCTAGTGCTTTTTCAGGAACTGGATTTTTTGTTTGAACATAAATTAATGCACCCGCTTCAATATTGTTGACATCTAATGGATTTCCTTGACTATCCGTTAATACAATTTCTATGTCTTGTAAGATATAATCTTCAAAACGAATTGGTAAAGTTTCGGGTTCTTTTAATGGGCCTTTGATTGATTCCATAGTCATTTCTTTTTTATTTAAACTGGTAAAGGTCTCAATTCCATAATCATAAGAAAATTCTTCACTGATAAAAGAAGCTTCTTTTAAATAGCCTAGTTCATCAAAAAGAAATTGTAATTCAATGTCAAAATAATTGTTGTAGGGATATTCTGAATCCAAAGTAGAATAAGTAATATGATATTCATAATCTTCCAAAGGATTGCGATCTTTTAGTTCGAAATGAGATGAATAGTCTTGCGCTTCTTCTAAATTCTTTACAAAAGAATAAAAACTAAAGCGATAAGAAGAAGTTAAAGCAAATAGATCATTTTTGTTAATTAAATTTTGATCTAATTGCGTATCTTCATTGACAAGTTGGTACATTTCAATCATTGAATTTTGGTTGTTGATTTCTTGATGTAATTCATCCCAAATAAAAGCCTCAATGGCATTTTCTTCATAAGACCCAAAGTAATGATAGCCTTCATGCGTTTCTTCTATGTTTTCTGTTTGGGTTACATTGGAATAGAATCGTTTTTGATAAGATTCATTGGATAAAAAATAATTGCCTTGGTAACGATGAAATGAAGATGTGGTTTCAATCGTTTCTTTTCCATCTTCCCAAACTAAATTCGATTCGGTTTTTTGATTAAAAATCGTGCTTTGTTCTTCTTCAATAAAAATCTCTTTTCCATCTTGGTTTAAAAATTCAATAAGACCATTTAAATTTTTAGGCATGGTGATTGGATCAATTGGAGGAGTGATTGGACTTGTGGTTGAATCACCACTAGAAGAAGGGCTAGACGGAGTAGAAGAAATAAAAGAAGAAGAGGAAGAGGTCGTTTGCTGACATCCGACTAAAGGAATTAAAACCAATAATAGCCATAAATTTCTTTTTTTCATTTTAAAATCTCCTATTTTATTCTTATTTTATAAAATTTCCACTAACAGCATCGTAAAAAATATCTGTATTAGTAAAATAAATTCTTAAAGATTGGCCATCCATACTAAAATAACAAAGATTGTCATTCCATGATCCCATTTCAGAAACAGAGACGACTAAGTCTTCATTCCCTTCAGGAAGAGTTTGATAAGACCAAGTAAAAGTATAAGTACTAAATTCTTTTGTAGAAGCATCCCAGTAATAAAAACTTCCTGAAAAATCATCATTAAAGGTAATGGTTTGGCCTTCAACATCTACATCTTTCCAAGTACCAATAATGTTAGTTTGTACTTCTTCTATAGATAACAATTTGGTAATGGTAATGGTTTTTGAATCTTGAATATTAGGGTTTGCTTTACTTTTTACGGTGATGGTAACTTCTCCTTCAGCTAGACAATGTAAGATGGGGTCATTATCTTCATCATAAAGAATTTCAGCATTGGTATTAGAGACCTCAAATTGATATTCATCGACGGCATTGTCCGGTTTCACTGTTAAAAAAATGTTATAAGATTCACCAACATAAAAAGTGGAAGAATAAATATTGAGTGTGATTTCTTGCGCTGATTGAGAAACAACCGTTGCTTGAATGGTCTTTTCAATTCCTGATTCACTTCTTATAGTTAAGGTAGTCGTTCCAATTCCAACTGTTTTAGCAGTATGGAATTCATCTACGGAAATGACATCTTGATTGGAACTATCAATGATAGTTAATTGTGTATCAATGGCTTTTTCTGGTACTGTAGAAGATACTTTTGCATCAATATAATAATCCATTGGTAGTTGATTGGCTTCACAATCAAAAGATTCATTAACATAACGTGCTTGTAATTGAATTTCATAGTCAGACATCCAATAATCAGTTGGAATGATTTCTAGTGTTTGAGGAGCCGTTGCCTTCTTTCCACGTGTAATTTGAACGGTATCTTGTAAAGAATAAGCCGTATATGGTTCTCCCAATTGGTTGTTTGCATCATAATCTTGTGCTGTTAATGAATAATTAAAAATATAAGAAGACAAAAAGCCATCTACTGTAAAATGAAGGGTAATATCGTAGGTATGAAAAGAAACCCCATAATCTAATTGTTCTTCTTTGTCTCCTTCAAAATAATAACTAAAGCCATCTTTTTCATCAATAGGTGTAATCGTATAGGTTTCTGATAATACAGGAAGAAAATAAGTTTCTATATATTGATTGACAAAATCAGAAGCACCCATGACGGTAAGAAATTCAACATCTTCCTCATTGATTTGATTTTGGCCATCACCAATGGTCCATTTTGAAGCAGTATCATTTTCTTTTCCATCCATATAATCCACAATTTCATAAAATTGATTTTCATAAAGACCGACATAGCTTGTGTACTTTTCATGAATCGGATCAAAAATATCACTATCAAAATCGTAATTTTCATGAATGATATCTTCTGTTCCTTGAATTAAAGCAAAACCTTCATAAGCCGTTAAGGTTTGCTTTTGTGTTTTTGTTTTTAAAGAAAATGTTTCTTGTGTTTTTTCAATTGCTTGTCGTGTAGCACTTTTTGTTTCATTAGACTCTAATGATAAACTAGTAATTTGTAATAAATTTTGTAATTCCAATAAGTTTGTTGGTTTGTTTACAGGAGTTACTGGATTTTGCTTTTCTTTTGCACATCCAGCGATAAAAAAAAGAGTAATTAAAACTCCTAAACAAGTTTTTCTTTTCATCATATCTAAATCCTTTCGAATGTATCTAATCATACATTGTCATGATTATAGCATATTTATATAAAAAAGCAACTCAAAAGGGAAAATTACTAAAAAAGAAGGGATAAAATCCCTTCTTTATTAAGCGGTTGGTTTTTCAATATCTGGATTCCAATAAATTAAAGTGGTTCCTTGTAAAATGGTTTCCCAACCTAAATTTTCAATTGTATTTTTGCTAGCTTCACTATATTCAATATAAACATGCCCAGAAATGGTATTGTCTCCTTTAAAAGTGACCTTTCCATTTCCTGGATACATTTGAGTTACTTCATCATAATCAGGAGCATCTTGATCGACAACTTTGTGCATTAGACCAATACTTCCCCAACTACCATGATAAATCGTACAATCTTCAATGGTTACATTGGAACTAGCAATGGATAACGCAACACTTTTTGTTGTTTCATCTACATTAATGACACAATCTTTTAAAGTCGTATCTGCTTTGTGTAGGTTTAGTCCTTTTCCACCTTCCATGGTAATGGATTCTAATAAAATGTTATCTAATTTTTCAGTTCCATTACTAGAAACTTTAAGCGCATGAAGCGTATTTCCATTCATTTCAATGGTTAATTGTTTTAAAGAAACATCACTTGCTTTAATATAAACACCAGCTTGTCCAGAAATTGCATCACTATCAACTTGAATCGTTGCATCTTTTTCACCAATTAAAGTTAAACTTTTGTCAATTTCTAAATGATGCATATTATAAGGTGTTTCTTTCTTTTTTAAATGAATAGCCACATCTTTTGAAGCATTTTCAATGGCTTGAGTCAATTCTTCTTCTGTAGTAACATCGACATAATCAGCCACAGTGATTTTGAAGGATGTGGTATATTCCATATTGTCCTTTTTATAAGTAACCATGGGTTGTTTTTCTCCAGGAGTGGACATGTCTACTGAAGAAACCATATCAATCGTTACTGGAACAATGACATCCTCTTTTTGACTGTATTGAACTGCAATGGTTGCACCTTCTACTTCTAAAACTTCGTTTTTAAGATAATAAGTTTTATTTGGTTGTGTTTCCATGACGATACCCGTAATCATATCTTTTTTAGTGGTAACATCATCTTGATCACAACCACTAATGGTTAGCAATCCTAAACATGCAAAAAGAGGAATGGTTAGTTTAATTACCTTATTCATACCTTTTCTCCTTTTTGAAATTTATTATGCTAGATAATAATTTCATATATATTATTTTCATTATCTTTAAAAGTATACTGGTAGAGATTTCTAATTGTAAAAAAAGAGGTTGATTTGATAAAAAATGCATAAAATATCTAAAAAGAGGGTAATAAAATGACCATTCAAATGATCATCTATTTGCTATTTTTTTTCTTGTTTTTCATTCCTCTCTATGTTTTATTCCGTTTTTTATATTTAAAATCGAAAAAGCAAGGAAAAATTCAACGAAATTGGACACATGAAATGGGCTTGTTTGCTTTTTTTGTTTCCATTTTGCTCATTTTTTATGTCACCATTTTTCCCACTTTTTTAATGGTCAATCAAAAATTATATATCACTTTTAAAAAAGGGGATCATCATCAAAATTACATTCCTTTTCAAACGATTAAAAGTTTACTTTATTTATTAAAGCATCATATTTATTTGGAATATGCATGGATGAATTTATTAGGAAATCTATTCCTTTTTTTCCCTTTTGCTTTATTTGCAAAATTGCTTTTTCCTTCTTTTAAATCTATTTTTATTTTGCTATTTGCAACGTTTTTTTCTCTTTTGATTGAATTCATTCAAATTCCTATGCAACGAATATCGGACATCGATGATGTGATACTCAATGTGATTGGTGCAGGTCTTGCTTTAATTATTGCTTCTTTTATTCAAAAGTTTATTAAGATAAAAAAAACATCTTCTAAATTATCTTAAAATGATTCCATTTTAATTTTTTTTATATTTGCATTTTGGTTCTAAATGTTTTAAAAAAAATATACATTGAAAAAAAGAAATAAATTTGTTAAAATATTTAATAATTGTTGATTCTATCAACAATAAGAAGAAAGGAAGCGCAAGTATGAAAAAAATGAAATTTCTGTATGTTTTACTTGGGTTGGCTTTGGTATTAACCGGTTGTGATGATGGTTCAAATTCGAATTCAAACACAAGCTCTAGTTCCGGTTCATCAACGCCATCTTTTGTAACAGGTAGTGGTACAGAAGATGACCCTTATGTTTTATACACTGCCCAACATTTGCGAGATTTAGCAGATGAAGTGAATTCTGATAGTTACGCCCCTACGGAAATAGAATATTTTCAATTGGGGAATGACATTGATTTAGCCAATGAAGAATGGATTCCGATTGGAAATTCACTAGAGCAACCATTTTCGGGTTATTTTGATGGAAATGGTTATACGATTTCCAACCTAAAAATTACGCAATTAACAGAAGAAAATAAAAACTTAGGATTTTTTGGTGTTCTTGGCGGTTATGTCAAAGATTTGAAATTGGAAAATGTGACAATAGATGTCGAAAATCCAACAAATTTAACGGAATATCCTGCAATTGGTGGTTTGGCAGGTGTTTCTTATATTTCTGTTTTTGAAGGAATAGAAGTCACAGGAACAATCTCTTATACCGATGAAGGATATGTTGAAGAAGGAACAAGGTATTATGATCAAGCCTATATTGGTGGACTTGTAGGTTTGGGTGCAGTCGCAGATAATTATTATGTTGATGCAGGGTATTGTATGACAGATGTTGATATTGATGCTCCAGCGCCAACAACGATTGCTGGTGGGTTAATTGGTTATTATACGACATCGGGACCAACAGGAATTTTCCATTTGCATGATTCTTATGCAGTGGGGGATATTAAAGCCGGTGCATTTGCTGGTGGCTTAATTGGCCATATGGATTATTGGGTTTCAATTGCTAATAGTTATGCCACAAGTAATATTGAAATGACTTCAACAGATGGAGCGATTGCCGGAGGCCTTGTTGGACGAGGTTATTATGACACAGCAATTCAAAATAGTTTTGCTACAGGTTCAGTACAAGCTTTAAACTCAACTTCTTATGTTTATGAAAGTTATGTAGGTTCTCTTGTTGGTTATGGACCTAAAGGTGGTTTAGAAGAATATACTTTATCGGAAGGAACGCTTGTTTTAAATAGTTATGGTGTTGAAAATGGTTTATTAGAAGGAGATAACCTTTCAGATTTAGGATTAGAAACAAATCAAGCGAATTTACAAACGGCTTCATGGTTACGTGAAAATCTTCATTGGGATGAAAATTATTGGGTTATCGCGGATGGTCAATATCCAACACTCAAAGAATTTTCTGAAATTGAAAAAGTAGAACAAACGACCGTTACCGTTACATTAGATCCAAATTATGAAAATGCGGTAACTCAAACTGTTGAAGTAGAAAAAGGCGATTATGATCCTTTACCAATTTTAGAAGCAACAGTTGAACGTGCTCCTTACATTTTTGATCAATGGTATTATGATAAAGAATGTACAATGCCTTATTGTGCATATTTACCTATTTTAGAAGATACAACACTTTATGCAAATTGGCGTGATTATCGCATTGTAGAGGGTGTATATCGAGGAGAATCTGAATACAATGGTACTTTAGTTGTTTCTGATGATGGTACTTTCGTTTGGATTCATTATGATGGTCAATATGTACCAGGTGTTTATGAATTTATTGACAATCAATATTTTGTCTTTGAAAATGAAAATTATCCATTAACTTTAGGAACTTATGAAGATGGCGTGTTAGAATTTCCTGATGCGAATGATGATTCTTATGTTTATACTTTTACAAAAGTAGATGCGATGTATGGAGATTGGGTTGATGATAATAACTCAATTCTACACTTTGATGGAAAAGGGAATGGCTATTATGATGATGGTTCTGAACATGCCTTTACTTATTCTTTGCAAGAAGATGCTGTGACCATCACATTTACAAGTTATTTTGCTTATGAATTAACGGTTACTATTCAAGAAGATGGCACATTAAACGTTCATTTTGATGATGGTGGGGAAGATGTTTTTGATAAAACATTTACAAAGAAGCCTTTGATTCCTGATTATACGGGTAAACCTTTTATTGGTAAATATTATTCTAGTTGGGGATATATGGATTTATTTACTGATGGACAAGGAGAATTCTATAATAATTCTTATACTGTTCCTGGTGGATATGTCATTCAAAATGATGGTGTTACTTTTAATATTTCCTTTAGTGGTAATTCAGGACAAGTCATTTACGATGAAACGCAAGATGTCTTTTATGGTAATTTTAAAGGCTCAAAGGTTGTTTTTGCTAGAAGTGAATATGTAACGAGTTATAGTACGGCGGATGGAAATGTTTTACTTTCTGTCCATGAAGATGGTCAATATCTAGTTAAAAATAATGCTTTAGAAACGTTCACTTTAAATGGAACATTGGCGGATGGTGAAGTCATTTATATTATCATTAATGATACAACATATACTTATCGTATTGAAGGAAATACATTAGTTGCTTTAGGTAATGAATATGGCACTTTTACAAATGGTGATGATACCTTGACTTTTGATGGCATCGGCGGAGCAACTTATAAGGATGAAACGGTTACTTATTTAATTGATGATACTAAAGTTTTGGTTTATTTATCTGATGGCAGTTATTTAGGATTTACATTAGATTATCAACAAAAAACTTTTACAACCACTGCACAAGATTCTTTCTTTGGTGTTTATTATGATAAAACATCTTCTGATACAAAAGATTATAAATTAGATGTTACAGGTTATGGTTTTGCTATCTTATATGAAGCGGATAAAGGAACAGATACTTGGACAAAAGTAAATGATGGAAAATGTAGTGTTAGTGGAACAACACTTAGTGTAACTTTTGGTTCTGCCTATTCTTTAGCCATTTCAGAAGAAAATAATGTTTTATCAGGAACCATTAGTGGAACAAGATATACTTTCTTAAAAGATGGTTATGTTCCTGATGAACCAGGAACAGGAGATGCTTATCAAGGTACTTGGACAAAAACGGATTCTGAAGATATCGTCTTTACTTTTGATGGTAATGGGAATGGAACATTTAACAATGGAGCTGGTATCTCTTTTGAATTTACCTATGAAGTAACAGGTGATGGCATTGAATTTACAAGTCAAACCGATGATAGTGTATTTGTATTCTATAGTGCAACAATCAATGATGAAAATCAACTTGTTGTTTCTTTAGAACAAGATTTTGAAACCTATTCTTGGACCTTCAATTTAAAACCAGAAGAAACTAAAGATGCCTATGCAGGCACATGGGAACAAACGACAGTTTCAGGGAACATTTTGACTATAGATGGACAAGGAAATGGTTCCTTCAATAATGGAACTGTTGTTGTAACTTTTACTTATGAAGTGACGGAAGATGGTTTAACAGTTACAAGCCAAGATAGTTACGATGCATTTACTTTTTATTCAGCAACGATTAATGGTTCGGGTCAATTAGTTTTAGAATTAGAACAAGATTATGAATCATATACTTGGACTTTTGCTAAATAATAAATTAAAAAGACAAGGTTTCTATAAAAGCCTTGTCTTTTTTTACGTTTTTGCTTTTTCAAACATATCATGATATAATAAAAATAAACAAAGGAGGGGATAAAATGAAAATAGCATTAATTGCCCATGATAAGAAAAAAGTAGATATGATACATATCGCAAATATTTATAAAGATACTTTAAAAGAACATGAAATTTATGCAACAGGAACAACCGGATCTTTAGTGATAAAACATACAGGATTACCAATTACTTGCTTAAAAAGTGGGCCATTAGGTGGAGACCAACAAATTGGTTCTATGATTGCAGATAGTCAATTAGATTTAGTTATCTTTTTGCGAGACCCTTTGACGAGTCAACCCCATGAACCAGACGTCAGTGCTTTACTTCGTTTATGTGATGTAACCAATACCCCACTAGCTACCAATATTGCTAGTGCAGAAATTATGCTAACCGCACTTAGTCGAAAAGAAATTCAATGCAAAAAAATTAGTAAAAAAGAAAATCTTTAATGTTTGTCATTAAAAAGGTGAGGGATTCATCTTTTTTTTATTTTAAATTGAACATATTTTGACTTTTTTGTATACTATAGTTGATTGGAAAGGAGAAGATTTGATGAAAAAATTACGAATCATTTTTAGTCTTTTATTTGTTGCTTTGTTGACCACTTCTTGTGATTTACTTCAACGATTGAATTCTAATTCATCACAATCACAACCAAGTTCAATTTCATCAACAAGTCCAAGTATTCCTTCCTCGTCTTCTTCTTTACAAACCTCTGGCGATTATTTATACCCTTCTATTGAAGAAGAATTAACCGTTCATTTTTTAGATTTGAACGTCTCAGGTGATTGTATTTTAATTGATTATGGCAATTATGAGATTTTAATTGATGCTGGTGGAAATAAATCAGCGGGAACAAATATTATTGTCCCTTATTTAAATCAATATGTTGAAGATCAATGCATTGAATTAATGATTGCTACACACGGACATGAAGATCATATTGCGGGATTTGTTGGATTATCCAACCAAGCCAGTGTTTTAAAAGATTTTTCATTTGGCACCATTGTTGATTTAGGTGAAGGATATGAAAATTTAAATTCAAGTAATGAATTGACGGCATTACAAAAACAATATAATGAATTAAGAGATCAAAAAATTGAAGAAGGAAGTCAATATTACACCATTCGTGATCTTTATAAAGAAAATAAAACAGTTTGGGAAATCGCTCCTCAATTGACTTTTTCGTTTTTAGAAACGAAATTTTATAACATTCCTTATACAAAACACACACAAAATTTAAATAATTATTCCATAGCAACCCAATTAAAATTTGAAGATAAAACGTTTTTATTTACTGGTGATTTAGAAGAAGAAGGGGAAAGTTCTTTATTAGAAATGAACCAATTATCAAAAGTTAATATTTTTAAAGCAGGACATCATGGTTCAAATACAGCTAGTCAAGAAGCATTATTAGAAGTAATTCAACCCGATATCGCGATTTTTACAGCAGATTCTTCCAAAGAATCAACTTATAATTTCCCCCATCCAGAAACGATTGACCGTCTAGTTCCTTATACAAGCCAATTTTATACTTCTTATTATAATGGGCATATTCAAGTAAAATTACTTTCAAGTGAAAAAAATATAGATATTGAATGTAGCGAAAGAAAAGAACTTTTTTCTTATGTCGCTTATTTAAATTGTTACCCAACGATTCAAGCGATTGCTAGTATTGGTTCTAAAATTACAATCGAATCAGAAACGAAAATAGAAAATGCTGAATCTCTTTATAATCGTTTAACAGAAGATGAAAAAACATATGTTTATAATTATCCTACATTACTAGAAGCAAGAGAAAAATTTAATCAATTATAAAAAAAGATTGTCTTTTGAATTCATTTTATTTATAATAAGGGAAAATTAAGAGGAGTTGAAGAAAGTGAAAAAAATTTGGGGTTGGATAAGTGGTATGATTCTATCCGTCCTAATTTTAATTTGTATGGCTTTTCCGGCAATGAAAAATGATAATAGCCGTTTGGCCATGGCTGAATTTTTTAAAGAGCCTTCTGTAGTTAATTTTGGGGAAATGATGACCGTTTATCACAACATCATACGGTTTTCACAATTGGCTTTAATTATTGCGACAATTTTATTTTTACTATTTAGTATTGTCGTTCTTTTAGAGCATTATTCTTTATTAAAAATGAAATTGCCGATGCAACTGATGACAAAAATTATGAGTTTAGTGATGCTTTTAAGTGCTGTAGTTTCCTTTGTTGGCTGTCTTTTATATTTGAAGAATTCCTCATCTCAATATCATTTAAGATTAGGACTGGCCTCTATTTTAGCAATGATTTTAACGCTAGCAAATAGTTCCATTCAATGGTTTGCGATAAAAAAAACACAACCCACCTTACAAGAGCAATAACATGAATGAAATGTTTTTGCTTTTTTTATTGACAAATCATAAAAATAGCATATGATATCTATTGTAAATAAGGGGGAATAGCGATGGAAAATCAACCCTTTCGTGGTTTGATTACCACTGATGTAAACAAAGCTCATGTCATCCTTACGGGAATTCCTTATGATGAAGGATGTTCTTGTGGTAGTGGTGCTCATTTAGCTCCGAAGACGATACGTGATTTATCTTCTTTTTTGCCACCATTATCAAAAGATGGGATTGAACTTAGCGCAATTCAAATGTTTGATAGTGGCGATATAAAAAAGATAGACAAAAATTATTTTGAGCAAATTGAAATGGAAAGTTTAAAACGTTTTCAAACTGGAAAATTTCCAATTTTTTTAGGAGGCGATCACTCCATTGGTATTCCATTACAACGTGCATTTTATCGTTTTTGTCAAGAAAAAAAGAAAATTCCGGTCATTATTCATTTAGATGCCCATCCTGATATTTGTGATGTTTATGATGATTCAAAATATTCTCATGCCTGTACGAATCGCAGAAGTTTAGAATATGGATACCTTCCCCAAAATTTGCATTTGATTGGTATTCGTGGATTTGAATTACAAGAAGTGAAATTTTTAAAGCAACATCCTGAAATTCAAGTCTTTACTTCTACTCAGATTTTAAATGAAGGGATTCAACCTCTTATTCAACAATTGACACAAAAATATGCGGATGATCGTTATGCGATTTACTTATCTTATGATATTGACATTAATGACCCTGCTTATGCCGTAGGAACAGGAACCCCTGAAGCCTTTGGATTGCCATCCCTTACGGTTTTAGCATTAATTGTAGAATTATTTCAAAAATTGCCCATTGCTGCTTTTGATATTGTGGAGGTTTCCCCACCATTAGATTGTAACAATATGACATCCTGGTTGGCTTTAAAAACTTTATATGAAGTTTTTGCCGTTTTAATTCAAAAAAATCATTGGTAGGAGGTTTTTTTATGAAACATGTAATGCTTGATTGTTATGGTGCAAATGCCAGACAATTAGATGATATGAAATTAATTAATGAAGTTTTAAATCAACTGGTTTATCGCTTGCAAATTCGCCCAATAGAACCACCACAATTATTACCTTATTATTATGGTAGTGTAAAGGAAGATATTGGTGTAAGTGCTCGTGTATTACTCGAAGGAGGACATGTGACCATTCATACTTTTCCAATGCGCGAATGTTATTTTGTCGATATTTTTTATGCGCACGATTTTGATGAAAATGAAGCTTATCATTTCTTTTTAGATGAGTTGATTTTTAATCCTTCAATTTCTAATTTTGCTGTAAGAAATCGAGATATTAATACTTTTAATATGGTTCAATATCAAGCTAATCAAGATTTTGGGCCGCATATTTTGATTGATATGATGGCTAAAAAAGAACCTACAATGGAAATGTTTTTTGATTTTTTAGAAAATCTAGTCACAAAAATTAATATGGATCCGATTACTAGAGCAACGGTGTTAAAAAGTACACCCAACCATCCTAAATATCTTTCAGCGATTATTATTATTGCGCAAAGTCATATTGCTTTGCATTATGATTATCAAACAAAAAAGATTTATGCCGATATTTTTTCTTGTGCACCATTTGATTATACTTCCATCGGTGATGAATTTATAGATTTAGGAACTATTATTTCAAATGAACTTGTTGTTCGGGGCAGCAAACATATTGAAAAAATAAAAAATCCAAATCAAGATGAAACTTTACAAAGTCAAATTTATTGGCAAAAAGTAATTGCTAAAAAATAACAAAAAAAAATAAACATTGACTGTATGGTTCTTTTATGGTATCATATTATATAAACTTGAAAAGAAAAGGGGAGAACAAAAATGAAAAAGAAAATTTTCTTATTTGCTTCTTTAGCTGCATTCGTTTTACCTCTTACAGTTGGTTGTAAAAAAGATGCAAAAGTCACGGCAATGACCACAGACGAAGCAGTAAAGATTATTGATGGTTTAGAAGATATGGCTGATAGTATTAAAAATGTTTCAAGTAGCCAATATCAATTCATCTATGACGAAACATATGGTGAAGTAGAATACGAATACGAAATGGAAAAAAAGATTTATGAAAATCGTGTGGCAATTTCTACTGGAACTGGAAAGTATACAGACTTAGTTCAAGAAATGGAATGGAATGTCATTGAACAAACCTTTAGAAAAACAAGTCGTGCTTATACAATCCATGACGAAACAGATAGTGGAATTACTTCTTTATCCTACAAAATGACTAGAGAAGGATCAAGAATTGTTGAACTTTTATATTCTGGTGTTGATAAAACAGTCATTACGGATTTACAAGATTTAATTACTACAGATCAAGATGGATTTGAATTAACACAACAAGGAAATAAACGGACTATTTCGTATAAGTCTGAAACAGAAAATGCAGATGATAGTGTTGTAAATATTAGTGTAAAAATTGTTTGCGAAGTTGAAAATGATACTTATACTTTACAATCTTATGATTATTTACAATCTCTTTATAATGATAAAGGTGACTTAATGGTTCAATTAGATAACAAATATACCTATACAACAACTTCTAATGGAACATTTTCTGCTACAGATACTTTATTAGATGAAGGCGACTATGTTGAATGGTATCCTGAAATGGAAGTTACACCAGTTGAAGTTGAAGGTAATGTTAGTGATACGGAATTGAGAACGGTTGTTAGCGATACATTAAATGCAACAATTGAAGCAACTTCAACTCATAACAATGAAACGATTATATACAATGCTGGTACAAATGCAGGTATGACCATTGTTGTAGATTACACTTTAAGACATTATACAGGTGAAGATTATGGAACAGGTATCCTTTATGGTGAAGGATATGAAATGGGTTATTTAACAGATGTAACTCCTGAAGATCAAAGAACAAAGATTGAATTCGTAACACAATCTGGTATTACTGAAAGAGAAGGTTCTCATTACTCTTATAACATTAGAGATTACAAAGAAGCTTCTTATGATGAATATGATAATGTTCAATACTCTACTTCTACAGTTTCAGCTGATGCTCCAGTAGATTTAAGAGATAGCATTGCTTACTATTATTTAACTGGATCCAATTCTGTTATTGGAAGAAATTATGTCAATGTTGATTATGCTGCTGTAAAAGATGAATCTACAGGACATGTCACATTATATATGAATCTTGCATTTACTCAAGATGAATCTAATCCAGCTGTAAGACAACACTTTGTTGTTGAATATGATGAAACGAATCGTCCAGTTATGATTCAATACACTGAAATGGCTTATACAGAAACAAATATGCAAACAGACACACCATATTATGTATATGTCCAAACGATTGAATATAATTATGATGAAACGTTTGAACCAATTACGTTATTAGATCCTGCTGATTATCCAGTATCTCAATAGTTAGTTATGAAGTAGTTCTTCAAGTTGAAGAACTACTTTTTTTATTATAAAAAAAGTCATTTTTCTACAAAATTTGCAATTTGATTAATAAATGTTTATAATGAAATTGTTAAACAATTTTAATCGAAGGGGAATAATCAAAATGAACAAAGAAGAAATGAAAAGGCGATTAGAAGAAAATGTAGAGCCTAAGTATAATAAGCAGAGAAACTTAGAAGAAATTAAATCTAATTTGACATTTACAAACGAAAAAGAGATTATGGAATCAATGGTTCAAGAAAAGCAACAACAAACCAAAAGATTTCGTTGGATAACAACTTTATCAATTATTTTTGCTTGTGTTTTATTAATTGGAACGAATTATATTACATATTTTACGACAAAAAAGTCTATTAAAATTTATAAAAATCCAAAGACAATTCTAGTTGAAAATTATTTTGAAGAAAATAATCTTGCTGACTTTTCTTATTTCCCCAATTTTACTTTATATATAGAGGAAGATTACGAGTTTTCTTTGTATCAAGGAGAAAAAAATAATCAATTAATATATGTCTATTATATTGGAATTCTCTTTATAAAACAGGAAAACAAACTAAATTTAAATATCACTAATGAAGATAATAAATCCATTACAATATCTAAAAATTTATCTGAACGGTATGCAATAGGTGAGTTAAATTTAGAAGATTTAACACAAGGAAGTCAACTAACCATTGATATTTATGAAAATGATAA
>OLIW01000174.1_pt1 | contig 82064 bp, 85 predicted proteins | sample 1601321 | NCBI WGS metagenome assembly OLIW01 (sample SAMEA2452114, study PRJEB22498) | human gut metagenome
TAAACACCGGTAACTGTCTTAAATGCCCAACCGGAAATTACTATTTTTGCCCGCCTAAGAATAGCAGCTGTACATCAAATTGTTCCGGATATACTCTGACCTATAGTCAAGCTCAGTCACTATGCGGTTCTGGTTCTTCTTCATGTCATGACCAATGTTCCGGACAACTCTTGTATAAATGCATATCCAGCAGTTCTGGTAGCTGTTCTGGTTATGGATTAACGGAAGCTGAGGCGAGAAATAAATGTATGAGTATTGGTATGGGTATTGAATCATGCAGGAATGAAATGTCAGGAATACTCTACTATAAATGCATTGAATCCGGTGGCAGTTCATCAGGTGGTTCATCTGGCGGAACAACTCCTACTGTTTGTAAAATTAGAACATTTGCAAAATATGAAAATTGCAAATGGCAGGCAATATCCGACCTTTCAGGAAATATCATGTGTCAACGCTGCACCTACAAAGAACAGCGCCAATCTAAAAATTCCACACAATGGAATCAAATAAGTCGACAATGTAACTCAAACTTTGAAAAGGAAAATTTTATTTCTGTGACAGATAAAGAAGCTCTTAATAGCTATGTACAAACAGTCTTGCAAAAAGATGAAGGAAGCGAGATTTCCGGTTCATCTTCTTGTATTGAATACTATTAATTTAAACAGCCCACCAGAATCATCTGGTGGGCTGTTACTAATATAAAGCACGTTCTTTATGCTGCCGACAGGCGCTGAACTTCTTTTTGCAACTTACGTACAGAATTCAGCTCGATTTGGCGAACACGCTCCTTTGAGATGTTATAAGCCCGGCTTAAATCATCCAAAGTCATACTCTTGTCCAGCAAACGCCGTTTATAAAGAATATCTTTTTCCCGCTCGTTTAAGCAGTCCAAGGCCTGTCCGAAGAGTTTTTTGCGATACAGATATGTTTCATTCTGAGCCAAAACCTCTTCTTGATTAGGCTTTTTGTCAGCGATAAAATCCAGCCATTCACTGCTGTCATCGGAAGACGAATCGAGATTCATATTCAATGAACCGTCATGCGCAGATAACCGGCTGTTCATTTCCGTTACTTCCTGGACACTAACATCCAGCGAATCGGCAATTTCAGTGATAATGCTGAGAGACATTTCCCGATCTTCAACCAGATTAAGCTTGTTTTTAACCTTACGAAGATTAAAAAATAACTTTTTCTGAGCGGCAGTTGTGCCGATTTTTACTAAAGACCAGGAATTCAAAATGTATTTTTGAATTGACGCTTTAATCCACCACAAGGCATAAGTCGAAAAACGAAAGCCTTTATCCGGATCAAATTTATCAACGGCATACAGAAGACCGATATTGCCTTCTGAAATCATTTCACTTACCGGCAGACCGTAACCTCTGTATTTTGATACAACCTTTACAACAAGCCGCAAGTGAGAAGTAATCAGTCTGTAAGCCAATTTGTCGTCTTTTGTCGCGACATAAGCCTTTGCCAGACGGAATTCTTCCTCAGGTGTTAAAATAGGATATTTACGAATACTCTGTAAATATCTCGCCATGTTAAGCTCTGGCGAAAAGTCAAGTCCACTAAGAGTCAAAGTCTTGTTCATTACAATTCTCCCTTAATTGGAACTTTTTCAGTTTAAATGAAGCAGATTAAATTACAACCTATACTTAAGGTTTATCTAATTTAATTCTATTCGTTTATAATCTCAGAATATTTAACAAATCTCTAATATCAGTGGGGAAATCCGAATTAAACAAAACTTTTTTTCCGGTTCGCGGATGAACAAAGCCCAATGTGGCGGCATGAAGCGCCTGGCGGGGAAAGCTGTTGAGATATTTTTTTATTTCTGGTTTGCCTGGAAGAGTTGACTTATGTGCTTTTTCATAGATTTTGTCACCGACAAGACTACAGCCCAGGGAAGACATGTGAACGCGAATCTGGTGTGTCCTCCCTGTTTCCAAGTTACATTGAACCAAAGATGCCGTGTTTTGAAATATCTCCAAAGTTTTATAATTGGTTGCTGCCGGTTTGCCGCCGTTTTTTACAAGCGCCATTTTCTTACGGTCGTACGGGCTCCGACCGATATTGCCTTCGATTCGCCCGTTCAACGGCGAAGGAACGCTATAAACAACGGCAAAATACGTTCTTTCTATAGAATGTTCGGCAAACTGTTCGCACAAACTGCGATGCGTTTTATCATTTTTGGCAACGACCAGCAGGCCGCTAGTGTCTTTGTCAATACGGTGGACAATGCCCGGACGTTTTACGCCGCCGATGCCGGAAAGGCTGTCCCGACAATGGTAAAGCAAGGCATTAACCAAAGTTCCGCTATGCGCTCCGGGCGCCGGATGTACAGTCATTCCTGCCGGTTTGTTGACAACCAGCAAGTCATCGTCTTCATAAACAATGTTCAAAGGAATATTTTCCGGCTGAGGATTAGCGTCAACCGCTTCAGGTACAATAACCTGAAACGAATCCCCTACCCTTACTTTTTGGGAATTATCGGCAATGACAACATCATCGTTTGAAACATTGCCCTCTAAAATAAGACGCTGCAGCTGGGAACGAGAAAATTCAGGAAAACTTGCGGCTAAAAACTTATCCAGCCGCAGCCCTTTGTTATTTTCCTCTACCACAGGACTGAAATAAATGTTATTATCAGGTATTGTCATTTGTTAAAAATTAATCTTATGGCGTTTATACTTAATGTCTGTTCAAGATGACAATTTTTTTGATATTTGGCAAGGAAAAGATAATGAATAAATTAAAGTTAATTAAATTTGCGGTCGTTATTATGACTTTTCTGATTGTTTTCGGCAGCCTGCTGATGCTGACAACGCTCTATAAAAAGATTAACAAAAAACCCGTCGTCAGCGAACAGGACATTCATCTAAACGAACCGGCGGAAAGCCGTATTAACTCTATTTTAGAACATGGCAGATATATTTATATTGTTGTCAAAGACGGCGGCATACCCGACAGAATTGTTGTTTTTGATCCGGAAAGCGGAACAAAAGTTTCAACAATCCGTTTAAATTAGGAGGAAAGATGGCAGAGGAAGATGATGAGTTTGAACAACTCCTGAATGATTTTATCAATACTCAGCTCAGTGATGTTGATGTAAGCCTGCCCCAGCAGGAAAACCGTGCTGTTACTGAAGATGAAGACAATTTGCTTCAAGCTTCGCCAACGTCTTCCGCGGCATTGCAACCGGCATCTTCTGAAGAAGACAAAGATTTGGCGATTTTGAAAAATGAGGAAAAGGCTCTGATTAAGGCTTATCGGAATTTTAAGGATGCCATCGACCTTCTTGCCGGAGATTTTGACTTGAAAGCACCGATTTTTCGCCTGGAAGCCAATATGCTTTATCCCAATTACAAGCCCTCCTGCGGCAGGCTCATTGCCGAAGATACGGTCAACGGCTGGGATATTATGATAAAATCCCACCCCGAAATTAAAGGCAAAATAAATCCGCAGGCATCTGACGAAGAACTTTTGACCGTAGCGGAACAGAGCGATGATGACGCTTTGCAGTTCTCGCTTATTTCTTATGTTGAAATTTTAATTGAGATGGAAGGCTGTGAAATTGCCTACAAGCAACGCAAGCTTCAACACGAAAAAAGGAAAATAGAACGCGAGATTTATGAAGAACATCAGAAGAGAATCGCCCGGGCAAACCGCTATATTGAGGCAATCAAAAATCAGAAATTTCCGGTTGACGCCGAACGATTGGTGAAAAATTACTTCAAAACCGCGCAAAAAGACGCTGAGGGTGCTTTTAAAGCTTTGACACAAAATCCGGCAATTTTTGCCCCCATCGACTTCAGCAAAATCAAACCACGGCTGTTTGGTCTGCTTAAGGTTAAACCTCAGGACGGCATTAGAATCAACCGACTCATCGGGGACTTTCTGAAAAAGCTGAAAGCTTAGAAAAAATATAGACAAAACTTATTTTTAGTGTTAAGATAAAAGAAAAAAGCAAAAACCTTATTTAACGAGGGAAATCAAATGGCTGACGAAAAGCAAAACAAAGAATTTAAAGTTTCTGAAGTTTCAGGAGAAAACACCAAACGGCAGACGCGCGAATTCAACGTTTCTGAAACCCAAAAACCTGACGTAAGTCGGGAGAACTCGACTTTGTTCAGCCAAACTCCCGAAAAAGAAACGACTGTTCACCAGGATGCCAAAGAAACAACCGTCAATGAAGAATTAAAAGAAACGACGGTTAATGAAGAGAGCAAAGAAACAACATTTAACGAAGAAACCAAAGAAACAACGGTTAATGAGGAACAGAAAGAGGAAACGCCCAGAAAACCTCAGGAAAATGAAAACGATGATACCGATGGCGGCGACGGGGACGAAATAAACCGAAAAACCGATGATAAAGAAGAGGACGGCGATGAGGAAAAAGGCCCTTTCAAAAAAGGCGACGTTATCGACTATATGTATGAAGACTGGCTTATCGGCGGGGCAAACTTTTTATGGGCATGGTCAGCCAAAAAGATAAAAACAGCATACTATGCAGCCAGACGCAACAAAAACAGAAACAAAGCCGAAAAAAACAAAATTAAAGACATTGAAAGATACGACGCTTATCAGTGGAAAGAGAAATATGAGAAAAAAGCTCTTGATGACTCGAAAGCCAAATCCGAAAAATTTGAAGAATATAACGGATTGGTTGAACTGTGCGATAAAATCAGAGACGGCAAGGTTGACGAAACGAATCTTCCGGAAAAAACAAAAACACTTGTAAAAAATATGCCGCCGCAGGATTTTAAGAAATTTTTTGATAAAAAGCGTATCAAAAAATGTCAGGACAATATGAAAGACAATATGATTGCGGCCAGACAATTCGCTAACCTGTATGCAACCGCAGCCATGGTTGAGCCTAAAATTCAGGATAAGTCTTTTACACATCCTAACGGAAATGACAATGCTTTTTCCCGATTGCAGAAAGAGGGGTTGGCCCTTTATGTCAAAGCACTAAACCGGGAGGCAGTAAACGGCGGCAACGTTACGGCTTTAGGCGACAAGCTTTTGAAAACCGCGCAAAAAGCCGTTGAGGAAATGGACAAGAATCTGGAAAACGGATGTTTTGCCGGCTTTGAAAAGAAAAAGAACGGCTTTATGCGCAAGGCATATCGTAAGGTTACCGGTAAGAAATATGGCCAGCCCAAACAAAATCAATCATGGGAGAAGCTGGGCAATATGCTGCAGGGTATTGACACTAACGAACCGCCGGCAAATATGCTTGAAGCCATGATTTTAGAGCAGGATTTTGATAAGGGAATCAGCGATCAAATGGAAAAGCTCAAGGCTCAGGAATATACCGAACAAGCCAGAAAGCAGAATCTGGAAAAAAGGAAAAAGCAGCTTGAAGAAGCAAAAAACAGAATTCTCAGCGACCCAGCCAAGAAAAAAGCCCGGGAAGAAAAAGAGGGCATTCGCGCTCAAAAGAGAGCCCAGCTTATTAAAAGACTGCAAAATCCCGCTTACAAGGCTCCGAATATGGAAGGCAAACCGGATCAGCAGTTTACGGATATGTTAAGGCAGCGTTTGGGAGTAAGCCGTTAATTATGAAAAAACTGAAAAAATATATTAAATTTTTTTTAGTAGGTTCAATTTGGACCTACATTTTTCTTTGCCTGGCCGATTTTTTGTTTACAACCGTTTGGCGGTTTGACATTTTCAGCAGAGAAGACTGGAAAATCATCAGCCAATTTTGGAACAGCGGCGGCAAAATCAAAAACGCCCGGGATTATTTGTTTTTGTTTTCCTTCTTATTTGGCGGCATCTTGTGGGTATGGGGTTTCAGAAGATGCATGAAACTCAATTTTGCGGCGATATTATTGTATCCTTTTGAAGCGTACAGCCGCTGGAGCCTCAAGCGTTATGGAGATACTTCACGCATTGTCATCAAAAACATCGGTTCGACAGGTGAAAAAGTCGACCCAAAAGAAATTGTCAAAATGAAGCTGAAAGAAGTTGAGAAAGAAATTGACGCCAACAAAGAAACAAAAAAAATCAGAGAAATTATTGCGGATAAAATCAGCGACAAATAATAATCAGTTATTAACCAACTTATGTTAAACTGAGAGAAACTTTTTGAAAGGACAAACTTGAAACCCTTAATAATATTGACCAGGATTATGTGTGTCGGCCTCTTTTGGAGCGTGTTCTTCATAGAGGGGATAAGGGTTATTATGCTTCGCAACTGGCGGTTTGACATTTTTCAGACGGCTCATTGGAATCATGCCTGGAATTTGTGGTTGTCCGGCTGGGTTATCGATACGCCGAAAGAATGGGCTTTTATTCTGATTATTTTAACATTTATTCCCCTGTGGCTGAGCGGCTGGGCGGCTTTGAGCATGATAAAATGGGAAAATTATCTGGTTAAACTTGTTTTATCGCCTTGGCACATTATTAAGAAATTTTTCTTCAAACCGGTGAAAATTATTGCGCACACGGCGACACCGGGCAAAAAGTCAAAGAAGAAAAAATCTTACAAAGAAGTCCGGCCAAGAAGCCTGACTATTCCTCTGGATGACCGTCCCGAACCGGTCAGCAACAAATTAATCAGCACATCCCCCCGGGTTAAGCCTCTGACTGCTTCAGCCGAAGCAGCCACCGCGCCGCTGGCTGCCGCGCCGAAAAAAGCAGTTCCGGCTCCGGCACCTGTTTTGCCGACACCGGAACCAAAACAATTCAGCCACTCTTTGTTTAATATGGACGATGACAAAGATGATGACTTTGATTTCAATATTGATGATTTTGATATTGAAAAGGCTTCTGCCAAACCGGAAGAAAAAAGTGTTGATACGTCTCCCCGTTCTCCGCAGAGCAGAGAAACGGCCGCCACTCCCGGACGCCGGGACAAAGATAACAAAAAGAACAAAAACAACCTGCCGGCCCAAAGCAACGGACGCAACGTACCGGCAGCCAAAAACGCCGGACAGCAGGGCCGAGGCAACAGCGGTAACTCGACATTGGACATTATTAAACAGCATGGCTATGAAACAATCAACGGGGCAACCATTAAAAATAACCTGATTGATTTTATCGGCGTTTCAGCCAACCAGATATGCCTGTGCCTGATTGACAAGGAACCCGGCGACTGGCTCGCTGACGAAGAACGCTTTAATGATGAAGAACCATTGTGGTTTTCAGAAAGCAGCCATAGGATTTCCCCCGTGCGCAAAGCAGACATTGCCAAAAAATTTCTTGAAGAAAAATTGGCCTCAGAGGGTTTCAAACACAAAGTTAAGGCTTATGTCGTTATTCAAATCGGCAACATTATCAATGCCGAAGATATGTTTGAAATATGGGAAGGGCTGGATATTAACGTTACGAGAATCGACCGCGGCACACCGAAAGAAATCAAACTTTTCGCCAAGGCGCTGGATGACGCAGACAAGCCAGCCAGCAATGACAATTTTGAAAAGATTAAAAAACTTATCAGAAGCATCGCTTAGAGGATATTAAAAAAATGGGATTGCAAAAAAGAGGAGAAGAATGGGAAGAATATGACCACGCCGTACAATGGATGGTGATGACGGTTATTATCTCGCTGGTTGTTACAATTGCCTTGCTTATTCTTTCCCTGCCGCTGGGTTATCTTATCGGAAGCGGCATTTCAAAAGACAGCATGAATGACGTTTATCGTTTTATTCAGACCATTTTTCAGAACCCGTCATATCTTATTTCCCGCTACGGAAACTGGTTCCGTCAGCTTTCCAATTATCATGGTCCATTTTCCGTCAGCCTGTGGCTGCCCATTCTGCCGTTTTTAACCCTGCCTATCGGACTGATTGTCGGTATGGTTACCAATCCTTACCGCTTTCAATCCAACATTCACGGTTCCGCCCGTTTAGCTGACCTAAAAGATATTAAGAAAATGGGGCTGCTGGACGGTTTCTGCATGGTTGTCGGCAAATATAAAGGGCATTTGCTCAAATTGAAAGAAACTCTGGCGACGCTGTGCTGCGCTCCTCCGGGAACCGGTAAAACAGTCGGTGTGGTTATGCCTACGATTTTCAATTCTCAAGGATTGAGCATTATCGTAAACGACCCGAAACCCGAATTATGTTACAGCACGACCGGTGCTCGCGCCAAAGAAGGCCCGGTATTTGTCATTAACTGGGGCGCTGAGGATAACCCGGCGGAAGGAATTTATTATCCCAGTTGGAATCCGCTGTCGCCCAATGCCCTGCCCCTTCCCGGCCCTGACCGCGATATGTACATTGACTCCATGTGCAATATTCTGGTTGAGGATCCCAAAGGCGGCGCTGACCCGCACTGGTCCAAAACCGGTCGTTCGGCATTGACAGGTTTTATTCACTTTGTTTCGTTTAAGTGCGAGAAAGCCCGGGCAAACGATTATTTTATCGGGCGTATTTACGAAGGCAAACTTGACGATGAAGACAAGCGCGTGCTGGAAAGCTATTATCTTGAAATGCACGACCCTCTGGCGGCCAAAGCTATTCAGGATTTGCGCACCAATAATATCACCATTGATAATTATCTGCCTATCGGTACATGGAGTCTGCTGCCGGAAAAATGGATTGGGCATGAGCCTTGTCTGGCTATGATTTTGGAATGGATTACGGAAGCGCAAATCAAGCAATCGCAGGAAATTAAACGCCGTGTTGAAGAAGGCGACCAAATGGCGGCAATGTCCGACCCGATGCGCAATATGTTGGAAGAAGCCATCGAGGAAGCCAGAAAATTCGGTTATTCAAACCGTTGTATTACGGAACTCAGCCAGCTTTCGGCCATGCCGGACAAGGAACGCGGTTCCGTTCTGTCAACCGGTTTATCAGGTATCGGTATTTTCAAAAACTCGGCGGTTGTTTCAAGAACCAGTTTTTCCGACCTGCAATTCAAAGATTTGCGCGGCATGAAAGATCCGATTACCGGCGAATGGAAACCTATTTCCGTTTATTTGTCCGTCAACCAGGTTGATGCCCGCGCTTTGGGTATCATCAGCGGTACGTTTATTGAGCTGATGTCGTCTTATCTGATTGCTAACCCGCCAAAATTCAAAAATAAAACGGACGGTGTCATGGGGCCGTTCCCCTGCCTGTTTGTTCTCGACGAGTTTCCGCAAATGCCTAAGCTTAAAGCCATTATTGACGGACCGGCGGTCGGCCGCGGACAAAAAGTGTCGTATCTGCTTATCGGGCAAGATTTGGGACAAATCTCAGGAAAATATGGTAAAGACGATTTGGAAACGGTTATCTCTACAACGGCCTGCAAGATTATTTTATCTCAAAACAACGAGGTTACAGCGCAACGTTTCTCAAAGATGATTGGTAACAAGACCGTCCAGACGACTTCATTCTCCAAGAATGAAGGCATGGGCAAAGGTGCCAATCCATTCTCCAAAAACGTGTCTTACCAGTTACAGGGAACTTCCGTTATCAGTACGACCCAATTGTTGAGCCTGCCGATGCTGAAACAAGTCGTTTTAATGCAAGGTTTTATTGATCGGCCGATTATGGCTGACGCACCCCGCTGGTACCTTGACAAGAAGATGAAAGCTCTGGCCGCGCTGCCGGCAGCACCGTGTGTTCCGGACTGGATTGTTGCCCAGCGTGAAGACATTAATGAAGATATGCTGGCTAAACTCGGCATTGAATACGATCCCAGCGAAGAGGATGATTTTGAAGACGAGGATGAAGAATAATTTTCAACTAAGCAAATATTATTAATATTAACTCCTGAAGGTTTTCAGGGGTTTTTCTTTGTCATTTTTCTCTCCTCACATCAAAATTAATGATTGAACAGTAGAAATTTTTATGATATAGTATCCTCGTGATGACAAGTGTGGAGGATGCTATGAAGAATATTTCCCAAGTAATATTGCTGTCAACTTCGTGCCTGATTTGGTATGGAGCGGACAATGTTTGTGCTTCTGTTAATGTTTTTTCCGGTATCCCTAAGTCAGGTACCCACAACACACTACACACAACACCTTACCTTGCTTATCCACACTTGCCGTCTGCACACCCACGGGGTGTCGCGGAAAGTTCGCCGCGGCTTGTCCCATCTGCTGAAAGCGCGATGCTTACGTCGTGCCTGCCGGAAGAATCAAACTGTCATATTCGTGTTGCCTCTGTCTGCTTCATCACCGACGCCGGGAATTGTTTGGGAAGAGAATTCAGTTCAAGCGAAGAAACTGACGGAAAACAAAACCCCGATTATAAAGATCCTGGACAACAATGCCAGGATGCCGGTTATAAAACAGGAAAATGTCCGGAATTATCACATCCTGTTAATTTTTGCCCGTCTGATCGGAATTATTATAAACAATGCGTTTGTGATGAAGGGTTAGTTGAATGTAGAAAGCCCTATTATGGCGTAGGAGCATCCTGCGGCGGAAAATATAAGTCATGTAAACTGGATAATCCCAGAGCCTGCAAAGAAGATGGATATTCGCAAAAGGGTTCCTGTTCTTCGGTGCAAACGCCAAACAAACGCTGCCCCTATGACAGTTCCTATTATGACAAATGTGTCTGTCGCAGTGACCTTGTTACTTGTCGATCTCCACAGGTCGGCAACGGTACCAGCTGTGGTGGAAAATACGCATCTTGCTGCACACCTCTTGCCAGCGAAAGCGGATGCAACTGCTATTCCTGCTCTGACGGCTGCGGCGGAACAAGGCAATGTTGCGGCACATGTCATACTCACAGTTATTCCTGCCCGAGCGGTTATCAAAGCAGCAGTTGCGGCAGCGGTTATACACAGACTGGAAAAACATCTAAATCCTGCTCTTGCGGCGCAACATCCGGCTCCTGTTACAAATGTTCTTATAATGGCTCTTCCGGCGGCGGAGGTTCCGGGGGTGGAGGTTCCACGCCTCCGGCCAATCCTTGGAAAGTCTGGCGGGAGTTTATTGAAACCCATTTATGTTTTGATGCCGTAGCCGCGCAATGCGGTAATAAATCAGGAATGTATGCTTGGGTACAATATGCCGATTTGTATTGCAAAAACCAATCTACCGGCGAAATGAAATATATCTGTCAGAGAGGTGGATATAAAGCAAGCAAATGTTTTGCAACGGCAAGCGAATGCAAAGCCAATCCCGAAGCTTGGAATGACCACCGCATCCAAACCGGCAGCGGTTATGAGAATATAAGCTGCAACTCAGACGGGACGTATAATGGCTGTCCCTGGTAACTTTCTTCATATAAATAAAGCCGGAACATTCCGGCTTTATTTTCCTACCAGGGCATTCCCTGGAAGCATCTTTTCGGGTGCTGCTGACAATAGTCGTTGTCATTGCCATAATTATGCATCCGTTCGCGATTTTCAGGAAACTCGCCGACATTAACACAACCGGACAAGAAAAGCAGAGTTATTACGAGCATCAATTTTTTCATGTATTTTTTCCTTTAGAAAATCATTTTATAACAGATAAACAGCATTAGCAGCATCATTATGCGGGAAATGTGGCGCAGCCAGATACTTTTATCATATTCGGCAGAGCTCTTCCATGTCCCGCTCACCAGTACAACACTGTAAAAAACAAATGCGGCAAGACAGCCAAGATAACAGACGGCCAAAACCAAAATCCCGGTATTCATCTTCAAGGGATGAAAATAGCGCGTAAAATAAAGCCACAGGCTAATTCCTGCAAGTTTTTGCGCCAGCATGCTGCCAAAAAAGCGAACAACAAAGACAACAATAACCAGCCCAAGGACGCCAAATTTCCAGAAAGTATCAGAAAGGCTGAATTCACCTGCCATCAATTTTTTTAACATCTAACAGTCCTTTTTTATTAATTTAATGTTGATTTTGGCGCAATTATGCTCTTAACGCAAGCAAAATCAAGATAAAATTAACAGGAGGCAACATTAACGGCCAGGCCGCCAAGCGAAGTTTCCTTGTATTTATTCTGCATATCCCGCCCGGTATCATACATGGTTTTAATGACACTGTCCAAAGTAACGGCGTGCTGCCCTTTACCGTTCAAAGCCAGACGCGTTGAGTTAACGGCTTTTATCGCCCCCATGGCATTGCGCTCAATGCAGGGGATTTGAACCAAACCGCCGACAGGATCGCAGGTTAATCCCAAATTGTGTTCCATAGCGATTTCTGCCGCATTTTCAATTTCAGACAAACTGCCGCCGCGCGCCGCCGTCAAACCTGCCGCAGCCATTGAGCAGGCAACGCCGACTTCTCCCTGACAGCCGACCTCCGCACCGGAAATTGACGCGTTGCTGCGATACAGACAGCAAATTGCCGAAGCCGTTAGCATGAAAATCTTTAGTCCTTCTTCTATGGAATAAGGGGACTTGACATGAGCAAAACGCTCAAAATAACGGGTTACAGCAGGCAGGACCCCGGCTGAGCCCATAGTCGGCGCGGTTACAATCTGCCCGCCGGCCGCGTTTTCTTCCGCCACGGCAAAAGCCCAGAGGTTTATCCAGTCAATAATCTGCAGCGGGTCGTAATTGTTGGCCTCAAAACTTTCTGCCAGCTGCCGATATATTTCCGGGGCGCGGCGGCGAACATTTAATCCACCGGGCAAGATACCCTCGTTTTTCATACCGCGGTCAACGGCATTTTGCATAATGCGGTAAATTTTCATAATACCTTCATCGGTCTTTTCCTGACCATGAATTGCACATTCATTCGCATAAACGATTTCGGCTATGCTTTTGTTTTCTTTTTCGCACAGTTCACGCAATTCCCTGTAAGAATTAAATTCATAAGGAACATTATAAGCCGGACGGGAAATACGGCGGGAGATTTCATCCCGGCGGGCAATCGTTCCGCCGCCAACGGAAAAATAAACCTCATTCAGCAATTCTTTGCCGTTTTGGTCAAAAGCCTTAAATTCCAAACCGTTGGAATGTTCGGGAAGAAAGACATCCTTTTTAAAAACGACATCTTTGTCAAGGTCAAACGGAATCGGCTTCTCCTGATTGAGGTGAAGAATTTTATCTCGCTCGACGGCATTAACGTAAGGCACCTGCGGGTCAATCGCTTCAGCTTCAAGCCCCATTAAACCGTACACCACGGCTTTGACCGTTCCGTGACCAATTCCGGTCAGCGCCAACGACCCATACAAAGTTACTTCCAAACGTTCAACCTTATCAAAAAGACCTTGTTGATGAAGGTTTTCGACATATCTTTTAGCGGCGCGCATCGGCCCGACGGTATGGGAACTGGAAGGACCTATTCCCACCGAAAAAATTTCAAAATAACTATAATACATTAAAAATACATCCTGATTTGTTTATATGGTTTAAGCCCTAATTGTTTGTGAACGGAAGCAATATATTCGTGCAGGCTTCCCCAAGTCGTGTAGCGGTCAATAAATTTCCTGGCTTCTTCCGGGGATTTGGACAACTGGATGCGAATCGTTTCCTCCAGAATTTTATGCATAACTTCCGGCATCTTGGCAAAATGAATCACCAATTTGCGGTCGGCATCAAATTCTATTGCCCCATGTTCAAGCAGGAAATTAAAGTGAATTAAATCCCCCAGACGATGCGGCTCCGGTGATTTTGCTTTCAGCAGCAGACGGATAATCCACGTCGTATAGACTTCTTTCAGCGTTTGTTCGCTGATAATTCCGGCTTTAACATATTCCGGCATGAAGGTTATGGAAACAACGTCAGCCTTATTTTCTTCTATGGTATGTTTATACAGCCCCAAGGCATTTTGATAGCTGCTGTCCGGTCCGAGAGAATGGCCGTTTTCATGACCGATTACAAAAATATGTTCGGCTTCGGGATTGAAATATTTATGAAAATCAGGTCGAACCAATGCTTTTAGCAATTCAACATCGCGTTTTTTATCCCGGCTCATCCTAACCTGGCGATGATAGACATTACGTCGTCCGCCGCCGCATTTCACGGACAATTTGTCGTTGTTGGGCAAATTCTGGGCGGTTGTAATTGCGCCGCGGCATTGGGCATAATCCCCGCATAAAGCGGCCAAATCAACATCAACCATTGTTTGCTTCAATTCGCCGCCGGACGCAACATTTTGCTCATACTGATCGGCATATGGCATTAATTTCGCCAGTTTTTTCATATGATCTTTAAATTTCAGCAGCAGTGCGGTTCCTTCTTTATTGACAATACCGACGCGAACGCCAAGCATATCTTTGGAATTGACTTCAATACCACGTTCTGCCAGCATTTCTGACAATTCTTTGTTCTCACAGATTGTTCCGCTCATGGCATCGTCATAGTTCTCACGGCTGAGCGTAAATTCCAAATCCGTATTCTGCATCATGGCCCAATGCTTATCTGCCAGCATGTCCATATCTTCATTATTTTGCAACAATGCCTGAGCCTGCCATCCCAGATAATCCTTCAGCAATTCGTCAGTCGTATAATGCGCGGCCAGTTCCAGCTGGTTGGCTATTTCTGAAAACTCCCTGGCAAAATATTCCGTATAATCTATGGCTTTTAGTTCATCCCCTTCACGTCTGACCATGGTGCGGACACTTAGAATTTTGCGGACTTCATCATCCCTGCCCTGCTCCAGCATTCTTTTGATGATACGGTGAAATTCCTCAACGCTCAAATCTTCGGGATAGAAATTGCGGCCGGGTTTGGCACTGATACCCTTAAATATTTCAATATGCTTTTCATCAATACCGTTACTGCCTTCCACACCGTTCAAAGAATTGAACAACATCAGCGCCTTTGCCGCATGACTGCTTTTTCCGGCGGCATCCTCCAGCCCCTTTTTCAACACACGGTTCAGGCTATGATCCTGCTCCAGCGAAACGTCATTCATTATTTTTCCGGCATTGACCAAATGCTGCAGAGCCTTTTTATCCCCGTCGCTCAGAGCTTGATACCCCTTAAAATTTTTATCAATCAGTTCAACCGGGACTGTCTGTTCATTGATTATTTTATCCAGTTCTTCTTCCGACAGGGCTATTTCATATCCGTTAATCTGCATTTTGATTTATCTCCACAGTGTAAAAACGATAAACTTTTATCTTATTCGACCAATAACTCGGATTCATGCCGGCCTTGAATTTCAGATTATTCAAAAACTCCTGTTTATCCGGGATTTCTTTCCAGACTGATGGCAGGAAAACAGCCTGACGGCTGCCTGAACGAATAACAACGCCGTCCGTTCCGGGAACGAGTTTAGTCAACAAATCCGCTTCATTCTTATATATAATCGGTTCAAATCCGGTTAGCAAGGATATTGTGACGGAAGTTTCGGCCAATTCATCCGGCTGCAGCGGCGTAAAACGGGAATCTTCCATTGCTGCGGCATAAGCATTTTCGGCAATGTTGCGAGCTATTCCCTGTATCGGAACAACCGACCCCATACAGCCGCGTAATTTTCCGTCTTTATTTAAGGTTACAAAGGCTGCGCCTTTATTAAACAACGGATCCGCATAATCTTTACGGGAAGGAACATATTTACTTTTATCAAAAACAGCCCGGTTAAGCGTTTCTACAGCAACATTCATCAGGTCTTCCCCATAAACCTTCTTGAAATTATTCAAGGAATCCATATCTTCCGATAAAATGTTGCTTTGCTTCTTGTTTTCATCAGGCAAAAACTGCCAGGCACCATAGCCAACCACCCTGTCAAACTGTTTGGCAACATCCCCGGAATTAGTCAAATCAAGCATATCCGGCGTAAAATTATGGCGTTCGGCTAAAATTAAAGCCGTGTTTATCGCCGTTGCGCCGCAGGATAAATGTTCAGAAACGGACGCGTTTCTGTTTTTAATCAGTTCCGCGGTTTCGCCGTCAAGCTGTTTGGCAATGTCATATTCATAATAATGCGACAAGTCCGCTGAAAAAATGATGATTGTATCCGGCCGGGAAAGATACGGTTCCAAAGCTGCAGCCATGGCCTCCGGCGAAATAGTGCCATAAACTATCGGTACGATTTCAAAATCAGGAAGAATTTTCTGCAAAAACGGCAGTTGAACTTCTAATGAATGCTCTTTGGCGTGGGCATTGTCACGGATTTTAAAATTCTTGTTTTTCAAGAGTTCATCGTTGATATTGCGGTTTATTTTTATTTTGCCCAACGGCGTTGAAAAATTATCCGCCCCGGACAAGGCTGCTCCCGGAACAGGCACATAATGGGAAGGACCGACCAAAATGACATTTTTTATTTTTGCGGCAAAAGGACGAAGGCTGAGATAAGCTTTGGCCGCGACCTGTGCTGAATATTGATAACCGGCATGGGGAACAATTAACAGTTTTGGGCTGACATCAGGAAGCTTATCCTCATTAGCTGTCAGGTATGTGTCCAAATCATGGGAAAGAATCTTTTCATCCTGCGGATAAAACAGACCGGCTACGACAGGTTCACGGTTACGCTCTTCATAATCTTCCGGCAAAGCATAATCCGTTATGTAACTATTGTTAGAGGCCATATGTTCGCTCAAACTGCAATAGTTCAAAACAACAATAAAAACTATCAATACGGCCAGAAAAATCCAGCGTATTATCCGGCTGCAGCTAACCGTATTTTTGAAGTCCATTTTCTGTCCCTTCTGCCTGTAAATATATCTGAATATTATAGAGAGCGAGTATTTAATTTTTCGCTAATTTTAACGCGACATAAAAATCCGAAAACGAATCAAACCAGACAATGTCTTCTTTGTCTTCGCCCCGCGCCGTATCCCCCCAGATAGATTTATTAATGCGTATCGGTAAAGCCCCGATTGCCAGAGCCATGGCACTGTCTTGCGGGCTGTCGCCGACAACCCAGACGTTTTTCCTGTTTATATCTTCGGGTTTTATAAAATTTTGCAACGCATAGAGCGCATGTCGGCCACTTGGTTTATCCGCGGACGCTTCATGCCCGCAGACAATGTTACAAAACATCTTTTTATCAAATAAAAGGGGCAGTTCATATTCCAGCAGAATCCGCTCTTTATTGGTGACAATCATTATTTTTATATGGCGCTCCGCCAGAAAGCTCAAAACTTCTCTCACTTTTTCAAAAGTTGTGATTTTTTCCGTTACGATTGCCTTATATACTTCCCGATATTTTTCATAGGCCGCTGCCGCATCTTTTCCAAAAATGCGCGGAAAATTGTCTTTAAAAGATAAATTGCGGTCACGCTTTTCCATGCTGATTTTCCAGCAGGGAAGGTTGTAATCCGCAAGTATTTTATCAACGGCGCATACCAAAGATGACCGGCTTTCCGCCAAAGTATTGTCCCAATCAAACAAAACGTATTTTAACTCAGAAATATCCAACTGCATTTTTAATCCTTTCAGTCAGATAATAAATCGTTTCACTAAAATTGCAAGGACAGAACAATATTCCCTTTATTCTTTATTGATGTAGCGTGATGAAACTGACAAAAGCAGTTTTAAAAATTTGTCCGCCAAATCTTTATTGGAAATGGAATTATACGCATTCATCAAAAGCATTGACTTTTCTTCAAAAAACGGATTTTTCATTTCTGTTTCAGCTGTTGACAACAGCGGGCGGCTGCTTTGGCTGCGAGACGCATCTGCGGCTGCCTCGTTCTCCATATCCATAAAGAAATATGTAATCGGAACATTCAATATCCGGCTAAAATCCCACAAACGGCTGGCGCTGATACGATTTTTGCCACATTCATATTTTTGAATCTGCTGAAAAGTCAAGCCGGCAAGCTGCCCTAATTTATCCTGGCTGTAAGCTAAGTTTTGCCGCCGTAAACGAATTCTCCTGCCAATCTGGACATCAAGCGGATTGGGCTTTCCATCACTAGTACGGCTGCGACGTTTGGTCCGAATTTTAGTTTCCATTACTTAAATTCCTTAAATTATTAGGATAATATATCAGAACTTTAAGGCGGTGGCCGGGCTATCCCAAGAAAGTCATCTAAAGCTATGACCGCTGTTTTGCCTATAGCAAAACAACTTGCACCGGCCACCATACAAAGTAAGTGGATACCGCACAAACAAACGCACAACAAAATGCGTTAATACCTCTGTCATGACAGTATAAAAAAATTACACTGCCGCTTTATCAGATATATGGGGAATTCTTGGGTTTCCCTGAACCGCTTTCAGGTTCATTTATTTTAATGATAATACCTGATGTTAAATTTTTCTTTAACAAGAAAATTATCAGGGGCAAATTTAAGTTTCGTGCCGTTTGCCGACACGAAAGCGCCAGCCAGTTTGCCACACACCAGCGGCATGAGGTATTTTATATCACTAATATCAGAATTGCAACAACAAAAATTCGGTCTGTTTTAGTTGTGAATAAACCTTATTGCAGCCACAAGGCTATATTACAAATTTTTGCCAATTTTGGTCTTGCCGCCCATATAAAGCTGAAGCTTTGCCGGAATATTGACGCTGCCGTCTTCATTTTGATGACATTCAATAAACGGCACCAAAGCGCGCGGCGTTGCAATACCGGTATTATTAAGCGTATGAACATATTTAACGCGATTATCGGCATTGTCGCGATAACGCAGATTTGTCCGGCGGGCTTGCCATTCGGTAATATTGGAGCAGGAATGCGTTTCCCGGTAACAGTTCTGTGACGGCACCCACGCTTCCAAGTCATACTGGCGATACTTCGGCGCACCCATATCGCCGGTACAAATGTCCAAAACCTGATACGGCAGTTCCAAATCCTGCAAAACTTCCTCAGATATGGAAAGAAGCGTTTTATGCCATTTATCACTCTCCTTAACGTCATTTTTGCAAATGATAAACTGTTCCGTTTTCATAAACTGATGCACACGAACCAAACCGCGGGTATCTTTTCCGGCGGCACCGGCTTCACGACGGAAACACGGAGAAAAACCGGCATAGAGAATCGGCAGTTCGGCTTCATTCAAAATTTCATCCGCACGCAGGGAATTCAATATCAGCTCTGCCGTTCCGGAAAGATAAACATCATCTGCCGGCATGTAATAAATCTCATCACGGGAAAACGGCAAATATCCCTGACCGTACAACGGCTTTTCCTTAGAAATTGACGGAACGGTAATGACAGTAAAACCATGTTCACGCAACTTGTCAAGAACCAACATATGCATCGCCAGTTCCAGTTTTGCCAAATCATTTTTAATTGCATAGGTACGGGAACCGCTGACTTTTGCAATACGTTCCATTTCTGACCAGTCGTTTAATTCCATTAATTCCACATGATCACGCGGCTTGAAATCAAAATGAGGAATTTCTCCGACTTTACGAATAACAACATTGCCACTTTCATCCGGGCCGACCGGACATTCCGGACTGGGCATATTGGGCATACGCAACATAATATCATTAAATTTAGCCTGTTCCGCGTCCAATTCTTCCAGCTCTTTTTTCAATTCCTCGCCCAAAGCTTTACTTTTGGCAATAATTGCCGGGCGTTCTTCCGCCAAAGCTGATTTGATAGAATTGCTGAGCTTGTTTTTTTCTTCCGCCAGTGCCTGAGAAGATGTTTTTAACTTATTGATTGAACCATGCAGGGAGATTAATTCATCCAAGTTTATAATTTTTGCATAACCTTTTTTATTAAGGCCGTCTTGAACCTGATCCTTATTCTCGATGATAAATTTAATATCCAACATGGTTTTATTGTCCTATATTATTAATTTTTGATTGATTTTAATCGGCGTTAAGAGTATCAATTTTATAAATAAATTCAATATAAAAATTAGGGAAGATAACAAAATGTTTGAAGGGAAAACAATTTTAACCGGCGTCAAGCCCACGGGAACGCCGCATTTGGGAAATTATTTAGGCGCCATAAAACCGGCAATCAAACTTGGAAATACTGCGGTCAACAGCGGCGGAAAGCATTATATGTTCATTGCCGATTATCACGCTATTAACGCGGAAAAAAATCCGGCAGTCTTAAATCAGAAAATGAAAGAAATCGCCTGCATCTATTTGGCCGGGGGGCTTGACCCGAAAAAATCCATTTTTTACCGTCAATCCGATATTCCTGAGATTCCCGAAATCACAACCATTTTATATGCCTATACGCCCAAAGGCTTTATGAACAAAGCTCATGCCTATAAAGCACAAGTCGATAAGAATCGTGAAGCAGGAAAACCTGATGATGACGGTATAAACATGGGGTTATATACTTATCCAACATTAATGGCCGCGGATATTCTGACTTATGACACAGATATTGTTCCGGTCGGAAAAGACCAGGTTCAACACGTGGAAATTGCAAGAGATATTGCCGGCGCAATCAACGCTCATTACAACAAGCCACTGCTTCATCTACCGGAATATTATATTGACGAGCATGTTGCCGTTGTTCCCGGGATTGACGGACGAAAAATGAGTAAATCTTACGGCAATGTCATCCCCTTGTTTGAAGATGATAAAGCTATCAAAAAAGCAATTTTTTCCATAAAAACAGATTCCCGCCCGATGGAAGAGCCTAAAAATCCTGAAGAAATTTTGGTTTACGAAATCTATAAATCCATCGCAACTCCCAAACAACTGCAGGAAATGGGGGACGGTTTGCGGCAAGGCAAGCTCGGTTACGGGCATATTAAAAATATGCTGCTTGAAGCTGTTGTCAATGAAATTAAAGACGCCAGAGAAAAATATAATTATTATATGGCGCATTTTGATGAAGTTGACGCTTTATTGTCGGAAGGAGCGGCCAAAGCGCGTCCTGTTGCTCAGGCAACCTTAAAGCGTTTGAAAGACGCTGTCTTCGGGAGATAAGTAACGCCAGAATTTATCTAAAAAAATAATTCAACCCCGAAAATTCTTTTGGAATTTCAGGGTTGAATTTTTGTAATGAATAATTATTCGGCAGAAACAGGACCGGTTTCTTCAAAAACCAGTTCTTTTCCGTCAGAAGTCTTTAAAATAAGCTCTTTACCGCTTAATTTGTAGGCATTAATTTCCGGCAATGCTCCAAAATATTCTCTTTCAGCATTCATCATTGCTTCCGGTCCGGCCATCATGGTTGTTCCAACCGCACTGAAAATAATTTCATTGCCTTCCGATTTATAAGTTCCGAAATAGTTATTTAAAGCTTTACCAAAGAAACGATCACCATCAGCTTCAAAACCGATTGTGATTTCCATATTTTCCGGCGCGGAAACCATTTTATACATTTTTCCCTTAAAAGTATCCGACGAATTAAAGCAGCCGGAAACCATAAACAACGCAGCAAACAAAGACAGAAGTTTTTTCATGAATACATCTCCTTAAATAAATTTTACCTTGTAAAGGTAATCCTCTTTTAACCAAATAGCAAGTTGAAGCATAAAAAAAACGACAGTTAAATGTATAACTGCCGTTTTATTTTCTTTTGCTTAGCGGACAATCATATTAAAGTTGCATACATTACCGGCGCAATCTTCGCAAGATGCCGACACGACATTCCACTCCGGAATACTTTTAGCCGCATCGACTAAAGCAGCGCATCCTTTATCAGGAACATTTCCATAGACAATTAAGAATACATCATTCTCTCCCACAACAGCAACTCCGCCGCCATAAACATTAGATAATTGGTTATTTTCATTGTACATATCGGGCGCAGCCAACCCCAGATAATTAACCAAAGCATTATTCAAAGAAGAGTAGCTGTCTTCATTTTCGTACACCAGTTTGACATTTCTGACAAGCATGTTTATTTGCTCAAGCGTCTGGTTCATTTTATATCTTTGCATAGATTTACTGTACCCACTTATGGCTCCCATAAGCAATATCCCGACAATGATCAACAGGCAATATAAAGTTATAAGAACGGTCATTATTTTAGCCTGTTTTCGCGGAGCCACTTCAAGAACGGGATCACCGTATTTATTGGCTTCAAGAGAACCTTTCTTACATTTCCAGTAAAAAACAAGAATGGCAAAAATCAATGCCCCCGAAGCGCACGCACCCATCACTATCGTTCCTATTTTGCCAAGACCGATACCGCTATATTCTAAAGCAGAATCAACCACGGCAAATATAACCAACACCAGTACAGGCGCGGTAATAAACCAGCCGCTTTTATTTACATCATGCAATCTTCGGAACGAAACCGCCAATGTCGGTATAAATGTCAATAAAGCATAAGCTGCATATAAAATATTTGAAATATTTTGGTTTATCAGGCCAATTACTCCTACAATAATAAGCGCAATAAACCAATCTATTATAGCAAACGCCCAGTATTCATAACGACTGGCACGTCCTCCAAATTTGAAATAATTTTTCAAGACATCCCAATAGCACTGAAACATACCTCTTGTACTTTCAACTGCGGCAACTGATTTTTCTTCCATAGAGCACCTCCTTAAAGTTTTTTTTGAGTATAACTTAACCTGCATATATTGCAATCAAAATTTGTATATTTTTTACATTGAAATATATTTTTGTTAGATTATTATTGCAGGCAGTTTTGATTTATCAAAGAGGCTGTCAATGAAAACAGGAATTTACAAACATTACAAAGGACATATCTACAGGGTTATGCTTATCGGGAAACATACCGAAACTTTGGAAAATATGGTTATTTATCAAGCAATAAATGCAGAAAATTCCTGTGAAAAAGCTTCGCCTGACACAATTTGGGTTCGCCCCGAAAAAATGTTTTCGGAACATGTTATTGTTGACGGAAACTCGGTTCCCAGATTTACATATTTAGAGGAAGGGGAATAAAATTTTCAGCGTGCACGGTTTTGACAGGCATCCCACCAGGTATTTTGTTCATTTTCTTCTTTATTTAATGCTAACAGATTACAAATTTTATGCAGTTTTTCCGGCCGGTCACATTCAATTTCAATATTGATTTGCGGATTAATTAATTTATTCCCTTTTTCATCATAATAAAATTCATCAATAGTCGCCTCCACATTCTCACATCTGTAGAAACTGCGATTATTTTCTATAACCTCCACCAGATTGTATCCGCATTTTTCCATATAATGGATTAAATTATGACCTAAAGGAAATTCAAAAATCTCTGCTGATAATTCCGGTGTGTGAAAAGACGATAAAACTCGGTTAATGTCGTTCAATTCATCAGCCGATTTTCTATTGAGCCATGTTTCATATTCTTTTGCTTCTCTTATACCATCAATTAGCCGCATATTTTTCAGCTTCAAGGTTAGCAAAAGATTTTCCCGATTATTATCATCCAGACTATTTCTGATACGAAATTTGATTTTGTTCTGTGCCAAGTTTTGACGTGGCGTATCAAAAAAGTAACTGTATTGAGTTAAATTTCCTCTGAAAGCAAAACCATTCCGAATAAGTTTGTTATGCATATCTGTTTTTGCTTTTTTATCTTTGAGCTTCTGGCGAATCTCTAATTCTTTTTTCATCATGGTTCTTTCAATACAAACTAAAACCAATATTTAATCGGTTATAATAATTTTTCTTTTTGCAAATAATCAAAAACTTCATCCGCCATAATTTGATGCCCGAGAGCATTGGGGTGAATGGCATCTTTGTATAATTTCTCAAGTTTTCTATTTTTCCATACATAATAACGGGAAAAAAATCTAACATCTTTTTGTTCACAAATATTTTTAATGATTTCATTATATCTTTCTACATCTTTATTATACCTAATTAAAGAAGCTTGTGCTGTATAACGGCTTTCAATAACAGGTGTCAGATCAGTTACAACAATGATCGCTTTTGTTTGAGTTAGCACGTCAAGCAATTTGCTCCAATATATTATTCTTATGCCCTCAGAAAAATCCAATTGCCACTCACTATCTTTACGCCGCCGCAAATCATTTGTCCCTATATTCACTATAATAAGATCAAACTGCCGAGATAATACTTCGAAAACTGCCCGGTGGACGGCATCTGCAATATTATCTCCAGATTGTGACATATTATTAAAAACATACTTTCCAGGATATACAGACAAAATCTTCTGGCCCAGTCTAGCAAACCATCCTAAATTTTGCTCATCATAATAACCATGAGTACTGCTAGAACCAATCATTCCAATATTTTTTACCATATCACTTCTCTAAAAAAATGTTTGCTTAAGTAAAACATGAAACGTTTTTAAAATCAAATATTTTATAAAATTCCAATAACTTATATTAACCAATTTTTCTGTTCAATGCCTTTGGGCCCTCTATTTCCATTTTATGGTCTTTATAAATTCCTTCATTTAACTTCCACTCTAAAGAACTACTTCTGATTATTGAGATAAAAATCTGATTCATCCAGATGAAATTCGTCATATATTCCTATTTTTTTCATTATAAACGGAAGAATTTGGTGAATTGTTCTCATTCCAACTAGCAGCTCATTCATATAAATGTCCGGATGTAAACGTGTCTCGTTAAAACCCAAACTTCGAGCTTCTGCTGCCGCTCCGATTTCATTACTTTCCCGATAAATAAGATCCATTAGTTCTACTCTCAATGGGATGCTATGCTGCATAGCCGTCATTTTGACAATATCCAGCCATTCTCTATATTCTGCCAGCACCTTTTTTCTGAAGCCCCTGAAATCAGGAGCAAATTTTTCATCAGGAGTCTGTTTTGCAGCAGCCAACTCAATCAAACACGGTTCAATATTCCCTGCCGACGTCATCTCCAAATCCAACACTTCATCATCCATCAGGTCGCTGATATATGCTTGATAAAATCCACTTAAATTTGTCAATGCTTCAAAAATATCATAAATCAACGCTGCAATCGGGTTATTCATAGCAATCTCAAACGCCCCTATTTGATTATCATTATAATGCATATAATTATAATCGATATCCAAATCTTCAGGAAAGGCCTGTGGAATAACTACTCCCATATCATTTAAAACCTGCATTGTATTTACGCATAAAAGTTCTGGTGTGTCTGTCAGTTGATAAGCTTCATATCCCGTTTCGTCATTTTCTGCAGCCTGTTCTGCCAAAAACATAATAAGCTTTTCCCATTTCTTTGCCTGCTCCTTAGATCCGGACAACAAAATAAAGTCCGGATAATCCGCTTGACCGAGATTCAACATTGCTCTTAACTTGTTCTCCATCTCGGAAGACATATATTCACCTTTCTTCCATTTTGTAATTTGTGTAGAAGAAACACCTAGCTTTTGCGCCAGTTCTTTCTGATTACAACACAAGGTCTTTAAAGCCAGTTCAATTAATGCATTATCCATTTTAACCTCCATTAATTATCAAGACAATAGAAATATAGCTTTAATTTAGTAAAAGTCAATGCCTTTTTACTAAATCACAATTGACAAGGAAAATTGAGTTGTTTGAGGGGAACTTGGAGCTGAACCAATCTGAATTGTTGGCAATTTGATTTTATTATGTAAATTTTAGCAATTTTATATTATCATAAAAATATAATAGACTTCTTTACGAAAGATGATTAATAATGGTTTTAGAAAATAAATTAAATATTACTAATCAAATTGAACTGAATAAGGCTGAAGAAAAACTCAGTAAAGAAAAGGCTAAAAAGCTTTTTGATAGTGGTAAAATCAATCAGATAGAAGTAGGTACATTTTCTGGATTAAAACAGATTCATAAGTATTTGTTTGAAGATATTTATGATTTTGCCGGCAAAATGCGTGATGTTAACATATCAAAAGGTAACTTCAGATTTGCCCCTGTAATGTATTTGGAACAATCCTTAAAGCATATTGATAAAATGCCACAATCAACTTTTGATGAAATTGTTGAAAAATATGTTGAAATGAATATTGCCCATCCTTTCCGCGAAGGAAACGGCCGCTCAACAAGAATTTGGCTGGATTTAATATTTAAGAAAGAAATTAAACAAGTTGTTGATTGGAATAAAATCGATAAAGAAGATTATTTATCAGCAATGGAAAGAAGTCCAGTTAAAGATATCGAAATAAAACATCTCTTAAAAAATGCTTTAACAGATAAAATTGATGAACGAGAAATCTTTATGAAAGGCATTGATGTAAGTTATTATTACGAGGGCTATGACGAATATGATATTCACAAGCTATTGTAAGTTCATACAGGTATGGACTTCTGGTTCTACGTCAAATTATGGGGCATAAGCAGTTTAAGCCGGCTTAAAAGTACCATTATGAAAATGCTTAAAATCAGACTAGATAAACTTTTGTTTAAAAAGAAAAAAATCCGCAATAAATGCGGAAATCTTAAAAATGGTGCGCGATACTGTGCAGTTATCGGACTGAAAACTATGAGGATTTTAAGGAATTAAATAGGAAAGTTGAACTTTTTGAGGATAGTTTAGAAAAGCAGCAATCTGAATTGTTGGTAATCTGAATTTATTATGTAAATTTTAGCAATATCCGATTAAACTAAAATAAATGTGAAATTTTAGGATATTTTGCCAATGAAAAACGATATTAAACTTTTTGAACAAACTAAAATCCGTTCAACTTATGATGAAGAGAAAGATATTTGGTATTTTTCCGTTGTTGACGTCATTTCAATTTTAATTGAAAAAGATTATCAAACCGCTCGTAAATATTGGAATAAATTGTCTGAGCGTTTGAGAAACGAGGGCGCCTCTGAGTCGGTGACAAATTGTCACCAACTGAAATTGGAAGCCGCGGACGGTAAAAAATATTTAACTGCTGTTGCTGATGCTGAAACAATGTTGCGTATCGTTCAATCTGTTCCTAGCTCCAAAGCTGAGCCGATTAAACAATGGTTAGCTCGTGTTGGTTATGAACGAATGAAAGAAACAGCCGATCCATCATTAAGCATAGATAGAGCACGTGAAAACTGGCAAAAACTAGGTCATTCGGATAAATGGATACAACAGCGTATGACGGGACAAGAAACCCGCAATAAATTAACCGACTATTGGAAAGAACACGAAATTACCAAAGATGAAGAATATGCGATTCTGACAAATATTATTCATCAGGAATGGTCGGGATTGTCCGTCAAAGAACATAAGCAATTAAAAGGTTTGAAATCACAAAATTTACGCGATCATATGAGCGAAGCCGAACTTATTTTTACAGCTTTGGCTGAATTGTCAACACGTCAGGTTGCTGAAAACATCAATGCAACTGGTATGAAAGAAAATAAACAAGCGGCTAAAATCGGCGGAAATATCTCCAAACGGGCTAAAGAAGATTTTGAAGAACGTACAGGGCAAAAAGTCGTAACCGATGAAAATTATTTGCCAACCAAGCCTAAACAGAAAAAATTAAAATCAAAAGATTGTGAGTAATTGGCTATTTTACCAACCTCGTGTCCATAATAGCAGGAAGTTAAGTTATTAAAAATAAGATTTTTTAATATTTATGGTTAACTTCTTAATCATTCGTTATTTTGAGTATCAAAAGTGGGAATGGCTCCATATTGACCACTAATATAAGCTTCATAGAAAGATTTATTTTTTCTTGGTTCTTTGAAATCTTTTAAGGATTTAACCGTAGAAGTACAACCATTGTCTTTGTTAATTAGCCATATTTGATCTCTAGTTAGCGTATTTCCATCCATTAAATAAAATGCATGAGAAGTAAAAATTAATTGAGCATTATTCTTGTTAAATTTAGAATCATTAAATAAAGATACAATATGTTTAACAAATAATGGATGTAATGAAGCATCCAGTTCATCAATGAATAAAGTGGAACCAGTTTTTAATGCATTAACAATAGGTCCTGCTAGAGACAGAAATTTTTTACTTCCTTCAGATTCTTTATCAAGGTCAAGTTCTGCTATGTTGCCATCTTCTGTTTTGTGCAAAACTCTAATATCTAAAATTTCCGATTCTCCTGATAAAATTCGTTTTAACATAAATTCTGTAAACTCATTTTTATCTTTTTCATTTTTTAGTTTTCCTAAAATATCTTCCGTCGGCACCTTTTTAATGCAGATATCAATAAAATCTAGATCTACTTTTTTTATGTAATCTAACATTAAAGGTTTATCGTTACTTTGAAGCATATTTAAAGTAAAGTCTAAAGACGTTTTATTTTTTGCGGTATGAAGCTTGTTTACAATATAATCATATGCGTCCAAAATTTCTGGTATTTGGCATTTCCTATTGTTAATGATTTCAGATAGAAATACACGATTATTAGCTAATTCATCAATCCAAGCTTGGGGAAGTCCTTTAGCTTTAATCCCTGTTTCTTTATCTCTAGTAAACAGCTTATTCTCGCGAGCACTTCCGTTCTCGGATATATTTGCATACACCAAGGATTCGTATAAAATTTCCTTCTGTGAATATTTTAAGCCATATTTATACAATTTTCCTTTATATATAAAAGAAATTTCAAAAGATGTAGGTTTTTCTAAATTGTCGTTACTTAATAAATATTTTTCTTCGGGAAGATTTTGATTAATTTCATTTTTAAAGCTTTTTTTTATCAAAAACTTAAAAAGACTTAAGGCTAAAATAAAATTTGATTTACCTGAGGCATTTGCACCAAATATCCCCATTGTTCGATAAAGCTGAGGAATTTTTTTGAGATTTGTTTCAATTATATTTGTATTTTTCCCATTTTGTGTAGATGGTTCCAATGTAAAATATGTTTCGTTTTTGAAACTTCTAAAATTCTCAAATTTAAATTCTACTAGCATTTTAATATCTTTCTCTGTCTATTTTATTCAAAGATTAATATAAAATTATTAAAATTTAATAAATTTTAAGGAGTATGACCAAAGCCATACTCCTTTCTTATTACCAAGATACAGGTATTGGTGTTTTACCGCAGGGAACAGCATCATTTAAAGCAGGAGAGATTTTTTTAAATAAAAATAGCTCCACTCCATTTCTGTCATCTTTGTTGGGAAAGCCGACCCAATAAAACTTTGCCATATTACGCCGAATAAAATTCTTTAAACTAATATTAGGTTCACTATCGCAAAGATGTTCATTAAAACGCCGTTGCAAGTCATTAGCTTGACCTACATAGTAAATTTTTCCACTCATATCTGTTATGACGTAAATACCTGCATAAGTTGGTATCTTATCTTTATTTTGGGAGGCATAAGAAATTCCTCCTTTCCATGAAATACTAATCATTGTATTTCTCCTTAAATATTGTCAATATCAGAACAAAAATATTGACTTCGTTAAAATAAGGAGCTACATTTAAAACCTATTTAGTTAAGGAGTGAATGTATGTTCTGCTCCGTAGCCACCCACCACGGTGGCTATTTTTTTATATCCTTCCGAATATACGAGTACATTACTAAACATGCTCTCCAAAGTCAAGCATTTTTTTGGGGGTTAGTGTCGTTTTTTGTGCATTTTTGCCGAAGAATATATTTAGATGTGTCGAACAATTTAATTTCGAGCCATTCTTTGTTTTTTTGTTGGTAATTTTAATCGTTAATGAAATTTTAATAAATGTGAGAATCAATATCATTGCATCACAAAATTACGCACAAGGTTGTTTTTAGTGCTCCTTTTATAAAATATAAGCATAATTATCCGCTTTTTATTGATGAAGAATTATTCCGTATTGTCCAGGATACTATGGCTGGAAGAAAACGGGCGCCGAGTAAATTATATTATGGTGATAAACAATACATCTTTACCGGTTTAGTCAGATGTGGTTGTTGTGGTAGTTTAATGACTTGTGAGACTAAAGTAAAAGATGACAAACATTCTTATAATTATCTTAAATGTAATAAATTACGTTCAAAATGCAGTCAAAAACCATTAAATGAAGCCAAAATCTTAAAACAGCTGGAAAATGAGCTTTGCTTACCTTTTGCCATCAGTGACGATATGTTGAAAAATATTAAGGCAGAAGTTAAAAAGCGGCTTAAAGAAGAAAATATCAATACAGCCAATCTTAAACGTGACATTACAATAAAGCTGCATAACCTTGATGAACAGATAAAAACTTTATTTCGTGGCTATATCCAAGGCAAATGTGATGAAAAAATGTATAATGAACTTAAAACCGAGATTGAACTGGAAAAAGAAAAGCTTCAAAAAGATATGGACAGATATCTTGAGATTGATACCGAAACCGATGAAATATTGGCAAATATCGCTGAAGTGGCTGCAAATGTTGGCGTTTTTCTAAAAAGTCCGATTCTTAGCACGAAAAAAGAAATTTTGAGATTAATATTATCGGACTGCAAAATCGAAGGAAAAAATCTTTGTTTTTCAATAACTAAACCGTTTGATAAACTGCTAAAAACGCCTGAAATTGACAAATGGTGCCGCCAGCAAGAATCGGACTTGCGACCCCGTCATTACCAATGACGTGCTCTACCACTGAGCTATGGCGGCCTTAACTGAAAGTGAACATATCCATTCTTAAAATAAAAATCAAGAACTTTTTTAATCTTGTGAGTTTTTCGCCATCTTCCCGCCGTTTTACAGCAGAATCTTATCGCTTTTTTAAACATCTTATTATATGATAAGCACATATTAACAAAGGAGTTCCGCGATATGGCCGAAGAATCGAAAAGCCTTAAGAAAAAAAGGAGCGATTTGCGCTTTGAAAAAGAAGCCAAAGCGTTGCAAAAGAACCTGGAAAAACGAAAGAAACAAAAAGAAGCCAGAGAAAAATTAAAAGCTCAAAATTCCCAAACAAAATAATTTTCAAGCAAAGGACTTTAGCATCATGGATAAAATCAAAATTATCGGCGGAAAACAACTTAACGGCAAAATCTATATCAGCGGCGCAAAGAATGCCGCACTTCCGCTTATCTGCGCCAGTCTGCTAACCGATGAAACCGTTACCCTGACGAACATGCCCATGCTTTCCGATATTAAAGCCATGAACGCCTTGTTAACACAGCTCGGTACGCAGATTGACGAGTTTGACGACTTTATCGATGATCATAACACCAAAACCTATTCTTATCGCACGCCTAAGTTGACAAGCCTAGTTGCCCCTTATGATTATGTTCGCAAGATGCGCGCTTCCTATTATGTTCTCGGCCCGCTTCTTGCCCGGGAACGGCATATTGAACTTTCTCTTCCCGGCGGTTGCGCTATCGGCGCCCGGCCAATGGATATCCACCTGTCGGCACTGGAACAAATGGGGGCAAAGATTGAGATTAAAAACGGTTATGTTTTTGCTGACGCTGAAGACGGCCTGAAAGGAGCGCATATTATCTTTAGAATCGCTTCCGTCGGCGCTACCTGCAATATTCTTATGGCTGCAGTTCTGGCTCAGGGAACTACCAAAATAGAAAACGCCGCCAAAGAACCGGAAATAGGCGATTTAATTGATTTGCTAAACAGCATGGGCGCTAAGATTTCCGGAAAAGATACATCGATTTTAACTATAGAAGGCGTTAAAAAGCTTCACGGTGCCAGACATAAAGTCATTGCCGACAGAATTGAAGCCGGTTCTTACGCCGTAGCTGCAGCAATCACCCGCGGGAGAATCGAATTAATCAACGCTTCGGCTTCAACCTTGCAAACACCATTAACTATTTTAAAAAATATGGGCGTTAAGGTTGAAGAAAAAGAAAAATCAATTATTATCGATGCCAGAAACTGTAAGCTGACCGGACAAGATATCATGACTGATTACTATCCGGGATTTCCGACTGATTTACAAGCACAGTTTTTAGCCTTGATGCTGACGGCCGAAGGCGCAGCCATGATTTCGGAAACGATTTTTGAGAATCGGTTTATGCATGTTCCCGAATTATTACGTATGGGGGCAAACATTAACGTTCACGGGCATGCTTCCGCTATTGTCCGCGGCGTTGACAAGCTTTACGGCGCCCCTGTTATGGCAACGGATTTGCGCGCTTCTTTCGCTTTGATATTAGCAGGGCTGGCAGCGGAAGGCGAAACGATTGTTAACCGGGTATATCATCTTGACCGCGGTTATGAACATCTGGATGAAAAATTAAGAAATGTCGGCGCCAACATAGAACGAATTAAAGAGCCTGATTAAAAAAGGAAAAATTTATGCAGGATAACGAGATAGACAGCACGGAGGCTTCCCTGTTAGAAGCTCTGGCCTTACAGGACAAGGAATCTTTAAAAGATTACATTGCCTATGCCGGGCAAGAAAAACCGACCGGAGAAAAAACAGCTGCCAAAGAAGATATTATTGAGGCTCTTAAAACTGTTTCTGACCCGGAAATCATGATTAATGTTTATGACATGGGGTTGATTTATAACATTGACCTTCGGGAAAACGGCGATGTTTACATTGAGATGACGCTAACTGCGCCGACCTGTCCGGTTGCGGGCATTCTTCCGCAACAGGTTGCCGACGCCGTAGCCATGGTTGAAGGAACAGGCCGGGTTGAGGTAAAAGTCGTCTGGGAACCGGCCTGGTCGCTGGACATGATAAGCGATGATGTCCGTATGATGATGGATATGTTATAATACTGATAAGGAAAAGATGTTATGCCGGAGTTTTTTCTGGAAAAAAAGAAATTTTCACACAGCAGCTGTGTGACTTATATTGTCAATAAGATCAGCGCTGCCGAAATAGACGCTTTAGCCGAACGGGCAGAAATACTTCTTTCCCCAAATGAATATAAATCCGCCGAGGATGCTCCCTTAATTGGCATCATTCTGGCATTGGAGGGCGCGTTTTATTCCATTGACGAACCTTATGTCAAAGCCGTTTTAAACACCGGTGCCAATATTAAGTTTATTACTTATGCCCAAGTTGAAGAACAGGTAAAAGAAGTTGACGGCATTCTTCTAATCGGCGGCTGTTTTCCCTCCCCTGACGCCTGGTATGTTACCCCCCAAAAAGAATCGACCGGCGAATTGCCGCCGCGTTCCCGCGCATATCTGACTGCAATCAATTATGCCATTGCGCAGAAAATGCCCTTATTCGGCGTTTGCGGCGGTATGCAGATGATGGCCGGGGTTAAGGGTGCCAAACTGATGAATATTGCCGAAGATTTTGGTTATACCCCTCTCAAGCACAGAGGAATTGACGCCAATGAATATGCGCATGATATTGCCATTGCTCCCGGGAGCCTTCTGTTTCATATCTGCGGCACGGAAAAAGCAACCGTTAACTCTGCGCACGGGGAGGCCGTCGCTTCGGTTCCCGAAGATAAAATTAAAATTTCGGCGCGGGCAAGCGATGGAATTATAGAAGCTATTGAATACATTGATTATGCCGGTTATGCGTTGGGCGTACAGTGGCATCCCGAGCGAATGGCCATTCAAGGAGAAAGGCTGTCAAGGAATCTCTATCAGCGTCTGACCGACGAAGCTCAGAAATTTCGAATATGCAAGAAAATTGACAAGCACCATTTTTGAGATATACTGCGGAGAAGTTTGGAGAAAGCCTTAAAATGACCGTCGAAGAATTAGAAGAAAATTTTGAACTTTTGGATGACTGGGAAGACAGATATCGTTATATTATTGAGCTTGGCGAAAAGCTCCCTCCCCTGTCGGAAGAATTTCATACGCCAGAGTGGAAAGTCAAAGGCTGCCAGTCCCAGGTCTGGTTGGTTCCTCAGGTAAAAGAAGCCGGAGAGGAAAAGCTTCTTTTCTTTCATGGTGACAGTGATGCTATTATCGTTAAAGGAATTATCGCCATTGTTCTGGCAATTTTTTCGGGAAAAACATCGTCAGAAATTTTAGAGATTAACGTTGATAAAATCTTTGATAAAATCGGCTTGCGGGAACATTTAAGTCCCAACCGCCGGAACGGTCTGGTTTCCATGGTCGATAAAATCAGATTTTATGCGGAGGAGCTGGTTAAGGCATGAATATCCACGAGTATCAGGCAAAGAAAATTTTAAGCCGCTATGGCGTTTTTGTCCCGCGCGGAAAGATTGCCTATACTCCAAATGAAGCCAAAAACGCCGCGGTTCACGTTTCCATGCGCGGGCCGTGGATGCTCAAAGCGCAGATTCAGTCCGGCGCCCGAGAGAAAGGATATTTTATGGAAGAAACGGCGGGAAAAGGCGGTGGTATCCGTCTGGTTAAACGCCGAAGGGAAATTCTTAAAGAGGCGGAGCAAATGCTCGGTTCTACATTGAAGACCATTCAGACCGGTCCAAAGGGAAAAACGGTCGGACGCATTTATGTTGAAGTCTTTACCAAAGTTAAGAAAAAATTTTATGCCGGTTTGGTTATTGACCGAGTTTCGCCGTCTTTGACGCTTCTCATCTGCGAATTGGGCGAGCAGGACATTATGACTGTTGCCATTGAGAATCCCGCTAAAATTTTGAAGCTTAAACTTGATTTGGAAAAAGGCGCCAGAAAAACGCAAATTGAAGAGGTCAGGCGCTATCTGGATTTGCCGGAAAGAAGCTTTAAATATCTTAAAAACCTGATTGACGGCATGCACAGTGCTTTTGTTGACAATGACGCCACCATGATTGAAATAAATCCGGCCGGGGTTACCCGACGCGGGCGTATTATTGCTCTTGACGCAAAGATGTCTTTTGACGACAACGCTTTATTCAGACATCCTAACATTGCAATTTTGCAGGATGAATCCGAATCGGAAGAACGAGAAATCAAAGCTGCCAAATACGGTTTCAAATACAGTGACTTTGAAGACGGAAGCATTGGCTGTATTGTCAACGGTGACGGCATTGCTCTGGCGGCAATGGACCTTATCCGGGAAAGCGGCATGGATACTGCCTGTTTTCTGAATGTTAAAGGCGGTGTCGATAAAGACAAAATCGCCGCCGGCATTAAAATCATTATGACCAACCCTAAGGTTGAAGGCATATTGATTAATATTCTGGGCGGTTTTTTACGATGCAATTTGCTGGCGGAAGGAATTGTTGCCGCCGCCTCCGAGGTTGGCCTGAATGTCCCGTTAGTGGTTCGTTTTGAAGGAACAAATAAAGAAGAAGCCTATGAAATTTTACGAAATTCAAAACTTCCGGTTATTATTGCCCATGACATGGAAGATTCCGTTGACAAACTGATTACGGCCGTAAAGGAGTGTGACTAAATGTCTATTCTGGTTAATAAAGACACCCGCGTACTGGTCCAGGGAATTACCGGAACTCAAGCCTCCTTTCACATCCGCAGGTCTGTTGATTCCGGAACAAATGTGGTCGGCGGCGTTACTCCCGGCAAAGGCGGCATTACCTATATGGATGTTCCGGTTTTTAATACGGTTAAAGAAGCTGTTAAAGAAACGCAGGCCAACGCTTCGGTTATGTTTGTTCCGGCCAAGGCGGTCAAAAGCGCTTTGAAAGAAGCGGCAGACGCCGGACTTGAGCTGGTTGTGTGTATTGCCGACGGCGTACCGATTAAAGATATGATGGAAATTAAAAATATTTTGAAATCATCACAGACAAAATTTATCGGACCGAATACGCCGGGCATTATTACCCCCGGAGAGGCGCGTCTGGGAATCTTTCCGGAAAACATTCTGAAAAAAGGCAAAATAGGCATTGTTTCCCGTTCTTCAACTCTAACATATGAGGCGGTTTTGGAAACTAACCGCGCCGAACTCGGGCAATCGACGGTCATCGGTTTGGGCGATGACATGGTTATCGGCATTGATTTTGTTGAAACGCTTAAGCTGTTTATGGATGATGATGAAACAGATGCCGTCATTCTAATCGGACAGCTGGGCGGCGCATTTGAAGAACTCGGCGCTAAATACTATGAAAGCCTGCGGCACAGGAAACCCGTCATCAGCTTTGTTGCCGGCAATGCCGTGCCTTTCGGGCACAAAATGGGCTATGCCGGGGATATTATCGCTCAGGGAAAAGTCACGGCCGAAGACAAAAAAGAAGTTATGCGACAGTCCGGCATGATTGTTGTTGATGAAATAAACCGCATTCATGAAGAGCTGCTTAAGATTTTCGGCTCAAATGAATGATATTCTGAAAAAAATACTTGATTTACTTCTGCCGCCGCGATGCAAAAAGTGCGGCAAGGTTATCGGCGATGACAACAGCCTTTGCGAAGACTGCTTCAAAGAGATTAACTTCATCTCGGAACCTTATTGCAGCAAATGCGGCTTGCCTTTTGCCGAAAGCAACTTCGGAACCAAGAAACTGTTGTGCGGTGTCTGCGCAAAAAACAAGCGCTCTCCCATTCGCTTAAGCCGTGCGGCCGTACGTTATGACGATGCTTCCAAAAATCTCCTGCTCGGCCTGAAATTTTTAGATAAAACAGACAACGCCCCGTTATTGGCCAAGTGGATGAAACTGGGCGGACGGGATATTTTTGAAGCCGGGGTTGATATGATTATTCCGACACCACTTCATTATATGCGCTTGTTGAAGAGGCATTACAATCAATCGGCTCTTTTAGCACGGGAACTTTCAAAACTTACCGGCATCGACGTTAATTTTACAGCACTTGTCCGCCACCGACATACCAAACCACAGGTCGGTTTCAGCGGCAAAGCCAGACATAAAAATGTTAAAGACGCTTTTAGCATAAAATATCCCGAACAAATTAAGGGAAAACGGATTTTACTCATTGATGATGTTATGACGACGGGGTCAACCTTGAAAGAATGTGCGGCCGCTCTAAAAAAAGCCGGCGCTAAATCTGTTGATACCCTGACTGTTGCCAGAACCTGCAAAATTTAAAATTAAATTTCCCTGCACTTCTGAAAATTTTAAGCAAAAGAATAACCAGAAAAGGAACTGAAAAACCAGTTCCTTTTTTGCAATGAGATTAAAATTCAATTACGGGATGGACGACGCCTCCATCCTGGCTACAATATCCTCCGGCCTCTACACTGTAGGTAATACCAGTCTCTTTACTATATTGAGGCATATTCCCCCAACAAGAGAGCCATGCCAGGCAATAGTTAGTTGCAGATGATGACCAAATGTGGTCATGATTATGTACATCGGTTGATATTGGCGTTTCGCCAAGTTTGGAGATGGTTACGTTAATTATACCTCTATTCTTATACAGGCTGTTTAACATACCTGCAGTCGGAAGCATCCATAAACCTTTTGTTGTTGGGGCGGCACTTGGTGCATAAGTTAATGCAGCATTGGCTGGAATATAGTCAGTGATATTATCAGCAACCTGTTCAATCTTGGTCATGTTGCCGCGGGCGTCAAAATCTTGAAGCGCAGCTTGAATAGTTGAATAGATGGGAAGCCCTGTCTTGTTTTCGTTCCAATCCGTTGTCCAATGGACTGTTTCTAGTATCGGTTTGGTTGTCATTGCCCAGCCACAACCATCCTTAATCGCAATGACAACACCAAGCGGTGTTTTGCCGCTGACTTTATCCGTTGTGCAAGTCCCGTCGCTGTTAAGAATATCGCCGATTTTACAATTCTTAGCATAGCCGGTACATTGACCGAGAACAGCTTTTTCTTCAACTTTCGGGCAAGCCCAATATTCGCCAAACGGACATTTTAAGCCATTGTCGCATGATTTTAACGAAGTATAGCCCAGTTGCAGGCAATCGGTAACCGCGCATTGCGCATAGGTTAAATTTGGGATTAAGGACAGACTCGTCCCTAAGAGTAAAAATTTAAGATTAATATTCATGTTAAAAACATCCTTGCTTTAAGTTAAAACAAAACCCGCTTCATAAAGAAGACGGGCGGATGTTAGTAACCATATAACCATTTATGGCCTGACACTTTTGGACAAGCCTTATAATGTCAGCATCCGTCCCTAAAAGACAAGGTGCTAACACATACTTATTTTAAGCCGTTATGTTTTATTGTGCGGCTATGGTTAAAAGGGTTACTACGCCCTGAGCAGCAAACTCTGCCGCTTAAAGTAAAGGGTAGCATAAGGGGAAATTGTTGGCAAGTTTTTTATGAGGAAACTTTTCCTCCGAGGATTTTGTCCCGGAGGTTTCAAGGAAAATTACAATAAGTTATTTTCGGAATAATCTCAGAAAAAAGTTTTAGCTTTATTGATTGCGGCAACCAGCATATCTATGTCTTCTTCATTGCTATACAATCCCAAACTGGCCCGGGCAACGCTTTCATATCCCATCCGGCGTACCAGCGGTTCCGCGCAATGATGTCCCGTTCTGACGGCAACGCCTTCCTTGCTTAAGATAAAAGCCATATCCTGCGGGTGCATTCCCTCGACAACAAAAGAAAAAACCCCGCCTTTGTCGGCAGCTGTTCCGACTAACGTCAGCCCCTTTACATTTTGCAACGCTTCCGTTGCATAAGCCGTCAGACGGCGTTCATGTTCAATAATATTTTTCTGCCCGAGGGTCATCATATATTCCAGTGCCGTTCCCAGCCCTATCGCTTCAACAAAAGCGGGGGTTCCGGCTTCAAAACGTGCCGGCGGAACATCAAAGGTTGTTTTTTCATAGGTGACGGTATCAACCATTTCTCCGCCCAGCTGATAAGGCGGCATTTCTTCCAGAAGCTTATATTTGCCATACAAGACGCCTATTCCTGTCGGCCCATAGGTTTTATGCCCGGAAAAGGCCAGAAAGTCACAGTCCGTATCCTGCACGTCAATATTGCCATGCACGGCAAACTGACAAGCATCTACCAAAATCAAGGCATTATATTTATGAGCCGCCTCCGCCATTTTTTTTATCGGGAAGACAGTTCCCAGAACATTTGACATTGCCGTTACGGCAACAAGTTTGGTTCTCTTATTCAACTGTCCCCAAAATTCATTCCAGACAAAGCTGCCGTCATTCGCAATTTTGAATATTTTTAAAGTAAAGCCCAATTCATCGCGAAGAACCTGCCAGGTTACCAGATTAGCGTGATGCTCCGCTTCCGAAATAAGGACTTCATCTCCCGGTTTGAGATTTTTCCGCCCCCAGGTTGAAGCAACCAGATTTATCGATTCCGTTGCATTACGCGTAAAAACGATTTCATCGGCCGATGCCGCGTTGATAAAACGCTGTACGGTTTTGCGCGCCTGCTCATAGGCAAAAGTCAGATGTTCGGAGAGATAATAAGAACCGCGGTGAACATTGGCATATTGTTCCGTCAGCGCCGTTACCATTCGGTCGACAACACACCGCGGTTTTTGCGCCGACGCGGCCGTATCCAGAAATGTGTTGCGCTTTCCTTCTATGCTACGGGACAGTATCGGAAAATCTTTTCTTATTTCTTCAACATCATACATTTTTATATCCTTTACCTTGAAAGAGAAGAAAACCAATTCCGGATTTCTTCATTTTTAACGCGGGCAAAAACATCTTCAAGATAAGCGTCAATTAAAATCTGCCTGGCTTCATCCTCGCCGATGCCGCGGGAACGCATATAAAACAGCTGCTCTTCATCCAGTTCGCCGCTGGCCGCGCCATGAGAGCATTTAACATCATCGGCAAAAATTTCAAGTTCCGGTTTGCAGTCAATTTCTGCCGTATCTGTTAACAACAGAGCTTTATGCAACTGATGCCCTTCCGTTCTGACTGCGTCTGGCGCAATATGGATTTTGCCCTGAAAAACGCCTTTGGCATCTCCGCCGACAATTCCTTTAACCAACTGGTCGGAACAAGTATCCGGCGAAAGATGTTCAATATCCGTCGTTGTATCCAAGGTTGCCCAGCCATGCATGATATAAGCGGCATTAACATCCGCCCGGGCATTTTCCTCTGTCAGTAGGACTTTGGTTTCGTTCCGGGCCAGATTGGCTCCCCGTTGCAGGCAAAAAGAATCATATGTTCCGCCGCTTTTTACTTTGACCTGCGACAGAGAAACATGAACTGCCTTAAAAGCCTCATTTTGAAATTTATAATGCCGCAAGGAAGCATTGCGCCCCAGATAAATTTCATTAACGACATTGGCAAAATAGCGGGACTTCTCGGCTCCGGAATAATCATAGAATTCAACCATTTCGGCAGAGGCGCCGTTTTCCAGAACAATAATGTTTCTGACATTATAAAAGAGATTGTCATGGCAGGAATGCGTATGGTTGAAAATAACCAGCGGCTGTTCCAACGCCACGTCTTTGGACACACGGATAAACAGCCCCTCGGCCAGATAGGCCGTATTTAACGCTGCAAACGGGTAATGTTCAATGTCAACGGATTTTCCGAGATAATTTTTAATTTCCTCATCATACAAAACCGCGTCCATTAACGGCATTGCCGTGACGCCGCGCGGCAGTTGCAAATGTCCGTGCTGTAACTGACCATTTTCAAAATGTATTTCATAACCGGCAAAAGGCAGCGCCGCAGGTTCATCAGCCTTATGGCAACAACATTCACCTCCGCAGCCGCAAGTTTTGTGTTCTTCTTCCGGTTCTTCCGTTTCCATAACAAAATCATCAACCTGCAAATCCCGCGGGCGGGTATATTTCCATGCCTCGGTTTTGGCTGTCGGCAGCCCTTGCGCGGCAAAGGCTTCACGCCCTTTTTCCCGCAGACTTTCCAGCCAGGGAATATTTTCTCCGGGCAATTTGATATTTTGCAACAATCCGCCCATCTTATTTCTCTTTCACAAACTGCGCATAACCGGTTTCTTCCAGCTCCAGCGCCAATTCTTTGCCGCCGGATTTAACGATATGACCGTCAGCAAAAACATGAACAAAATCAGGCACAATGTAATTTAAAAGGCGTTGATAGTGGGTAATAACCAACATGGCGTTATGTTCGCTGCGCTCGGCATTGACACCGTCCGCCACAACTTTTAACGCGTCAATATCCAGTCCCGAATCGGCTTCATCCAAAATTGCAAACTGCGGTTTCAATATTGCCAACTGCAATGTTTCAAGGCGTTTCTTTTCACCGCCGGAAAAGCCGACATTTATCGGCCGTTTCAACATATCATTGGAAATTCCCAGTTTTTTCCCTTCTTCACGAACGAGCTTTATAAACTCCATTGTATCCAGTTCCGGCAGGTTTCGATGTTTGCGCACGGCATTGACCGAATGTTTTAAGAAGGTTGTCACCGGAACGCCGGGAATTTCAACCGGATATTGCATAATAAGGAATATGCCTTCCCGCGCCCGTTCTTCCGGCGGCATTTTCAATAAGTCCATACCTTTGAATTTTATTTTTCCGCCGGTAACTTCATATCCCGGTTTACCGCTCAGTACATAAGACAAAGTGGATTTTCCGGCACCGTTCGGCCCCATAATTGCATGAACTTCGCCCTCATTTATCGTCAGGTTAAACCCTTTTATGATTTCCCGGTCTGCGACACGGGCGTATAAATCTTCTATTTCCAACAACGGTGTTTTCATCATTCTTCTATCCTCATTCTGCTTTTTTCCATTTATCCAAGCGGGCGGCAATCTGCATGAGTTTTTGAGCTTTGTATTCTTCTACCTGTTGCGCGATATGATAATTTTCCTTGAGCTGTTCAAGCATAATTTCTACATCCGCCGTTTCTTCAATAATTTCAGCAATGTTATTCTGCCGCCGATTGACATTTTTGAGAATTTCTTTGGTCAGCTCAGACATTTCTTCAATAACCATCAGCATTTGCGCTGTTTCGCCCCAGGTTTCTAAGGCCCTTTTACATACAGAATTTGTCATTATCCAACGCTTCCCTCCAAACTGATGTTGATTAACTTCGCGGCTTCAATGGCAAATTCTAACGGCAGATGTTGCATAACTTCTTTGCAAAAACCGTTTACAATCAGGCTGACGGCCTCTTCTTCGCTTATTCCCCGCTGCAGACAATAAAACAACTGCTCATCACTGATTTTTGAGGTTGTCGCTTCATGTTCAATCCGGGCCGTTTTGTTGCGGTTTTCAATATAAGGAACCGTATGCGAACCGCAGGTGTTTCCAATCAGCAAACTGTCACACTGCGAATAATTGCGGGCATTTTTAGCTCCCGGACTAACTTTAACCAAGCCGCGGTAGGTCTGATTGGAAAATCCGGCAGAAATGCCTTTGGAAATAATTTTGGAGCTGGTATTTTTACCGATATGAATCATTTTTGTTCCGGTGTCAGCCTGTTGGCGGTTATTGGTAATGGCTACCGAATAGAATTCACCGACAGAATTATCCCCCTGCAAAATACAGGACGGATATTTCCAGGTTACGGCCGAACCGGTTTCCACCTGCGTCCAGGAAACTTTGGCATTTTCTCCGCGGCAGGCCGCCCGTTTGGTTACAAAGTTATAAACACCGCCCTTACCGTCTTTATCGCCGGGATACCAATTCTGAACCGTGGAATATTTGACTTCGGCATTTTTCAAAATGACAATTTCCACAATTGCCGCATGGAGCTGATTTTCATCCCGCTGCGGCGCAGTGCACCCCTCCAGATAAGAAACATAGCTGTCCTCGTCGGCAATAATCAGCGTCCGCTCAAACTGTCCGGTATTTTTGGCATTGATACGGAAGTAAGTGGACAATTCCATCGGACAGCGCACGCCTTTGGGAATATATACAAAAGAACCGTCAGTAAACACGGCCGAATTCAGACAACCGAAAAAATTGTCGGTATAAGGAACAACGGAGCCCAAATATTTTCGCACCAAATCGGGATGTTCTTTCACCGCCTCGGAAATCGAACAGAAAATCACTCCCTTTTCAGCCAGTTTGGCGCGGTATGTCGTCGCAACGGAAACAGAATCGAATACCGCATCGACGGCGACAACACCTGCCAAAACTTCCTGTTCTTTCAGGGGAATGCCTAATTTAGCGTATGTATCCAGCAATTCAGGATCAACTTCGTCCAGGCTTTTGGGAGCCGCTTTTTGTCTGGGAGCCGAATAATAGTACAAATCCTGATAATCTATTTTGTCATAGGTCAGTTTGGCCCAGGACGGCTCTTCCATTTTCTGCCAAAAGCGGAATGCCTGCAGGCGCCATTCCAAAAGCCATTCAGGTTCGCCTTTTTTGGCGGATATTAAGCGGATAATCTCTTCATTCAGGCCCTTTGGAGCGGTATCGGCATCAATATCCGTCACAAAACCATATTTATATTTATCGCCGCTTTCATCAAGAATTTCCGGCTTTTCTATTTCTGCAGACATTTTCAATTCTCGCATTTTCATATAAATCCAAGCACAAAATAAGATTTTTTAATGCAAAAAGCAACTTTTATTTAATGAATCTTTAAAATCAGGTGGTATACTGAGTATCCTACAACATTTGCGGAGGCGGCTATGGTTATTTACATTACGGGCGGCGTGCTTATTCTTGTTTTGGCGGTTTATTCCCTGTATCTGTGGCGCGAGTTGAAAAAACTCAGAAAAAACTTTAAGGAACTTTTACAGGAAAGCCGCAAGCAAACCCCGACCAGCCAGCGCAATAAAGAGAACATTTATTTTCATCTCAACAAAAATTTTATGATTGAGTATATGAATGACGTCGCCTGCCACTTTTTCAATACAGACCAGGAAAGTATCGCCAATCAGCCGGCCTTGGGCCGAATTATGGAAGATTCCCCTGCCAATCAGGCTTATCTGAACAGCTGCTTTCACCGTTTGCTGAAGAATCCGGAAACGATCAATAACGAAATTGTCATTACGCCGCAGAAAAATCAAAAAGTTACAATGAAAATACGTATCAGGCCGATTTTAAACGAAATTCTTGATTGTGTCGGCATGAGTATCATCCTAAAGGACATCTCAGAAGCAGACAAACTGAAACATAAGCTTAAAAGCATACAGGAACAGGATATTCTCAACAGCAATATTTTGAATGAAACGGCATTGTTTCAAAAGCTTGAAAAAGATTTCAACCGCTGTAAACGTTACAATCAGGACTTTTCACTGGTTGTCGTTGAGTTAAAAGATGTTTACGACTTTGTCTGCAAAGGGATTGACTTTGAAACCGGGGATAAACTGATTATTCAGGCGGGAAAAATCTGCGACCTGAACGGCGGCGCCAGACATACAGTCGGACGTTTTGAAAAAACAAAATTTGCCATTCTGCTGCCTAAAGAATCGCGGGAAACAGCCGCAGACATCGCCCAGAACATGTATTATCCGCTGATAAAACTGATTCAGTCCATCGGCGTAGACCGTTACAATGCGGAAATGTTTGTAATTTCCTACACAAACCGCAAAAACTTCAATGAAACGACGGACACGCTTCTCGGCCGGGTCAAACGCCATATTTCTTCTGCCCTAAGGAAACGTGATTACGGCATTAAATCGTCAGACAAAGATAAAAACGGCATTTTGTAAACAAATCTTAACCTTATTCCGCTATGATAAGGAGAGGCTGGGTTTTTATATGTAGGAAGCATGCTGAAAAGACTTTTGTTAATTTTGCTGATTTTCACAGCCGGGTGTTCATATAACTCCGGCCGCATCCGCCTGCTTAATTATGATCTGAGGACCGAACTGTTCGGCGATATTCCCAATGCCGTTACCGTCAGCAAAGGCGACACGCTTTACAGCATTTCCAGAAGATACAACGTTCCTTTAAGAGATTTGATTACGGCAAACGGCCTTACGCCGCCGTATAATCTGGCGGTCGGGCAGGTTATAAGAATCCCGAGCGCCAAATATCATATTGTTGCCAAAGGGGACACGCTGTACAACATCTCCAAGAGATACAATATTGACGTTACGACGCTTAGCAAACTCAACAATATTGTTCCGCCCTACACATTGTCCATCGGACAAAGGCTGGCTCTTCCCGGCAGTATCAGCTCAACTAGAAATATGTACGCAGAAAGCGGCGATGAAGTCTGGCTGCCGTCTAAAACAACATCTTCATCCGCCTCCCAAAGCTCATGGAAACCACAGACTTCTAAAAAAACAAGCGTAAAGAAAACGGCTTCCTCAAAACAGTCAACCTATAAACCCAAACCGGTAAAAAAACGTACAGCTAAGTTCGCCTGGCCAGTTAAAGGGACGATTATTTCCAAATACGGCACAATAGGCAAAGGCCGCAACAATGATGGCATCAACATCCGAGCGGCCAAAGGAACTGCGGTCAAAGCAGCCGACAAAGGCACCGTGGTTTATTCAGGAAACGAGCTGAAAGGTTTCGGCAACCTTATCCTCATCCGCCATAATGATGGCTGGATTACGGCATATGCCCACAATCAAAAGCTTCTGGTCAAAAAAGGGCAAAAGGTTGTCAAAGGCGAAAAAATTGCCACCGTCGGCGATACCGGCGGCGTTAATGAACCCCAGTTGCACTTTGAAGTCCGCTCCGGCAAAAAAGCAGTTAACCCCCAATCATATCTGCCTTAACATTCTCTTTTTGTTAAATATCTTGTTAAAACATTGCGCTTTTGATGTTGTTATCCTTAAATAATCGTGTATATTGCATGGAGAATATTTTATAAGGAGGATAATAAATATGTTTATTAATGATGCTTTTGCACAGGCAGCTGACGCTTCTGCCCAGCAAGGTTCCGTTTTTGCCACCGTTGTTCAGCTGGCTTTAATCTTTTTGATTTTTTATCTTTTGCTGATCAGACCGCAGCAGAAGAGAATCAAACAGCATGAAGCTTTGTTAAACGCCATAAAAAAAGGCGATCAGGTTATTACCGGCGGTGGTATTTTTGCAAAAGTTGTCAAAGCCGATGATCCTTATGAACTGACCGTTGAAATAGCCAACGGACTTGAGGTCAGAGTCAGCCGCGCTTCCATCCGCGATGTTGTCCTGCCGGAAAACGCCGTCGAAAAAATTAACAAAACTCCTAAAAAAGCCAAAGCGGCAAATTCGAATAAGAAAGAAAAAAAATAAAGGCATAACTCATGTATAAATTATCCAGATCTAGAATTATCATTATTCTGGCCATCTGCCTGATTGGTATCTTTTTTGCCGTACCGAATCTGTTTCGTGACAGCAAAAATCTGCCGTCCTGGTGGCAGCCGGTAAACCTGGGGCTTGATTTGCAAGGCGGTTCCAATCTGCTTTTGGAAGTTAAGATTGACGACGTTTTGAAAGAGCGCATGGGAACAATTGAGGACTCGGTTCGTCAAACATTGCGCGAAAACAAAATCAGATATGCCAATCTGGCTTCTGACGAAAATTCCGTCAAGGTTAAAATTGACAACCAGTCTTCCAGAGATAAGGCTCGTTCTTTATTTCCCAAAATTGACGACGGCCTTGTCGTTGAAAACGGCGAAGACGGTACTTTGATTGTTAAGTACAGCGATGTTGCCACCAATCAGTTAAAACTTAAAATCGTTGACCAGTCTATTGAAATCGTCAGACGCAGAATTGACGAGCTCGGAACCAAAGAACCGGTTATTCAAAGACAGGGAACCGATCGCATTGTCGTCCAGCTTCCCGGCCTGCAAAATCCGGAAGATGTTAAATATCTTTTGGGAAAAACCGCAAAGTTATCGTTCCATCTGGTTGACAGCCGCTCTAATGCAGCCGATGCCCGCCGCGGAAAATTAAACAGCGCTTCGCGTTTAATCAACGGCAGTGACGGCGGCGTTTACGTCATTAAAAGAAAGCCGGTTGTCGGCGGTGAAAATCTGGTTGATGCCGGCGTTTCTTTTCAGGAAGGCAGCCCGGTCGTCAGTTTCAAATTTGACTCTATCGGCGGCAAAAAATTCGGGGAAGCTACAAAGAACAATATCGGCGAGCAGTTAGCCATTGTTTTGGACAACGAAGTTCTTTCCGCACCGACAATTCAGACCGCAATTACCGGCGGCAGCGGCGTGATTACCGGAAATTATACGACTGAATCCGCCAATGAGCTGGCTTTGCTCCTGCGTTCAGGCGCATTACCAGCTCCGCTGGAAGTTCTTGAAGAAAGAACGGTTGGCGCCGGATTGGGTGCCGATTCAATTTCAGAGGGTGTTACGGCATCTCTTATCGGCTTGGCCGCCATTGTTGTGTTTATGGTTGCCGCTTACGGTTTGTTCGGCGTTTTCACAACCATTACCGTGTTTATCAACCTGTTTTTGCTGCTTGGCACTTTAAGTCTGATGGGGGCGACGCTGACTCTTCCGGGTATCGCGGGCATTATCCTGACTATCGGCATGGCCGTTGATGCCAATGTTTTGATTTTTGAACGCATGCGCGAAGAAGTTAAAGCCGGACGTTCAACGAAAGATGCTGCAGAAGCAGGTTTTACCGAGGCCTGGTCGACCATTGTCGACTCGAACCTGACAACTCTGGTTGCCGCTTTTGTCTTATTCTATTTCGGAACAGGCCCGGTCAGAGGCTTCGCCGTTACGTTGGCCATCGGTATTGCAACTTCCATGTTTACGTCGGTTACAGTCACAAGACTTATCATCGCGTCATGGATTGCCCGCTATAAGCCGAAAAAACTTCCAATTTAAGATACTAAAGGAATTATAAAGATGAAACTTTTCAGTTGGGTAACCAAAGATACAACAATTGACTTTATGAGAGGCAGAAAGCTCGGCTATGTTCTTTCCATATTAATGGTTGTTTTATCATGCGCCTGCATTGCCGTTAAAGGTTTTAATTACGGCATTGACTTTTCCGGAGGTATTCTCATGGAAATCAAGGCTAACCAGAAAATTGACGTTGAAGCAATGAGAAAAACGTTAAGCCATGTTGACCTGGATGAAATTAATCTCCAGACAATCGGTGAAAACGGCGATGAAGTTATGATCAGAGCTCAAGCCAAGGATATGAACGAAAAAGAACAAATGGCCGCTGTTAACAGCATCAAGTCTACTTTAGGCAGCAGTTATGAATATCGTCGCGTAGAACTCGTCGGTCCTCAAGTTGGCGATGAGTTGAAAGTCGACGGCATTGTTGCTTCCGTTATTGCTGTTTTTGCAATCAGCCTTTACATCTGGTTCAGATTTGAATGGCAGTTTGCTCTGGGGGCAATGATCGGTTTGATTCATGACTTGATTACGATTGTCGGTTTATTGTCATTCTTTGATTTGGATTTCAGTTTAACAACAGTCGCCGCAATTTTAACCTTAGCCGGTTATTCGGTTAATGATACTGTGGTTACTTATGACAGAATCAGAGAAAACCTCCGTAAATTTAAGAAAATGAATCAATATGATTTGTTGAACAAGAGTATTAACGACATTTTTTCCCGTACAATATTAACCGGGTTGACGACGCTTCTGGCGGCTTTGGCTCTGTTTGTTTTTGGCGGAGATACATTGCGCAGCTTTTCTTTTGTTATCGTTTGGGGCGTTATTGTCGGCACATATTCATCAATTTATGTTTCCGCAACATTCCTCAACTTGTTTGACTTAAGAAGCAAACCGGATGAAAAAGCTATCAATCCATTTGGCAATGTTTAGCTATTATGGCAGTTGTTATAAAAAAGGAACTGAAAAATCAGTTCCTTTTTTATAAGTAAAATTCAAAAATTCTTATAAGTTTGTACCATTAAGTTCTGCTTACAGTCATTAGAATTCAATTACAGGACGAACAAAAACCGTATCCAGACATCCCGGATCATTATATGTTTTACCTGTTTCATCAAAATAATTCAGAGAATAATCCCATGCCCAAATTGATGATTGGCTTGCTTCTGTTGAGGTGTAGTATGTTTTACTTAAATGAGTTGCTTCGCTTAATGGCTGTCCACCTATTTCTTTTAACTTTTTTTGAATTTTTGAAAAATTATCGCTTATATATTGTCCGATACCTGCCGCCGGCAAACACCACTTTCCGGCGGTTTCCGGGGCTCCAGCAACAACATAATTTTTAGCAGTCCATGCGGCATAATAAACAGTTTTTCCACCATAGTCAGTGATTATAGCGGTATTTTCACAACTTTTATAATCTCTTAATGCATCACTCTTAGAAAGATCCGGCAAATTGGGAATACTCCCCCATTTAGACGAATTCCATGGATAGTCTCCCCAAACCATTCCGTCATATTCGCGCAAGGCCAAAGCTTGACCTCCTCCATTAGGATTAAGATATACAACAATACCTAATGGAATTTTTCTCTTAACTAAATTTTCAGAGCAAGTATTATCACTATAATATATCCACCCGATTTCACATTGCGGATGCGTTCGCTCATGACACATACCGCCATTCCACTCCAATTCGTTTTGACAATAACAACTGCTGTACTTTCCACCACAGTCATCAGTTTCAGGCTTCGACTCATTAATGCCGTTGCAAGTATATTTAAAACCGTTTTTTTCACAAATACTTTCTTCCGTAGCCGGGCAGGCAAAGGTATTGCCAAACGGGCATTTAAGACCTTTGCCGTCAGGACAGGATTTTTCAGTATAGCCCAAGGTGGCGCAATCGGTTGTTGCGACGCATTGGGCTTGAGTTAAGTTTGGAATTAAGGACAGGCTCGTCCCTAAAAGTAAAAATTTAAAGTTAATATTCATGTTACTCATCCTTATGTTTTTAATTAAAACAAAACCCGCTTCATGATGAAGACGGGCGGATGTTAGTAACCGTAGTGTATTAAAACGGCTCAGCGCTTTCGTGCAAAGCCTTATAACGCTGACATCCGTCCCTAGCACATACCTAGACAGATATCAGCATATACTTATTTTAAGTCGCAATTATGCTTGACGACTAATACACAAAAGGGTTACTACGCCCTAGGCGACAAACTCTGCCGCTTAAAGTCAGGGTAACACAAGGGGATTGTTTTAGCAAGTGCTTTTATCCTGATAACAAAAAGCCTCTCATGAAGAGAGGCTTTTTTTATGCTTTATCTTACCAGCGGTTTGTACTTGATGGCATGAGGATTACAGGCATCGTCGCCCAAACGGCGGCGTTTGTCTTTTTCATATTCTTCAAAGTTGCCTTCAAACCACACGACCTGGCTGTCCCCCTCATAGGCAATGATATGCGTAGCCAAACGGTCAAGAAACCAGCGGTCGTGCGATGTTACCAGAACGCAGCCGGGATATTCCATAATTCCCTCTTCCAGAGAACGCAGTGTATCAACGTCCAAATCGTTTGTCGGTTCATCAAGCAGAATAACATTGGCGCCTTTTTTAAGCATTTTTGCCAAGTGAACACGGTTGCGTTCACCACCGGAAAGCTGTCCGACTTTTTTCTGCTGATCGCCGCCCTTAAAATTAAACTGCCCGACATAGGCACGAGAGGGCATTTCTTTTTTGCCCAACTGGATGATATCCAGCCCGTCAGAAATTTCTTCCCAAACATTTTTATCGGCATTCAGTTCATCGCGCGTTTGATCCACATAGCCCAAGTCAACGGTTTCACCGATACGGATTTCTCCGGAATCCGGCTTTTCCTGTCCGGTAATCATTCTAAACAGGGTCGTTTTTCCGGCACCGTTCGGACCGATAATACCGACAATCGCCCCTTTCGGAATTTTGAATGACAAATTGTCAATCAACAGACGGTCACCATAGCCCTTACTGATATTATTGGCTTCAATCACCAAATCTCCTAAGCGCTCGGTCATCGGAATATTGATATGCGCCTGTGTAATTTTATCTTTTGTTGCGGCGGACAACAATTCATCATAAGCATTAATACGCGCTTTAGATTTAGCCTGACGTGCTTTCGGATTTTTACGAATCCATTCCAGCTCATTCGCCAATGTCCGCTGACGGGCGCTTTCTTCCTTGGCTTCCTGCTCAAGGCGTTTTTGTTTTTGCTCCAGCCAGGAACTGTAGTTTCCCTCATAAGGAATCCCCTGCCCGCGGTCAAGTTCCAAAATCCAACCGGTGACATTATCAAGGAAGTAACGGTCATGCGTTACCATAACAACCGTTCCGTTATAATTTTGCAAGTGTTTTTCCAGCCAAGCTACGGATTCCGCATCCAAGTGGTTGGTCGGTTCGTCAAGCAAAAGCATGTCCGGTTTTTGCAACAGCAGGCGGCACAGGGCGACACGGCGTTTTTCACCGCCGGAAAGTTTTGTGACATCAGCATCTGCCGGCGGGCAACGCAGCGCGTCCATGGCAATCTGTATTGTACGTTCAATATCCCAGCCGTCACAGGCATCTATCTTTTCCTGCAATGCGGCCTGCTCTTCAATCAGGGCATTCATCTCATCATCTGACATCGGTTCGGCAAACTTCATGGAAACTTCTTCATAACGCTTCAGCAAATCGCGAACTTCGCCCATGCCGTCCATAATATTTTCCATGACGTTTTTGTTCGGATCAAGTTTCGGTTCCTGCTCCAAATAACCGACTCTGACGCCTTCAGCCGCCCATGCTTCGCCGTTAAAATCCTTGTCCACGCCGGCCATGATTTTCAACAAGGTAGACTTACCGGCGCCGTTAACGCCCAAAACGCCGATTTTTGCGCCGGGCAGAAATGACAGGGTGATTCCCTTGAACAACTCTTTGCCATTCGGAAAGACTTTGGTTAAATTCTGCATTACATAGACATACTGGTAAGATGCCATGTCCACTCACTCCTTAAAACATAATCAATTAATCTCTGAGCCGAGTATAACGAATTATTCAGAAGTTGCAATCTTTTAATTTACGGAAAAATGACACTATTTGCGGCGTTTGATATGACGGACGCCGCCACTGTCTGCCGCCGCGGGAGAAACATCCGGCACGGGCGGAAGAGGCGCCGCGACTGACGGCAACGAATTGTCTTCGGCATTTTCCTGAGGCTTGTAAACGGTTTGAATATCTGTGTCACTGCCGGTTGACTTGATTTTAAGCTCTTTCACCTCGGCATTGCCGCTTCCCTGATAAATTGCCTGCAAATCATCCCGGATTTTGGCGTTTTTCTGATAAATCTGGCTGGCATCATAAGGTTCTCGCGGGGTGACAATCGTTCCATCCGGCATTTTTATCGTGCCATCCGCGTATAAAACGGCCTGAAAAATTTCCTGATTGTCAAAACGGCGGTTGATTTTATCACATTCAAAAAAACCGTCATATTGCTTGGAAATATAAGCATTGGCCTTTTCCTCATTATAGGCATACATTCCCTGCGCCTGAATGCTGTTGCTAGGCGCTTTGGAAATCAGAATCGCCCGCGCCAGAAGTTCAAAAGTATCATATTTTGAAGCACCGCAGGCCAGCCCCTGCCCGGCAACGGAACCAAGCGCGCGCACTTCTTCAATATAAGGTACTTGCGCCGCAGCCTGCGGAAAATTCAGCAGGAGCATTCCGAATACAGCCATTGACAATTTTTTCATCTTTCAGCCTCCTTACAACAGGGATGATTATAGTAAATTGAAAGAAAATAGCAAGTTTTTTACTCATTTTACGAAAATTATGGTTGACAAACGGGGAGATTTAGCTTAAGTTTCGGGCAAATAGCTTGTAAAGGAAAGAAAATGAAAGTTTATAGCTCTTTAAAATCTAAAAAAGTACGCGATAAGGATTGTAAAGTTGTCCGCCGCAAAGGCCGCGTCTATATCATCAACAAGAAAAACCCGAAAATGAAAGCTCGTCAGGGTTAATCGTTGAAGATTAAATTTTTAGCAATTCAATAAAGTCCGCAGTTTTTAAGCGGGCTTTTTTGTATCTATATATCTTGCGCAATAAGAAACAATATTTTTATTATAAAATCTTCTTTATTTTTCCACCATCTTCTGTATAATTGTTATTAGGCGGCAGAGTTTGCCGCCGAGGGCGTCGAAACCCTTTCATCATATCAGTCGTCAAGCATAACTGCGACTTAAAATAAATATATGCTGATATCTGTCTGTGTGCTAGGGACGGATGTCGGCGTTATAAGGCTTTGCACGAAAGCGCTGAGCCGTTTTGATATGATACGGTTTCGAACATCCGCCCGTCTTCTTTATGAAGCGGGTTTTGTTTTAATCTCAAAACAAGGATGTTAAACATGAATATGAACTTTAAATTTTTATTTTTAGGGACGAGCCTGTCCTTAATTCCGAATATAACTTATGCGCAATGCGCGGTTACAGACTGCCAACAACTGGGCTACACTTCTCTTAAATCTTGTGATGGCGGGTTGAAATGTCCCTTTGGCGAATATTGGGCTTGTCCTTGTGATGAGGCTTATAAATACACCTGTACCGGAACAAATGAACAACCGGGAACGGATAAGTGCGGCGACAAATATAAATCCTGTACTTGTACTTCCGGTTACGAATGGAAAGATGGTAAGTGTCAGACCAAAGGCGCTGTTCTCGGCCAATGTACCGGTTATGCCAAAAACTGCTCTATCGGGCAGCTATTGAACAGCGATGGAACTTGTACAACGGATAAAGTTTCCGGTAAGACACCGGTTGGTATCGTTATTGCCATAAAAGACAACTGCGGCTGGGCAATGACAGCAAGTCCGATTGCAACAAATATTGAGTGGTCGACAGAGAGTAATAGTACTGGCGCTTTCCAGTCATATGATTGGCAACAAGCTATTAAAGACTTTGACGTCAGTGGAAATATGACCAAGATTATTCAGACAGCTAATGGTAACAGCCGTAAATATCCGGCAGCATATGCGGCATTGAACTATGCGCCGAGCGCAGCTCCTGCCACAAAGGGTAAGTGGATGTTGCCGACAGCAGGTATTTTGGGCAGCCTTTATACGAATCTGAACGCCATTAAAAAGACGATTTCTAAGATAGGCGGCACACAAGATACAAACGATAAATATATCTGGTCGTCAACCGAGCGTAACGCTTCTATGGTGTGGGTCTTCATTCCGTACGCTCACGGTGCCGGTGAACAAGGTGGTTTAGGCTACGGCGATAAGTACAACCCCAGCGATAGCGCCGTTCGCCCGGTTTTGGCTTTTTAATTTTTATAAGAAGTAGAGACTGAAAAGGCGCCGGATTTTGTCCGGCTCCTTAAGATTATTTTTCGGGAATATAAACCGTATGAAGCATATTGGTACGGCCTTTCTTTCCCAGCGGGAAGCCGGCAGTAATAATAATATGCTCGCCCGGTTTGGCAAAGCCGTTCTCAACCGCAACTTTAATAGCGATATCCTCAATCTTGTCAAAACTTTTGAAGCTGGCCTTATTGACAAAGCTCTTGGCTCCCCAGACAATCCCCAAACGGCGGGCAACCACGATATCCGGCGTAATGGCGATAATCGGCAAATTCGGACGTTCGCGCGCCGTCAAAAAGGTTGTCAGCCCGGATGAGGTATAAGTTACAATACAGGCAACTTTATTTAAGACTCCGGCAATGTCGCTGGCGGCAAAGGTAATAGAATCGGACTCGCCGACACAACAGGGATGAACGCGGGAATTTTCCATTGAACGATAGAACAAAGGATCAGCTTCAACTTCCGTAATAATATCGCGCATCATTTTGACGGCTTCCACCGGATATTTACCGGCGGCGCTTTCTGCAGACAGCATGACCGTATCTGCCCCGTCATAAACGGCTGTGGCAACGTCTGAAGCCTCAGCGCGGGTCGGGCTCGGATTATTAATCATTGACTCAAGCATCTGCGTCGCGATAATAACAGGTCTGGCATAACGGCGGCAGGCGGAAACAATTCTTTTCTGCAAAACGGGTACAGTCTGAATCGGGCATTCAACACCCAAATCACCACGCGCAACCATAATACCGTCAGACAATTTGATAATCTCATCAAGCTCATTGATAGCATTGGGTTTTTCCAGTTTTGAAATGACCCAGGCTTTATCGCCGATGAGTTTCTTGGCCATACGGACATCGTCGGCTTTTTGAACAAAAGACAGACAAATCCAGTCGAAACCAAGTTTTAGAGCAAACTTCAAATCTTCTTCGTCTTTTTTGGTAATTGCAGAAATCGGCAAAGTGATATTCGGCAGATTTACGCCTTTGTGACCGGATAAAATTCCCCCGACATTAACCGTTGTCCATATATTTTTCTTATCGCATTTATCAACATGCAGGCGGATGTTGCCGTCATTCAACAACAGTTCATCTCCGGCCTTGACCGCCTGAAAGATTTCGGGATGCGGCAGTGTCACGCGTTGCTCATCACCCGGCTTTTCTTCCATATCAAATTTGAAAGTCTGGCCTTCTTTTAATAAAACCTGCCCGTTTTTGAACTCGCCGACGCGGAGTTTAGGCCCTTGCATGTCGGCAATCAGCGTAATGTGTATGCCCTTTTGTTCCGAAAGCTTGCGGACAATATCATAACGCGCCTTATGTTCAGCGTGGGTTCCGTGGCTGAAATTGAAACGAAACGCATCAGCGCCGGCGTCAATCAGCTTTTCAATAACTTCTTTGGAATCAGATGACGGGCCGATTGTCGCCAGGATATTGGTTTTGGTTTTTTGAGGCATATTTTTTTCCTTAAACAAGTTTACCTATACATTGGCGATATAATAACTCAAAATAAGTTAACAAGATATTATATTGCTCAGATATCCCACTAAAATTTATTGCTTGTAAAATAAAACGAGTTTTGTTAAATTCAGTGCAATGTTTAATCGTTTTTAAGGAGTTAAGATTATGAGCGAGATTGGTGGAATTGACAGTTCAAGACTGGCATCATTGATTGAAAGAATCGAACATCTGGAAGAAGAAAAAGCAGCGATTGCTTCTGATATCCGCGATATTTTTGCCGAAGCCAAAGGCGCCGGATTTGACGTTAAAATCATGCGTACGATCTTGAAGCTGCGCAAAATGAATGCGGCTGACCGCGACGAACAGGAAATTTTGCTGGAAACATATCGCAAAGCTCTGGATATTTAATTTTACCGGAATCAAAAAATCCTCCTGAAACCAGGAGGATTTTTTTGTTGTTTCCCGCTTACAAGCCCCAACGGGTATAACGCGGAAACTTAACATAATTACATCCCTTATCGCCAAACTGCGGGCAAGACGGACCGACATAACTCATCTCCATATCAATAACATGGTAAAAAAGATAGTTCTGGCGTTTGATTTGCAAAAACAGCGGCGCCATTGACGTTTCAACAACAATCTGGTCATAAGTCGTATCCTTGGTGACCGGGTTTGGACTCTTCAAAAACGGCAGACACAACAAAACATCCTTCTGCCCTTCAGCCGGAGAGCATGACAAGGCGTGGTTCTGCCAATCAGACAAAACCGTAAAATATTCCTGCTGCGCCCCTTGTTTGTTTTTGATTTTTTCAATTTTTACGTTTCCGTCAAAAATGTTTCCGGGTTGAGGATTTACATTTATCCAAGTGCCGTACAGGCCGTTAAAGGCGGCATATCCCCATAAAACTGCAATAATAACCAAAACGGAGGACAAAGCTAAAATAAGATATTTTTTCATTTATGAAGCTCCTATAATTTGAAAACAATACCGACAACCGCGGCAATAACCATGTAATATATCGGGCTGATTTTACAGAATCCGATTGCGGCGAGAAATGCCAAAAAGATTATCAGATTTTCCAGAGAAACAACGGAAATTTTCGCAATTTCCCAGCCGGCCATAAAAATCAGGGCAATAACAGCCGGGCGAATACCGGACAGGATGCTCTGCACATAAGGATTATCGCTGAACTTGGTTAACAGTCGGGAAACCAGCATTATAATAATCAACGACGGCAAAACTAACCCGAAAGTAGCAATTACCGCTCCAGAAATTCCGGCTGCCTTATAACCGGCAAAAGTTGCCATATTCACCCCCAAGGGACCCGGCGTCGACTCGGAAACGGCAATCATATCCGCCAGTTCTGAAGCTGTAAACCACGGATAATGTTCCGCCAAATCAAATAAAAACGGTACGGTTACCAAACCGCCGCCAATGGCAAAAAGCCCAATTTTGAAAAATTCGTAAAACAGCAGCAGATATATCATTTTTTCTCCACCTTTTTACGGTAAATCAGCAATCCGGCCAAAGAAGCAGAAATAACGATTAATATTGCCGACGTATTGAAAAAAAATAAAACAGCAAAAGACACGGCAAAAACAGTATATCCGGCATAGCCTTTTACGCCTTTTTTCCACATGCCGAACAAGGTATTCAGAATAAGTGCGGTAACGGCAATGCGAATTCCGGCAAAGGCGTGTGCCAGATATTCATTATGCATAAATCTCTGCAAAACGGCGGCTATCAGGGTAATGATAATCAGCGAAGGCAGGACTATCGCCAGCGTTGCCAGCATACCGCCCAGTTTTCCATACAATTTGGCCCCGATAAACGTGGCGACATTTACGGATATGATTCCCGGCGTACACTGGCCGATGGAATAGTAATCCATCAGTTCTTCATCCGTCGCCCATTTGTGCCGGCGAACAATTTCATCCTGCAACAACGGCAGCATGGCATATCCGCCGCCAAAAGTGAACAGGCCTATTTTGAAAAAAGTCAGAAAAAGTTGCAGCATATATTTAAGATTTCCCTGTTTATCTGAAAATATGCTGTTATATTATTATCATTATATTTAGAGTCAAAACAAATCAGAGGTAAAAATGATTATTTCCATCCCCAAAGAAACAAAAGGCGGCGAAACCCGCGTTGCCATAAGTCCGGAAATTGTGAAAAAATATAAAGACTGGGGCATGACAGTGAGAATCGAAAAAGGCGCGGGAGAAGCTTCCGGCTTTGATGACGAAAGTTTTCATCAGGCCGGCGCGGAAATCATGGCTTCTGCCGAAAAGACCTATCACGGCGCGGATATTATTCTCAAAATATGGGCGCCGGATGAAAAAGAGGCTGCCTTTTTGCAAAAAGGACAGACATTGATTGCCAACTGTCAGGCCAAAGCGGACAAAGCCGGAATTTCCCGGCTGGCAAAAAAAGGGATTACCTGTTTTTCCTTGGATTTAATGCCGCGGATATCCCGGGCGCAAAGCATGGATATTTTATCATCGCAGAGCAATCTGGCCGGTTATGCCGCGGTTATCAAAGCCGTCAACAGATTGAACAAGGCCGTTCCGCTGATGATGACTGCCGCCGGAACAATTTCTCCCGCACGCGTTTTGGTTTTGGGCGCCGGCGTAGCCGGGCTGCAAGCCATTGCCACGGCAAAGCGCCTGGGCGCACAGGTTTATGCTTCCGACGTCCGCCCTCAGGTAAAGGAACAAGTAGAATCGCTGGGCGGAAAATTTTTGGATATTGCCAGTGAAGAAAAATTTGAAACGGCCGGCGGATACGCCAAAAAAACATCGGCAGATTATCAAAAAAAACAGTCAGAAGCCATTAATGCCCAACTTCCCAAAACAGACATTTTAATTACAACTGCGCTCATTCCCGGACAAGAGGCGCCGCTTTTGGTCAGTAAAGAGATGCTGAAAAGTATGCCGCGGGGAGCAGTGGTTGTCGACATGGCTTCGGAAAGCGGCGGAAACGTTGCCGGTACAAAAGATATGCAGGAAATTTCCGCAGACGGCATAATACTTATCGGCAACAGTAATCTGGCTACGGAAATCCCGGCTTCTGCCAGCGCTTTGTTCGCTAAAAACATTTATAATTTCCTGTTGCCGATGTATCAGGCTGATAAAAAGAAAATAAATTTTAATTTTGATGACGAGCTTGTCAAGGGAACCTGTGCCATTAAGGAAGGAGAAATATTATGACGGATTATATGACACTGCTGACCATTTTAGTTCTGGCCTGCTTTATCGGTTATTTCGTCGTCTGGGGCGTTACACCGGCTTTGCACTCCCCGTTGATGAGCGTTTCCAACGCCATTTCGGGAATTGTGATTGTCGGGGCGCTGATAACCGCCGGCGTTTCATACTGGGACGAATCCAAAACGTTAGGCCTTATTGCCGTTGTTTTAGCCTCAATCAACATCTTTGGCGGTTTCGCCGTTTCTCACAGAATGTTGCTGATGTTTAAGAAAAAAGACAGAAAGGAGAAAAACAATGGCTAACACGCTACTTACCTTTACTTATCTTGCCGCCAGCATATTGTTCATTCTCGCTATCCGCGGGCTGGCCAGCCCGGAAACAGCCAGAAAGGGAAATCTTTTGGGTATCGGCGGTATGCTTCTTGCGGTCGGCGCAACAATTTTTTCGCCTTATGTTTCAGACTATTTGTCAATCATTATTGCCATTATCGGCGGCGGTGTCATTGGCATTTACTTTGCCCTGAAAGTCAAAATGACTTCCCTGCCGCAAATGATTGCCGCATTCAACGGATTGGGCGGACTGTCTGCCGTATTTATTTCCATTGCGGAAATTACAGCCGGTTCGGAAATGCTGCTTGAAAATGCTCTGGGATTGATTATCGGGGCCGTTGCTTTTTCCGGTTCGATCATCGCTTTTGCCAAATTGCAAGGGCTCATGCCGTCCAAGGCAATCGTTTTTCCGCTGCAACAGTTCTTTAATCTGATTATGGGAATCGCCACAATCGCTTTATGCGCTTATTTTATTATCGGCAAAGACATCAACATTTTCTATACGCTGGCGGCTCTGGCCATTATTCTCGGTTTTATGCTGATTTTGCCAATCGGCGGCGCCGATATGCCGGTTGTCATTTCCGTCCTGAATGCTTATTCCGGCTGGGCGGCCGTCGGTATCGGCTTTTCGCTTAATAACGTTCTGCTGATTATTGTCGGGGCTATTGTCGGCGCCAGCGGCGCAATATTGTCCTACATCATGACGAAGTCCATGAACCGTTCGTTAACCAGCGTCATGCTTGGCGGTTTTGGCTCTGAAACCAAGACATCCGCTATACAAAGCGGCAGTGACAAAGTTGCCAAAAGCGGCAATCCGACAGATGCGGCCTATATTATGGAAAACGCCAACAAAGTCATCATTGTTCCGGGCTATGGCATGGCCGTGGCGCAAGCCCAGCATATTCTTAAAGAAATGGCTGATGACCTGCGTAACAAATATGACGTTGAAGTCAAATATGCCATTCATCCGGTAGCCGGACGAATGCCCGGCCATATGAACGTTCTTCTGGCCGAAGCCAATGTCCCTTACGAAGATGTCTTTGAACTGGACGAGATTAACCGGGAATTTGCAACGGCCGACGTTGCTTATGTTATCGGTGCCAATGACGTTACCAACCCGCTGGCCCGAACAGACGCTTCTTCGCCGATTTACGGTATGCCGATTTTGGATGTCGGCAAAGCCAAAACCGTTTTCTTTGTAAAACGTTCGCTGGCTTCCGGATACTCCGGCGTTGAAAACCCCCTGTTCTTTGCAGACAACACCATCATGCTTTACGGAGACGCCAAGAAAGTAACCGAAGAAATTGTTTCGGCTCTGGAAAATTAATTTTTTTCTACGCTTTCCACATCAACAGGATAATTAACGTCGAGGATGAGTTTTTCATTTCCGGCGTTAATTAATGTTGTATAGTCTTCATGCTCCATGAAAACAGAACGAATGGCCGCATTTTCAGGTACCAAATCAGCCACGTCAAACAACTCCCTGCTCCAAAGGAGCGGATTATGCTTAACGCCGTGAAAAGCGGTTATAATAACCTGCCTTGCCTTGTTTTTCTTAAAAGCGGCAATCAGCTTGTTCAGGTGTCCGACCGTTATGTTCGGCATATCCGCCGGAAGTAGAATTGCACCATCGCACTGGCTTGGAACCAGTTTTAATCCAAGATTAATAGAGGTTTTTATTCCTTGGCGGTAAGCAGGATTATAAACAATATTTATATCCAATCCGTCCAAATATTCTTCCAGCTCTTCATGCTGGTAGCCGGTTATGACAAATACCGGGCTGCCCTCTGAGGCTATCGCCGCCCTGATACTGTTCATAAACAGGGGCATTTCTCCGGCAGACGGCACCAGAAGCTTATTGCGTTTTGTCCGTGTCGATGTTCCCGCCGCCAGAATAACGACCGCTATGCGGGCTTTATTTTTAGCAGGCGCCGTTCCAGCATGGCTTTGCAACATTAACTTTTCACTGTCATCCAGTTGTTCGCGCGCAGGCAATGGAATGTTGTGCGGCCAGGCAAAATCAGAAGGCAAAAGCTTGTCATTAACCATAACCCGCAGTATCATTTCATCAATAATGCCCGATGTCACCGCATCATAATTATACGGCAGGCAGATGATACGGCTGCCGCGTTTTTCGCCCAAGTACATATCAGAAGCATTAATCTCGGCAACACGACAGGCAATAAATTCATCGGCAAAGCTTTTTACCGCCAGGGGAATCGTATCATTTTCCGTAGCACTGCGCAGACCGGGAATAACAAAAATCAGCTCAAATCCGGCGCCAACGGCCTGTTCGACTGCGTCTGCGACAGCTTCAGCATTATGATCAGCATAATATTCACCGCTAAAATCAAGATTAAAATTTGCAAACTTTTTTACCAGTTTTTTGACTTGTCTGGTAAAATGCGCCGTTTCCTTGGCGGTATTGTAAAATCTGCTGTAAATTAATGCCGTTTTACGCGGACGATTTGGAACAATAGATAAAAGCGGCAGATTTCCCGATAATTTCATACTAATTGCATCAATCTCTTCCTGCGGCAGCTGCGGCGGCACCATTTCCAAGCGCGCAATAACATCCCCCTCCTTTACGGCAGAATACGGTACTATCGTATTCAAAATAAAGACTTCGGACATACGGTTAAATTTGGCAATCCGTTCTTCTGACGCCATAAAAATACCGTCACGCAATGCCGCAAACTTTAAAATTCCGCGGTTATCCAAAATATAAGCGACATCAGCTCCCGCCAGTTTTGTTCCGACAATTCCCAGAGCCAAATCAAAACCTGTTTCCCCTTCTCCGGCTTTCAACGCGGAAATATGCTTTATACCGGCTTCGTTTAAAAATTTTATATCATCGGCGCTCAGTTTATGCCCTTTGGGAAAGCTCCTGCCGTTAACGGTTATTTCATCAAACAAAACAGTCCCTTCGGCATCCCGGATTTTAAATTCATTACTGCTCATATTTTTTATCTCCTATGACGGCAGTTTAGCATAAAGAACTTAACGGAAAATAAAAGGCGTCTTATATAAAAATATAAGACGCTTTTCGCTAACGCATGCTGTAATCTTCCACGCGAGCCAAACCGCGCTTTAGATATACAAATACATTTCCGGGAACAATGACTATTTCCAAGTTAAAAACGTCAATCTGCCCGTCATAGCGGTTTCTTGACTTTACCTTGCAGGAATACGTATCATGGCGTTCTTTTCTGAGTTTGGCTTTTAACTTTTTTGAATCGCCGCACAGAGAATAAATCCAGACATATCCGCCGCGGTTTTCAAGCCGTGTATCCAACCACTGCAAAGAACGTGTTGTCGAACGATTATAAGCATAAACTACTTTTGTGCCATTTACAGTGTTTTGATACGGGGAACGGTCTTTTATCTCCTGAATTTTTTTCTCATGAAAATTCCAGAGCTGTGCAGCCCGTTCCAGTTGTCCCATTACATTTTGTCCCATGCTGCCGCAAGAAAACAATGTCAACAGCAGCCCTAAAAATAATATCTTTTTCATACATCATAATTTTTTATTGGACAGAGTATAACACAAAAATCCCCGTAGCACAATAGACAAAAAAACATGGAATGTTTTTTACATTCCATGTTTAGCAATTACCACCAACGGCTGACGATTGTTTTTTTGCCGCGTTGCAAAATAACCTGCCGGCCTTTGGTATTCTCATAATCGACAATAATCCGCAAGTTTGTCTTGATTTTTCCGTCTTCAACGATGAGCGCATTAAAAACATTTTTATCAATATAATAATTCTCTCGTTTGCATTCCGGATCCAAGTAATAAAAATTGTCTTCATCATACTTTATGGCAATCACCGGCGTTGTTTCCCGGGCGATTGTCTGCCCTTTTTCAAACAGACTGATGGTCAGCATCTGTTTCTTTTCATCCATATACAAGAGATAACGATTTTCCAGAATTTCAATAATCGTTGCCGGGGTCTTATCATCATGTTTGATATAAAACCCTTCATAGCCCTGTTCAGGGATGATCACTTGCTTTACTGTCTGCGCATTCATTGTAATACAGGCTGATGTAAGGCTTAGCACACAAAGCAGCCAAATTTTGACATTTTTCATAAGAATAAAATTTAATTAATAATAAGGTTAATGTACGTCTTATAGCATAACTTATTAAATTTAGCAATTTTTATTTATATGCTGATATACCTCTATATATTCCTTATCAACCAGTAATCCCCGATAATAATTTAAGGCCTGCATCCGGAGGTCATAATGCAAATGCCCCAACTGGCTTTGATAAATTTGCGTCAACTGCAGTTTTTTGGCTGCAATATCGGAAATATCAAGATAATATCCCGGAATACCGATTGTCCCCCAAACCTCATACCCCATCAGACGGGCTTTTGACTTTTGTTTTGAAATTAACTTTAACATATGCGGCCAAAGGCAATTATGATCAACATGGCGTTCATTCTCATTGGGAACAAATATAAAATCATAATCACCCGTTTTCAGGCTGTTTAATTTCTTCAAATGTTTTCGAACATTTTTATCGGGTAGATTCAAATAACTATATTGAGAAACACCGGCAAAATCCATTGCCGTTTCAAACTCTTGACGCCGGATTTCCTTTGTTTGCTCCGCTCCCTGCCGGTAATCCCCCTGCTCGCCATTCGTCAACAGCAAAACTTCGCACTGCCGCGGATATTTAAGCAGCAAACCGCCGCAGCCAAAACTTTCATCATCGGGATGCGGTGAAACAATCAGGCATTTCATTTCCGGCTTTATTTCTAATGGCTGCAGGGTATAGTCATGTTTACCCGGGCGACGAAACCGTAATTTTATAAATAAAAATTTAAAAACCTTATATTCTTTATCATTTTTAAGGTAAATTAAATTTTTCAGAAATTCTGTGATTGACGCCATTTATCTCAAACCGTATTACAATATAAAATTTATAAATATACTGATTACTTCTTTTCGTTGACGTTATACCACTTTTATTGATAAAGCAATGACAAAAAAATATTTTTTTAGTATGTAAATAAAAAAAGAGGAAGCAACAAAACTTCCTCTCTTGAATTCCGTTCGGAATATATTTTAACGCTTCGAGAACTGATAAGAACGGCGGGCTTTAGCCTTACCATATTTCTTACGTTCAACAACGCGGTCATCACGGGTCAAGAAACCGGCTTTCTTCAATACGGCTCTCAGCTCCGGTTCATATTCGTTCAAAGCAATGGAAATACCATGTTTGATAGCACCGGCCTGACCTGACAGACCACCGCCTTTAACCGTGCAGACAACGTCAAATTCATTAACGCGATTGGTGATTTCAAACGGCTGATTAATAACCATTTTCAATACCGGACGAGCAAAATACTGGTCAATGGACTTGTCGTTAATGGTGATGTTGCCTTTACCCGGCTTAATCCAAACGCGGGCTACAGCGTCTTTTCTTTTACCTGTTGCATAAGAACGGCCCAATTTGTCTTTGTTAGACTTGCGAACCTTAACTTCAGTTGCAGCAGTCGCAGCTTTGATATCCTGCAATGATTCAATCTTCTCAGCCATTATAATGAGCTCCTCTTATTCTTTTCGTTCATAGACGCGATATCCAAAACTTCCGGATTCTGCGCAGCATGCGGATTTTCAGAGCCGGCATAAACTCTCAGCTTGGACATTTGCTGACGACCAAGCGGATTGCGGGAAATCATGCGTTCAACAGCTTTCTCAATAACTCTTTCCGGGAAACGTCCGGCCAGAATCTTTCCGGCGGTCGTTTCTTTAATACCGCCAATCCAACCGGTATGTTTGAAATATTTCTTATCCGTCAATTTCTTACCGGTTAATTTTACTTTGTCGGCATTGATAACGACGACATAGTCGCCGCAGTCAAGGTTCGGAACAAATGAAGGTTTGTGTTTGCCGCGGAGGATTTTGGCTACCTGAGCCGCCAAACGACCGAGTACAACACCTTCAGCGTCAACGACATACCACTTTCTTTCAATGTCAGATGGTTTTGTTGCATATGTGTTCATTGTAACTCACTCTTTTAGTTAAATGTTAAATTCGGGGTTAATATACAGGAAAAGAAAACAAAGTCAACAATAAAATTTTATTATTTTTCAACGAGATACAATGCGGTATAATAATACCACATTTTAACACTTTGATTTTACTTGTTTTATCTTTTTTTTTATTTAAAGCATGTTACGTTTATATAATAAATATTGTAACTGCCTCTTTCCTGTGTTATGCTGATTTTAAGCGGCAGAGTTTGCCGCCGAGGGCGTCACAACCCTTTAATAAGCTTGGTCGTTAAGCATTATTGCGACCGAAAATAAGAATATGCTGATATCTGTCTACTGTGCTAGAGGCGGATGTCGGCGTTATAAGGCTTTGCACGAAAGCGCTGAGCCATTTTAAGCTTATTATGGTTGTGAACATCCGCCCGCCTTTTCATCTGAAGAGCGGGTTTTGTTTTAACTTTCAAAACAAAGGATGTTCAACATGAATATTAATTTTAAATTTTTACTTTGCGGAGCAGCCGTGTGGCTGTTTCCGCAATATGCCGCGGGGCAATGTGCGGTTACCGATTGTTTACAATTAGGCTACACGTCACTAAAATCATGTACAGGCGGTTTAAAATGTCCGTTTGGCGAATATTGGGCTTGCCCGCAAAAACAATGTGATACTTCCTATCTATATACCTGCACCGGTGCGAATGAACAGCTGGGAACAGACAAATGCGGTGACAAATATAAATCTTGTAATTGTGCTTCCGGTTTTGAGTGGAAAGATGGTAAGTGTCAGACCAAAGGCGCTGTTCTCGGTGAATGTACCGGCTATGCAAAGAACTGTAAAATCGGCGATATTCTCAATAGCGACGGAACTTGTACGAGAAATAAAGAATCCGGCAAGACACCTATCGGTGTGGTTGTTTATGTCAGTTCTGATAGAAAATGTGGACAAGCTGCGGCTTTGGAGGATACTAAGCCTTCTACAGGAGGGTGGGCTGAGGAATATGTTGATATTCCCGGAATTAAAAACTATCTGACAGAAAGCGAAGCTTTTACAGATTTTAAGAGTTGTGAAAACACTGCTGCAATTTTGGCTCAAGGTAATGAAAATTTATATCCGGCAGCATGGTTATGTCATAATTACGCTCCGGCAAAAGCTCCTGAGACAAAAGGAAAATGGTGTTTGCCTGCTTTGGGGATTTTTAATAATATGATGCCGTATGAAGATGAGCTTAATACAGCATTTAGTAAAGCAGCTTCCTTGAATTTTGGTTCCAGTTGGGATAGTGATAGTATGTATTGGAGTTCGACAGAGAAATTGTCAGAAAACACTTCATCCGGATTAGTTTGGACATGGAGGCGTTATTATGCTTTTTATTATCGAGATAAAAGAAATCCTCAAAATATTCGGGCGGTTATTGAATTTTGATGAGGTAAAATAAAATTTATAAAGTGTCAGTGACGGGACGACGAGTGTCGTCCCTCTTTAGGGAACTGTTTCCAGTTCACTTTTTTGATTATAATTTGTTACCGGCAACATTTATTCCCTGACTTTGCTTTTTAGTTCATAAAGTTTTTCCAGAGCCTGTTTGGGTGTTAAATCATCGGGATTTATCTTTTCCAGAGCCTCAAGCAGCGGGTTATACTTTTCTTCGGCTTCCTCCTTTTCAGCACAGGCATGTGCCAAAGCGAACAGCGGCAAATCGTCTACAAGCTGTGATATGCTGCTGGACTTTCCCTCATTTTCCAAAAATTTCAGGACTTCATCCGCGCGCTTTAACACCGTTTTCGGCAAACCTGCCAGCTTGGCGACATGAATGCCGTAACTGCGATCGGCCGCGCCGTCAATGACCTCGTGCAGGAAAATAACATCACCGTTATATTCCTTAATGCGCATACAATGGAGCGACATATTCGGCAGTTTATTAACCAACGTTGTCAATTCATGATAATGCGTGGCAAACAGCGCCCGACAGCGATTGACTTCGTGCAAATGCTCGACAACAGCCCAGGCAATGGACAAACCGTCAAATGTAGCCGTTCCTCTGCCGATTTCATCCAAAATCACAAAAGAACGCTCGTCCGCCTGATTCAAAATACTTGCCGTTTCGACCATTTCAACCATAAAGGTCGAACGGCCGCGCGCCAAATCGTCAGAGGCGCCGACACGGGAAAACAGCTTATCAATAACGCCAATGTGAGCTGATTTGCACGGCACATAAGCGCCCATTTGCGCCATAATGGCAATAATGGCGTTTTGGCGCAGAAAAGTCGATTTACCAGCCATATTCGGACCGGTTATCAGCCAGATCAGAGAAGCGTCATCGCCTAAGCGGCAGTTATTGCCGACAAAAGCGCTGCCGTGCTCTTTTTCAATCGCCGCCTCCACAACCGGATGGCGCCCTTCGTTAACCTCAAAAACCAGAGAATCGTCAACCAAAGGACGGCAATAATTCTTTTCTACGGCCAGTTCGGCCAATCCGGCGCCGACATCCAGTTCAGCCAGCGCTTTGGCCGTACGCGAGATATCATCCACTTCCATAATGACCTCGCGAACCAGATTGTTGTACAATTCAAGCTCCATTGCCAAAGCCTTGTCGGCAGCGCCGCGGATTTTATTTTCAAGTTCTGTCAGTTCCACGGTGGTAAAACGCGCCGCATTCAATACCGACTGGCGGTGAATGAAGTTTTTGTTTTCCAGCATTTCCGTCGCGTATTTGCTCTGAACTTCAATGAAATAACCGATGACATTATTATATTTTATTTTCAGATTGGCAATGCCGGTTTCTTCGGCATATTTTCCCTGCAAACCGGCAATAACTTTGTGGCTGTCTTCTTTTAACGCCTTGATTTCATCCAATGCGGGATGATAACCGGGACGGATAAAACCGCCGTCGCGTGCCAAAAGCGGCAACTCATCATCCAAGGCATTGGCCAAATCATTTACCAGGCCGTCATGATACCCCAAACGATTGGCGACATTTTGCAAAGCCTGCGGCTGGGTTATAAGCATATCTGATTTATAAACGCCGGCCGGACTGAGCAGCAAAGTTTTGACTGCGGGAATAATTTCCAGCGCATCCCGCACAGCAGCCAAATCGCGCGGGCCACCGCGGCCAAGGCTCAAGCGGGAAACGGCGCGTTCAATATCGGGGCAGCGGCGCAACAGTTCTCTGAAATCATTGCGAATCTGCGGATTGGCAATAAAAAATTCAACAATATCCAAACGGCTGTTAATTTCCGCAATATCCAGCAGCGGCGTTGAAATGCGGGAAGCCAGCAACCGCCCGGCTGCTCCGGTAATCGTCCGGTCCATAACGTTCAACAGCGAGTTTCCCTTATCCCCGCCGGCGGACTCCAAGAGTTCCAGACTGCGCCGGGTGGAACCGTCAATTTCCATGACTTTGTTTTCATAAAGCTTTACCGGCGTTTCGATACGCGGCAATTTTCCTTTCTGGGTGTTTTCAATATAGTCAATCAAAACACCGGCAGAGGTTATTTCCGTTCGTTCAAAATTACCGAAAGAATCGAGCGTTGACACATTAAAAGCATCCAAGAGCCGTTTGCGGGCGTTTTCCGAATTAAACCGTGCCTGCGGCAAGACCGTCAGTTTTTCGCGGTATTCATTAAGAATATTGAACAAATCGGGATTTTGCAGATAAGAATCCGACACTATAATCTCAACAGGGTTCAGCCGCGCCAAAACAGAACTTAAGACCGCCGGTTCCGACTTATCTTTCAGAGAGATTGTCTGGGTATAGAAATCACCGGTCGAAACATCCACCCAGGCAATGCCAAAACTGTCGTTGTGCCGGGTTATGGCCAGCATAAAATTGTTCTTTTTAGAATCGAGCAGATTGTCTTCCGTCAGGGTTCCCGGTGTCACCAAACGGATGACCTCCCGTTTGACAACGGATTTATAACCGCGTTTTTTGGCTTCTTTCGGGTCTTCCATTTGTTCGCAAATGGCAACCTTATATCCCTGGCGGATTAAACGGGACAGATAGCTTTCATAGGCATGAAACGGCACGCCGCACATCGGGATGTCTTCCCCTTCAAAGCGGCCGCGTTTGGTTAACGCGATATCCAATGCTTTTGACGCCGTCACGGCATCATCAAAGAACATTTCATAAAAATCGCCCATGCGGTAAAAAAGGAGATAATCTTTATGCTGCTGTTTTATTTCCTGATATTGCGCCATCATCGGCGTCATCGGATTGGTACTTTTATTTTCAGTCATTTCTCTCAAAAATTTAAGTCAATTTAAACTTCTTGTATAATAGTATATTTTAATATGTAGTCCAGATTTTTTTGTGCTGTGGTGTATTTTAAAATGTTTAAACGTCATTATGCCTTATTTGATATTGAAAAAAGCAACAAGTTTGTCGACAGGATTATTTTTCTGTCACTGCCTTCCGCTTTGGTTTTTATCATGCTTGCAGCGTTGCATCTGATGTCGCCGCTGCTGGCCATTGCGTCGTACGCCGTCATTATCGTTTTCAACACGATTTTGCTGTTTCCGATTACTTTTGAGCTTCAGCAGCTAAAGCGCTATATTTCCTCTCTGGCTCAGGGCGAATCCGTTGACGACCAAAATATAAAGCTTTCGGAAAAAGAAACAAAGGAGATTGTTGAAGCGGTTAACGCCATGCATCGGTTTTGGGCGCAGAAAGCCGACAATCTGGAAGCCCAGTCCATTTCGGACACGGCGGTTCTTGATACTCTGCCTGACCCGATTATGATGATTGACCGTTCGGGAAACATTCTCGGTGCCAATCTTTCTTCCCGTACGCTGTTCGGCGACAGAATCACTGATTTAAATGTGGAGAATCTGTTTGATTCCAATAATTTTATTGATGCCGTTTCCAAAGTTCTCAAAAAAGAAAGCGAAGCCGAAAACCTTATTTTTTATGTCAAAGAACCGGTTAACCAAAAGTTATATGCCCATATCAAACAGCTTCCCTGGCAGTCAAAAGGACGCGCCGTGGCGGTTATTTCCCTTTATGACTTGACCAAAGCCATGAAAATTGAAAAAATGCAGTCTGATTTTGTAGCCAATGCCAGCCACGAATTGCGCACGCCGTTGGCAATTATTTCCGGCTTTATCGAAACGCTGCTGACAACGGCAAAAGGTGATGAGGCAGCTCAGGAACATTTTTTGAAAATCATGCAGGACCAAGCAGCCTATATGTCGTCATTAATTGAAAACCTTCTGTCCCTGTCTAAAATTGAACTGACCCAAGACCAGCGTCCGGATGAAAAAACAGACATCGCCAAAATCATTGAAGACGTTCAGCAGGCTTTATCTCTGCGCGCCGCGGAAAGAGAGATTACGCTCAGGACGACAATAGAGCCTGACCTTGCTCCGATTACCGCGGACAGCCACCAGATTAAGCAGGTCATCCAAAATCTGACCGACAATGCCATTAAATACGGCTTAAGTAAAAGCGTCATTACCATCAAAGCTCATCTGGTCGACAGTATCCCCGGCTCCAAAAGCGTTAATGTTGCCGAAGGAAAAGCCGTGGCAATCGCCATTAATAACAAAGGCCCCAAAATTTCTCCCGAAAATATGGCACGGCTGACCGAGCGCTTTTACCGGATGCAGGAACATAAGGATTTAAACATCCGCGGCACAGGACTGGGATTATCCATCGCCAAACAGATTATCATCCGCCACCACGGCAATATTACAGTAACCTCCACCAGTTACAACGGCACGACATTTACGGTTTATCTGCCTTGCGAACAAAACTGATTAAAACATTGAGCTTAAAAAACGAACGGCAATCTGATAGTTATGAATATTGAGCATTTTTATCAAATGCTGATAAATGACCAGACCTTCCCAGCCCCGGCTGTTGAAGGCCAGAATCGAACCGATAGCCCATAAATTTGCCCCGGGCAGAAACATAACGCAAAACTTATAACTGACTTTGGGCAAATCCGTTTGTTTTTCATGAATCTGCGAAACAACCGTATCAATGTGATAGCCGACAAAATAACCGAGAATCCCGTTTAAAAACAGATTCATCGGCGCAAAGCTGGTATAAACCGAAATACCAATCATGCAAAAAAAGCAAAACAGCGGAAAGAAATAGGGCGCAATCGTAATCAGCCAGTTGCCCCGCCCTTTATATTCCATATGTCCGCCGCTGTTATCTCCCTCAACTCTGATTCTGGTTACTTTGTGCAGTGTCAGCAATGCAAAGAAAGCGTGCGTGCATTCATGGGCAATAATCTGAATATTCGTCCGCACGCCGGCATCCGACATATTTCTTGAAATGAAAAACATGGCAACGCCGCCGGCCATGGCGATATATTTCCAGGTCATCAAGTTGAAATAGTAGAAAGACTGGATGCAAGCCGGAAGAGAAAATAACATATAAATGGCGACGGGCCATTTGAAAAGTTCAATAAAACGGTCAATTAATATTCTCATATCATCTCCATTGTCTGGGATGTTAACCTAAAAAAAACTTTTTTGCATCTATTATAGGTAAAATATTAACATTATGTATCACATACCGGGAGAAAAAGAATGGCTGACGAAGATTTTGAGACTTTTGATTTTATTGTTAATGACGAAGACGAAGTTATGCTTTTATTGTATGAACGTGAAGGTGAACCTAACCACCCGACGTTCAGCGTTTCCCCCGAAGAAGGAACTGCCGTTTTGTACCGCAACGATGAAGACATTATTGAACTCAGCGACATCGGCAGCGATATTTTCGACAGCCTGGCTGACGCAGACAAGCTCATGGTTTGCGAACTGACCCGCACTGAAGATGAAGACGACGCTGAAATATCAAACGCTTATGAAGCGGAAATTGTCGATTAATTCCGTGGTTTGTCTTTTTTAACCTATTATTAAGCGTTGGTGTTTAAAATAAACCATATCTGCCTGCAAAAGATAAAAAACTTGAAAAATTGTTTTTTGTATGCTAGATAAGTGTTCATAGTCAAAATTAATGGTTTAATATCATGGTTATTGATGGCAGCAACAAAAGGCAAAGAAGCATTTTAACCAATAAATGCTTTTATCAGACAACCGCCCAAATCATGCATGATTTTGAGGCAAAAGGTTATGAAAATTCCGCTGACGAAACGGCAAAAGTAATTGCGGCTTATCATGATATTGTCAAAAAGAAAACGCGTAATAATTATAATCCCGATTATAACGACGCCTTTAAAAAAATAGACAGCGCCATTGAGATGATGGCTCATAAAGTTTTTTACGACTGCGACAAAAAGAGTTTTGACTACGCCTATCATTCTTTTGAAGAATTTGACCATATTAATGCCATTGTCGGCCGTCAGCGCCTGAAAAAAAGCAGTTTTTCCGCCTGATATTTTTATTTTCCTCTGACATTCATTTTTATAAAAGAAGTATTGTTGTGCTTTGTTTGATTTGCATGATTGCTTTTTGCGCGGAAATAAGATATTAATAAGGGCATTGCTAACTATCTAAAGGGACAAAAAATGAAAAAGATATCGCTTATCGGCTGCGGACGCTGGGGGACGTTTTTAGGATGGTACGCCGCAAAATACTGCGGATTTGGCGTTGATATGTATGATATTCCGACCTCTCCGAATTTTATAGAACTGCGCGATACCCGAAAAAATCCTTATTTGTCTTTGTTAGATAACATGGAATTGTTTGACAATCTGCCGGCCGTTTTGAAAAATGATTTTATCATCATCTCTATCGGCTGCCAATATTTCAGAGGATTATGCAAAGAATTAAATCAATATAACCTCAGCGGCAAAACATTTCTGCTGGCCATGAAAGGCCTGGAGGAACCGTCAGCGAAATATATGCATCAGATTATGAAAGAGGAAATCAAACAGGATATTCATATTGCCGTTCTGGCCGGTCCGGGACATGTTCAGGACTATACCAAAGGCGTTCCTTCCTGCGTCGTTGTCGACTCTGATGAAGACGAGGTTAAGGACAGAGTTATTAAAATGCTCTCCAGCGAATTAATCCGTTTCTATTACGGCGCTGATTTAATCGGCAACCAAATCGGCGCAGCTTTGAAAAACGTCATTGGGCTGGCAGCCGGGATTTTAGACGGTCTGGAATGGTATGGGCTGAAGGGCGCTCTGATGGCGCGTGCACCGATTGAAGTCGGACGTTTTATTCAGTATTTTGGCGGCAATCCCCGTACTGCTTATGGTCTGGCACATCTTGGCGATTATGAGGCGACGCTGTTTTCCCAATACAGCCACAACCGCACATTCGGCGAAAAATTTGCCCGCGGCGAAGATTTCGGCAAACTCGCCGAAGGCGTTCCGACGCTGAAAGCCGTTAAAATTATTGCAGATAAAGAAAATATTGACATGCCGATTTGTCAGGCTCTTTATAAGGCGATTTATGAAAAGGCTGACATAAAATCAACCATTCGCGGTATGTTTACCCGTGATATCAAACAAGAATTTGAAGACTGGCAATAGTTTCATGAAGAAATTTGCAGCATATTTGACAGCCTCATGGTTTGGCTTGGGCTTTTCTCCTAAAGCATCCGGAACATTCGGCTCTTTAGGCGCACTTCCCTTGGTTTGGGCTTTAGCATTTTATACAAGTCTACCCATTATGCTTGCCGTAGCGGCAGTTTTATTTTTTGTCGGCGTCTGGGCAACGCACCAGATTATAAAACGACAGGAAAACAAAGATCCGTCACTTGTGGTTATTGACGAAGTGGTTGGGCAGATGCTGAGTTTTTCATTGGTCTGGCAGCACCTCTCCGATTGGAAAATTTATATTCTCGGTTTCGCTCTTTTCCGTTTTTTTGACATTTGCAAAATGGGGCCGGTTAAATTCTTCGACAGCAGGATTCACAATGCCTGGGGCGTTATGCTGGATGACGTTTTCGCCGGCATTACCGCCGCCATTGTTTTGTATTTGATTAATTTCTATATTTTTTAAAACGTTACTTCTTTAATTTTAACTTCCGGAATCAGTCTGGCGGCAACTTCTCCGGCTTTAGGACTGTTTTTGGTGACGCAAAAACGACGCTCGGCATTCCTACTGAGGCAAGTTTCTATTTCAGAATGGCGCTGCAAATAATCACGTAATTTTGCACCCATTAGCTCATCCTGAGAAATTACCTTTACATTCTTCGGCAACAAACGGCGGCAATATTCTTTTATCAGGGGATAATGCGTACAACCAAGAATAAGGCTGTCCAGCTTTGGAAAATGCGCCAAATAATCTTCCAGGACATTTTCCATATACTGAAAATCGTTTCCCTCAATAAGAGGAACCAGTTGCGGCGTAGCAACTTCCGTCACCAGCAAAGAAGAATCCAATTTTTGCAGTTCTGTTTTGTAAATATGCGAAGCAACGGTCGCCGATGTCGCAATAATCCCGACTGACTTTGCTTTTTCCTCAATGGCCGTTTCAACAGTCGGGATAACGACACCCAGCACTTTTACATCCGGTGCGTAAGCAGGAATAAATTTCTGCTGAATATAGCGCAGCGTAATTGATGTTGCCGTATTGCAAGCAATAATTATTAATTTGCAGTTTTGGGCAATAAGATATTTAAGAGAATCGAGCGTATACTTAAGAATCCTGCCAGATGTCTTTTCCCCATAGGGAAGATGCGCCGTATCTCCCAAATATAAATAATCATATTCAGGAAGCTCATTCATAAATGTTTTGGTAATAACCAAACCGCCCAACCCGGAATCAAAAACGCCGATTTTCATGTTTTTATTGCTTTGCCTTGTTAATATAATAGAGAATCATAATCATTTGAAAAAAAATAGCATTGAAAAATAGCCACTTATAAACAGACGCGCTAAAAGAACAAAGCTTGAACATTTTTACTTGACTCTTTTTATTTTCCGTGCATAATGGGCTTATCAGAACAAAACAGGAACAGAAAGGAAATTTAAAATGAACAAGTTTAACATTATTATCTATTTTGCTTTATTTTTCAGCTGCTCTCCTGCTGTTCTGATTTAAGATTCAGTCCATTAATTAACTTCAAAATATTGGATATTAATGCAATATCCAATATTTTTTATATATAAAATATTTTTTGACAATTATGTCTATACATGATATTTTATAGACATATTTTTTTATTTTAACTCTTTGAGAGGGAAAATATGACTGATACCGCTTCAAAAACTGTTTTTACCATAAATCCTGATAAAGCAAAATTTATCGTTAACAGCCGTTTTTATTTTAACGGCAACCAAAAGAACAGCGAATTCTCCTTATTACCGGGGCATTTACAGCGAGCCGTCAACCGAGAAGCCGAATTTCACGTTAAGACTCTTTCACAAACGGAAGGATTCTCTGAGATATTAACAGCCGATAATTTCAGGGAAGCACAAAAATTACATAATGCTATTTGCGAATATATTGCGCATATCGGAAATATTGAACAAAACATAAATCCGTATAACCCCAATAATAAATTTGCCGCCTTGCTTCGCGCCGACAAAGAAGCCATTTACAAAGAAAATCTGGATTTTGGAAAAACACCCTATCCAGCGATAACAGATACAAATGTTTTCTTGCATCCGACAGCCCGGCGAGCCAAACATTTTAACGAATCTATAGCTTCCCGAAAAGCAAAAGGTGTTCAACGCAATGCGGCAGAAACATTACAGAATATTTATAATCATATTCATGCTTATGGCAAATAGCACACAGAAAAATCCTGAAAGCTTTAAAAACTTTCTGGATTTTTTTTATTTTACAGAAGGCGGTTTTCACTGAGATATTTCCACAGAGCGCAAGCATGCACTGACTGGATAATTTCATTGTTTTTCAGCAAATTTTTAACCTCTTCAAGGGATAACAGGTGACAGCTCAAATCCTCCCCCTCGTCCAGAGCCGGCTCGCCGACAGGCTCGACGTCTTCGGCAATAAAATTATAAACCCAATTATTGTTTGTGCTCGGGTTGGAAGACAGCCGCAGATTTTGCCGCCATTTTCCGCCGCCGAATCCGGTCTCTTCCAACAACTCGCGCTGTGCGGCAAGCACCGGCTCTTCTCCGTTTTCCACACAACCGCCGCACAATTCGTAATTCGCTTTGCCGATTGCATGGCGATATTGGCGAATCATGACAAACTTTCCATCCTTTGTTCGGGCTATCGTATTAACCCAGTCAGGATATTCCAAAACAAAATAGTGCGGAACAATTTTGCCGTTCGGAAGTTTTATTTTTTCCTCACGCACGGTCAGCCACGGGTCATTAAACAAGTACCGGCTGCTCAGAACTTCTGTTTTTTCTTCTTTTTTCATAACAAATGCTTTATTAAAATAATAAAAATACGGATAAAAGTTAGCATATTGCATGAACAAAGTAAAGACAAAGTCCACATAAGCAAAAAAAACTACTTGCATTTATAAAAAAAATAATATAGTTATCTTTTTGTTATCGGGTGTGTAGCTCAGGTGGTTAGAGCGCTACGTTGACATCGTAGAGGTCACAAGTTCGAGTCTTGTCACTCCCACCAATTCCGACAGTTCCTTTGAAAAAGGAGCTGTTTTTCTTTTTAAAATCAAATATTTAATAAAACTTGTTTTTTTATAAAATTTTGTTATCATTTTTCTGTTATTAACTATTAAATTATAATTGTATGATTTTTATGTATGCTTGGAATGCGTGGTGTAGTTTACTTATACCATTGCTTGGTTTGGGTTATGGGATTTATAGGGCAAAATCAGAAGGTTTGCCGATGGAAAAACTATTAAGTTTTATTCTTATTGTTTCATCTGTTGCCCTTTTGGTTTCTGTTCTATTGTTAAAATTTATTTTTTGTGACAGCGAAAAAGAATATTTCGGGCTTTATGCAGTTCCTCTAGGGGCATTTGGTCTTAGTGGTTCTTTGCTTGTTATTACGGATTTATCAGAGGCTTGGAAAAATAAGAATAGTTTGTGAATTGCCAGCTCAGCCCCACCAATTTTAAACGGCTCCTATTATGGGAGCTGTTTTTTTGTTATTTTCACAGGCTGCTTTCCCACATTTTCCAACTATTTTTGTTATGGAAAAGTTAATCATTTCCAGATATAATTTGCAGGATATAATAGATTCTGAAGCGAAAGGGCCGGCTTTGACTGAAAAAAAATTCGACTTTACCGTTGACTATAAAAAACTGAAAATTTTTGATGAATATAACAGCAAAGATATTCTTTTTCCTTTGGTGTTATCTTCGCCTCACAGCGGCCAAACTTTTCCCGAAGAATTTCTGAACGCCGTTACCATGCCGGCGGACATTCTGAGAAGCAATGAAGACTCTTTTGTCGATGAGCTCATTCTGCCCGCGTCAAACACAGGAATCCCATTGGTCAGCATGAATATTTCCCGCGCTTTTGTTGATGTTAACCGCGATAAAATAGAAATAGACCCCAAGATGTATTACAATTATCCCAGCCAAGGAGATGTCCAAGGAGGAATCCGCTGCCGCGTCGGGCTGGGCGTGGTTCATCGTATCAATGCCAAAAGAGAAAATATTTATGACGGCCTGCTTGATTATCATGAAGTTCAGGAACGAATTAAGTATGTTTATGATGTTTATCATAAAAAACTGCAGCAACTTATTGACAAGACACTCAAAAAATTCGGCTTTTGCTTTGTGTTAGACTGCCATTCCATGCCTTCAAAAATTTGTTCTGTCATGCAGGAAAGCCGGCCGATTGATTTTTGCCTTGGGACGCTGTTTGACCAAAGCTGTCCGTTAGAAATGAGCGATTTTATGAAAAACAGCCTTGAAAATTTTGATTATAAAGTTTCCGCAAACTGTCCGTATTCCGGGGCTTTTATCACATTTAACTACTGTCAGCCGCGCAAAAAAATTTACACCATGCAGCTGGAGATGAACAGAGGGCTTTATATGGCAGAAGATGTGCATAAAAAAAACAATAAATTTCAAAAGATTAGTTCTGATTTATGCTCTTCAATCGAGGCCTTTGCAAATTTTTTGCTGGATTTTAAAAAATAAATATGTTATAAGTCATCTTGTTTTGTTAATAATTGGTTAATGTTTAGCCATAACTTGTTTGAACGCGCCGCATATTTTTTATAGAATATATTGCTTTGCGGCCATGAAATAAACAACCTCAGGATTTATGAATCTTGTGATTATAAAATAAGCCGGTAAGCAAATTGAAATTAGTAATTTTTTACTTAGGGATTTTTGTGGCTGTTCTGAGGGTTTAGAGGGATGCGATCTTCGTATCAAACATTTTAATGTTACTTTTATTATTACTGATGTTAATTCAGCCTGCGCAGGCAAAAACATATTCCGGTATGGATGATGCGCTGGTTTGTAAAAACGCTGCTCTGAAATATGAGGAGAAATATCAGATTAAAGAACATCTTTTGACCACGATTACCAATGTTGAAACAGGCAGATGGAATGCCGAAAAAAAACAGACGTTGGGTTGGCCGTGGACAATTAACGCCCAAGGCAAAGGGCATTTTTTCAAGACCAAAGCTGAAGCCGTTAAAGCCGTTAAGGCTTTGCAGGCTAAAGGCGTTAAAAGTATTGACGTCGGCTGTATGCAGATTAATTTGAAGTTTCACGGCAAGAATTTTAAATCCGTCGAAGAAGCTTTAGATCCGTACAAAAACGTAGAATACGGCGCAAAATATCTGAAAAAGCTGTATAAGGCCAAAGGAAACGACTGGTTTAAAGCGGCTATGGCTTATCATTCCAATGTTTTGAAAAAAGCATTAAGATATAAGAAAAAGCTGGTTGTCGCTTATGCCAAAGTAAAAAAACAAAATGACGGAAAATCTATTGCCGAGCGTAATGTTAAAGCTGCCAAAGTTGCTCAGAATATTGAACGCGGCAGAAAGAACGAGCATAATGCCACAACAAAGAAAAATGTCAAAAAAATAACAACGGCCGACATTGCCGAGTATAAGTTGCGCAACAATGATGCTGCTCAAAAAGCACAGAGCTGGAGAGAGCAAAAATTGGCAGAATATAGACAAGGAACGATTAATTAATTGCCTTGACGGACATTATCTGCTAATAGATATGTGTTATGTATGAAGCAATTAAAAATACCGGACTTTATTGGCAGCCACTGGGAGGCAATAATATTGACCAAATCAGCGGCCATTGTTATCGTTATACCGATGTCATTCGCAGTAACGGAAAACGTCAGTCGACAACGATATTGGTCGATTTGGGCAAATTTGACAATCATCAGGCTTTAGGCATACAAAATTCAGCGGCAGCAGTTCCCGATATTCGGGATATTCTGTCCGATAAAGAAGATATGCCTAAAGCCCTTTTTTTAACCCATTCACATCCTGACCATCTTAACGGTATTATCCATTATTTGAAAGCGGGCTATAAGCTTCCGTCTTTGTATGCCGGGAAATATACGTTTATGATACTCTATGACCTTTTGCAAGGGTATCACTTTCCACAAAATTTATGGCCTAAGTTTAACGTTATTGAGGACGGCAGCCGCCTTAGCATTGGTTCTTTGGAAATAGAAGTACTGGCTTCTTCGCATACCTGTTTTGACAGTCTGGGATTAATCATAAAATCGCCTAACGCGGTTGTTTATCATACCGGCGATATGAAACTTGACCAAACAACATATTTTCGGCCGCCGACTAACATCAAAAGGCTCAGAGAACTGGCGCCGTCTATCAATGCCGTCGTTGCTGACTTTTACGGCATTTATTCTGACGGTTTTGCCCTCAAAGAAGCCGATACATTGAAATGTCTGGTTAAACTCATTCGCAAAAGCCGAAAATCAAAGATATTCCTTCCGGTTTATCCGACACATCCGGAAATGTATATTACAGCATTTCTGGCGGCCTTAAAACTTAAGAAAAATGTCGTATTTTATGGAAATACAGACTTTTTCGGCTATTTGAAAATGATTATAGAATATGGGATTTCTTTTGAAAAAATGGCAGAAGGGAAAATTGTTGTTTCCTATTCGCATAATGAAGAAGAAGTTGCCAAATTAAACGATGATTATGTAGTTATCGGAACATATAATCATATTCCCGATGTTTTTAACGTCAGCAAAAAAGACTGTTACGGCATCATCACGGCAAAAACGTTTTTCAATCCCCTTAAAGGACAGCTTAATCTTAAAAATATCAAGTTTGCAACGGTTGATGATTATCCGGAGTTACAAGGATACGGGCACGGCTTTTTCGGCGACTATGAAGAGTTAAATAATATATTGGGACGCCGACCGGTCTTTTTGCCGACACACTGCCCGACTTATATGATTGATGACGTGCGCGAACTGGCAAGTTACTGTGGTTTGAAAATTGTCGGCACAACTCCGAAAAACAACCAGATTTACAGGATTAAAAGAAAAAGAATCGAGCTTGTTTCTGTTTCCCCTGCTAAATGGCTTGTTGTTATTTACAACAGCGATGATTTTGCCTATATGGCAGAAGTTTTTCAAAAACCGACTTCCGGACATGGTTTTCTTAAGCGTACCATCAGCCGGCGGCGTTGCCAAAACCGATTTAAATCTTATTTACAAAAACGAATCAATCTGAACAGAGGAAAAAATGGTACAGGTAACTAAACATGAAAAAGAATATGTTATCAGGTCTTACGAATGCAATAAGAACAGCGTCCTGAGAATCGTTACGCTGCTTAATATTTTTCAGGATATCGCCGACGAACACGCTTCAAAAATGGAACTGGGACTGGAATATTGCCTCTCCCGCGGACTGGCCTGGGTCGGAAGCAATTATCATATAAAAATTAACCGCCTGCCCAAGATTCATGAACAGATTAAAATTATTACCTGGCCGTCTGAAGAAAAGAAACTCGGCGCAATCAGGGATTTTCACGTAATTAACACCAGCGGAGAAGATTTAATCCGGGCTTCAAGCCAGTGGATACTGATTAATTTTGAAAAGAAACGCCCCGTTTGTCTGAGAGATAATCTGCCGGAGTATTCAGCTATCGAAGAAAGGGCTTTGCCGACAGATTTTCCGCGTTTGCCGGATTTGGAAAAAATCGATCATCGTCGGGAATTTCATGTTCGTTTTGACGATATCGACCTGAACCAGCATGTCAACAATGCGGTTTATCCCCTTTGGGCGACAGAAAGCGTTGATCCTGAATTACGTTTAAATCATTCAACAGCAGAGCTGGAAATCTGTTTCAAAAAAGAAGGCCATTACGGCGAACAGGTAGAGGCTTTGACACAGATGACTGAACCGATGACTTCCCTGCATAGTATCAAATCTTTAAATGACGGTCGAGAACTTTCCAGAATCAGAATCAAATGGCGTTAAATTCTGCCCTTGTTATTTTCAGCAAATAAAAAGACGGTTGTGGAGAAAAAATGAAAATTATCAGTTGGAACTGCAACGGCGGCTTTCGCAACAAATTCCAAGCCTTAGAAAAATTCAACGCTGATATCTGGATAATCCAAGAAAGCGAAAGCCCTGATTATTTGAAAGAAAAAAATATCTTTATTCCTGCAAACAATCATTTATGGTGCGGCGATAAAGCCTTTAAAGGAATGAGTATTTTCAGCTTTCATGGTTTCACATTGCGAATGGCTGATTTTTTCTCCCCTGAGTTCAAATATGTCTTGCCTACTGTTGTTTCATCTCCGCGCGGAGAAGAGTGTTCAGTAACCGGAATTTGGGCCTCCAAGGTAAAAGGCAATCCCGACTGGGATTATATCGGACAAATGTGTGTATTTATGGAGCGTTATTCCCGCTTTTTTACACCTTCAATGATTATGATAGGTGATTTTAACAGCAATATGCAATGGAATCATTATCATAAGAAAGAACATAATTACGCACGTTTCCTTGAACTCATGAGCGAATTAGAAATGTTTAGCGCATATCACGAAATTAATCACATTAAACAGGGGCATGAGTCGTTACCGACCAGCTATTATCATCGGGATGCGGCGCGTGGTTTTCACATTGATTATGCATTTATGGGACGTCAAAATATTTCTACTTTAAAAAACTTTAGCATTGAGGGAAAAGAATGGCTCAAATTTAGTGACCATATGCCGCTCGTTTTGGAAACAGAAAATGAATGATTATTTTCCTTCCTTTTTTTATTTATGAATTTCATCCCATTATTTTAATTAAAATTCATTTTGCAGATATTAGAGCATCTTGTCATATTGAAGTTGTCTGTTCCATGCAAGCTTGTTCGCATTTCCGTTTTTTGAGGGTTCCCCCTACTTTTTGCGCAAGTTTTCGCTATTTTTCTAAAAGGAGGGACGGCGCTGATATCCAAATTGAGGAGCATGAGGTGGCCATAGCGAGTTGTTTCATGAACGGCAGGGGGCCTCTGAGGCCTATATTACCATAGTCGACCTGCAGCAGAGAGAACATCAAACAAAACTCTCTCTCGCATTCTGTGAGTATCTTAACTAGATAACAAAAGAACACCCTCTGAAATTTGAATTTCAGAGGGTGACTTAGTATAAAGGAATGTGATAAGAAAAAGGGTCAATATGATGTTTAGAAGATCTGGCAGCGACCGACTCTCCCGTGCCTTAAGACAAAGTACCATAGGCGCAAAAGGGTTTAACGACCGAGTTCGGAATGGGATCGGGTGGGACACCTTTGCTATTACCACCAGATCATCTAAACACCATACAGGAACGAATTATTTCAATCACAGCAAATTATTTATACGTTAAGTAAATCAAGCCAATCAGATTATTAGTATCAGTTAGCTAAACACATCACTGTGCTTACACACCTGACCTATCAACGTGGTGGTCTACCACGATCTTAATTGGGATACCTAGTTTCAAGGTGGGTTTCCCGCTTAGATGCATTCAGCGGTTATCCCTTCCATACTTAGCTAC
>OLIW01000185.1_pt1 | contig 79254 bp, 69 predicted proteins | sample 1601321 | NCBI WGS metagenome assembly OLIW01 (sample SAMEA2452114, study PRJEB22498) | human gut metagenome
GCGGCGTTTGCGGCCGATAACGGCCGCAAACGCCGCCCCCGCACCTTATTAGCAAGCTGGGTCACTTTGCGCCCGGCCTAACGGCCGGGCGCAGCACATTAAATAATAAAAATTAAAACTCCAATGCGCGGTATGGAATTTTGTTAATTCCATACCGCGCATTGGAGTTTTATTTATATTAAAAAATTGCCTTATCCGAAAACCTGGATATAAAAATTACGATTCAGCTATTTCACTGTTCCCAGGGCTGGAAGCAACCTCAGAAGCACTTTGTGCCGCACTGTGCGTAGCTCCAAATGTACCTGTAGACATAGAATTGGACGGCGGGGTATAATACTGCGTAGCAGTCTGAGTGTTTTCAGGCCGAACAGTCTCCTCAGGCATAACCGTTTGCGTATTTCTATCCGGCGAAGCCGAAGGCAGAATATCCTCTCCGGAGCATGAACTAAAAAGCAAACAAGCCGCAGCAATAATTCCAGCAATCAATATCTTTTTCATATATTTATCTCCTTTATGATTTACTGACGCTGCTGCTCTCAATATTGTATACAAAGGCAAACGCGTCCGCCCTATTATATGCATGCCTTCAGCCGCATCAAAAGAGTTAAATGCAAATGCCTTTGTATACTGAGAGCAAAAAATACGTCAATATTATTATGCCGAAAAATTAAGAAATAATTATATTTTTTATTGGTTTATAATTATATTAAGTATTTTATTCACAATATCAGTTGCTAAAATATTAAAATTGGTATAATATAATTAATTAACAAAGCATTAATTATTCTGTTCTGCCGGCAGGATAATAAAATTTAAGGAGTGAAAATAATGGCAAACGTTTTGGATACTCTCAGAAGCCGCGGATTTGTTAAACAGGTGGTATTTGAAGAGGATTTATATAAATTGCTGGAGAGTCAAAGCGTAACCTTTTATTCAGGATTTGACCCCACAGCCGACAGCCTGCATGTAGGACACTTTGTGCTTCTTATGGCCTTAGCTCATATGCAGCGTGCCGGCCACAGGCCGATAGTGCTGGTAGGCGGCGGTACGGTTATTATAGGCGACCCGTCCGGGCGGACCGATATGCGACAGATGCTGGACGGAGATGCTATAAAAAATAACGTTGAGCGCTTTAAGCAGCAGATTTCCCGTTTTATAGATTTTTCAGACGATAAAGCTCTTATGGTAAACAATGCCGACTGGCTGCTGGATTTAAATTACCTTGAATTTATGAGGGACATCGGCGTGCATTTCTCTGTAAATAAAATGCTGACGGCCGAATGCTTTAAAGCCCGCATGGAACGGGGCCTTACCTTTTTTGAATTTAACTATATGCTGCTTCAGGCCTATGACTTTTTAAGGCTGAATAAAACGCATGGGGCAATCCTCCAAATGGGCGGAGACGATCAATGGGCCAACATGCTTGCCGGCGCCGATCTAATACGCCGCAAGGAACGTAAGGACGCCTATGTTCTTACCATTCCCCTGCTCACTACCGCCGACGGCCGCAAGATGGGCAAAACCCAGGCCGGCGCCGTATGGCTTGACCCGGAAAAAACCTCTCCGTACGATTTTTATCAGTACTGGCGGAATACCGATGACAGAGACGTGGAAAAATGCCTTAAGCTTTTAACCTTCCTGCCGTTAGAAGAAATCAGCGAACTCTGCGCTTATACCGACGAACGCATTAACGTAGCTAAACGCCGGCTGGCCTTTGAGGTATGCTCAATAGTACACGGCCGGGAAGAAGCAATTAAAGCGCAAAATGCCGCTGAAGCCGTATTCGGCGTTGGGAACCTGGACAACATGCCTACTATGGAACTGCTGCGCAGCCAGACTGGCGACAATTTAAAAGTGGTAGACGCCCTCAGCCTTGCGCAAATGGTTAAAAGCAAAAGCGAAGCCCGCCGGCTTATTGAGGGAGGCGGCATTTCGGTAAACGAAACTAAGATCCAAAGCGTGGACGACTGCATTCCCGCCCAAGCCATGCAGGAAGGGCAATTTATCCTTCATAAAGGGAAAAAGGCGCATCTGCGTATTATTTTGAAATAATGGATGCGTACCGAACTTTCCTTGGCAGCGGCAAAAGCGAGTACATTATAAATAAATCCCGTTTTATAGCCCGCGCGGAGCGAATTTCCTGTCAAAAGGATGCCGAAACAGTGCTGGCCGAGGAAAAAAAACTCTACCCTGACGCAACTCATCACTGCAGCGCATATATATTAGACCCGCAGGGCAACAGCGCGCGTTTCAGCGATGACGGAGAGCCCCAGGGCACTGCCGGCAAGCCCATTCTGGAAGTAATGCGCCGCCAGGAAATAACCCAGGGCATAATAGTAGTAACCAGATATTTCGGAGGCATTCTTCTGGGCGCAGGCGGATTAATCAGGGCATATGCGCATTCGGCGGCTCTGGCCGTTAAGCAGGCGGGTGTCTGCCAGATGCATAAAAGCGTAATGCTGGAGCTGAAAATTGACTATAAGGAATTGGACAGGCTCAAGTACCTGCTCTCTTTGCCCGAAAACAGCTTTATTCAGCAGCTTGAGACTCTTTACGCCGAATGTCCGCATCTAAAGCTGCTGGTAAAAAAAGAAGATGCCCCCAGCGCTCAGGAAAAGCTCAATAAATATCTTGCGGGCAAGCTGATTCTGAACATATCCGAGGCAGGCTATATGCCTTGGCAAACGGATATAAAATAATTATTTGAGGTGATATATATGAGAATTGAAAAGGCAGCGGTGCTTAAAGAAAAGCCCCAGGACGAAAATAAGCTTGGTTTCGGACAAGTTTATACCGACCATATGCTTATGATGGATTATTCCCCCATGGAGGGCTGGCACGATATGCGGATAGTCCCCTATCAGCCCCTGGAATTAGATCCCGCCTGCATGGCCCTTCATTACGGACAGGCTATTTTTGAAGGCATGAAGGCATACAAGGGTAAGGATGGACAGATACGCTTGTTCCGTCCCAGCAGCAATTTTGAGCGCATGAACCGCTCAGGCGAAAGGTTGTGCATTCCGCCAATAAATGTTGACGAAGCGGTTAAAGGGCTGGAGGAGCTTGTTCTCTTAGAGCAGGACTGGATCCCTACCGCTCCTAATACCTCCTTATATATCCGGCCGACCATCATAGCAACTGACGCTCATCTGGGCGTGCGCGCTTCTAATACATACCTTTTCTTCATAATCCTCTCCCCCGTCGGCCCCTACTACGCCGAAGGGCTTAATCCGGTTAAAATATTTGTTGAGGATGAATACGTCCGTGCAGTGCGCGGCGGAACCGGCTTTACCAAATGCGCAGGCAACTATGCCGCCAGCCTTATAGGCAGCGAGCACGCTAAGGAAGTAGGCTACTCCCAGGTGCTCTGGCTGGACGGCGTAGAGCGCAAATATGTCGAAGAAGTAGGCTCTATGAACATATTCTTCGTTATAGACAACGTGCTTGTTACGCCTCCTCTGGAGGGAAGCATCCTGGGCGGAATAACCAGAGATTCGGTAATAAAATACGCTAAATATAAGGGACTGAAAGTAGAGGAGCGCAAGCTGCCCATAGCAGAAGTGTTCCAGGCAGCGAAAGAGGGCAGACTGAACGAATGCTTCGGCACCGGAACAGCCGCCGTTATCTCCCCCGTAGGAATGCTGCGCATGGAAGATGAGGAAATAGTCATTAATAACAATCAGATAGGACCTATAGCCCAGATGATGTATGACGAAATTACCGGCATACAGTACGGACGTCTGGAAGATCCATTCGGCTGGGTTGTAAAGCTTTAAATACTAGCATTAAAGGCGGCTGCAACCGGCACAGCCGCACAGCCGCATAAGGCAGTATTTTATATAGTGCACCGTGCTGTGCCCAAACGGCGCTTGCCCGCCAGGGCAAGCGCCGTTTCCTTGCGGCAGTGAGGCTGCTTTGCAATGAAGTTTGTTGCGCAACGGCCTTGCGGCAAACTTAACTTCACATTTGACAAATACTTCACTGTAATTTATTACAGCTTCACTTCAAACCGAAGGTTGTAAACTTCATAAAATAAGATACCACTCGAAAAAGAATTCTTTGGTTCTTCTTCGAGTGGTTTTATTTTATACCGCAGCAGCAGGCAGGGAATTTGCACGGCAAATTTTTATTCTTTTATAGAAATACTTCCTTATCGGAGATGCCCGATTGCCGCCGCCTTTTTAATTTCACACTCCCGCTTAAACAGCCGCAATAAATAAGCATATCAAATAAATAGTATATCAATGCCGGGCGCATTTGCCGCATGCATTTTTGCAGCCCGCCATACAGCCGCCGCATTCCCTTCTTCCCTTTTTCCTGCGGAAATATATACAGCGCACAGCCCAAATTGTATAAATCAGCAAACACGAAATTATTATAACATCCATTTTTTTCAAACTCCGCTTATAATATACGCTTGTACCGTTATCTAACATCCGCCCTGTACCCTTAACGGGCTGATCATTAATCCTTATACAAACAACAGAGCTATATGATATACTGCGAAAGTAACCAGCCAGGCCACCATCAGCTGGAAAAGCGCCGTAAAGCCCATCCAGGCCCAGCTGTGCGACTCCTTGCGTATAGCCGCCAGCGCCGCCGCGCACGGAATATAAAGCAGGCAGAATACCATCAGGCAGAAAGCATTAATCTGGCCGAAGCCTATGCCCTGCAATGCCGCTGCAAAAGAGGCCATTCCGTCAGGAGAGCTGGCATTTACTATGCCAAACAGCACGGCGCAGCTGGATACAACAACTTCCTTTGCTGATATTCCGGCAATAAGCGCTACGGCTATCTGCCAGAAGCCCAGGCCGATAGGCACAAAGAAAGGGGTTATCCATCTGCCTAATATCGCTCCGAAGCTGTTAGTCATATCCTCCACATAGCCTTGGGGACCGAAATTAAGCAGCGCCCAGATTATAATGGTAGCCAGGAAAATGGTCGTTCCCGCCTTCCCAAGATAATCCTTTATTTTTTCCCAGACATATATCGCTACCGTCCGTGCGTCGGGCAGCTTATATTCAGGCAGTTCAATCATCAGATAATTGACGCTCTTTTTCCTGTCAACAAGATGTATTACTGCCGAAACCAAAATGGCAACCACAATTCCTATCAAATACATTGAATAGGCTACCAGCATTGCGTTCTCGGCAAAAAACATCTCAGCAAAGAGAATATATATGGTAAGCCGGGCATTGCAGCTCATAAACGGCGTTACCAGCATAACCTTAAATCTGTCCCTCTTATTTTCCAGGGCGCGAGAAGCCATAATGGCTGGGACTGTGCAGCCAAAGCCCAGCAGCATGGGTATAAACGCCTTGCCTGACAGCCCCAGCTTGCTCATAATGCCTTCCATGACATAAGCTACTCTGGCCATATAGCCGCTGTCTTCCAAAAGCGCAAGACATAGAAAAAGTATAAGTATATTGGGCAGAAAGGTAATTATAGTACCCACGCCCGCAATAATGCCGTCCACCACCAGCGAGGTTATAACCGTACCGGCGTTTACAGCTGCCAGCCCTGATTCTACAGTGCCCGAAAGCCAGTCTATGCCCGCTTCAAAAAAGCCTTTAATCCAATCCCCAACCGTAAAGGTCAGAAAAAAGGTAACTGCCATAATGACAAGGAAAAGAGGTATGCTCCAGATTTTGCTTGTCAAAAGCTTGTCCACCCGCTCGGTAAAAATATCCTGCTTCTGCTTATGCAGCACCACTTCGTCTATTATTTCGCTGATAAAATCATATTTCTGATTTATAATATCCGATTCATAGCTGCGGTCAAGCACATCAGGCAGATTCACAGGGTATTTTTCCAGTATCTCCTTATCCCCCTCCAGCAGCTTGATGGCGTGCCAGCGAAGATTCTCTAAATCAGGATAAAGCTTATGAAGCTCAGGCATTATTTTATCTATCCTGTCCTCAATATCATCCGAATACACCATGGTAAATTCCGCATGATGGTCATGCTGGTGCTGGGAAACATCCTTATGATTATGAATGAGGCAATCAGGATTAGCGCTGTCCTTATGATGGGCCGCGGCATGAAGCAGCGTATCCAGCCCCCTCCGCTTGCGCGCCGAAACCGGAATAACTGGTATGCCCAGCATTTCGGGCAAGCGGTGCATATCTATTTCCATGCCCCGCTTTTCCACAATATCCATCATATTAAGGGCCAGCACAACCGGCTTGCCCAGTTCCAATAATTGCAGGGTAAGATAAAGGCTGCGTTCCAACGCCGAAGCGTCCGCAACATTAATAATTACATCCACTTCCCCGCTTAAAATAAACTGCCTGGAAACCGTTTCCTCCATGGTATAGGATGTAAGGCTGTATGTGCCGGGCAAATCCACCAGATGTATATTAAGGCCGTGATCCTTTATTGCGCCTTCTACCTTTTCCACAGTAACGCCCGGCCAGTTTGCCACCTTCAGATTAGCGCCTGTATATGCGTTGAAAAGGGTGGTTTTGCCGCAGTTGGGATTGCCGATAAACCCTATAGTCATTTCGTTATTCATTTTTCCCGTCTTCCTTTATTTCGATATTTTTTGTAATGTTATATCCCAGTGCAAAACGGGTCCCCCTCAGCTTGATGATAAGAATACCCTTACCCTTGCGGTTCAAAACTGAAACGGGAGTTTTCTGAGTCATCCCTAAAGCCTCCAGCCTGCGCTCCATTTCAAACGGCAGGCTTATATTCTCTACTATGTAGGTGCGCCCTATCTGAGCGTCTTTTAAAAGCATCCAATCCCTCCGCAGTAAAAATCAAAACAGCCTCAAATTTTATGCCCGTGATTAAAGCCTTTTGTTAAAAAGTCCGGTCCGGAAAATGTCCGGAAAAAAGCCTGCCGCCTCAACAGCGCAGCAGGCTGAATTGTCAAAGCACGTCTATTCCAGATTAAGCCTTTTAGTCATTATGCTTTTGCAGATGCCAAAAGCCGCGCCGAAAATACATATATACAGCACCGTATTTATAATCGTTACAATATGGTAAGCATCATCTGCGCCCATGAAGCTGTTTGCTGAAATACCCGTAACAATTATATTTACAAAGCCGGTAACCCAGGAAATGCCTATGGTTATGGCAAAATAAAGAAGTATCGCCATAAGCACCTTGTGCCTAGCCGCAATGGCGCTGCCCAGAGTTATGCAGAGATAGATAATCATCATGCTGTAAAAAACATTGACCAGCATGCTTATTATAGTCTCAGCTATAAACAAGCCCGGTTCAATGCCGGTTAACGAAAAATAATAGTTGATTGTAATATTAATATATAATAATAAATCCTCTCCAACATAATTGCCCGCAGTTTCTAATATGCCTACAAACAGGATGCCAAAGGAGGCAATAACGCCTATGCCGGCAATGATTGTCCATACAGCTCCCGAAATCAGCTTGGACCAAAGCAGCTGTGAAGAAGAGACCGGCAAAGTAAAGGTAAGGTACCCCTCATCCTTGTAAAGATTGGTATAAAAGCGATGGATAATAAATACCAGCGTTAGAATACTCACAGCCAGCATGGCCAGAATTGAAAAAATCATGCCGCTGCTCAAAAAAAGCTGCAGCATAATATTATTGCCGTCCGAAGCTACAGTCATCTGGAACATGAGCAAAGTGAGAATGGAAATGAGCAGCCCGCCGGCAACGCACAGCAAAACCTTTTTGTAAAGCGCCTTAAATTCATATTTAATAAGCTTGCCTAACATCTGAATACCTCCCTGAATATTTCGTCCAGACTCTTGCCCTGCTCTGAGCACACTTGCTGTACGTTCCCCTGCATTATAAGCTGACCGTATCTTAAAAATATAAAATCATTAAGCACCCGTTCAACATCAGATATCAGATGGGTGGAAATCAGAACTGAAGCGCCCTCTGCGTAGTTAGATATCACAGTATCCAATATATATTCCCGCGCCGCGGGGTCTACTCCCCCTATAGGTTCATCCAGAAGATATAATTTGGCCCTGCGCGCCATAACCATAACCAGCTGCACCTTTTCCTTAGTGCCTTTGGAAAGGGTTTTAAATTTAAACGCAGGATTTACGTCCAGCCTCCTGAGCATATCCTCAGCCTTTACCCTGTCAAAATCCTCATAAAAATCACTGAAAAGCTTCAATATTTCAGATACCTTCATTGCATTATTAAAATAAGTCCGTTCAGGCAAATAGCTGACTATTTTTTTAGTCTCCACCCCAGGTTCCATGCCGTTTATAAGCAGACTGCCGCTTGCAGGCGTCAGAAGGCCCGAAATCATTTTAATAAGAGTAGTCTTGCCGCTGCCATTAGGCCCGAGCAGGCCTATGATCCGGCCGCTTTCCAGCTTAAGATTAAGATTGCTTACCGCCATTAAGCCGTTAAAATTCTTAGACAGGTTAATGCATTCCAAAATCGCCGACATCTCTTCAACTCCTTTTTAATATAATCAGCAGTTTATCTTATATTACACTATTTTATACGCTTGTCAACTATGAAAATACATATTTTCATCAAAAAAATATTTTAAGAGCGCATCCTGTTTTAAAAATCGCTCATTACAATTTAAATTCGCAGACCTATCAAATAGTCAAGCGTCTCATTTATAATAATATTCCCCCTGCTGCCTGCAAATTATTTTAGAGTAAAAATGATTTATAAATAGTACTTGATATTCCGTTTAATTGATGTTATTATATTAATAATAAATTGTTTATAGAATTTTTATTTTTGTCGGGAAAATCAGGCAGGAATGCCTGTATACCGGCTAAAAGTATGCGTAATATTGATTAAATGCGCGTATAATATAACAGACCCGTCTTAGGTTCGGATATTTTATATTGTTAGGAGGGAATGCTATGACTTTCGAGCAGGCGCTGAAAACTGATAATCTGCTTTTTGACGGCGCTATGTATTCCTTTCTGCAAAAAAGCGGCATTGCTCCCGAAGCCAATCTGCCTTTATGCAATTTAACCAATCCAGAAATTATAAAAGCCGGGTACGCAGCATACACGCTTGCAGGCGCGGAAGTAATAACCGCCGCAAGCCGTGGAGCGGACGCTGTAACCCTGGAAGCGAACGGAATTGAGCAAAGCAGCTATGACATATGCTGCGCCGCCGCCCAAAATGCCAAAGAAGGGAGCGGGAACGCATTTACCCTGATGGCGCTTGCCCCAATAAGCATTCGGGAATTGACCTTTGACCAAATATATCAAGCCTATGAACCGCAGATAAAAGCTGCATCCGACTGCAAGCTGGACGGAATTATTCTGGAGGAAATGGCTGATATAGTCCAGGCCAGGGCCGCCTATACGGCAGTGCGTGAAATCTGCTCTCTTCCCGTTATAGTCTCCTTTCAAATGGAAAACGGCCAGCTCCCGGACGGTACGCCCGCCTCGGTATGCGCCGGCATATTCCAGTCCATGGGCGCCGACTGCCTGGGCCTGAACTGCCGGGATAATCCCCTTTCCCTGCTGGGCGCATTAAGGGATTTCAACACCGGCTCTTCCCTGCCTGTTCTGGTCCGCCCAGATACCGGCAAGGACATAAAGCTCGCTCCCGAAGAATTTAAAAAGGCTCTCCAGCCTCTGGTTGACGCAGGAGCTGTTCATATAGGCGGAGGACGCGGTTCAACACCCGAACACATCCGCGCTCTAGGTTCAATTACCCCTCCCGGAAATAATAAAAGGGAGCTGGACCGGCCGTATATGCTTTCGGACAGCAAAAAGCTTTACCAGATAAATTATCAGCTTGACCAGCCGTTTGCGCCCGCAGGCGGCCAAACAGCAAGTGAAATATGCTCCGAGGCGATAAAAAGAGCGGACAGCGGCGACTTTTATATTGATATTTCCGCCTTGCCCGAAGAAACCATAATTCAGCTAATGCCTCTTTTAGAAAAACGGCTCCACAGGCCCCTTATAATAAAAGCGTCCACCTTTGAGCAGTATAAGCTGGCTCTCAGATATTACTGCGGAATTGCCGGAGTTACCGGCTGCGATTTTGAGACCTTTCATTCCCTCGCCTATTATGGGCCTGTGCTGATTTAACCAGCCGGGGCTTTATGAGACATTTTTTGTCAAAGCCAATAAGATCCTGACGGCCCGCAGCAATGAGGGCCTTTTTTACAAGCTCATAGTTTTCCGGCTTTCTATATTGAATTAACGCCCGCTGCATAGCCTTTTCAAGGGGCGACTTAGGCACATATATGCTCTGCATGGTTCTAGGGTCCAGTCCGGTATAGAACATGCATGTGCTCATAGTGCCCGGAGTAGGATAAAAATCCTGCACCTGTTCGGGCATATGGTTTATATCCCTCAAATATTCGGCCAGCTCAACCGCATCCCTGAGGGTACAGCCCGGATGGGAGGACATTAAATAGGGCACCAGATACTGCTCCTTGCCTATTCTCTCATTTATTTCATAAAATTTATCCCGGAATTTTTCATATATTTTATGTTCGGGCTTGCCCATGGCCGCCAGCGCTCCAGGGGCGACATGTTCAGGGGCGACTTTCAGCTGTCCGCTTACATGGTATTTGCACAATTCGTTCATAAAGCGCATTCCGTTCTTTTTATCGGCCAAAACGTAGTCAAACCGTATTCCTGACCGCACAAAAACCTTTTTCACGCCCGGCAGCTTTCTAAGCTTTTCCAGCAGCTCAATATAATCCGAATGGTCGGCCTTTAAATTGGCGCAGGGGGAAGGAAAAAGACATTGCTTATTGGGACACGGGCCGCTCTTTTCCTGCTTTGCGCAGGCAGGGAACCTGAAATTGGCCGTAGGCCCGCCCACGTCGTGTATATATCCCTTAAAATCCCTGTCTCCAATTATAATGCGCGCTTCCTCAAGAATGGAAGCATGGCTGCGCGAGGTTACTTTTCTCCCCTGATGAAAGGTCAGCGCGCAGAAATTGCAGCCGCCGAAACAGCCGCGGCTGCTGGTTATGCTGTATTTAACCTCTTCAATGGCAGGAACCCCGCCTGCGCTTTGATACATGGGATGATAAGTCCGCTCATACGGCAGAGCGTAAGTTTCGTCCATCTCCGCTTGGGAAAGCGCCTCCTGAGGCGGATTGCATACTACATAGGCCTTGCCGTGCTTCTGGACAAGCCTTTTGCCCTGAGGGCTCTGCTGAACGTACTGCTTCATAAAAGCGCTGGCATACGCCCTTTTATCCTGTCTGACCTCTTCAAAGCTTTCTATAATTTCATAATCATATACATTATCCAGATTGTCCGCTATATACGCCGAGCCGTTTATGTATGTGATTTCCTTTATGGGTATGCCCGACTCAAGAGCGTCAGCCAATTCTATTATGCTTCTTTCCCCCATTCCGAAAAGCAGCAAATCCGCTCCGCTGTCCACGAGTATGGAAGCGCGCACCCTGTCCTCCCAATAGTCGTAATGAGCCATGCGGCGCAGGCTCGCCTCCACTCCGCCCAAAATTACAGGCATATTTTTATATGCCTGCCTAATACAGTTGGTATAAACAATATCCGCCCGGTTGGGCCTCAGGCCCGCTCTGCCGCCGGGAGAATATACATCCCTGCTCCTGGGCTTTTTAGCCGCCGTATATGCATTCACCATGGAATCAATATTGCCCGACGACACTAAAAATCCCAGCCGCGGCCGCCCGAATTCCTTAAACGCCTTTATATTCTTCCAGTCGGGCTGAGCCAGCATGGCCACCTTATATCCCCTGCTTTCCAGCATTCTGGTTATAATTGCATGGCCAAAGCTGGGATGGTCCACATATGCGTCCCCCGACACATAAACAAAATCCGGCCTGTCCCAGCCTCTGGCAAGCATTTCAGCTTTATTTACAGGCAAAAACGGCATAATATAACTTCCTTTCGCTTTAAACAAAATTAGTATATCACCCGTTTGCCATTTGGCGCAACCTTATTATTTTCTGGCCTGCTGTGCTCAGGGTCCGGGCTTAGATGACGACCTTAATATAATGCGTGTTTTTATCGTCTTTAAGCACAATTTCACTGCAAGCTTTTCCGTCCAGGAGCAGGCTTCTGGCTCCAGTGCCCCTGCCCTCCGGATTAAACAGCTCAATTTTATAGAGACTTTCCCCATGCAAAAGCTCAACCGACACCTTATCCCAGCCGGGCGGAAGACACGGTTCAAAGATCAGCTTTTCTCCTTGAAGCTTAATACCCAGAATATCCTCAAGATATACCGTATACATCCAGGCTGCCGCGCCTGTATACCACGTCCAGCCGCTTCTTCCCGCATTTGAGCCGCAGGAATAGACATCGCCGGCCACTACATAAGGCTCTCCCTTATATACTGACGCCTGCTGGGAGGTCAGCGCATGATTGACAGGATTCAGCATATTCAGCACCTCGCCTGCCCTATCCGCCTCTCCCAGCATAGCCAGCGCCTTTAAGAACCATACGGCCGCATGAGTATACTGCCCGCCGTTCTCCCGCAGGCCGCCCAGATATCTCTGGATATAGCCGGCAAAGGGCTGGTGCTTATCAAACGGCGGCCACAGCAGGCGGACAATGCCCGTGCCCTGTTCAACCAGCAAATCCATAACCGAGCGCACGGCCGTTTGCTGTCTTTGAGCGTCTCCCATGCCCGAAATAACCACCCACGCCTGCGAAATGACATCTATGCGGCATTCGTCCGACTGATTTGAACCTATTTTTTGCCCGTCGTCGCTTATGGCGCGCAGGTACCAGCGTCCATCCCACGCCCTTTCAACCGCTGCCCGCAGTCGGGCGGCAAATTCCATAAGCTCAGCCGCAGTATTTTCATCCTTTCTCATGCGCGCCACAGGAATAAATTCGCTTATGACGCTTAAAAGGAACCAGCCCAGCCATACGCTTTCTCCCCGGCCCTTAGCGCCCAGTTCGTCCATTCCGTCGTTCCAGTCCCCCGTACCCATTAAAGGCAGGCCGTTTTCTCCGGTACGCGCCGCGCGGCGCAGCGCGCGCAGGCAGTGCTCGTAAAGGATACCTTCACCGCTCAATGCAGGTTCCTCATATACATCCTTTTCCCCCTGAGAGGGCGCGCGGCCTGAAAGGTAAGGCGCTTTTTCGTCAAATATAGCGTAATCCCCCGTAATTTCCGCATACCGGCAGGCCACATAAGGCAAAAACAGCAAATCGTCGCTTATTTTTGTACGCACGCCTCTGCGCGGAGCATGCCACCAGTGCTGGACGTCCCCTTCATTAAACTGATGTCCCGCACATTCAAGAATATGCGCGCGCACCAATGCGGGCTGGGTGTAAACCAGGGCAAGACAGTCCTGAAGCTGATCACGGAAACCAAAGGCCCCGCCCACCTGATAAAAGCCTGTGCGCCCGTAAAAACGGGAGCTGTAGCTCTGATAAAGCAGCCAGCGGTTAAACATAAAATCAAATGCCTTATCGGGCGTATCAACCTTAATAACGTCCAAACGCTCGTCCCAAAAGCTCTTTATATCCTCCAGGCATTCAAAAACGCCCTGCGCTTTTATCCTCTCTATATGCCGCGCGGCTTCTTCCAGGCTCTCGGCATAGCCCAGCGCACCCCATACCTCCGTTTCATTGCCTACTTCAAAAAACATGCGTCCGGCAAGGAAGGGGTTAATCCCTTCGCCCTCAGGCAGATTTTTCAGGCGCATTCCCAGGGGCTGAGTAATATCTCCTTCTCCGAAAAAAGCGTCTCTGTCCAGGCAGCTTTCAAATTCCCCGGACAAATACAAATAGGCATATTTATTATCCCGCTTAACATATATAAAGCCTTCTCCCCGGCCGCAGGAAAGAAACTTAACGCTTTCCTTCCTGTCCCGGCCCAGCGCCGCTTCTATACATGCGGTAACACTTAATTTTCGTGTTTTACCGCTTCTGTTTAAAAAATGCATGCTGTAAATCTTCACAGGCAGTTCTCTATGGACAAATACCGTCTGCCTCTGCTCCAGACCAAAGCCGTTATATTCAAAATAACTGTAGCCCTGGCCGTGAACTGCTTTATATTCGTCTCCCAGGTTTATAGGCGAAGAAGTTATAGTCCAGAACCGGCCGTTTTCTTCATCCCTTATATAGATATACTCGTTAGGAATATTGATAACGGGATCATTTTGGAAATCAGTAAGCTTTTCCAGGCCGCTGTTGGCATGCCAGGTATAGCCTCCGCCGTTTTCACAAACTACCGTACCCAAATTCCCTGTCGAAATTACGTTGCTCCAAGGCAGAAGCGTGCCTCTTCCCCTGCGGATTAATATAACATATTCCCTTCCGTCCTCGGTAAAGCCGCCCAGCCCGTTGAATAATTCCAGGCTCTGCGCAGTAATTTTAGAGGGCGGATAATCCGAGGGAACAATCTCCAGCTTTTCAGGCTCAGGGCCCTGGCTGCGCTCATTCTGCTCAGAATGCGCAAGGTCTATATATATGCAGGACATACTCTTAAGCGCCTGGAGCATATCTGGGCTTTCGTATCGGCACTTATGATGAACCACCTCGTTTTCCCCTCTTTCAATAGAAGCAAGAAGGTTTTCCACCCGGTTATAATCCGCCTGCATATAATCCTGCTCGCTGAAATCCAGCACTAAAAGATCCATTTTACAGCCCGCAAAACATATATAGCGGTATGCGCTTATCACACTTTTTAAGCTCTCCGAGCTGAATTGCGCCGGGCAGTGGACAAGCATTATAGGATTATCCCCTGAAATGCCCATGCTCCAGAGCAAATCCCTTTTCCCGTTTTCGCTTATACCCGCCTTTGCGTCTCTCAAAGCGTTATATATGGCCCTGCCCGCCAAAATAATCTGGTTAGCGCCTATATTATAATAGTTCATGCGCGCTACCGCCTGGGCGCAGGCAAGTTCTGCCTCTTTTTTGCTTTCCAGCGGCGGCGGAAGAATGTCTGCCCCTCCAATATAATGAATATCACCTCCGCGGTGAAAAAATACACTTTTCCAATCCTGAATCATCCGGAACTGAAACTGTCCCGGCATCGAAATCTTAAGCAGCATACTATGATTTCTCCTTTCCTTTTTCATTATTCAACATATCGGGATGCAGTATCATTTCGTATTCTCCATCCACAGAAACACATTCTTCGCAGACCGCCACCCACGCATCTTCCACAAACTGCCAGTCTCCCCCACATTCAATTTCCAGTCGTTGTGCCCGAAAAGCACAAAGCATTCCCATCTTTTTCCCTACAGAATGGTAGGGAATCATCCGCATCAACGGAGGGTCTTTTCCCTTCCACAATTTTTCCAAAAATTTTTTACTGCCGAGCATAACCGGCTTTTTGCTGATTGCATCGTAAAGTCCATTTCCGGTATCCAAAAGTGCCATTCCTTCGATTTTATTTCCCCGGTCATATATCCGCAGCCGGTAAAGATATGACACCCGTTCTTTTTCTTTTTTTAGTTTTGGCATAAAATACCGAAAAAGAAAGAGAACAAAAAGCATAAGCCCTAACATCGATGCCCCGGTAAGCGGGTAATGAAAACTTTTTTGTACCTGAAGCAAAAGCCCCGCCAGAATAAAAGCACATGCATAATAAAGTAAAAGGTGCATCACCGTTCTTGCAGTCGTCATTTTACCAAAAGCAAGCCGGACAAGAAAAACACTAACAAAAAAATAGGACAAAACAAGCAACAGGAGATTTCTGTGCACATGAAACAATACCAAAAGACACGCCATCACAGCTCCTAATACTGACGCAAGGATAAGGCGCCACAACCGAATGGTTTTTTGCATCAATAAACTCTGTGTCAGAAAAACCACCAGATTCATCCCTGTGTTAATCAGAAAGAATACATCTAAGTATAACTTCACTCTCATTGGCATCTTCATCCCCTTTCCGTTTGTGTAGGCTCATTATAGACGATAGACTCTGCAAAGCTTGTCAAACGGCCGCTCCCTTTTCCCATTATTGTCAGCCAAATCATTCTTTCATCTGACATCGTTAGACACAATCCAATCAAGACAGTAGAGTTTCTACATTTCTCACTATCATTGTTTGTCGAAAGGCTTGCATCTGCCGCAAAAATCTTTTACAATAAAAAAAGCGGTTTTAACCGCTGGAATCTGAATAGGAAAGGAACTATCATTATGGCAGAAAAAAATCCCATTGTAACAATCGTGATGAATGACGGCGATGTTATGAAACTTGAACTTTATCCGGAAGTTGCAGAGAACACAGTAAACAATTTTATTTCTTTGGTAAACAAAGGATTTTATGACGGACTCACCTTTCACCGCATCATTAGTGGTTTTATGATTCAGGGCGGTGACCCGGATGGAAACGGAACCGGCGGTCCCGGTTACAGCATCCCCGGAGAATTCTCTTTAAATGGCTATGACAACTCATTAAGCCATGACCCGGGTGTCATCTCCATGGCACGCTCCCAGCATCCGGACTCCGCCGGAAGCCAGTTTTTTATTATGCATAAGAAAGCCTCTCATCTTGATGGCTCTTATGCCGCTTTTGGTAAAATTATTGAGGGCATGGATGTTGTAGATAAATTAGCCGAAGTTGCTACTGACTGGAGTGATATGCCTCTTACACCGGTTATTATGGAAAAAGTAACAGTAGAAACTTTTGGAGAAGATTATCCGGAGCCAAAAACAGTTTAATAAAAAAAAAGAAACTGCAGACTCATCCCCCCCTTTTAGGAAATGAATTGCAGTTTCTTTTTTTATTTCACGATTTCTCCCATATAATAAAAGCCTTTGCTTTCTACTAATTTTACCGGTAAGATTTCTCCAATCAAGGAGGCATCGCCCGGAAAATGAACGACCGCATTATTGGATAAGCGTCCGGTTAAAAGTTCTTCGTTCTGTGTATTTATCTCTTCTACCAGAACCGGAACCGTCTCTCCCTCGATACTCTTTGTAATCTCTGCGGAAATTCCCTGCACTTCATGCAGCAATCTGTCAAACCGCTCTTTCACTACTTCTTCCGGCACTTGATTTTCCATTGCAGCCGCCGGCGTACCGGTGCGCTTTGAATAAATAAAGGTGTAGGCACTGTCATAGCGAACTTTTCTTACTACATCTAATGTGTCTTCAAAATCTTCTTCTGTCTCTCCCGGAAATCCAACAATAATATCCGTCGTAAGCGATAGTTTTGGATTCTTTTCCCGAATCCGCTCCACCAAAGAAAGATAGGATTCTTTCGTGTACTTACGGTTCATTTTCTTTAAGATTTTCGTGCTTCCCGACTGCAATGGCAAATGCAGATGAGTGCATACTTTATCACATTCCGCCATCGCCTTAATCAGCGCATCCGACAAATCCTTCGGATGCGATGTCATAAACCGGATTCTCTTAAGCCCTTCAATTTCATTTACCTGACGCAATAGATTAGCAAACGTAACCGGATTTTCCAAAGTCTTTCCATAAGAATTTACATTTTGTCCAAGTAACATTACCTCTACCACGCCATCAGCCACAAGCCCCTTAATTTCAGAAATAATATCCTCCGGCTCTCTGCTTCTCTCCCGCCCGCGCACATATGGTACAATGCAGTAACTGCAAAAGTTATTACAGCCATACATAATGTTGACACCGGTCTTAAATGGATATTTACGTTTTCCCGGCAAATCTTCCACAATCTCTTTGGCTTCCTTCCACACATCCATCACCGGACGCGCCGACTGCACCTGTGTATACAGTAACTCTGCCAGTTTATAAATGTTATGTGTACCAAACACTAAATCAACAAACGAATAACTCTTGCGAATCCGCTCTACCTCATCCGCTTCCTGCATCATACATCCGCAGAGAGCAATCCTCATTGACGGATTTTTCTTTTTATGATTTTTCAAATAACCAAGCCGTCCATAGATTTTTAAATTAGCATTTTCGCGAACAGTACACGTATTGTATAAAACAAAATCCGCAACCGGTTCCTCTACTTCTTTGTATCCAATATATTCAAGAATTGCTGTCATCTTCTCCGAGTCCTTTGCATTCATCTGACAGCCTAGCGTCTGAATTGACATGGTAAGAGGATGTCCGATTCGCTCTTTCTCTTCCTCTGCCCACTGCCTGCACTTTTTCATAAAATAATACTGTCTCTCCGGTTCTGACTGTGGAGCCTCTCCTTCGATGGAAAGTGCCTCCAGACGTTCATAATCAAACATATTGTTCCTCCATTAGTTCTGTTTTTTACCAAACGTAACAGAAAATGTCTTTTCCTGATAGGATGAACCGGAAGCAATTTTTACAGTGACTTTACCCTGTGTTCCTGCCTCACACTTTGAAAGTTTTTCCTGCAACTGGGAAAGTGTTTTCACGGTCGTTCCATTTAATTTGGTAATAATATATCCTTTCTGCAATCCTGCTTTCTCTGCCGGTGAACCAGCTGAAACTTCTGAAATGTAAATTCCCTGCGGAATTCCATATGCCTGCTCGTATTCGCTTGTCACATCACGGCCGGTAATACCAAGATAAGCCTGATTGTTTGCTGCCACTTCTTTTTGATTCATTAACTCTTCTAAGATTGGCTCTGCAGTTGCCATCGGAATTGCAAATCCCATTCCTTCTACTTCCTCAGAAGCAAATTTGGAAGAATTAATAGCAATTACTTCGCCTTTACTGTTTACTAATGCGCCGCCGCTGTTTCCCGGATTAATTGCTGCGTCTGTCTGAATCAGCTTTACACTGGCGCTGTCTTCGGCGTCAATCTCACGGTCTTTTGCACTAATATAACCAACCGTAACACTCGTTCCATAGCCAAGGGCATTGCCAATTGCAATTGCCTGTTCGCCGACTTTCGTCTTTTTACTGTCGCCAATCGTAGCAATTTTTATATTCTTCTTTGTCGAATCCGACAATTTACTCATATCCACTTCTACAACAGCTAAATCCGTTGATGAATCCGTTCCTTTTACAGTAGCACTCACTTTGCTCTCATCGTTAAAAATAATGGTAACTGAAGTGGCTCCTTCGACAACATGATTGTTTGTCGCAATGTACATTTTGTTATCTTTTTGAGCAATGATAATACCGGATGCACTTCCGGTTCCTTCACTCGTCTGTGCGCCAAACGGCGTATTGGTTGTAGTCTGTGCCGTAACATCAATTGCCACAATCGACGGAAGCACCTGCTCCGAAATCGATGAAACATCGGATATCGATGTACTCTGGTTTGTCGTCACCGTAGTCGTTGCCAGTTTCGCAGAGGCACTATCCTTCACCGTCTCATTCTGGCTGACTAACACATTCTTTCCAATCATTTCCGCTCCCTGAAAAGCGGTTCCAGCGGCTGTTCCAAATAACACAGCAGCTGCTAATATTTTAGCAAATTTTTTCATATTCGCACACATCCTTTCGTCTTTGTTGCTCTTATCATAATATGAAAATGTGTGCGGTTTTTGTTCGCTTTTTGTATGAATTGTGTGTTCTTTTTGACGAAAGTGTGTCTTTTATGCCTCAAAGTTGCCAAGCACACGCATAAAGGCAGATTCCTCTTTCACACCACGAAGTGCATTTTGCACAGCCGCATCGTCTAAGTTTCCCTCCACATCAACAAAGAAGCGGTATTCCCAGTTTCGTCCCGGAATCGGACGCGACTCAATTTGTGTCATGTTCAAATCGTTATAAAGAAAATGGGACAAAATTCGGTACAGTGTACCACTCTGATGCGGTAGTTCAATGCACAGTGCGAGTTTATTGCTCTCTTTTGTGTAAACTTCTTTTGGTCCGATAATAATAAATCTCGTACAGTTGTTCTTCTCCTGCTGAATGGAATCGGCAACAATTTCAAGTCCATATTCTTTGGCTGCACGCCGGCTTGCAATCGCCGCCTGCGTCTTATCTTTATCCTGCGCCACCTTCTTGGCTGCTGCTGCCGTTGAACCATATTCCACACCTTCAAAGAGAGGATGTTCCTTCATAAATTTACGGCTCTGCAACAATCCCTGCGGATGGGAAAATACCGTCTGAATATCTTCTAACTTTGTACCGGGAAGTGCTAAAAGGCACTGGTCAATTTTCATCACGTATTCGCCGACAATGGCATTTTTATAATTCAACAATAAATCATAATTCGTGCTGATACCGCCCGTCGAAGAATTTTCAATTGGCAGGACACCGTAATCTGCCTGTCCGTTTTCAACAGCTTCCATTACGCCCTGAAAACTCTGACAGCTGATCCCCTGTACCGCCTCACCAAACACGTCTTCCATCGCCTGCTGTGTATGGGTGCCCGGCACGCCAAAATAATATACTTTTGCCTGTTCTTTATCAAACGCTTTTTCTGTTTTTTCAAAATCCGTAATATCATCCGTATGTGGCAGAACACCATACTGGTATTTGCGGCTGATGGACATAATCTGACTGAACAGCTCACGAACCGCACGCTCATTGAATTTACCATGACATATTTTCGAAAGACTGTCTAACTTCTGTTCCTCGCGTTCTTTGTCAAATACCGCTTTTCCGGTCTCCATCTTATATTTGGCGACCTCATTGGCAACCTTCATGCGTTCTTCAAACAGTTTGACAATCTGACTGTCAATCTCATCAATCTGCTTTCTTGAAACTTGTAAATCAATCATTTATGTTCCTCCAAATCCTCTAACAGCATACTGACACTCTTACCAAGCACCGGATGTTTTACATACGGAGCAATCTCAGAAAGCGGCTCTAAAACAAACTGTCTTTTATGCATTTCCGAATGTGGTATCGTAAGCATCTCTGTGTGCATGACACAGTCTCCATACAAAAGAATATCCAAATCAATCGTTCTTGGTCCCCAGTGAATCTTTCTCTCACGTTTTCCCTTCTTCTCAATTTCATGACAGACAGAAAGTAATGCATCCGGCGTCAAAAGTGTCTCAAACCCAATTGCCGCGTTTAAAAATTTATCCTGATCCGTATAACCATATGGCTCCGTTTCAATGATTTCTGAAACCTTTATCTCACGGATTGTCTCTACTTTTTTTAATTCTTCAATCGCCGCCTCTAAATAAGCTTTTCGATCTCCCATATTGGATCCAATCGACAAATATGCCGTTTCCCATCCGCGCGTAATGTTTACACTCACCGTATCCAGAGGAAGTAAAATCGGTGCCCATGGTTTCTTAATCTCTACTTCCACTTTTTTTACAAGGGGAAACTTTAGCAAAATCTTTTTTGCCAGCTGCTCCGCTGCTGCCTCAATCAGACGGTACGTTTCCTTTTCCATCTGCTCTTTAACAAGATAAGAAACTTCTGCATAATTTACCGAATCCGCCAAATTATCACTTTCCCCTGCTGCCCTCGTATCCGTATAAAGAGCAAGAGAAACCAAAAACTTCTGCCCAAGTACATTTTCCTCTTTCATGACACCATGGTGTCCATAGATTTCTAAATCGCGGATTTTAATTACATCCATGACTAGTTCTCCCTTCTGATGGCATCTGTCATGCGAAGGGCACGTACATTTTTCTGCACATCATGCACACGGAAGAACTCGCAGCCTTTCATCGCTCCGATTACACTTGTCGCAATCGTTCCCTCTTCGCGCTCATCAACCGGCAAATCCAATGTAAGTCCAATCACACTTTTTCTCGATGTACCAAGCAATACCGGATATCCCATCGCTCTAATTTCTTCCAAGCGGTTGATAATGGTCAAATTCTGCTCTCTTGTCTTTGCGAAACCAACACCCGGATCAAGCATGATTTTCTCTTTCTTTACTCCATACTTCTCAGCAAGAGAAAGAGAGATTTCCAAATCTTTTTTTACGTCATCCATAAAGTCGTTATATTCCATCGTCTCACGGTTGTGCATTAAGCAGACACAGACATCATACTCAGCTGCCAGTTTGGCACAGCGCTCATCATAACGAAATCCCCAGATATCATTTAACAAATCTGCCCCGGCAGAAAGTGCCGCCTTTGCCACTGCACTTTTATAGGTGTCAATTGAAACCGGCACATCAAACCTTTTTTTCAATGCTTCAATAACCGGCACAACACGGCGGATTTCTTCTTCATCGCCAATCTGAACATGACCGGGTCTTGTCGATTCACCGCCGACATCTAAGATATCCGCTCCTTCTTCTACCATTTTGTCCGCCTGCTTAAGTGCACGCTCTATATCGTTATATTTTCCACCATCTGAAAAAGAGTCCGGTGTCACATTTAAAATGCCCATCACATAGGATTTCTCCCCCAAAGGGAACTCACGGTTTCCTATTTTCATCTTCTTTCATCCTCTCTCTATCCGGCAATCATCTGCATAAACATCTGTGCCAGGTTTTTATCTTTTTCAAATTCTCCTTTTAACGCATACGTCATTGTCTGTGTACCGGGCTTTTGCACCCCGCGCATCGTCATACACATATGCTCTGCCTCAATCATAACCATAACGCCTTTTGGCTGCAGCGACTGCATAACGGCATCTGCAATCTGCTCCGTCAGCTGTTCCTGTATTTGGGCACGTCTGGCAAAGACTTCTACCGTTCTTGCCAACTTACTAAGTCCGACTACTTTACCATCCGGTATATACCCAATATGGACTTTGCCATAAAAAGGAAGAAAATGATGTTCACACACCGAATAAAATGTAATATCTTTTTCCACTACCATGTTTCCGGTATCCGCATGAAATGTACGTGACAAATGTTTTTCTGCATCCTGTTCATAGCCGCCAAATAATTGCTCACACATATTTGCAATTCGCTTTGGTGTCTCTGCTAACCCCTCTCTCGTACAATCTTCGCCAATGCCTTCCAAAAATAACTGTACTGCCTTTTCTATTTTCTTATGATCCATAACCGGCACCTCTCAATCTCCTTGCCATTCACTCCATAACCTTTCCCATTGTACCACACGAAACTGTCTTTTAGCAAGGGCAGCAGCCAATATTTTTACTTGTTCTCACAAAAAACAATATCTGCCATTTCACCGTCCACTGCTTTCACCAAATCATCCGGTGAAAGAAGAATCTGGGAACCAAGTCTTCCCCCACTGACAATTACTGTATCCCATTCTCTCGCAGATTCATGAATAACGGTACGGTATTTCTTTTTCATGCCAATGGATGTACAGCCACCCCTGATATAACCGGTAACTGCCTGAATGTCTTTGACATGAACCATCGCAAGCGATTTTTCCCCGACAACATGTGCCGCCTTTTTTAAATCGACCTCTTTGTCTACCGGCAGAACAAAGACATAATATTCTTTGCTTTTTCCCTGCATAACAAGCGTCTTAAACGACTGTGCATACGGCTGTCCCAATTGGTCCGCAATGTGCATGCCATCCACAAACTCATCGCACTCATATGTCTTTACCTCAAACGGTATTTTAAGTTTTTCCAAAATACGCATCGCATTCGTTTTTACTTCTTTTTCTTTTTTTGCCATAATTTCCATCTCTTTTCTAATTTACTGCTAGTTCTTCCAGCGGAGCTCTCCTAATAGGGATAATGAGCCAAACATCACAATAGCATCCCCGCTCTCACACTTTATAATTGCCTTTTTTAAGCCCTTTTCCACAGAGTCTGCGGATTCTGCCGGCACATCCTTTTCTCTCTCCCATACCGCCTTTAAATCGGCTGCAGGCAGACCTCTTGTACCCGGTGCAGGCACCGCCACGATATCGGTTAAGAGCGGACTCATAATCGAAACAATTTTTTCATATTCCTTATCACGAAAGACACCCATCACGCCATGTATCTTTCTGCCCTTTAATAACTCTTTTAATGAATCAGCTAATGCTCTTGCTCCGCTTTCGTTGTGAGCACCATCCACATAAATCAACGGGTCTGTACATACCCGCTCCAGCCGTCCGCGCCAGTACGCCTCTTTTACACCTACCATAATCCGCTCCGGCTCGAGTGGAAATTCTTCTTTGAGACTCCTGCAGACGCCAATTGCCAAACTGGCATTTTTCATCTGATAAATACCGGTCATTCCGGTGCGGTAATTTTCTCCACAGTAGGAAAAGACACATCCATTTTCATCCATCGAAAGAAGGCTCATATCCTCTTCTGACACTTCCGTTAATTCTGCCTGTCTTTTCCGGCACACAGAAGTAATCACAGCCCTTGCTGCAGGTTCTGTCTGAAAACTGATGACCTTTCCTTTTTCTTTGATGATACCAGCTTTCTCTCCGGCAATTTCTGCAATCGTATCACCTAACCACGCCATATGGTCAAGACCAACCGGCGTAATGACTGAGGCAAGCACATGGGAAACCACATTTGTGGCATCCTCGCGTCCCCCCATACCGGCCTCTAAAATAACTACCCGGCACTGCCATCTGCAAAACGCCAAAAAGGAGACTGCCGTCTCCAATTCAAATGTGGTCGGATGCTGCCACCCATCTTTTACCATTTCTTCTGCTGCCTCAGCCACTTCGCCAATCAGCTCCGTAAGCAAATCTTTATCAATGTAGTGGACACCATCCATATCTTCATACTGAATACATTCTTCATAGCAAAATACTGCTGGCGATACATAACGTCCGGTCAGATAGCCGTTTACTCCAAAAATACTGCTTAAATACGCCGCCGTAGAACCTTTTCCATTGGTTCCTGCAATGTGGATAATCTTTAAGTCATCCTGCGGATTTCCCAAACGCCTGCATAATTCCCGCATGCAGGAAAGTCCCGGACGTATACCGGCTTTTGACGCCTCTTTAATATACTGTCTCGCCTCATCATAAGTCATCTTCATCGTGTTCTCATCCTTTGTCTTATTTAAATCTCATCTGACCTTTCTGCTTGTCAATAGCACCGTCTGCCACCGCATTATAAACACCTTTTTCACCGGATGCTTTTCCTGCCATGCGGCTCTGGCAGAGATTACAGTATTTGCCACTTCGGATTGGCACACCACAGGATAAGCAGAAGGCAACCTTATTCGTTGCATCCTCCACGACTTCCACTCGCCCGTCCCGCAGAAATTCCTGTATTTTATGCCGGCTCACACCGGTCTCTCTCGAAATTGTAATTGCATTGCTCGGACCATATGTGTTAATAAAACGCTTCACCTTTCCAAAATCTGTGAGGTACTCTTCCCCACAGGATTCGCAGACATAACAGCCACCGCCTTTATACATCATATGTCCGGAACATTTATCGCAAACGGTGACTGTTTCTTTTGCGAAAACATTTTTTCTCTCTTTCATACCAATCATCCTCTCCTAACGCTATATTTCCCTTTTGTATTTGATTACTAATACTATATCACAACTAACCCTTTTCGGCAAAGAAAAACTGCGAATTGAAAACGTTCTCTTTTTCCAACTCGCAGTTTATAAAAATATCTATGCTTTTATTTTACGGTTCCTGTGGCTCTTCCTCTTTCGAGAACATCCAAGTATCCACTAAAATACCCTTTACACTAAACTTAAAGAAAACTTTATGCTTTCCTATTACGGTTTTAGTAAGTTTGGTCTTAAAATACTGATAATCCTTATTCGCATTTACTGTGATTTCACCAACTTTTTTGTTACTTGCAATTTTGTCAATATAAACAGAGATTGTTCCCTCTGCTGCATCATTTGTTGCACTGGCAATGCTCATCATTACTGATTTTGCACCATCACTGCCAAAATCAACACCTTCTAATCCAACATAATCACCTTTGTCAACAGAAGAAAGAACACGATTATTTCTTCCATCATTTTTCTCAGGTCCAACAATCGTTGAAGTTCCATCTGACCATGCAAAAGTCTCTGCTTCCACTACATCATATGGGTTAAAACTTCCAACTTGAGACACTCCCTCATTTGTCATAGAAGAAGTCAAATCACCATTTTCATCCATGGTTACCAAATCCACACCAGTGGTACGATACCCCTGTGTAATTCCCAAATCGGCTGCCAGCTTCTGCGAATGATAGAACATATAAATTTTATCTCCTATTTGAAGCATGCAGTGGTGATTATTATTTTTATCATTACTTGGTAAACCGGTAAAATAAGATGTTGGGTTTTTCAAAACAACCTTTGCCTCGGACCATGGTCCCATCGGTGAATCCGAAACCATGTAAGCAATATTCGCTATACCAAGTTCATTTGTCGTCGGCCGTTTCTTGGCACCATCCCAGTTTGTACAATAGCTATAATAATATTTACCGTTAAATTTATTAATTCCGGAATCCTCAAATGGTGCCGGTGCATCGATAACAACCGGATCCTCTTTAAGACTTATCATGTCATCACCCAGTTTTACGACACGAATACATTTTGGATGTTCTCTGTCTTCTGCTTCACCAATTCCACCAAAATACAAATATCCCTGTCCATCATCATCGACAAATACAGCCGGGTCAAATAACCATGGCACTTCACTTCCGCCGCAGTTTGGAGTATTTCTACTGATTAACTGCTTGCCAATTGGGTCACGCCATGGACCAGTCGGGCTATCTCCCTCCAACACACCAATTCCGCTTCCGTTGTCAGCAAAGTAAATAAAGAACTTGTCTTTGCCGTCAATGTTTTTATAGCATACCGCAGGTGCCCAGCTATTCTTTGACCAAGTTGCCGGACCTTTCTTTCCTGCCACCTGAATAATACCCTCATCACGCCAGTTTACCATATCAGCAGAAGAATAACAGTTTAACGTATTGATATTGGAATAATTGTTATTCGGAATCTTGCCATCTTCACCAATTCTCATGGACTGGCTGTCATTGGTACCATATACATAAACGCGTCCATTATATTCAATTGCATACGGATCCGCCATAAATCGCTGCGCCGCAATCGGGTTATTATTTCCTACTTCTTTTATCGCTTCAGTCAAGCCGTCTGTGTTTACATTTTCCAAGTTTTCTGCTCCTAATTTAAATGAAATAGATTTAATATTAAAAGTAACTTCATCATCCGATTTTGTTCCAAGGAATAACCAGTCTGCTTTTCCTGACGGATTTTGTTCTGTCAAATCAATCGTAATCTTGTCACTGAATGCATTTGGATATACCCAGCTGTCCAGATTGTTATGGTCAATAAAGTATTCTCCCTCTTTATTTCCAAAACTCAAACGAAAACCTGCTGATGCACTTCCTTCAATCGTAATACTTTTAACTTTATTAAGGTTTAATGGACTTTCAAATGCAATCGCATAATATTTCCATCCTGCCTCTACTGTTACACTGCCATCACTGTTTAGTGTATAAGTAGCTCTTGTATCTGCATCTGTTGGTTTCACTTGATCACCTTCCATTTTCAAAATATTCGGATCCGGCGTTGGCGTCGGTACACTTGTTGGTGTAGCCGTCGGTTTTAAAGGTGTAGCCGTTGGCGCAGCATTTGTCGCCTGCGATGTCGACGGTGCTGCCGTATTTGGTTTTGTCTGTGGCTTTGAAGGCGTAACTGCTTTCACTGCCTTAACCGTCACTTTCACCTTTCCAATTACTTTTGTCTTTTTCTTCTTTTTCTCTTTTACCGTAATTACCGCATTACCCTTTTTCTTTGCTGTTACAACACCGGATTTACTAACCGAAGCAACTGCTTTTTTACTACTCTTAAACGTGTACTTTGCTTTCTTTACTTTTCCGGAAATTGCAATTTTCTTTTTCTTTCCTACTTTTAATGATATTTTCTTTGTTTTGAGTTTTGCCTTTTTTGCCGCCTTTGCTACATTGCTGTCAGGAAGTGATATTCCTGTACAAACAAGAGCAAGTGCTGTTGCAAGCGAAAGAACTCTTTTTGTTTTTTTCTGAAACATATAAAAATACCTCCTTCTTTTTTATCTACTTAAATTGTAGCAAAAAGAAGGAGATATTCCCATGATATGTCATGCACTATTTTTGATATTTCCAGCACTTTTTATTTAATCACACGAACACGAATAACACCGTCAAGCGCCTCTAATTCTTTTACTACTTCGTCTGTTGAATCGGAGCAGATATCAAGAATTGTATACGCGAAGTTTCCACGGCTCTTATTTACCATGTTTTCGATATTGACACCATCTTTGGAGAACAATGTCGTAAACTGGCTCAACATATTCGGTACATTCTTATGCGCAATCGTGATACGTCCTGCTGTCTGGCATACACCGGCGTCGCAGTTTGGATAGTTCACAGAATTTTTGATGTTACCATTTTCCATGAAATCACGAATTTCACTGACTGCCATTTTCGCACAGTTGTCCTCAGACTCCTGTGTGGAAGCACCAAGATGAGGTGTTACGGTTGTATTTGGCAGCTTTACTGTTGTCGGATTTGGGAAATCAACAACGTATTTTGCTACTTTACCGGACTCCAGTGCCACTTTGATGTCGTCTTCGTTCACCAGTGTATCACGGGAGAAGTTAAGAAGAACAACACCGTCTTTCATCTTGTCAAATGCCTCTTTGTTAAACATTCCCTTGGTGGAATCCAAAAGCGGAACATGTACGGTAAGGTAATCACACATCTCATACAATTCCTCATTTGTTTTTACCATCGTTACATCGCGGGACATGTTAAGTGCATGCTCAACGGACAAATAAGGGTCACATCCGTAAACATCCATACCGAGACGGTTTGCCGCATTGGCAACTAATACACCAATTGCACCAAGACCGATAATGCCCAATTTCTTGCCTTTAATTTCTGTTCCGGCGAATGCTTTCTTTGCTTTTTCTCCGGATTTTGCAATATTCTCATCGTCTTTGTTATCCTGACACCATTTGATACCACCTGTGATATCACGGGCAGCCAATAAAAGGGAAGCAATCACTAACTCTTTTACACCATTTGCATTTGCACCCGGTGTATTAAAGACAACAATACCTTTTTCTGCGCATGCATCAAGCGGAATGTTATTTACACCGGCACCTGCACGGGCAACGGCTAACAAAGATTTCGGTAAATCCATGTCGTGCATACCGGCACTGCGAACCAAAATGGCTTCTGCTTCATTTGTATTTTCCGTAATCTCGTAGTTATCTCCCAACATATCCAGACCGCAGGCTGCAATCGGATTTAAGCAGTTTACTTTGATACTCATTATGCATTCTCCTCCTCAAACTTCTTCATAAACTCAACCAATTTCTCAACACCCTCTTTTGGCATTGCATTGTAAATGCTGGCACGCATACCACCAACGGTACGGTGTCCTTTCAAGTTTTCAAATCCAGCTGCTTTTGCTTCTGCAACAAATTTTGCATCCAAATCTTTATCTCCTGTTACAAATGGTACATTCATCAAAGAACGGTCTTCTTTGCGTACGGTTCCTTTGAACAGTTTGGAAGAATCTAAGAAATCATACAAAACTTTTGCTTTTTCAATGTTTCTCTTCTGCATCTCTTTCAAGCCGCCCATTTTCTTAATCCATTTAAATACTTTGCCGCAAATGTAAATACCGTAAGCAGGCGGTGTATTGTAAAGAGACTGTGCATCGGCATGAATCTTGTACTGAAGCATCGTAGGAACTTTCTCATCCACTTCATCCGGAATCAAATCCTCACGGATAATTACAATAACAACACCGGCAGGTCCGATGTTCTTCTGAACACCACCGTAGATAACGCCGTATTTGCTGACATCTACAGGTTCTGACAAAAAGCAGGAAGACACGTCTGCTACCAATGTCTTTCCTTTGGTATTTGGCAGTGTTTTATATTTTGTACCATAAATGGTATTGTTCTCACAAATATAAACATAATCTGCATCCTCATCAATCGGAAGGTCGGAACAATCCGGAATATAGGAAAATGTCTCATCCTCAGAAGAAGCAATTTTAACTGCTTTTCCATATTTGCAAGCCTCATTATAAGCTTTCTTTGCCCACTGGCCGGTTACGATGTAATCAGCCACGCCGTTTTTCATAAGATTCATCGGAATCATGGCAAACTGCTGGGAAGCGCCGCCCTGAAGGAACAATACTTTGTAATTGTCCGGAATTTCCATCAAATCTCTCAAATCCTGCTCAGCATCTTTGATAATTTTATCATATGCTGCGGAACGATGGCTCATCTCCATAACGGACATTCCTGTTCCCTGATAATCAAGCATCTCATCTGCTGCCTCTTTTAATACCTCTTCCGGCAATACGGCCGGTCCTGCTGAAAAGTTATACACTCTAGCCACTGTTATATCCTCCTTACATAACTGTTAATTAATTCTGAATGCGATTCTCCTGATCTTTCTCATCAAAAGAATCTTCAATCGCTGCTCCCGGAGCAACCATTGGCCATACCTTGTCATCCTGGTTGATTACGACTTCAATCACAACTGGCACCTCTGCTGACAATGCAGTCTTAATCGCATCGTCAATCTCCTCTTTTTTCGTTACACGGATTGCTTTTGCGCCCATTGCTTCTGATACTTTGCAATAGTCTACTTTATCTTCCAAAATGGTCTGAGAATATCTCTTACCATAAAACAAGGTCTGCCACTGTCTTACCATGCCAAGTGCATGGTTATTAAATACTACTTCAATAATCGGAATATTATATCTTGTTGCTGTCGCAATCTCATTCATGTTCATGCGGAAACATCCGTCTCCTGCGATGTTAATAACCGGTGTGTCAGGCACTCCGACTTTCGCACCGATACAGGCACCAAGACCATATCCCATCGTACCCATTCCGCCGGACGTAATAAAATGTCTCGGAGAGCGGTATTTATAATACTGCGCCGCCCACATCTGGTGCTGGCCGACATCAGTCGTAATAATCGCTTCGTTATCGGTAAGTTCACTGATTCGCTCAATCACATAAGGTCCTGTAAGAGCATCCGTGTGATAAGAAAGCGGCAAAGCTTCTTTTCTCGCCATAACCTTATCAACCCAAGCCTTATGATAGTGCTGCTCCAATTTGCGGTTTAAGATTTCCAAAACTGCCTTTAAATCACCGATAATGGAATAATCCACCGGAATATTTTTATTAATTTCAGCCGGATCAATATCAATATGAACAATTTCTGCACGGTTTGCAAATTTCTTTGCATTTCCCGTAACACGGTCTGAAAATCTGGCACCTAATACAATCAATAAGTCACATTCAGTTACACTTAAGTTTGCTGTCTTTGTACCATGCATACCAAGCATTCCTGTATAATATGGGTCTGTGCCGTCAAATGCACCTTTTCCCATCAAAGTATCCGTTACCGGAGCGTCTACCTTATAGACAAATTCTTTTAATTCTTTCTCTGCGCCGGAAATTACGGCACCACCGCCGACAAAAATCATTGGTCTCTGCGATTTTTTTATTGCATTGACTACGCTTTCGATATCTTTTTCATCAATCGTGTCAACCTGTCTCTGAATCAATTCCGGTGTCTGCGGTGTAAAATCGGTCACTGCAGCCGTTACATCCTTTGTTACATCCACCAAAACAGGACCCGGACGACCGGTCTGTGCAATCTTAAAGGCACGGCGCATAACCGCAGCCAAATCCTTTACATCTTTTACAATAAAACTATGTTTCGTAATCGGCATTGTGACACCGGCAATATCAACCTCCTGGAAGGAATCTTTTCCAAGCATCGGAAGTGTAACATTACAAGTAATCGCAACCATCGGTACAGAATCCATATATGCCGTTGCAATACCGGTAACTAAGTTCGTTGCTCCCGGTCCGCTCGTTGCCATACACACGCCAACTTTTCCTGTTGCTCTAGCATAACCGTCTGCCGCATGGGAAGCTCCCTGCTCATGAGAGGTAAGCACGTGACGGATTCTATCCTGATAACGATATAATTCATCGTACACGTTTAAAATAGAACCTCCCGGATAACCAAAGATGGTATCTACGCCCTGCTCAAGCAGACATTCAATCATAATCTGTGACCCATTTATTTGCATACCTTGCACCTCTTTCTTTTCGTCTGTTTCCCTATTCTCACACGCATCGTATTATTTCAAAATCGCTCCTGTGCTGCCACTTGTTACCATATTGGCATAACGGCGTAAGTAACCGCTTGTCACTTTCGGCTCTCTTGGCTGCCAGTTTTTGCGTCTCTTTTCCATCTCTTCATCCGAAATATCTACCATCAAAGTATTTTCCGGAATGTTAATCTTAATGATGTCTCCTTCTTCTACAAGAGCAATCGGACCACCAACCGCTGCTTCCGGTGAAACATGTCCAATCGAAGCACCACGGGAAGCTCCCGAGAAACGTCCATCCGTAATCAAAGCAACGGAAGAGCCAAGTCCCATACCGGCAATTGCAGAAGTTGGATTGAGCATCTCTCTCATACCCGGACCACCCTTTGGTCCCTCATAGCGGATAACAACAACATCTCCTGCAACAATTTTACCGCCCTTGATAGCAGCAATTGCATCTTCCTCGCAGTCAAAGACACGCGCCGGACCTTCATGAACCATCATTTCCGGTACTACGGCAGAACGTTTTACAACGCCGGAATCCGGTGCCAAGTTACCTTTCAAAACGGCGATGCCACCAGTTTCACTGTATGGATTATCAATTGGACGAATCACTTCCGGATTACGGTTTACTACATGTTCAATGTTCTCACCTACTGTCTTTCCGGTGACAGTCATAAGGTCTGTATAAAGAAGCCCCTTCTTATTCAGCTCATTCATTACCGCATAAACACCGCCTGCCTCATTCAACTGTTCCATATAGGTGTGCCCTGCCGGTGCCAGATGACAAAGGTTAGGTGTCTTTGCACTAATTTCATTGGCAATATCCAGATTCAGTTTTACGCCTGCTTCATGAGCAATTGCCGGCAGATGAAGCATCGTATTGGTCGAACATCCAAGTGCCATATCGACTGTCATCGCATTTAAAAATGCTTTCTCACACATAATGTCACGTGGACGGATATTTTTCTTATACATTTCCATAACCTGCATACCGGCATGTTTTGCCAGTTTGATTCGGTCGGAATATACAGCCGGAATTGTACCATTTCCCTGAAGTCCCATACCAATTGCCTCGGTCAGACAGTTCATGGAGTTTGCTGTATACATACCGGAGCAGGAACCACAGGTCGGGCAGGCATGGCTGACATAATCATCCACCTGCTCTTCGGTCATTTTGCCTGCCGCATGAGCACCAACTGCCTCAAACATACTTGAAAGAGAAGTTCTCTGTCCCTGCACATGGCCGGCTAACATCGGACCACCGCTGACAAATACGGTTGGAATATTCACACGTGCTGCAGCCATCAAAAGACCCGGTACGTTTTTATCACAGTTTGGCACCATTACCATCGCATCAAAAGCATGTGCAAGTGCCATACACTCGGTTGAATCCGCAATCAAGTCACGGGTTACCAAAGAATATTTCATTCCCACATGTCCCATCGCAATACCATCACAAACGGCAATTGCCGGGAATACAATTGGTGTACCACCTGCCATAGCGACACCAAGTTTTGCTGCCTCTACAATTTTGTCCAGATTCATATGACCCGGAACAATTTCATTATAAGAGCTGACAATAGCTACAAGCGGCTTTTCCAGCTCTTCTTTTGTCAAACCAAGCGCATTAAACAAAGAACGCTGTGGTGCTGTCTGCATTCCTTTTTTTACTGAATCACTTTTCATCTTGTCGTCCTCCTATTCAATCTCTGCTGCAATGGCATCGCCCATTTCTTTTGTACCAAGCAGAGTCTTACCTTCATCCATAATATCAATCGTACGCATTCCTTTTTTGAGCACAGTCTTGACGGCATTTTCAACCGCATCTGCTTCTTTGGAAAGTCCAAAGGAATAACGTAGTAACATAGCTGCCGATAAAATCGTCGCAATCGGATTTGCCTTATTTTGTCCTGCGATATCCGGTGCTGACCCGTGACTTGGCTCATACATACCAAAGGTTCCCTCACCTAAACTTGCAGAAGAAAGCATTCCTAAAGAACCGGTTACCATACTTGCCTCATCCGACAAAATATCGCCAAACATATTCTCTGTCAAAATGACATCAAACTGTTTCGGATCTCTTACAATCTGCATTGCACAGTTGTCAACCAGCATATTTGTCAATGTCACTTCCGGATAATCCTTGCTGACTTCCTCGACGACTTTGCTCCAAAGTCTGGAAGAATCCAATACGTTTGCTTTATCAACACTGCAGACTTTTTTATTTCTCTTCATCGCAATCTCAAACGCCTGAATGGCAATTCTGCGAATCTCATTTTCATCATATTTTAAAGTGTCCACTGCGGTGCGCACGCCATCAATTTCTTTGGTATAGCGTTCACCGAAGTAAAGACCACCCGTCAACTCACGGGCAAAGATAAAATCAAAACCACCTTCTACAATTTCTTCCTTCAACGGACAAGCGCCGCTCAATTCTTCAAACAGAATTGCCGGACGAAGGTTACAGAATAAGCCAAGTCCCTTACGAATTTTCAAAAGACCTGCTTCCGGTCTTTTTTCCGGTGGCAATTCATACCAGCTGTCCACTCCGACTCGTCCACCGACCGCACCAAGCAAAATCGAATCACTTTTTCTTGCACGCTCTAAGGTTTCATCTGTCAAAGGCTCGCCGTATGCGTCAATGGAACAGCCACCCATCAACAATTCTTCGTATTCAAATGTGTGCCCATATGTATCTGCCACTTTATTCAATACCTTTTTAGCTTCTGCCACAATTTCAGGTCCGATTCCGTCTCCGGGAATCACTGCAATATGGTAGTTCATTCTCTCTCTCATCTCCATTTCGTTTCATAAAAGGGTAAACTTCCCCTCATAATCTCCTAGTATAAAGCAAGGTGGGGCTTTATGTCAAGTAAACACGATATGGAAATGTTTTAATTGTTGCTTTATTAGAAAAATCAGACCGGTGTTCAACGTCCATCAGGTTGAAACCCGGTCTGATTTTTCTAACAACAAACTTCAATAACATTACCACTATCTTATCCACAGTTAAAAACTCTAATAATAAGTATTAAAAATTGATTCCAAGCAAATCAATCAAAATTCCTCCAATGACACCCGCCACATATAAATAACACAAAATACCGACGTTTTGTTTTACGTGTTTGCGGTTCATGCGGCACAAAACAAGTGCACCGACACCGGCATTGGTAAATAATCCTGCCATCATCGGACCAGCGCTAATGACTTTCTGTAAATAGAGCTGAGTAATGACTACGGACGACGCACAGTTTGGAACCATGCCAATTGCCCCCGCCAAAATCTCGCCGAGAACCGGACGATCCATAAGAAATCCGGCTAAAGCCTCTTCACCCACACCATCAATAACAGCTTCCAGAACAAGTGTTATCAAAAACAAAAAAATGGTAATGTGAATTGTGTGACGCAGCGCAGAGGAAAAAATCCCCTCATCATCACATTTGCAGTGTTCACTCTCACACATTGTATGGATGTTCCGGTATCTCATTTTTCTGCCCCAGATACTGTGATACAAAAAGTCCAAAAGGAAGCCAAAAAGGATTCCCATTACCATTTTAACCGCCAAAATCTTAATGATTGTCCATGCAGGTACTGCCTCAGAAATAAAAATCGGAAGCATTTCATCGGAAGTAGACAAAAAGACAGCCACCAAAGCGCCTGCCGTAATCAAACCACCGGAATACAGATTTGATGCTGCTGCCGAAAAGCCACACTGTGGCACAATACCTAAAATTCCGCCAAATACCGGTCCTGCTTTTCCGGCACGCAAAATCGCCGCCTGTGTATGACTTCCGGTGCGGTGTTCGATCCACTCCATTAAAATATAGGTAAGAAAAAGAAATGGGATAAGTTTTAATGTATCCACTCCTGCTTCCATGAAAATATCAAGAAACTCATTCATCGTATTGATTCCTTTCTTTTCGTAAAACTAATGCATTTTTAGTTCACGACCTGATTTTTCCCCTTTTCCTTCCCCTGATTCAAACGCGAATCCGCAAGTGCAATCCGCTCTTTCATTGTCTGTTTTTCATCGCAGTATACAAATCCAAATGTTGCCGTAACCGACACACGCTGACGCTGGTAAGTAAGTACATAGTCCGCAATTTCTTTGCGAATTTTTTCCGTTAAGCGGTACCCGCTTTTTTTATCCATCTTCAGAAGCAGTAACACTTCATCACCGCCCCAGCGGCACACTTCACCACGGTTTCTCACTGCCTGGCGGATTAGATAAGAAAGATTAATCAAAAGCTCATCTCCGCAGGAATGACCGTACGTACGGTTTGTCTGTTTGAAATTATCCAAATCCATCTGCACCACACAGTAATCTTTTTCATAACACTCGTATTCCTCAAATATTTCATCCATATTCTGGCGATTTCTCATATTTGTGAGTGCATCGTAATGAACCATAAAATCAAGTTCATCATTCCGCTCCTCTAACACATTTGTCGCACTGCGTATTGCAACAACAAAGTATGCAGAATAAGCCATTAGAAAAATGGTACAGATAGCTACATTAATTGCAAAAATAACAAGCATCTCATGGTTTGACATACCCGGTAATTTATTAATTTCTCCGGCTGACGATGCCGAGTGAACAATCACAAGCAAATCAAAAATACCAAGCACACTTGACGTGACCACACCGATTCGGCTCTTCATATGAATACACGCAATGTAGTAAATAACCGGAATAAGCATAAAGCCGTATAAAGAAAAGCCATATCCCCAGCCTAAGCACAGGTTACACAAAAGTACATGTACAAGCACTTCGGCAAATGGTACTAACATCCATCTCTCCATATGCTTCACACGAGAAACCAAAAAAAGCAACAATAAATAGATCACAACACTTGCAATATTAAACACGTATAAAATTGTTACACCAATACAATAAAAGAAAATACACAATGCCGTATGCATACACAAACTCAGTGCTAACATTAAAGCAAAAAAATGAACACTTTGTTTTTGTTCTGTTTCCCCATTTAACATAGCAAAACCTCCCTTTTCCTTGATTTCCTAAGAAATCAGTAAACTACCAACACAATACCTCATTTCCTTCCTCTGTCACAAGCACCATAATTTCCCACTGTGCCGATGGCATATGATCTTTTGTATAAACTTCCCAGCCATTTTGTGAATCGGTTATAATATCTTCTTTTCCCATATTTACCATAGGCTCAATCGTAAATGTCATACCAGGCACTAACAGCATCTCTTCGCCTCGTTTGGAATGATAACCAACCCATGGCTCCTCATGGAACTCAAGTCCGACACCGTGACCGCCAATTTCACGAACCACCGTGTAGCCGTTTGCCGCTGCATGATCATGCACCGCCTGACCCATATCACCAAGGAATCCCCATGGCTTGACCTGTTCTAATCCTTTCTTCACACACTCTCTTGTTACCTGTACAAGACGTTTTTTCTCCGGTGACACCTCACCGATGCAAAACATACGGGAAGAGTCTGAAAAATATCCATTTAAGATTGTCGAACAGTCGACATTCACAATATCACCGGATTTTAATATAACATCTTCCGATGGAAATCCATGGCATACCTGATCATTTACCGAGGTGCAGACACTATACGGAAATCCTTCATAATCTAAAGGTGCCGGGATTCCGCCTCTTTTGGTTGTCATATCATACACAATTTGATCAATTTCTTTGGTATTCATTCCCTCATAAATATGTTCTTCCAGATAATCCAAAATAGCAATGTTAATTTTACAGCTTTCTTTTATTTGTTCAATCTGAGCCGGTGTTTTGATGATGTGGTGAGGCGGCACAATGTGACCTTGCTCACGATAAGATTCAATCTTTGCATCAAAACCGGCGTGACAGACCTTATATTTGCGTCCGCTGCCACACCAGCATGGCTCATTACGTCCAATTTGTTTTGACATTTTTGTCACACTTTCTATTGATTATAATGCTTTTTTTATGGCAGCAAGTAACTCATCATACTCTTCAAAAGCAGGAAGTTCCGGATGGTCCTTCTTAATCTGCTCAGTACTCTTAAATAAGAAACCTGCCTTACTTGCCTGAATCATTCCCAAATCATTATAGCTGTCACCGCTGGCAATCGTTTCATAACCAATCGACTGCAGTGCTTTCACTGTTGTATATTTGGAATTTTCAATTCGCATCTTAAATCCGGTAATCTCACCGTTTTCTGCCACTTCCAGAGAATTGCAGAAAATGGTAGGCCATCCCAGTTTTTCCATAAGCGGAGCCGCAAACTGAGTAAATGTATCACTGATGATAATAACCTGTGTCGTTTTGCGCAGTTCATCCAGAAATTCTTTTGCTCCCGGAATCGGGTCAATCGTAGCAATCGTTTCCTGAATTTCTTTCAGACCAAGTCCATGCTCTTTCAAAATACCAAGACGCCAATTCATCAGTTTATCATAATCCGGTTCGTCTCTCGTCGTTCTTTTTAACTCCGGGATTCCACTTGCTTTTGCAAAAGCAATCCAAATTTCAGGTACCAGTACGCCCTCTAAGTCCAAACATACAATATTCATTATTCATCCTCCATCTGTATTTATAATTTCACTACTCTACGGATACAAAGTAGTAATAAATCGGCTGTCCGCCATACTGAATCTCGACTTCCATCTCGTCATCAATCCCCTCAATGGCTTTTGCGATTTTTTCTGCATCTTCTTTGGTTCCCTCTTCACCATAATAAATGGTAATGAGTTCCGATTCTTCATCCATCATCTTTTTTAATAAATCAATTGTCGTATCCACTACATCGGTGCCAACTATCTCAATCGTCTTATCGCTCAATCCCATGATATTGCCGGCTTTAATTTCCTTCCCGTCAATTACAGTATCTCTTACCGCATAAGTGACCTGTCCGGATTTCACCTCGGATAGTGCTTCTGTCATCGCCTCTTCATTCTGCTCCGGTGTAAATCCTTCCACAAAGTTAATCATTGCTGCAATTCCCTGCGGAATATTTTTCGTTGGAATTACGTGAACCGCCTTATCCTTTGTCAAATCCTTTGCCTGCTGTGCCGCCAAAATAATATTACCGTTATTTGGCAGAATATAGATGTTTTTCGCAGGAATTTTCTCAATCGCACCAAGAATATCCTCAGTACTCGGATTCATCGTCTGACCGCCTTCAATCACTTCATCCACACCAAGTTCATGGAACAAATCCGTAAGTCCATCTCCGACCGAAACACTGATAAAACCATTTTCTTTAAATTCCACTTTCTTTTCTTCTTGTTTCTGCTGTTTTGCCATCTCGCTGGCATTTTTGATGACACGCTCGTGATGTTCTTCGCGCATATTATCAATTTTCATGCGTGTCAGAGAACCATAGGTAAGCGCTTTCTGAATCGCAAGACCCGGGTCGTTTGTGTGCACATGAATTTTAACAATTTCCTCATCGGCAACACAGACAATCGAATCACCAATGGATTCCAAAAATGCCTTAAATTCCATTTCTTCTTTCCTTCCAAATGGCTTTTCAAGCATAATGATAAACTCGGTGCAGTAGCCAAATTTAATATCCGCCTCAGCAACAACGCCGGCATCTGCTCCCATGCTTGGTTTCTTAACAGGAGTGGCAGCCGGTTCCACATCGATTTTCACTTCCTTGCCAATCAACGCGGTATATGCACCTTCCAACACGGTAACAAGACCCTCTCCACCGGAATCCACAACACCGGCCTCTTTTAACACCGGCAAAAGTTCCGGCGTCTGTTCTAACACATCACGCATATGCATAATTACGCTGTTCATAAACTCTGCAATGTTATCCGTGCGCCCATTTAACTCAATTGCTTTATCTGCACCACCGCGGGCAACTGTAAGAATCGTTCCTTCTTTTGGTTTCATCACTGCTTTATACGCAGATTCTACAGCACGTTCAAAGGCTTTTGTCAAAACATCGACATCCACTTCATCAACCTTTGACACTTCTTTCGTGAATCCACGGAGTAATTGCGACAAAATAACACCTGAGTTTCCTCTTGCACCACGTAAAGAGCCACCGGAAATTGCTTTACCAAGCGATTTCATATCTGGATTTTCTAACGCTGCTACTTCTTTTGCCGCAGACATAATAGTCATCGTCATATTGGTTCCTGTATCACCATCCGGTACAGGGAACACATTCAAATCGTTTATTACTTCCTTCTTTGCATCGATTGCATTTGCCCCGGCAAGAAAACACTTTCTTACAAAAGAGGCATCCATCGTTTTTATAATCACAGTTTTCTCCTCCAATTTAACAGGCAAATTAGTTAATCACGCGTACGCCTTCAACGCATACGGTAATTTTTCCAACTTCCATGCCGGTATACTCTTCTACCTTATACTTCACATTATCAACAAGGTTTTGTGCAACCGCAAGAATACTTACTTCGTATGCCACAATAATATGAAGTTCAATCATCAGCTTGCCATCCGCCACACTAACATTCACGCCATGACGCAAGTTGTCCTTTTTCAACAACTTTACAAAGCCATCGCGGACGTTTACGGATGCCATACCAACAACGCCAAAACACTCTACCGCTGCGGAACCGGCATACTTAGCCAATACATCCTCATCTACAAAGATTTTGCCCATTTCGGTATCCATCTGACCTTTCATAGTAACCTCCAATCTGGTATCCCCTAACGGATAACTGCATAATTATTTTTATTTTACACTATTCTATAAAAAAAAGCAAATCCACATACTGCGAAACTTTTCCCATTTTCTGCATAGAATAGTAACAAAGACATCTATGCGGGTATCTTTTATGAAACGCTTAATCGGATTTATTCTGTTTTGGATTGGCATCGGTATGTGCATCATGCTTTTCATGCGGCACAGTCTGCTTGCCATCCTGATTATTATTGCCTGTCTTGTCCTTGGCTATAATCTCTTCACAAGCTGTGACTAAAAAAAGAACACATTCTCCTACTCTAGTATAAGAATGTGTTCTTTTTTTATGATGTACGGGTAAACCGCAACTACGCTCTTTCCACTTTACCAGAACGAAGGCATGAAGTACAAACATACATTTTCTTTGTACCACCGTTCACCTTTACTCTAACAGATTTCAAATTCGATTTCCAAATCTTATTGCTTCTTCTATGAGAGTGGCTGACAGCGTTACCAAAGTGTACGCCTTTTCCACATACTGCACATTTAGCCATGAAAAGCACCTCCTTCTGCTTAAACTTCGCATGTCTCTTCTATATGAAACAAAATATCTCTCACACACGACAACACGAATATTTTAGCAAAATTCCAACTATAATGCAAGCAAAATTTTTATTTTTTTACAAATTTTAAAATTTCCACAATTCTTACGGATTATTCCGCATCTTTTCCCGCATCGTGTGACTGCTCTTTATTTTTCTTTCCGGCAAATTTGTCAACAAAATCCGGTACCATATCGAGAATCTTTGTGATACCGTCCTGGTTCTTCACATTGACAAGTTTGGACGTTCCGTCTTTAATTACTAACACGGCACTTGGCTGGATTTTACCGCCCATACCACCGCCACCGTTGTTTTTCTTTTCGGTGTCGTTTGCAAATGCACCGGCAGCAACGCCAAAGCTCACATCCACAAGTGGAAGTACAATGGTTCCATCGTCAAAACGCACAGCGTCTCCCACTACGGTCTTTGTTGTGATAAATGCATCCATCCCCTTAAACAGGGATTCTACTGTGTTGGTAAAATTATTTTCTGACATTTTAAAAAGCCTCCTTTTTTAATCTATGAATCTGTTTCCACATTCGTTTCAATTCTTTATCCTGATACAGTCTCAAAAAGAGCCGTAAAAAATAAATCACCCTTATTCTGCCCTTTACAAAAAAATCAGCAGCCAGTCTTTTTTCCTCAAAGTCCGGTGTAACATAAACACCCTCCTGATAAGCAATCGGGAACAAACTGATAAGACCCGTAACAAGCCCCGTCGATGAAGGGTCGCCGGTTCCAAATGCAAATGTCCCTCTCACCTTTTTCGGTGCGAGATACTTAAGCAGCTCTTTTATTTCCCGATACAACCGTTTCAAAAGTTTCTTGTTTTGTTTCACACACTTCATTATACTGGATAGCCCTTGAAATGAAAAGTTTTTTTTGCTTTTCTTTTTCTTCACTTTTTTGGTCCTGGAAAAAGTTTTCTTCTTCTTGTCCTTTCTTTGTTCCTTTTTTTCTTCCTGCGCTGCCAAAACCGGCTCGCCTGTTTCTTCTTTGTTATCCTGTAATGGTTCCGGCTCTTTTTCTTTCTCTGATTTCACCACGGTTTTTTTTACCGGTTTTTCATTTCCCATTCTCTTTATCGGAATACCAAACACAGAGAAAACAATCTGCTCCGAATCTTTTTTCTTTTTCACGGCAACAACAGACAAAAGCCAGCTCACCTTAAATGAATACTGGATTTTTTCATGGTTATCCCCTGCTGCCCGGTAGCGCACCGGCACACATAAAACAAGAGCCGTAAATAGTAAAACAAGTCCTAAAAGTATGCCAAGTATAATGAAAATCCATTTGAGTATTAATAAAAAAATCCACATAGGCACACCTCTTTTCTCTGTTACTTTCTACCCGGATAAAACTCCTTCTTGGCAAATACGTTCCTTGGGTTATATTCCGGATTCTCACGATATCCTTTTTCTAAAATCTGCTGCAGGATTTCGACAGCGGCATCATAATCCGAAGTCAGTGCCACTACATACATATCCACATGACGGTAGCGGCGGAAAAACAACTGGCGCGTCTGCATAATCTCAAACAAATTCTTATCATTCTGCGCCAAGGTAAGCACGACGTAACTCTTTTTCCATGGGCGCCGCTTTTCCACCCGTTTTTTGCACCGTTTCGGATTTTTTTCTACGGCTTCATCCATATATAAATTCTGATACCAGTAAATCATATTATGTCCACTCCTGCTCCTCGCGAATCAAGTCTGCTAACATCGTAAGTACCACACATTTTTCAGCCTTGTCCTGACATCCCATCAGATTAATACGGATATAATCAAGTACCTCATCCGAATTTTGGAATGTCAATGGCAGTTTTTCAAGGACAAGTCCCATAATCGCTTTTTTTACCGGTTTTGACACCTGACTCAACTTCTTGGAAAGTTCATTTACTAATTCATCTGTGCATTTTCTCACGTAGGAAAGGTCTGCTTTTTCCTCTTCCTCACCGGATACCGACAAGTCAATAAACAAACTGTCTGACAAAAGATTTGCCACTAATACAAAATCGTGGAATTGTCCAGCAAGACCGGTTTCCATCAATTCTTTCTTATAAGAACTGCGGATTTCATATAAAATCGATTCCAAATGACTGGATTTTTCAACACACTCCTCGATGCTGCCCTCTAACGGCACTAACAGTTCTTCTTTTAACTCTCCTTGTGCCAATGCCTGCCAAACGTTTCTTCCCGCTTTTTCAATCCGGCTCATTTTCTCACGGTAAGGAAGAATCAGTGCCATAGCATACACACCATTCACAACATTTTGCACTTCATAATAAAAGTCCGTAATTTCATGAATTTCTTTGGCTGTCTTTTCCAAAAGTGATACCAATTGATTGTATTTCTCGCCCTCTAATGACTCAAAATCGGTCTGTTCAAACGTTTGCAGGGCCTCTAAAATCTCCCGAAACTGATTTTCTTCCTGCTTTGGCTCATACAGCATCGCGCTCGTACGCACCATATACAAAAAGCCATCCAGTGCCGATTTATCGCCATCCTGATATAACGTAAGTGCTTCACCAATCCGCTCAAACAGTTTATTCTTTGTCATATGAACCGGAATCTGTCCCATAATCAAACGAATTTTATCAAGCGCCACCTTTTGATCTTTACTGCCAAACAAATACCCTTCTAACATTTTCATGTACTCTTCTTCCTCAAAAGCTGCCAGTTTCTCTGACAATTCTTTCTTGGAAAGATATTTTAATTCCATGCGGTTTAACACATATTCATAACAAATCATGCGGTCCGTGTACGCAGTTAAAACATCCATTTTATCCGTAATTTCATCCCGCAGATGATTCATTTTTTCACCAAGCACCGCGAAATCGCAGGACTCATCCGCCAAACAGCCAATCGCCTGTTTTACCTGCGAGAGCATTTTCTCCTTCTCATCCGCATCTAACACCTGTATTTCATCTTCCAAAAGCGAATACGCAGAAAAAGTCATTTCAAGCGTTCCATAATCCACATATGTTTTTACGGCAATATCCGCATAATGTTTTAAATTTTCCTTTATATTTTTCCCGTTATGAATCTCTTGAATCAGTTTTCTCACGTTTTTATCCTTCTTTCTATCGTTTGTTTAGCTGACAAGCTGCCAGCCTTCCAGCCAGCGCAGTCCATCTCTTGCCATCTGCTCATAGATCGGCTGTCCGGAAAGTACCGGATAAAAAACTAAGAACAGGAAAAAGGCAACTGCCAGATAAACCATACACCATTTAAACCATTTTTTGTCCGCATCCACAAGTTTTACCATACCGTACACAATCATCATGGCGACAAATGGCACACTTGGAAAATAGTGATAGGCAAATGTACAGCGCGGCACTAAAATCCACGGTAATAATTGAACCGCATAGGCAAATACCATAAACAAGGCTTTTTTGTCTCCCCTTGTCACAAGCTGGTAAGCAATATACAAAGCCGACGCCACGCCAAGCACAATAAGGAACGGTCCATATAACTTCCATGAATCACCGCCTCCATTACTTGAAGACTGTTTCACAAACACACTCCACAAAGCAAGGAACACAAAGAATTCACAGCCGATACTCTGAAGCCATTGCGACGTTTTGCTTCCAAGTCTGTTCGAACGCCTTCTTCCAAATGGCAGAAGAATCAATATCAATGCCGGGATTCCTGCCCACCATACAAGCGGATTACCAAAGGCACTGATACCCTCTTTCATACCATCCCGCAAAGTCTGGCAGTAATAATACATCGGTCGTATCATCGTCGGCCACTCATACCAGCTTGACTGCCATGGATGGGTAGCCTCCAGTTTGCTGTGGTATTCATACATAGCATGCTGATTATTCAACATTTTTCCGACCGTCTCAGCCACAGGATTTCCACTGTGGTCGCGAAGTGTATCCACAAGACCGGAAACAAATGTATTTTCCCATTTAAATCCTTCATAATTCTCATCTGTCACTTCGTAGAAGCGCTCGGTGTTATCCTTTGCACTGTCCTCAAACGGAACATAGGAAGCAACATAAATCGTTCCTGCTACAAACACAAAGAAAATCACACAGAAACCAAGGGTTAAAAGAAGTTTCTTCTTAAATACTTCAATAATATGTTTATGCGCAATTCCTTCTGTTTCGCCCGTCGGATTTTTCTTCGCCAGATGGTACTCAAAAATACGCCAGCCCATAATAGCAAAGAAGAACACAGCAAGACCGGCAGACGCATATACTGCCGTCCATTTCGATGCACAGCCAAGTCCCATCATCACCGCACTTAAGCCAAGCGGGATAAAGGTCTTCCACAATTTTGTATCATAAAAACTTGTCTGGCTGTACTGATACATAAAGTAGAACATTGCTATAATAAAGAATGTTCCGTACACATCAATGGTAGCAATTCTTGTCTGCGTAAAATGCATAAAATCAAAAGTAAATAAAAATGTCAACGCACCGGCCGCCCACGTGCGGTTCTTGAACAAACGCCTGCCAAAGAAGTACATAAACGGAATCATCCCGATTCCAAACAGCACACCGATAATTCGCCAGCCAAACGGATTCATGCCAAACATGCGCACACCAAGACTGATAAATACTTTACCAAGAGGCGGATGTGTCCACTCATAATTGCTCATTCCATGCGCAATTTCATAAGCCGTTCTCGCATGATAAATTTCATCAAAATAAGTGCCGCTCCTAAAGGTAATTGCCTTTCGGTATCCATCCTGTTCATCAAACAAGGAATCTCCGCCAATATGGTCACGGATTTTCACCGTATTTCCATTCGTATCCGTCAGTACCAGTTCATTCAAACTTGTATTATCCGAAAGTGTTGTCAAACGGATATAGCGGTACGAATCATTGGCAAAAGAATAAGTATCGGCATTTTGCTGATTTTCCTCTGAAAGTCTGCTAAAGCCATCAGCCTCACCACTGACTACCGTTCCCACTTTCTGATACTGTGGCTCCTCACCATCATTTGCCGATTTTGCCACTTCCACTTCAAACCGCTGATTTGCTTTCTCCGTAGAGTAGCCGCGCAGCATACTAAAGTAACTATCTGCACCCAAATCTAAAGTCACGGTTTCTCCAGCTTTTTCAGCTTTCCAGACAGTCTCCGGCAAATCACTCTGCGGCTCAAAACAATCCTGCTCATCAAACAAATTCTTATATTCAGAAGCATTGACCGGTTTCATCCAGTTTCCGTCTTTGTCAAGAATCACTAATTCATTCAGCATAAAGGTATCAGAAAGCTGTTCTTCATCAACACTTAGGCGGATATAACGATAATCTTTTGCCAGATTATAATCATCCGCGCCCTCTTCCTGAGATTCTTTGTCCCAAGTCTTTAATGCATCCCAACAGAACACACTTGTTGCTCTGACCGTGCCGACCATATCATAGTTTTTCCCATCCTCTGACATTTCAAGTGTCATCATACGGTCTTCCTTCGCTCCAAGGAACGTATAAATCATTCCGATATCTTTTGCTTTACCAAGATCTAACACAATCTCGGAATTACCATTTTCCGGCTGCCAGTAAGTCTCCGGAGCCTTGGTATCACCCAAATCACGAAAAGCGAATACACTGTATAATACAAGAATTCCAAACAATACAATATAATCCCACTTTGTAAATTTAGGCATTCTTCTTGTCGCATGAATATGTTGTTTATAGACTTCTTCCGGTTCTTTCTCTTTCACCTTCGGATTTTTCACAAGATATGGAAGGGTGTTCCTTTTCTTCTTTCCTCCGGATACCTCTTTTAAATCCTCCATAACCGAAACAGAAAAAGAAGCATAAATCAAATAAGCAAACATTAAAATTGTAAGGACTGCCGTAATTCCAATTAACGGTCCGTTTGGTGCCGTATTTTCGTTTTCCTCGACATACGCCCACAAAACATGACCTACATTCAAAAAGTGAATCGCCGAAAATCCCACATAAGTAAAGAATAACTGTTTGGTCGGCTTCACCAAAAAGGCAGCCAACATAAGTACAAGTGCCGGGAATAAATATCTCTCATGCATACGCACTGAGAATAAAAACATATTGGCAAGAAGTACCGCCATGCTTGTAAAATAGCGGGAATTATCATCTTTTAAGCGGAAGAAAATCACGGCACTCAGTGCAACGGATACTAAAATTGCGAGTGTTCCCCACGAGCTTGCTGACACACCTAAAAATGAATTTGCCTGCGGCTGCCAGTTCTGTCCTAACAACGCCCAGAAATTGTATGCATTAATCGTCGCATACGGATACGAGCCCAACGTATTCACATACTGGCTGAACACTTTGTCCACACCAAACGGAAGGGTAAATACAACCATTGCCACAAGAGATAAAACGCCGCCTACTAAATCCCGAAACATTTTTTCTTTTGAAAAATCTTTTAAGAAAACCTGTTCAATAATTGTCCAAATCAAAAGCGGAGCAAACATAATCATCTGCGGTTTGATAAGAACTCCGGCAACAAAAGCAAAATACGCAAAAATACGCTTTTCTTCCATGCACAGATAGCAGACAAGCAACAGGAAAAAGGTAAATACACCATCCACCTGTCCCCATGCCGAAGAATCCAGAACAACGACCGGACTGAGCACGTATGTCGCTGACAAAATAAGAGAAGAACCTTCAGAAAATTTTCTCTTTGCTATCTTATAAAGCAGTGCCCCTGCACCAAGATCAAACAAAATCGGAATCAGTTTAATAACACATCTTCCGGCTCCCGTTGCAACATCCAGATTAAAGATGCTGCGCAGAGCCCCAATGCCCCACAGCATTGCCATATATCCGGGCGGATAATCCGTAAAAGAATCCGAATGATAGAAATTCCAGAATCCATCTTTAAAAATCATATCCGACCACGCACTAAAGCAGGTCATATCCGTTCCATGTCCTTCATACGCTGCCGCAAAAATCAGTTTTACAAGCAGCGCTGCCGCTAATACAAGCAGTAGATTAGTCCATGACTTTTTGCTGTCTTTGCGGTAAATCCGAATTCCTTCTACTTCATAGCGGAATTTTTCAAAATACAAAACAGCAAAAACTGCCACGGTTAAAACCGCTACTAACACTAACATTTGTACACTATTTGTCGCAATACCAAACAATCCCATTTTCCGACTCCTTCCTCCTTTTAATGATGCACATGCTCATGGGTAAATAAATGCTCTGAACAATACTCATAGTTTCCCTCACATTTGGAGCAGTAACGGAACTCTAACTGCGGAGAGTCCACATCCGTTCTGCCACAAATCACACAATGATGCCTTGGTACACTTCCCTGTGTGGGTGCTGTTTTTTTCTTATATTCCATCTTTCTCTTCTTCTGATGGTACGCCTGCTTTGGCGTAAGAGAACCACGTCCCATAAAATAGAAGATAAAAAAGTTTAATAAAAGAACCAAAATCACCGCTGCCGAATAATAATATCCACTCATCAGATAGCGGACAAACATATAGCCATCCATCAAAAGATATACAATACTCAGCCACTTTGCCTTAACCGGAATAATAAAATACACAAGGAACTGTGCATCCGGGAAAGCAAAGGCAAACGCTAAAAACATCGTCTGGTTCAAATCATCCATAATATTGGCGGAAAGCATATAATCCATATAAGCAGTTGCAGCATTTGGCACTAACCCAAGCTGTAAAAACAGATAAAAAATAAAAGTCATGATTACAACCAGTAAAAGTCCCCCAAAATAAAACAAATTAAAGCGGAAAGTTCCCCACATGCGCTCCAGATTTGTTCCAATCGAATAATACACAAAAATCCAGATTGCAAACCACAATAAACTAACCATGCCGGTACCGCCAAACTGTCCGGATGGGCTTAACACAAAGGTAAAAATACGCCAAACCTGTCCATGCAGAATACTTGCAATATCCAAACTCAGATACGAATAATAAAACGTCGGATTCACAAGACTAATCAGAATTCCGACAATATTAACTCCAATGACATACCGCATCAGATTCGGAATGCCAAATTTTCCAAACCGTGTTCTCTCCAATCGGTCTAATAAACTCATAGTTCTTTTTTAACCTCCATTCAACAATTGTCTTTTCCCTATTAAAACAAATCTTTTTTGCGGAACAACAACGCCACAACGCCGGAAATAATAAGCGTTAAAACAATAATGGTAAAAAATCCAAACGGCGAATGTCCAAGTGGAATATTATCAAAGTTCATTCCAAAGAAACTGGCAATCATCGTCGGGATTGATAAAACAATCGTAACCGTTGCCAAGAACTTCATAACAATATTTAAGTTATTGGATATAACAGACGCAAACGCATCCATCATTCCACTTAAAATTCCACTGTATATATTTGCCATTTCAATCGCCTGTTTATTCTCGATAATGACATCTTCCAATAAGTCCTCATCTTCCGGATATTTTTTAACGCGCTCCGTCCGCAGAAGTTTCTCTAAAACGACCTCATTTGAGCGCAGGGAAGTGGTAAAATAAACCAGACTTTTTTCCAGCTCTAAAAGTTCAATCAACTCACTGTTTTTCTGGGAAATATGCAGTTTTTCCTCAATCTGGTCACTTTTTCTGTCAATAATACGCAGATAACGCAGGTAGGAAGCAGCATTGCGATACAAAATCTGGAATACAAAGCGAGTCTTTTTGAATGTGTAAAACTCGCGTACTCTACGGTTTACAAATGCTTTCAAAACCGGTGATTCTTCCAGACAAATCGTAATGATATGCTCCTTTGTCATGTAAATACCAAGAGGAATCGTGACATACCGGTCTTTCTCATCAAGCGAAGGAATGTCCACCAAAATCATATTGTATCCATCTTCCAACTCGATACGGGAACGCTCCTCATCATCTAAAGGTGCCCGTAAATCATCCAAATCAATCCCGGTTTCTTCCTCCAAAAAAGTCAATTCTTCCTCATTTGGGTGAATGGCTGATATCCAACAACCCTCTTCTATTTTATCAAGCACCACCATATCGTCTTCTATGGTTTTGTAAATGGAAATCATGCTTGTTCACCTTCCTTTCAAAGACAACGGCGATTCCCCGAAAACAAGGCATCGCCGAGTCTGACCAATTCGTTTTCATTATAAAGGTTCTAATAACCTTTGTCAAACCTTCTTTGGCACTTCAAAAAGGACATCTGCCGCGATAATAATCTGCTCCGGATTATTCTTTTCAAAAAACTCTGCCATCGTCATACCACACTCATTCAATATCGCTCCAAGGCTTTTTGTTCCATCTGCACGATAGACACAAGACACCTCTTTTTCTTCCTCTGACTGTGCCGTTTGTTCCTCTTCGTATTCCTCATCGTCTGTCTCCTGTTCGGTTGTCTCCACGTTTTCCTGCTGCATTCCCCGTCCTGCTATCGGTCCGCTTCCACAGGGCATCGGAATACAGATTTCCTGTCCCGGTCTTAAATTATACACATCCACATAAGGGTTTGCCCGCAGAATAAGTGCGAGCGGAACACGGTAGCGTCTGCTCAGCTGATAAAGATTATCGCCGGAGCGAATGACATGTATCATTCCATTACAAAAGCGTTGATTCATTTTCAGATTCCTGCCTTTTTTTATTATCCTATTCAAAAGAATGCCATTTGTTCTTTCTAATTTTGTTGCAAAACCATTCTTTTTGTCGTATAATAAGGTTTCGATAATTAGATAACAAAAAATGATTTTAATAGGAAACTTTAGGAGGTACTTATGAAACGAGTAGGTATCGATATTGGTTCAACCACAGTAAAAATTGCTGTGCTGGATGATAACAATAACATACTGTTTTCTGCCTATGAGCGTCACTACGCAAATATCCAGGAAACCTTACGTGCAATTATGGAACGTGCTTACAACGAACTTGGTGACTGTGACATCGCACCGATGATTACCGGTTCCGGTGGTCTTTCCATTTCAAAGCACCTTGATATTCCATTTGTGCAGGAAGTTGTGAGCGTTGCTACTTCCTTAAAAAGTTATGCTCCTCAGACCGATGTCGCCATCGAACTTGGTGGTGAGGATGCAAAAATTATTTACTTTACCGATGGTATTGAGCAGCGAATGAACGGTATCTGCGCCGGTGGTACCGGTTCTTTTATCGATCAAATGGCTACCTTATTAAAAACAGACGCTGCCGGATTAAATACCTATGCAAAAGATTACCAGGCTTTATATCCGATTGCCGCACGATGCGGTGTATTTGCAAAGACTGATATTCAGCCTTTAATAAATGAGGGCGCATCGAAACCGGACCTTGCCGCTTCCATTTTCCAGGCTGTCGTAAACCAGACAATCAGTGGTCTTGCCTGCGGAAAACCGATTCGCGGTAACGTTGCTTTTCTCGGCGGTCCGCTGCACTTTTTAACAGAATTAAAACAGGCATTCATCCGCACTCTTAATTTAACCGGGGATGCCATTATTGCACCGGAAAATTCCCATCTTTTTGCTGCAAGCGGAGCAGCCATGAACTCGGAGGGAAAAGGCGCCACAACAATCGGTGCTTTGTTAAAGAAGCTTTCCGGCGAAATTAAAATTGAATTTGAAGTGACTCGTATGGAGCCTCTTTTCAAAGATGAAACTGATTACAATGAATTTATCGAAAAACATAACGTACACAGCGTAAAGAAGGGAGATATCTCCACTTACGAAGGAAATGTATTTCTTGGCGTAGATGCCGGTTCAACAACAACTAAAGTAGCTCTTGTCGGCGAAGACGGTTCCCTTCTGTACTCATTCTATGATAATAATAACGGAAGCCCACTGAAGACGACAATTAAAGCAATTAAGGAAATTTATGAACTGCTCCCGGAAAGTGCCACAATTGTGCGTTCCTGTTCAACCGGATACGGCGAAGCACTGATTAAATCCGCTTTGATGTTAGATGAAGGTGAAGTTGAAACCGTTTCCCATTATTACGCTGCTTCTTTCTTTGACCCGGATGTTGATTGTATTCTGGACATCGGCGGTCAGGATATGAAATGTATTAAAATCAAAAATCACTCCGTAGACCAGGTACAGTTAAATGAAGCCTGCTCTTCCGGCTGTGGTTCTTTTATCGAGACGTTTGCACGCTCGTTGAATTATGAAGTAAAAGATTTTGCAAAACTGGCTCTGTTTGCCGAAAATCCAATTGATTTGGGTTCCCGCTGTACCGTATTTATGAATTCTAAAGTAAAACAGGCACAAAAAGAAGGAGCTACGGTCGCAGATATTTCTGCCGGACTTGCTATTTCCGTTATTAAAAATGCCCTGTTAAAGGTAATTAAATTAACAGACCCGAAAGATCTCGGTAAAAACGTAGTTGTTCAGGGTGGTACTTTCTATAACGATGCGGTATTACGAAGTTTTGAGCGTGTTTCCGGATGTCAGGCAATTCGCCCTGACATTGCCGGTATCATGGGTGCTTTCGGTGCCGCACTGATTGCCCGTGAGCATTACGAAGAGGGAGAAACTTCTTCCATGCTCTCTTTACAGGACATTATCGAGTTAAAATTTGAAAGTTCCATGACAAGATGTAAGGGATGTACCAATCATTGTCTCCTTACAATAAACCGCTTTACCGGTGGCCGTCAGTTTGTGTCCGGTAACCGATGTGAACGTGGTCTTGGCAAAGAAAAGACAAACCGTGACGTTCCAAACCTTTACGCCTATAAAAATAAGCGTCTTTTTGACCACTATAAACCATTATCTGCGGACAAAGCATATCGCGGCAAGGTCGGAATTCCACGCGTGTTAAATATGTATGAGAATTATCCATACTGGTTTACTTTCTTTACGGAACTTGGCTACGAAGTCGTTCTTTCACCGGCTTCCAACCGAAACATTTATTCACTTGGTATCGAATCGATTCCAAGCGAATCGGAATGTTATCCGGCAAAGTTAGCTCATGGACATATCTCATGGCTGTTAAACCAGGGCGTTTCGTACATTTTTTACCCTTGTGTTCCTTACGAGCGCAAAGAATTTGATGAAGCGGGCAACCACTACAACTGCCCAATTGTCACTTCTTATGGAGAAAATATCAAAAATAATGTAGAAGAATTGGCAGATGAATCGATTACCTACCAGAATCCATTCGTCTCCTTTGAAAGCGATAAAATTCTTGCCGATGAGTTAGTACGCTATCTCGGCAAAGAAAATAATATTGATGCCGGCGAGATTCGAAAAGCTGCCCACAAGGCATACGAAGAATTGCAAAAAACAAGAAATGATATCCGCTTAGAGGGCGAACGCGTATTAAAATGGATGGCAGATAACAACAAGCGTGGTATTGTGTTAGCCGGTCGTCCTTACCATATTGACCCGGAAATCAACCACGGTATTCCGGAATTGATTACATCTTACGATATTGCGGTATTATCTGAGGACAGCATTTCCCATTTAGGAAAAGTTGACCGGCCAACGATTGCGATGGATCAGTGGATGTATCATTCCAGACTTTATGCCGCTGCCAGTTTTGTACGCACCCAGAACAATCTGGATATGATTCAGCTTAACTCTTTTGGATGTGGACTTGACGCAGTAACAACCGACCAGGTCAATGATATTTTGACAAGTTCCAATAAAATATGTACGGTTCTTAAAATTGACGAGGTCAACAACTTAGGTGCCGCAAGAATTCGTATCCGTTCGCTTATTTCCGCCGTGAAAGACCGCGAACGCAAGGGAATTAAGTCCTCTCCTCAAAATTCAGCCTATAAACGAGTTGAATTTACAAAAGAAATGCGTAAAAGTTACACGATTTTAGCACCACAGATGTCACCAATTCATTTTGACATTTTAATGCCGGCTCTTGCTGCCTGTGGTTATAATCTTGTCCAGCTTCCTACCGGCGTAGGCGAATTGGATTACGGCTTAAAATATGTAAATAATGATGCATGCTATCCGTCTCTTCTTGTAGTCGGACAGTTCATGAAAGCATTGTTATCCGGCGAGTACGATTTAAATAAAACTGCTTTAATCATTACCCAAACCGGTGGCGGATGCCGTGCAACGAACTATATCGGCTTTATCCGCCGTGCACTGAAAAAAGCAGGCATGGAACAAATTCCTGTTATTTCGTTAAGTGCCGGTGTGGAAACAAACTCCGGCTTTGACATCAATTACCGATTGTTAAAAGCCGCTATTCACAGCTTAATCTACGGTGATTTGTTTATGCGTGTCGTATACCGTACCCGCCCTTACGAGAAGGTACCGGGTTCCGTAAACGCTCTTCACGATAAATGGAAAAAAGTCTGTATTGAGGCTGTGAAAAAACCAAAGCAGTCGGAACTTAAGAAAAACATCCGACAAATCGTAAAAGAATTTGATGAAATAGAATTAGATGAAACAAAGAAAAAACCACGTGTTGGAATCGTTGGTGAGATTTTAGTTAAATATCTCCCGGCAGCTAACAATCATGTTGTTGAACTCTTGGAAGCTGAAGGTGCTGAAGCAGTCTGCCCTGATATGCTGGACTTCTTTATGTACAGTGCTTACGACAGTGAATTTAAGGCTGACCATCTTGGCTTTAAGAAAACCAGTAAGTGGCTTGGAAATGCTGCTATCTGGCTGTTAAATCAGTTCCGCAAGCCATACTGCAAAGCACTTGCTGAGAGCAAGCGTTTTGAGGCACCACCTGAGATTCACGTACTGGCTAAATATGCAGAGCCTTTCGTATCTAACGGTAACCAGACCGGTGAAGGATGGTTTCTCACAGGTGAAATGATTGAATTGATTCACAGCAATGTACCAAACATCGTTTGTACTCAGCCATTTGGCTGTCTGCCAAACCATGTCGTTGGTAAAGGTGTTATCAAACAGATTCGAAAGGCATTCCCAGATGCCAACATTGTAGCCGTTGACTATGATCCCGGCGCCAGCGAAGTAAACCAGTTAAATCGTATCAAACTGATGTTAGCAACAGCAAATGAGAATTTAAACAAATAAAAAGAATCACAATTTAGGAGTCTGCCAAAAGGCCGGCTCCTTTTTATTTGTAAGAAATAAGGAGTCTGCCTTAGCAAACTCCTTATTATATTTTGAATCATTTTGTAGATTCTTTTTCATTTACTTCTTAACTTAGTTCATTTTCTTTCTAAATACAATTACTCCGAAAATTGCTAATACAGACAATCCCATAACAATCATTGGGAACAAAAGATTCGTTGTATCTCCTGTCTCCGGTGCGGAATCAGATAATGGTACATCTTCATCAAGCAAAGTAGTTGTTTTCTTACTTGTTGCTGATGCTTTTGGTGTTGGTGTCGCTGTCACCTTCGGTGTTGGTGTCGCCGTTACTTTTGGTGTTGGTGTCGCCGTTACCTTTGGTGTTGGTGTCGCCGTTACATTCGGTGTCGGTGTTGCTGTCACTTTCGGTGTTGGTGTTGCTGTCACTTTTGGCGTTGGTGTCACTTTCGGGACTTTCTTTGAAATCATATGCCATTCGCCAGAATTGCTGACAACCGTATCACATACCAGCCATCCTTCGGATGTAGTTCCCAAATTCACAAAAGCTTTTGGCGCAATTATCGTAGCTCTCATACCATCTGAGTTCAAATTCAAATTCGTCACATAAGGCATATTCCACACAACAGACTCTGCCATTTCCTCGTGTGTTTTACTTCCATTTTTTACAGTAATCTTATATTCCGGAATGCGAACAGTATCTTTCAATGATACATTAAATACTAAGGACTGATTTGCTCGCAATGTAACCTTAATACCACCATTCTGAATTTTCCCTGCAGTGATATTTTCAACCATAGCATCCGCATCCACATATACAACTTCTTCATCAATTCCTGTAATGTCTACATGATAATTGTTCATGTCCTTAACATCTTTTGGTGTTGTGTAATCTGCCTTTTTCACAACAGATTCTGCATAGTTTGAAACAGATGTAAGCATTGCTTTAACTTCATCTTTCACACTTTCCTTTACTACTACATAAGGCGTCCCACGGAATTTCGACTCTCCTACAACTTCTCCAATCCGAATCTCTCCGGAAGCATTTGCTTTGCTCTCAGAAATCGTGTTTCCGTTCCAATGACCATTCCCCTGGTACTTACCTACGGCAAAGTTTGTCTCCATATCTGCTGTCTGATTCAGATAATTACAAACAATTCCGTACTCAATGCAATCTCCCAAAAAAGGCTGATTATTTGACGCAAATGAAATTCCGCCAATCACCCCGATTGCAATTGCGATTGACGCCACAGCAACTGCTGCTTTGGCCCAAAAGCTTCGCTTCAATCTTTTCATCTTATTTCCTCCAGTCTTTTAATCCTTTTAGTTTGATTTGCTACAAGATTAGTATAATTCTATACTATCACAAGTATAACATAAACCTATCACATATATCAAGAAGTTTTTTTCATTTTTTTACAATTTTTTAATGATATCAAAGTTTCAAATCAGGAAACACCAGAAAGGCCGTTTTGCTATGAAAACATTCACTGATATCCATATAAAATAAGCCATACTTCACTATATGAAATAAGACTCATCCAGTTGAGTCTTATTCAAAATTCATTTTCTATTTTTTCAGGAATCTCCCACTGAATTGGAGTTTCTCCATTCTTTATCAAAAAATCATTTGTCTGGCTAAACGGTTTACTGCCAAAGAATCCTCGGTATGCCGACAAAGGGCTTGGATGAGGTGCTTTCAGCACAAGGTGCTTCGGATTTGACAACATTTTCGCCTTTTCCTGTGCCGGCTTCCCCCATAAAATAAATACAATTGGTCTATCCTGTGTATTTAATTTAGCAATTGCCGCATCCGTAAACTCTTCCCAGCCCACACCACGGTGTGACATCGGCTTGTGTGCCTGAACCGTAAGCACCGTATTCAAAAGTAAAACACCTTGTTTTGCCCACGAAGTCAGACAACCGTGGCTTGGAATTTTGCAGCCTAAATCATCATGCAGTTCTTTGTAAATATTTTCAAGAGACGGTGGAATTGCCACCTGTGGTTTCACCGAAAAACAAAGCCCATGCGCCTGTCCTTCATTATGGTAAGGGTCCTGTCCCAAAATCACAACCTTAACCTTCTCAAGTGGCGTAAGATGAAAGGCTGTAAAAATTTCATCTGCCTTTGGATATACAATTGTTTCACTATATTGTTTCCGAATAAAAAAGAATAAATTTTTATAGTATTCTTTAGAAAATTCTTCATGCAATGCACACTCCCACTCACCTGTCAAAGCACTCATAACAACCTCCCTCTTTTATAACCGTACACTGATTCCCCGCTCTTGCAGGTATTTTTTCAATTCAACGATTTCAAGTTCTTTAAAGTGGAATAGCGAAGCTGCCAAAACTGCATCCGCTTTTCCTTCCGTAAGGGCATCATAAAAATGCTCTTTTGTTCCTGCACCGCCGGATGCAATAACCGGAATTGAAACATTTTCTGAAACCGTCCGTGTCAGTTCAACATCATAGCCGTCTTTTGTTCCATCACAGTCCATGCTGGTCAAAAGAATTTCGCCGGCACCTAAGCGCTCCGCTTCCATTGCCCATTCCACGGCATCTTTTCCCATATCTACACGACCGCCATTTTTGTAAATTGTCCATCCACTGCCGTCTGCCCGTCTTTTGGCATCAATCGCAACAACGACACATTGTCTTCCAAATTTATCCGCAGCATCCGATACAAGTGTCGGATTTAAAATTGCCGCTGAATTCACTGCAACCTTGTCCGCACCCTCGCGCAAAATCATACGAAAATCCTCAATCGTGCGGATTCCGCCGCCTACCGTGAACGGAATAAACACCGTTTCCGCCACTTTACGAACCATGTTCGCCTTTATCTCTCTTGCATCACTCGATGCTGTAATATCTAAAAAAACCAATTCATCTGCCCCTGCTTTTCCATAAGCAGCACCAACTGAAACCGGGTCTCCCGCATCAATCAAATTAACAAAATTAACTCCCTTTACCACTCTTCCCTCATTTACATCCAAACATGGAATTACTCTTTTCGTAAACACCGAAATTCCTCCTATCTTCGTCTTATTCTATATGGAAACAAAATTCTTCAAAATTTCCAGCCCAACATCTCCGCTCTTCTCCGGATGAAACTGGGTTGCAAAAATATTGTCATGTTCCACTGCCGCATGTACCGGAACAATATAATCCGTTGTAGCTGCTACATCTTCAATATGTTTGGCTTTTAAATAATACGAATGAACAAAATACACATATACATCCTCCGGAATTCCTTTTAACAGTTTCGAATTCGGATTGATTTTCAAAGAGTTCCATCCCATATGCGGAATTTTATATCCTTCTTTTTCCGGAAATCTTACAATTTCACCGGGAAGAAGTGAAAGTCCTTTTACATCATGTTCTGACTCATCACTTCGCTCAAAAAACAACTGTAGCCCAAGGCAGATGCCCATAATCGGTGTACCGGATGCCGCCACATCCTGCAGCACTTTTGTCAGTTCATAGCGATTCATCTTTTCCATCGCATCCTCAAACGCACCAACTCCCGGCACAATTACATGATCTGCTTTCTTAATTTCTTTCACATCTCTTGTAATCACCGGATGTTCCCCAATATATTGTAACGCCTTCTCAACGCTTTTAATATTTCCTGCATCATAATCCACAATTGCTACCATCGTTTTGTATCACCTCTGTCATTGTATTAGAATAGCCGACCGGAAAACCGGTCAGCTATCTTTTCATTATCTCTCATCAGCTTCATTTCTCTTCTGCCACTGCAAAAGAATCGCCTGCAAGCGGTCTGTGTATTCCTTTTGTGTCTCGGAAGCAATAATATTTCGTGCCTGTGATTCACTGACACCGAACTCATTGTACAGCTGATTTGCGAGTTTACTCTCCAATTCATTGTACTGGCTGAGCATATCATACTGCTCCGCTTTTGCTTTGTTTGCATCGTAAAGACGAATTCCACCAATCAAAGAATCCAGGGATTCCAAATACATCTTCATCTTATAATAATTCTGATAAGCATCATACTCACGCTGGAGCTGCATACACATACGCACCTTCTGTTTGAGTTCTTTCGACGAATCCGAAACAGAGACTCCTGCCAAAGAATCATAGGCGTTCTTATAATCCCGCTGTTCAAAAGAACTCTCCGCACTTTTTACGGATGTCGTATAAGAAAGTGCCTGACTGCCAAACACAACCGCTACACAGAGAAGTCCGAAAAATACCATAACAATCGCAGCACCAACCGGATTAATTCTGCCAACCACTTCATTAGCTTCCTGCTCGGCTTTTAATCGTTTCTTTTCTTCTTTTTCTGCCGCTTTTGCTGCTGCTTGTTCTGCCTTTGCTGCTGCTTTTTTTTCTTTTTCTTCTTTTGCCTGCTCTGCTTTTGCTGCCTTTTCCTCTGCTGTCTGCTGTTTCTTTTCCTCTTTCGCCGCTTTCTTCTCTTCAGCGTCAGCCTGCTCTTTCTCACGCTCTTTGGCTTCTTCCTCTGCGGACTGTTCCGTAATGATATTACCAAAAATACGTTTAAAGAAACCGTCTTTTTTCTCTTTTTTCTCTTTCTCCTGCTTTATATCTTGTACATCTTCCTCTGTGTCATCTGAAACCGCCAACGGCTCTCCGGACACACCAGCCGCTTCACTATCATCCAACACCAAAGGATCCAGCGCCAAATCACCAAAATCATCACCGGCATCTTCATCCATCTGCGGAACAAATTCTTCCTCAATTTCAGGAAATTCCGGTGCCTCATCTGCCTCACTGTAATCCACAGCAGAAAGTGCATCATCATAAATATCATCTACAGATAAAGCATCTGCATCATCGGCAAATACGCTTTCCTCATCATCTTCCCGAAAAAGAGAAGTCTCAGCCGGACTTTCATCCATAGGCTCTGCTGTTTGAACCTCCTCCTCCGGCTGCACTGCGGAATCCGGCTCATCATAATCTTCATAATCCTGCGAAAGCAGTGTCAAAAGTTCATTTACATCCGCTTCTCCATCAGAAGCTTCTTCTGCCGGTTTCTCCTCCACCTGTTCGTCCATAACGGGTGCCGGTTCACCTGCATTTTCCGGTTCTTTCTCTTCATCACTCATGCTCTGCATCAATTCTTCCAAATAAGCCTCATCCATCTGTGATTCTTCATTTTTACAGTCTTCACACAATTCTTCGCCATCCGGAATTTCTTTTCCACATTTTCTACATAAGGTCAAATGTCACACCTCCTCTTGCCAAAGCACAAACTTCTTATTTAAGCAAAAGGTCCAGCTGATGAACCAATCTGCCAATCTCCGGTTTAGAAAGCTGGGCATCTACACCAAGTGCCTCTCCTTTACGTTTCATCTCATCATTTACCAAAGATGAAAAAATAACAACCGGAAGTCCTTCAAATCTAGGGTCTTCTTTAATTTTCTTGGTCAGATGATGTCCATCCATCTGTGGCATTTCAATATCCGTAATAACAAGTGAAATATCTTTTCCAATCACCGCACCATCTTTCATCATGCGGTCCAAAGTGTTCCATGCTTCCAGTCCGTTGCTTGTTGGAATCAAATGTGAATAGCCAGCCTTTGTTAAGCATTTCTTCAACATCTCAAGAAGCAGCGGTGAATCCTCCGCAAGAAGGATTGTGTAATCAATACGGGAGCGCTCACCCATTGCCTCAATCTCAGACAGCTTAAGTCCCGTTTCCGGATTAACTTCCGTAACAATTTTCTCAAAGTCAAGAACAATAATTATTCTTCCGTTAATCTTTGTAATGCCGGTGGCTACCCCTTTACCATTTCCACTAATGGTAGAGTCCGGTTTTGCGATGTCTTTCCATGATACACGGTGAATACCAAGCACCTGCTGAACATGAAACGCTGTGTGTAGACGGTTAAAATTCGTAATAATATACATATCATGAGATGTGTCAGCGCTTGGCTGAACACCTAACGCTTTCGCCAAATCAATTACGGTAATCAGCCGTTCTCTCGGCATGAAGATTCCCTCTATGTACTCATGTGCATTCGGCACCATCGTTGGCTCTTGATACGGACAAAGTTCATTAATCTTTGCCACATTGATTCCATAATGCTGATTACCAACCACAAACTCCAATAATTCAAGTTCATTGGTACCACTCTCTAATAAAATTCCTGTTTCTACTGCCATTGTCTCTCTCCTCCTTACTCCATGTCATCAATATCATCAAACTGACCGGCATCTGCATCCAACCCCATTGTATGAAGGGTTCTGACTTTGCGCCGTTCTTGTTCTGCAGTAACTAAAATGTAATCTTTAACTTCTTTTGCATGCCGAATATGCTTTAATTCGAGCGTTGAGTCCGTTACATCACTTGAATAACATACAACCGTTCCTAAACGGAAAATTCTCTCTAAGAAACCGGTCACAAGTTTTACATCCTGAATCCGATACATCAATGTATCATCTTCTTCCGTTCTGAGAAAACCTTTTTTAATATTTACTACCTTTTCCTCAATCCGGTAAGTTGTAAAAGAAAGCGGTAGTCCAAAAAACAAACTTCTCTTTTTTTCCTGATACATAAATGCCTCCTACTTCATTTTCACTGATGTTTTATTATTCCCTTCTTCAATCGACAAATCAATTGAAGAAGCGTTTGTCGCATTTTTATCTACCTGAAATACTAACACTGCCTTCTGTGACTTTCCTTTCGCAATTGTAGCCTCCAAATAATCCAGTTGATTCTCCAATAAACTAATCTGTGGAGAATAAGTTGTTCCGTCCACATTCAACTGATAGGAGATTTTTCGTCTGTCAATCAGTTTAACCTTTTTTTTCGCACCGGAATTATTTTTTAGTGAAAACTCTGCAACAAGTAGTTTTTTCCCCTGTTCGGCACGAATCTGTGAACTTCCGTATTTATCTGCCAGACGATAAGAAGTATACAAAATCGAAACACCTTTCAGATGATATAAATCATCTAACGATACTTCCTTTTTGGAATCTTCCGGTGCAGCTGCTGTCTGTTCCGGCTGCGATTCCTGTGGTGCGTCTGACGCCTGTGCAGCTGCCGATGTTGGTGTCGGTGTCGCCGGCATCGGTGTCGGCGTTTCTGTAACCTCCTTTTCTTCTTTTGTGATAAGTCGGTACGGATATTTGTCAGAATTTTGGAGCAAAACACCTGCTGCGTACTCCGCAATTTCATTTTCCTGCTCCTCAGACAAATTTTTTATATCCGCACATCCGGTAAGGGATAGAACGGACACAGCCAATACGGCACATAAAAAACGTATCTGTCTCAAAAAACCCCTCCTTTTACAATTAAATCCAGTTTATTTATTATAGCACATATCCCATCCATCAATCAACACTTTTCACGTCAAGTTCAAACCAAAATTCGACACCATTGTCATAATTTTTCACACCAAACTTCTGATTATGGGCATCCATAACGGCTTTTACGATAGATAAGCCAATTCCATTGCCACCATATTCTCTTGTCCTTGCCTTGTCAACTTTGTAAAATTTCGACCAGATTTTATCCATATCTTCCTCCGGAATCGGATCTCCGGTATTGAATACGCTGGTGCATACACGGTCACCTTTCCGAATCGTCTTAATTTCAATTTTATTCTCGTATTTCACATGATTAAGTGCATTGCTCACATAATTGCTGACAACCTCCTCAATCATATACTCATCTGCCCAGACCATAATTGGTTCCTCATCCGGATGGTATGACAACGTAACTTCTTTCTGACGGAACAAAATATCAGAGGAATTTACTATCGACTGAATTACACTTCGCAAGTCAAAATGTTCAAAATGAACCTGGTCATTTCCAAACTCTAACTGATTTAAACTCAGTAGTTTTTTTACCATCTTGTTCATCTTGTCAGCCTCGTCCACAATGACTTCACAGTAAAATTCACGGCTTTCTGCATCATCATTAATATTTTCCTGCAATCCTTCTGCATATCCCTGAATCAAAGCAATCGGCGTCTTCAGTTCATGCGAAACATTCGCCAAAAATTCCTGCCGCATCTGCTCCTGCTCCGAACGCCTCTGTAAATCCAGCTGCAATTCATTATTCGCTGTCTTTAATTCGGAAATGGTTTTCTCCAAGCGGTCTGACAAAGCATTCATACTGTTGCCAAGCACTCCGATTTCATCATCACGGTTATCTTTATAACGAGTTGAAAAGTCAAGTTTCTGCATGTTTTTTGCATGAGTTGCCAGGCGCAGAATCGGCTTCGTATATTGATTGCTGACAAAATACATAATAAACACGCCGGCAATCATCACAATCATTCCGACATACAGCATAAACTGATTCGATACACTGGCACTTTCCTGTATACTCTGATAATTACTGCGCAGATAAATCCAGTAATTATCGGGCATCTTTCCTGTGAGTTCCAAAAAATTAGAATCTACTCTCGTATCATACACATTATACATCGAATAATTTGCTGTCTGTGTAATCATTTTACAGTTATCGTCTAGCTTTTGCCCAAAATAAATTGATTTTACGTACTTATCAAGTTGGTTTTTTGTTACCTGCTGCAAACGCTCACTGTCACTCGGATATACATACGCTAATTCCGCGATATCACCAGACCCTTGGTAAACCCGAATCTGCACAAGATAAATGCTCATGTTGGTATTGCTCGAAAGCTGGTCTAACTTATCATAAATTGTATCTTTTTGCTCGCTGTCCATCTTATTCCAATCCACATTTTCACAAATATTGATAACACGCGAATAAACGCCCTGCATCTGGCTTACCTTATTGGACTGATAAAAATATGGCAAAAGCACAACGTTTGCAAGACTGATAACACCGATAATAATGACAATGGTAACGACAAAAATCGCTACCAGTCTTGTTTTCATGGAACGCTTCAAGATAATCACTCCATTTCCTATACTTCAAATTTATATCCCATACCCCAGATTGTCTTAATGTACTTTCCTTTTTCACCCATTTTACTGCGGAGTTTCTTCACATGGGTATCAATCGTTCTGGCATCACCAAAATAATCATAGTCCCACACGTGATTCAAAATCCGTTCACGTGAAAGGGCAATATCTTTGTTTTCCATAAAATAGGAAAGCAGCTCAAATTCCTTGTAACTCAAATCCACTTTCTCACCATCAATTATAACTTCATGTGCGGAGCGGTTTAACACAATTCCGCCATATTCGAGATTTTTCTCATTTGCCGAATTGGTTCTGCGAAGCAGTGCCTCTACACGCGCCACTAAAATCTTTGGACTAAACGGCTTTGCAATATACTCGTCCACCCCAAGTTCAAAGCCACGCAGTTCGTCATTTTCCCCGCCACGTGCCGTCAGCATAATAATAGGCACTTTGGAGTACTGGCGGATTTCCCTGCAGGTTTCCCAGCCATCCATCTTTGGCATCATAACATCCAAAATCACAAGAACAATGTCCTTATTCTCCATAAAAACATCTACGGCTTCTTCGCCGTCTGCCGCCTCTAATACACGAAAATTCTGCTTTGTCAAAAAATCGCGTACCAGCTTTCTCATACGCTGTTCATCATCTACGACTAAAATTGTATTTCCTGCCATATATAAACTCCTTTCACTGATTCAGACTGTCCTCTTTTTGCTGAAGACGTTCTTCCCATTTTTCATATTTGTCAATCAACTCTTCTTCCATATTAGCCTTATAATTTGTAAAATATGTGAAAATCGAGTATTCAAATCGAAAATTTATTACAACAAAACCAATCAAAAGAACAACTGCCGCAAAAAGGGCAATTTTCAGTTTCTTATTCAGTAACTGCTGCCCTTCGTACAATCGCTTCCACTTTGCTTCTTTTCGTGATGTCTGAGCAATAACATCCGGCTTTTTCTCATTTTCTTCCTTAATTGGAATTGGCGCTAAAGACTGCTCACTCACGAGTCCGCTTTTCCCAATAAAATGCCGCAGTTCCATCAAAAAATTATAACCGGCCATCGTATGAAACATCTTGTCCGACACGCATTTATTATAAATTTTCAAAGCAATTTTCGGATTTTTCAAATCCGCTGAGTGAATCAGTTTTTTTATCTGCTCTGCTTCTTTTTTCGTCTGTTCATACGATTCACGGCTCTCAAAAGAATACTGGTTCGTTACATAATTTTCAGCCATATAAATCCCCGCCTTTATTTCATCTTTGAATTTTTGCCAAGATACTCTTTTACTAATTCAATAAGCATATCATCTCTCGGATAACAGCTCTGTTCTTCGAGATATCTTTTCTCCATTGCTTTCAAAGTCTTGTCCTCTTCTTCTTCCGGCTCTAAAAACGCCAAAAGAAAGCGCTCATAATCTGCATCCGATAATGTAAGCCCCTCTTTTATGGCAATTGTCTTTGCTGTCATACGCGCTTTCACCTGATCGTCAGCTGACGACTGAATATCTTCATCAGTCTGACCTAATGCACCGATAAATTCTTCATACGATTGCCCACTTACTTTGGCAAACACCTGATACGAACGTTTCTGGTCTTTGTATGCCTGTTTTCTGGAACCTTCCGGATATTTTTTCACGTTACATTCTTTTAATAAATCCTCCCATACCGTATCACCGATTCCCTCTCTGTTTTCTTTCTCTTCCTTCGCTTTTGCATACGCATAATACGCTTTTACGTTCGGATATTTGTTTTTCGACATCTTTTTCGCATATGCATCGTTAAACTTCGCATTCACCTCAACGGAAAAAGTAATCGTTTTCCCCGCCACGTCCGGATCTGCATCATCCTCTGCAAATGTTACATTCAGATTATATGTCTCTCCTAATTTCAAGCCCATCAATCCACGTTCAAACGCCGCATTAAACAAATTTCTTGCACCAACTTGAATCACGGCACCGCTCTCACTCAAATCGTCGGATGGCTGGTCATCGACATAGCCTTCATAGTCCAGAGAAATCCAGTCACCTTTCTCTACCCGCTCTCCATCGGCCACCTTTTTCTTCCAGTCCTCTGCCTCCAATAAAATCGCCTGATAAACTTCCGTCTCGGTCGGCGTAACGGTAACCGTTCTCCCCTTATATTTACCAAGTTCCAACATATTATTTTTTGTATAGTCGACTAGCTCTCCGTCCTTCATTTCACCCTGTGCCCGTATTTCTTTTTCCTGCGTTCTTGTCTGTGTGTTCGTTTGCTCCTGCTTATCTTTTTCTCCGTTATATCCAAAATAAAAACCGACGCAAAACCCAATCACTGCCAATACAATAATTACAATCCATGCTTTTTTCTTCGCCTTCATAATATCCTCCAGTACATTTTTCTATTGTCATTCTAGCACAAAAGTGTGACGAAAGAAAGAATATTTGCGTAACCCCTTAGCGGATACGGTTGCTCCGCCTCCAAATTTTTCTTTTCTCCGCTTCTTTTATTAAATAATCGCGGAATGCCGGATGTGCAATACTCACCAATGCTTCCGCACGTTCCCAGGTCGAACGCCCCTCAAGGTTCACAACTCCGTATTCCGTTGCCAGAAAATAAACCTGGCTGCGCGGCGAAGTGATAATATCGCCATTAAACTGCGGACGAACACGTGAATGAGTCTGTCCATCCTTGTCCACATACACACTGCTCATACAAATAAATGCCTTGCCACCACGTGAAGCCGATGCCCCAATCAAAAAATCTAACTGTCCGCCGGTTCCGCTAATCTGTCTGACTCCGGAACTCTCTGCTGCCACCTGCCCATATAAATCAACGGCAACACAACTGTTAATCGACACCATATGATCAATCTGCGCGATCACACTTGGGCGGTTCACATACTCAAGCGGATATGCCGCTACTCCCGGATTATCATCCAACCACTCATACAGTGCATTCGAACCAATCGCACAGCCAAATACACCTTTGCCCGGCTCCAGTTTTTTCTTTCGATTTGTCAATTTTCCCGCCAAATACATTTGCAAATACGCATCCGAGCAAAGCTCCGTATGCATCCCCAAATCTTTTAAATCGGATTTTGCAATAATTTCTCCTAACGCATTTGGCATACTTCCAATCCCAAGCTGCAACGTCGCTCCATCCACAATATGTGGAATCAGGTATTTGGCAATCTGCCTGTCAATTTCCGTCGGTTCCAGTGCTTCCATATTAACAAAAGGCTCATGCTCCCCTTCCACAATATAATCCACATCCGAAATATGAATACATTCGTCATAACCGCCACGCACCTGCGGAAGATTTTCATTTACTTCCACAATCACAATGTCTGCCATGCGGGCAATCGGTGCGGCAACACCGGTATTTACCGAAAAATTAAAATACCCGTGTTTATCCATCGGAGCCACACTGACCATAACAACATTAACGTCTAAAAAGTATTCATAATAAGCAGCATTGTTATGAAAAACCATCGGAATATAATAGCAGAGCCCTTTATCGCAGAGCCTTCTCTCATACGCCGAGCAGTGCCAGCTGTGATACACAAAATGCTCCTGCGTCTCATCGCATTCTGCCACCGCAATTGGTCCCGCCATCAAATTCCCACGGATTTTCACATCATGAAGTTCGTCTCTTCTTTTGGCAAGTGCCCGGTCTAAAAGAATCGGCTTTCCAAGACAACTCGTATAATCAATCCAGTCACCGTCTTTCACAACAGCAACCGCTTCCTCCGGACTTCTCAGTTTTTGCCTATATTCATTTCTAAAATCCTTCATCCATTCCCCTCATTTCTTATGACAGCCCATGTGGCCGTTTCTTTCCATTTTCATCCACTGTCACAAAAACAGCACGCCCGGTCAAATGACTCTCACCGGTCAGAAAATTCTTTCCTTCTACCAAAATCTCAATACTTGTCACCCCGATTTTTGATACCTCATAATCCAATTGCAGTATCATACCACTTACGACTTCTTTTTTTATCACCACTTCTTTCAGTGCGGCAAGTACAACGTGCTCATTCGTTCCTAACTTTTCAGTCACACCAATCATCGCAGCTTCCGTCACCCACTCCGATATATAGCCGGCGTATAAAGTCTGGTGATGGTTCATAAATTCAGGTCTGACAAAATGTCTGGTTGCTACTTTCATCATTTTCCCTCGTTTCTATGCAACAAGAGACCTTACACATACGCATAAGGTCTCCTGCCAAAATCTAGTTTCTTTTATGCCTCTTTGGCATTGATATAATTCATCAAACCTTCTGCCTTGATGATTTTCTGCATAAACTCAGGGAATGCCTGGCCTTTGTAAGACTCACCCTTTGTTTTATTTGTAATGATACCACTGTCGAAATCAATTTCCACTTCATCACCGGCTTCAATGCGCTCAGATGCCTCTTTACACTCAATAATCGGAAGTCCGATGTTAATGGAGTTGCGGTAGAAAATACGAGCAAATGTCTCTGCAATTACACAGCTTACCCCCGATGCCTTAATGGCAATTGGCGCATGCTCACGGGAAGAACCACAGCCAAAGTTTTTCTCCGCTACAATGATATCACCTTTTTTTACCTGATTTACAAAATCTTTATCAATATCTTCCATACAGTGTGTAGCAAGTTCTGCCGGATCCGAAGAATTCAGATAACGGGCAGGGATAATTACATCCGTGTCCACATTGTCACCATATTTAAATACTTTTCCTAATGCTTTCACAATCAATTTCCTCCATTTCTTACAAGCCAAGTTCGGATGGCTCTGAGATTCTACCGGTAATGGCACTTGCTGCGGCAACTGCCGGACTTGCCAAATATACTTCTGAATCCACATGTCCCATACGTCCAACAAAGTTACGGTTTGTTGTGGATACCGCACGCTCACCTGCTGCTAAGATACCCATGTATCCGCCAAGGCACGGACCACACGTTGGTGTGCTGACAACAGCACCTGCCTCGATAAAGGTCTGCACAAGTCCTTCTTCGATTGCCTGTAAGTAAATCGCCTGTGTGGCAGGAATCACGATGCAGCGGATTCCTTTTTTTACTTTACGTCCCTTCAAGATGCTTGCGGCAACACGCATATCCTCGATTCGTCCATTTGTACAGGAACCAATGACAACCTGATCGATGACTACTTCGCCGGCTTCTTTTACAGTCTTTGTGTTTTCCGGCAGATGCGGGAACGCAACCGTAGGCTCTAACGTATTCAAATCAATCGTAATCGTCTCATCATACTCGGCATCTTCATCCGGCTCATAAATTGTATATTTCTTTGTCGAATGTTCTTCCATATATGCAATCGTCTTTTCATCAACCGGGAAAATACCATTTTTGGCACCTGCTTCGATTGCCATATTGGCAATGGAGAAACGATCATCCATAGACAAGCTCTTTACACCCTCGCCCATAAATTCAAGAGAGCGGTACAACGCACCATCTACGCCAATCAATCCAATCAGATGAAGGATTACATCTTTACCGCTGACCCATGGCTTTAACTCACCTTTTAATTCTACCTTAATGGCAGATGGTACTTTAAACCATGCCTGTCCGGTAATCATGCCGGCACCCATGTCGGTACTTCCGACACCGGTGGAAAAAGCACCCAGTGCACCGTATGTACAAGTATGGGAATCTGCTCCAATACATGTCTCACCGGCAACAATCAAACCTTTTTCCGGCAAAAGGGCATGCTCAATTCCCATCTCGCCAACTTCAAAATAATTTGTAATTCCCTGTGCTTTTGCATATTCGCGTACACATTTGCAGTGTTCTGCTGATTTAATATCTTTATTCGGTGCAAAATGATCCGGTACAAGTGCAATTTTGTCCTTATCAAACACCGTCTTTTTATTCAATTTCTCTACTTCATGAATCGCTACCGGTCCGGTAATATCATTTGCCAGTACCAAATCCAAGTCTGCCTCAATCAACTGACCCGGTACTACCGACTCCAGTCCTGCATGGGCCGCAAGAATTTTCTGCGTCATCGTCATACCCATCGTTCATTCCTCCATTCTTTGTGTATAAGTTCTTAACATTCACTATCATAACAGAAAAACGGCGTTCTGTAAATTATGTTCCGTCTAAAAATTTACAAAACCACCGTTTTTTAATTATTTTGTACCGGTTGAACCAAAGCCGCCCTCACCGCGCACTGTATCCTCTAACTCGGATACTTCTTCGTACTCCGCAAAAATATAAGGAGCAATCACCATCTGTGCCACGCGCTCGCCGCTTTCAATCGTTATATCTTCGTTTGAATGATTGTGAAGCGCTACCATAATCTCGCCGCGGTAATCAGAATCCACCACACCAACTTTATTGGCCGGTGCCAGTCCTTTTTTACACGCCAGCCCGCTCCTTGCATACACAAGTCCAACAAGTCCTGTAGGAATTTCCATCGCAATCCCGGTATGGACAAATTCCGTTGCTCCTTTTGCAATGGTAAGCGGTGCATCCAGACACGCATACAAATCCGCACCCGCCGCAAATTCCGTTCCGTAATGCGGTATCTGTGCTCTTTCGTCTAATTTTTTAAATTTTACTGTTGTTTTATTCATTTTCTTCCTCACTATTTATTGTATCTCACGTTCCCAGTGAACAATTTCTCCGGCATCTAATGTCTTTTTTACATCAATAATACGCTGATTATCGGAACCACGGAAATTGATTTTCAGATTTTTTCTGTCAATCATAAACTCTCCATCAACCACAATATCAAGATAGGATACAATTTCTTTTGTCACTTCCGACTCTTTACACATTTTATCTAAGACATCTTTGTCAAATAAATAACCGGTATAGCACCAGATATTTTTCTCCGGATATGTCTGTTTTACCACGCGAAGCAATGGAAGAATCCCCTCCTGATTGACAGGTTCCATCGGCTCACCGCCAAGCAGGGACAAACCGGCAATATAATTCGGTTTTAAATACTCTAAAATCCGGTCGATTTCTTTTTGTGTAAAAGGGTTTCCATAATGGAAATCCCATGCTTCTTTATTAAAACATTCTTTGCAGTGATGCGTGCATCCGCTGACGAACAAAGATACACGCACACCTTCACCATTTGCTACATCGCAGTATTTAATATCTGCGTAATTCATTTTCTTTCATCTCCTCTTTACAGATGGAGTACGCGGGCATTAATCTCCTTGGTTTTGCCCACATTCCAGAAATTCTCACCCAGATACCCACAGGTTCTTCTTGTTACGTTCATTTTGTCATGGTCTTTATTTCCGCAGTTTGGACATTCCCACTCAAGATTATCATTAATAATAATCTCGCCGTCATATCCGCACACATGACAATAATCCGATTTTGTATTAAATTCAGCATACTGAATATGCTCATAAATATATTTAACAACTTCTTCCAGTGCAGGCAGGTTGTTCTGCATATTTGGCACCTCTACATATGAAATCGCACCGCCGGAAGAAATAACTTGGAACTGTGCCTCAAATTCAAATTTACTGAAAGCATCAATTTTCTCGCGCACATCCACGTGGTAGGAATTGGTATAATATCCTTTATCCGTTACATCTTCAATCTCACCAAAGCGTTTTTTATCAATTTCAGCGAAACGGTAGCAGAGACTTTCTGCCGGTGTTCCATAAAGTCCAAAATGAATTCCGGTTTCCTCTTTCCATGTATCCGTTGCACGGCGCAGACGGTTCATCAGCGCTTTTGCAAACTGACTTCCCTTTTCCGTTGTCTGACTCTCGCCGGTCATCAGTTTCGTAACTTCATACAAACCGATGTATCCAAGAGAAATCGTGGAATAACCGCCATGTAACAATTTATCGATTTTCTCTCCTTTTTGCAGACGGGCAATCGCACCATACTGCCAGTGAATCGGACTGACATCACTGGTTACACCCTCAAGCGCACGGTGGCGGCACATCAAAGCTTCAAAGCAGAGCGACAATCTTTCTTCCAAAAGCTGCCAAAAATATTCCATATCGCCTTTTGCTAAAATACCAATCTGCGGAAGGTTTAAACTGACAACACCCTGATTAAAACGTCCCTCAAATTTATAATTACCGTTTTCATCTTTCCACGGTGTAAGGAAACTGCGGCATCCCATGCAGCTAAATACATTTCCTTCATAATTTTCACGCATTTTCTTTGCGGATATGTAATCCGGATACATTCTCTTTGCCGAACAGCGGACAGCAAGTTTTGTAATGTAATCGTACTCACCGCCTTTTAAGGCATTGTGCTCATCTAATACATAAATCAGTTTCGGGAACGCAGGTGTCACATAAACACCTTTTTCGTTTTTAATTCCCTCTAAGCGCTGACGAAGAATCTCTTCAATAATCATCGCATTTTCCTTGATGTATTCATCCTTTGGATCCAAATTTAAAAACAGTGTTACAAATGGAGACTGTCCATTCGTTGTCATCAAAGTATTAATCTGGTACTGAATTGTCTGCACACCGGAGCGGAGTTCGTCATTTACACGTTCTTTAACAAATTCTTCAATTACATCCGGCGCAATTTTCCCTGCATAACGCTCGGTATAATGCTTGCGGTACTTGTCCGCACTCTTTCTCAAATATTTGCCAAGGTGTCTGGTGTCTACCGACTGACCGCCGTACTGACTGCTTGCTACAGCTGAAATAATCTGTGTCATAACCGTGCAGGCAACCTGAAAACTCTTTGGACTCTCAATCAGTTTTCCGTTCATCACTGTACCATTATCAAGCATATCCCCAATATTAATCAGACAGCAGTTAAAAATCGGCTGAATAAAATAATCCATATCGTGGAAATGAAGCACACCGTCTTCATGCGCTTTTGTGATTTTCTCCGGAAGAAGAATACGCTTTGTCAAATCTTTTGACACCTCTCCGGCAATCAAATCGCGCTGGGTACTTGCCACATATGCATTTTTATTTGAATTTTCCTCCATAACATCTTTGTTGCTGTTTTGGAGAAGACTCATAATCGAATCGTCTGTGGTATTGGCTTTACGAACCAGTTCTCTCGTATAACGATAAATAATATACTTTTTCGCAAGGTCAAACTTTCCTGCCGCCATTAATTTCTGCTCAATGATATCCTGAATATCTTCCACCTGCATCGTATCACGTTTCATATTCTCGATACCGGCAACGATGCCATCAATCATGTCATCATTAACCCTTTCAAACGTATCCACTTCTGCATTTGCCTTCCGTATTGCAATCAATATTTTGTTTCGGTCATATTCTACGGTTCGGCCATCCCTTTTGATTACCCTCACTTTTTGTACAACTCCTTTCAATCCGTACCAATACTAACGTTCATAATTTTTCCTACAGGAATCATTATACCAAATGAGGTATGCATTGTCTACTATATATTGTAATTCTTTTGTATTTTTTTTGCAGTATGCACTATATCATGTGTTTTTACGGAATATAAAAATAAGAGCCGGAAATTCATCCAAAGCCCTTATTTTACGTTATTCCACACTCAAATCTGGTGTAAGAAAATATGAAAAGCAACCGGTATCGGATATTTTTCCTGGACCTCTGACAAGTCACAAAGCAAAAGCCCATGCACTACATCTTGTGGTTTTCCTTCCGGAAGAATAATCTCATAACCGCACATATGCCACTCCACATGGGAGAAAATATGCTTGCCGCTCTTTAATCGTTTTACCGTCACCTCACAGGATACAGTTTCTGACAAATACTCTTTCACCTGCTGCATCGTCAAATGTCCTTCTTTTGATGGAAATTCCCACATACCGGCTAATAGCCCTTGATTTGGTCGTCTTACAATTCCAATCCGGTCACCCTGCCGGAATACAAGGACTGTCTTTTTCTCGATACGGCGCTTTTTCTTCTCCGCCTTTTTCGGCAGTTCCATCTCACGCCCTTCTTTGTGGGCAAGACACAAATGAGAAAGCGGACATTTTTCACAGAGTGGTTTCCCATTTGGAATGCAGATTACTTCCCCGAGTTCCATCAGTGCCTGATTAAATTCGCCCGGACAGTCCTTTGGCATAATGGCACGAAGTTGTTTTTCCATCTTAGTCCGAACCGACATCTTCATAATATCTTCATCGCAATTTAAATACCGCATCGTAACACGAAGCACATTGCCATCCACCGCCGGCTCTGCTAAGCCGTAAGCAATGGATGCAATCGCCCCCGCTGTATATCTGCCGATTCCCGGCAGTGAAAGCAGCAAATCATAATCGGCCGGCAGCCTGCCATCATACCGCTCCACCAAAAGAGAAGCTGCCTTCTTTAAATTGCGTGCGCGGTTATAATATCCAAGTCCTTCCCACAATTTCAGAAGTTCTTCCTCCGAAACTGCTGCCAGAGAAGGAATATCCGGCAGACACCTTGTAAACCGGTCATAATATGCTTTTGCCGCTTCTATTCTTGTCTGCTGGAGCATAATCTCCGACAGCCATACATGATACGGCGTAGCATCATCCCGCCACGGCATACTGCGTTTTTCCTTTTCATACCATAAGCAAAGAGGCTCAACGAGAGCCTCCAGTTTAAATTCTTTATTTTCGTTCATTTTCACCTTTTCCCAGTTCTATTTCATTGTGGGACAAATCGACGTACTGATTAATTTCCTCGATATCCATATGGGTAAATTCGGAAAGTTCTTCAATTGTCGCAATACGTCCGTATTCCTGTGCTAATGTCCTCGTTGCCTCCAACAAAAGGTTCACACGCCCAAGCAGTGCATGCACGCTGTCCGTTCCTGCCAGTTCTTCATCTACTAATTCAATCAACCGGCTTCTCACTGCATGTTCAATGGCTTTTTGATAATCCACAACTTCTTCATTTCCACAGAGCATCGCAACACAGGCGGTTAATTCCAAATTACCTTCCTGAATCAAATCTTCCACCGGCACACCACGGCCGCGGTATTTATCCGCCAACTGCATGACCCGGTGCAGATGCGCTTCGATAACAGAAGAAATTACTTCTTCCTCGCCTCTTCGCAACTGTTCGAGTAAACGCACAAGTTCCTCTTCTTCGTACCGCTTTAACTGACACAGTTCTTCTTTATATAAGCGCAGATATTTGGAATCCTTTTCGCTTTTTTCGACAGCCTCTTCTTCCGTTTTCTCTACCGGCGCACGATATCCTTCTACCTCAATCCGATGTTCTTTAAGGTATGCATAGACAAATGGCATCTGTTCCTCTGTCAAATTCCAGTCACTGCAATAATCGGCAATTTCTTGTTTGGTGAGCAAATTTTCTTTCGTTCGTCCAAAATCTACCAACTCTTCCATCTGACGTAGAAATTCTCTCTGGTCCATATCTGCCTCCTTAATTTTTACAATGCACTCCGATAAATCGCAATCACATCATCACGATTCAATTTCACATAATTTCCTTCGGTCTTACGCCCCTTCAAAAGCTTATCGGTCATAAGCTCGATATCCTCTTCTTTTGCACCAATCTCTGCGAAAGAAGATGGCATGCCGATTTTTTTCAAAAATGCTTCAAACGCCTCAATTCCTTTGAGTGCGGTTTTCTCCGGATGTTTCTCATTCATCGGCACCTCAAAGATACGGTTTGCAAATAAAGCAAGTTTACCCGGATTTTTCTTACAGACATAACGCATCCAAAGCGGCGCAATTACTGCAAGTCCTGCGCCATGAGTAACATCATAAAGAGCTGACAATTCATGCTCGATATGGTGGCTTGCCCAATCCTGCACACGACCGACACCGCAAACATTATTATGTGCTAACATACCTGCCCACATAATGTTTGCACGCGCTTCATAATGATTTGGATTTTCAATGACACGCGGTGCCTCATATACAATTGTTTTTAAAATTGCTTCACACAAGCGGTCTGTAATCTCAACTTCCTCTGTGTTGGAAAAATAACGCTCACAAACATGAATCATGATATCCGTCGCTCCCGCTGCCGACTGATACGGAGGCAGGGTGCAGGTAAGTTCCGGGTTCAAAATAGAGAACTTCGGACGAAGCAAATCACTTTTTGTTCCCTTTTTCACCATTGTTTTTTCATCGGTGATTACCGTATTTGGCGAACCCTCACTGCCGGCTGCCGCAATCGTTAATATCGTTCCGATTGGAAGCGCTTTCTCAACAGATGCCTTGCCCTGATAAAAATCCATGAAATCTCCATCATACAAAGTACCGGCAGCAATTGCCTTAGACGAATCAATCGTACTTCCACCGCCAACGGCAAGAATAAAGTCAACCTTTTCTTTCTTGCACAATTCAATTCCCTCGTAAACAAGTCCGCTTCTTGGATTTGGTTTTACACCACCAAGTTCACAAAATTCCAAACCGCTTTCCTTTAATACGGAAATCACAGTATCATAAAGTCCGCTCTTTTTGATGGAGCCTCCTCCATAGTGAAGCAGCACTTTATGTCCGCCAAATTTTTTTATTAAATCAGCAACATGCTTTTCGGCGCCTTTACCAAAATCAAAATAAGTCGGCGCATAAAAGGTAAAATTATCCATTATAAAATATTAAGTCCTTTCTTCGATGCTTCTTCCCACACATCATCCGGCCAAATCGATGCTTGTACTTCTCCAATATGTGCTTTTTTCAGGAAAAACATACAAATTCTTGACTGTCCGATTCCACCACCGATGGTATACGGAAGTTTCTTTTCCAAAATTTCTTTCTGGAACGGAAGATTTTCGCGCTCCGGGCATCCTGCTTTTTCAAGCTGCTCTTTCAATGCTTTTTCATCCACACGGATTCCCATGGAAGAAATTTCAAATGCCATATCAAGAACCGGATAATAAACGATAATATCACCATTTAATGACCAGTCATCATAATCCGGTGCACGTCCATCATGCGGCTCTCCGGAAGCTAACTTATCTCCAATCTGCATCAGGAAAATGGCACCATATTCTTTTACTGCCTCGTACTCACGCTCTTTTGGCGTCTTGTCCGGATATCGGTCCTCAAGTTCCTGTGTTGTCACAAAGGTAATCTGCTCAGGCAGGGATTTCTTAATGTAGTCATACTGCATTGCCATATAATCTTCTGTTTCCATCAATGCCTGATATACATTATTTACAATAGCTTTCAAAGTATCTACATTACGTTCTTCTTTGTCGATAATGCGCTCCCAGTCCCACTGGTCGACAAACAAAGAATGTACATTATCGGTTTCTTCATCACGGCGAATCGCATTCATATCTGTATAAAGTCCCTCTCCATGAGCAAAACCATAACGGCCCAACGCATGACGTTTCCACTTAGCTAATGAATGTACAATTTCTGCCACCCTTCCGTTCTGCTCCAAAATATCAAAAGAAACCGGGCGCTCTACACCATTTAAGTTGTCATTCAATCCGGAATCCGGGTCAACAAAAAGCGGTGCCGAAACTCGTGTCAGATTCAAATTGGCAGCCAAAGCCTTTTCAAAGAAATCCTTTACTTTTTTAATTGCTACCTCAGTCTCGCGGATATCTAACGCTGACTGATAGCCTTGTGGAATTATTAAATTCATGTTACTAACCTCCTAGTGTAATCTTTATAAGTCACAATTATTTACAGTACGTGGGAACGGAATGACGTCGCGGATATTCTGCATGCCTGTCAAATACATCACACAGCGCTCAAATCCAAGACCAAATCCGGCATGGCGTGCCGTACCATATTTACGCAAATCCAGATAAAATTCATAATCTTTTTTATCCAGTCCACATTCGTTCATTCTCTCAACCAGCTTATCATAATCATCTTCACGCTGGCTTCCTCCGATAATCTCCCCGATTCCCGGAACCAGACAATCCATAGCGGCAACTGTTTTATTATCGTCGTTCATCTTCATATAAAATGCCTTGATTTCTTTTGGATAATCCGTTACGAAAACAGGGCGTTTGAAAATTTCTTCCGTAAGATATCTCTCATGCTCGGTCTGCAAATCGCATCCCCAGCTTACTTTGTATTCAAATTTATCATTGTGCTCTTCTAAGAGTTTGATAGCTTCGGTATAAGTAACATGTGCAAAGTCCGCATCCACAACTCCCCGCAGGCGCTCAATCAGTCCCTTGTCCACAAACTGGTTGAAGAATTTCATCTCTTCCGGTGCATTCTCAAGCACATAGCGGATAACATATTTCAACATGCTCTCAGCTAACATCATGTCATCTTTCAAATCCGCAAATGCAATTTCCGGCTCAATCATCCAAAATTCTGCCGCATGGCGTGTCGTATTTGAATTTTCCGCACGGAATGTCGGTCCAAATGTATAAATGTTTTTAAACGCCATCGCATACGTTTCACCATTTAACTGACCACTTACGGTAAGGTTAGTTTCTTTGCGGAAGAAATCCTTTGTGTAATCTACTTTTCCTTCTCCTGTCATCGGAAGGTTTTCCATATCCAATGTCGTCACACGGAACATTTCACCGGCACCTTCACAGTCACTTCCGGTAATCAATGGCGTGTGTACATAAACAAATTCTCTCTCCTGGAAGAATTTATGAATCGCATACGCAATCAAAGAACGCACACGGAACACTGCCTGAAATGTATTTGTTCTCGGACGAAGATGGGAAATCGTGCGAAGATACTCAAAGGAGTGTCTCTTTTTCTGCAATGGATAATCCGGTGCAGACTCACCTTCTACAACAACCTCATCTGCCTGAATCTCAAATGGCTGTTTCGTTCCCGGTGTTGCTACTACTTTTCCCGTAACAATCACGGCTGCTCCTACATTCAATTTGGAAATTGCTGAAAAATTATCAAGTTTATCTGAATATACCACCTGAAGCGGCTCGAAAAATGTTCCATCATGAACCACTAAGAATCCAAATGTTTTGGAATCTCTGACGCTTCTTAACCATCCTCCGACCGTAACCGTCTGTTCTACATACTTTTCCTGGTTGCGATACAAATCGCGTATACTAATTAATTCCATATCTGCCTCATTTCTGCGTCTAAAACACAATAATATAGTTAGTTCTATTCTCAATTTTACAGTTTATCAAAATATGAAAAAAAATGCAAGGGCTACCGCTTGTGTTTGTGTTAAATAAACGGATGGCGGATTTTTTAGTTTCCGTAATTCAAGAGAATTGACATCTGTTTTTTTACACATAAACAAGTGGTGCTGACTTCGGATTATCCATCCAGCGAACCAGAAATTTATGTCTGTATAACACTCTTCTTGCGTCTGCAAAAAAAGTTTATGGACTTTACCCTACCAGTAAAATTGGCACAGATTCTATTATAAGCATTTGTCCTATTAACGCTTTAGATGTTCTTATTACTGATGACGATGCATTAGAAGAAGACTTAAAAGCAATTGAAGAAAATGGTGTCGAAATACTTCTAACAGTATAGTCGACCGAGGCGACAGCCGAGACCTCGAACTTCGAGCCACGGCGGGGCTCGAAGTAAAAAAAGAGCGATTCCTTTTGGAATCACTCTTTTTTATATTAGAGCGCGAGACGTAGCTGGTGTCCGGTGGACACCGTTTTGCTACGACCGAGGCGGCAGCCGAGACCTCGAACTTCGAGCCACGGCGGGGCTCGAAGTAAAAAAGAGTGATTCCTTTTGGAATCA